>Ga0209755_10001102_pt1 | contig 44696 bp, 45 predicted proteins | sample TergutCo191P1_FD_187301 | JGI IMG/M metagenome (GOLD analysis project Ga0209755, IMG submission 187301) | Cornitermes sp. P1 segment gut microbial communities from Petit-Saut dam, French Guiana - Co191P1 (SPAdes) (version 2) | ecosystem: Host-associated > Arthropoda: Insects > Digestive system... | reverse complement strand
AAAGTTTCTATAGCAAACGCAGATAAACTCTCTAGGCTAGTGGCTAGTAGGGAGTGGCTAGTAGGAAATAACCACTAGCTACTAACCACTGACCACTAGCATAACAACTTTTTCTGCACTTACTATAATCTATTAGACGCTCTTCGAGCCAAAAAAAATAAAAAAAATGAAAAAAGGCAAAAAAAGTGCATTTCTTTGTGAAAAAACCACTAGCCACTAGCCTAGAGAATTAATCTGCGTTTACTATATTACCTGCATGGCTAATCAAAACGATGTTTCGCAGTATTCCAGGTTCATCACTTTTGCGGTGATTCTCGGTGTTATAGGTTCAATTGCAGTAAGCGGTTCTTTTTACACGGTTAGAGCCGGTGAAAAAGCGCTTGTTTTTACTTGGGGTAAAATAACTTCGGTTACAAGCGAAGGCTTGCATTTCAAAATTCCGGTTATGCAAACAATTGCAAAGATAGATGTTCGCACTCAAAAGGCAGAAGCGCCTGCAGCGGCGGCATCCAAAAATATGCAAACCGTTTCAACAGTGCTAACTCTGAACTATCACTTGGATCCAAACAAACTGAGCGAACTCTACTCCACAATCGGCATGGAAGTTGAAAACAAAATCATAGCAGCGAGAATTCAAGAAACCGTTAAAGCTGTTGTAGCACGTTACACCGCAGAAGAACTGCTCACAAAGCGCGAACAGGTTAAGAACGATATTTCGGAAAGCCTCACCAGGCAACTCTTGGAATATCACATAATAGTAGGTGCCGGCGGCGTTCAAATAACCAGCTTCGATTTTAGCCGTTCATTCAACGAAGCCATTGAAGAAAAACAGGTTGCAGAACAAAAAGCATTAACCGCTCAAAACAACTTGGAACGAGTAAAGGTTGAAGCAGAGCAAAAAATTGCGCAGGCACGTGGTGAAGCAGAATCTATTCGCATTCAAGCAGACGCTATTCGTGCTCAAGGCGGCAAAGAATATGTGAACCTCAAAGCCATTGAAAGGTGGGATGGCAAACTGCCTCTTTATACAGGTGGCAATGGGCCAATGCCGTTTTTAGAAGTTAAGTGAATATATTTTTTTATATATTCTATCCATGTCAATAACCAAAAACGATTTAATAAACGACACAACAATTTCTTGTGGCGTGCAACGTAATACAGCAAAGCTTGTAATAGAACAATTTTTAAACGTTGTTAAAGACTCTATAAAAGATGGCAATTCACTTGAGCTAAGAGGCTTTGGAACATTCTCTCCAAAACTCTATAATCCAAGATCCGGGCGCAACATAAAAACCGGAGAGCTTGTACCAATAGCTGCCAGCAAAAGTCTATTTTTCAAATTCTCTCCGGAACTAAAATCGAAAATAACCGGAATGCCAGACACTAAGGCTCAGGCTGCTCAGGAAGTTGCCAAAGAACCGGCTCAAGTCCGTGAGACTCTAGAAACGCATTCGCTTTAGAAAAATGCCCGCAACCTATAAACCCCCTGTGCGCCGATAGCGGCGACGGGTGTGGAGCTTCCAGTATAAGGTGCCCGTTTCCTTTTATGATGTTCTTCTTTTTGCGAGCAAAACTGCCCCAAAGCAAAAACACCAAGTTGTCTTTATGCTCGGAAACCCGTTCAATTATTGAGTCCGTGAACCTTTCCCAACCTATGTGAAAATGCGATGCAGGGCTGTTTGCTCTAACCGAAAGCGAAGAGTTCAAGAGCAACACGCCCTGTTTTGCCCACGAATCCAAATTTCCGTGAGCAGCACGTTTAATGCCCAAATCACGTTCCAGCTCTGCGTAAATATTATGCAAACTCGGAGGAATGTCTATGCCAAAAGGCACGGAAAAAGAAAGCCCGTGCGCTTGCCCGGCCCCGTGGTAAGGGTCTTGCCCCAGAATCACAACCTTGGTATTTTGCACAGGGCATAAATCCATGGCGCTGAAAAACAAGTTAGCCGGCGGGTAAACCGTGTATTGCTTTCTCTCTTGAATCACCTTGCTTTTAATTTCTGCAAACCAAGGAGTTTCAAAAAGGTCTGCAAGCAAATCCAGCCAGGAACTTTCAAGTTTAACCATCAACTATGCATTCCTCTGCAAGCAACACCGGCACATTATCTCTAATTGGGTACTTTCGTTTTTTATCTGCTGTAACAAGAAAACCATCTGTTTCTTGCAAAGGCTGTTTTGTTACAGGGCAGCATAAAATTTCCAACAAGTCTTTTGAAATCATAATTGTGAATTTAGAAAATTCATTTTTTTTTCCCAATGCTGTAATAAAGTCCGCTTCTGCTTATGCCCAGTTTTTTTGCTGCATGGCTTTTGTTGCCTTTGCAGTTTTTAATCTCATTGCTGATTTCACAGGTATTTGGCCTGTATTTGGGCGCCGGCGGTTCGCACAAACTGAACCTGCAATGCTCAAACTCCGATTTTATAATGGAATTCAGTTCAAAGCCGTGGTTTTTTAAAAGAGCATAACGCTCTAGAACATTTTTAAGCTGCCTTATGTTACCGGGCCACGAGTATTCCGTCAAAATCTTGAAATTCTTTTCGCTCAAAGGCTCAAGCCCTCGCCATATAGTTTTCGCAATTGAGCGCAAATCGCAAAACCTCTCTCTCAAAGGCGGTATTCTTATGGGCATAGCGGAAATTCTGAAATAAAGATCCTCCCTGAAGCTCCCATTTGCAACTAAACTCGGCAAATCCCTGTTTGTAGCGCAAATAAGCCGGAAATCCACGCTTATCTCCTGTTGCGAGCCAACAGGAGTAACGGATTTTTCCTGAAGCACCCTCAAAAGCGTTTTCTGCACCTCAAGGGAAAGCTCCGCAATTTCGTCTAAAAATAGCGTACCTCCGTTGGCTGCCCTCACAAAGCCTTGCTGTGCGCTGTTTGCCCCGGTGAATGCGCCTTTGGAATGCCCACAAAAAAGGGATTCCGCAAGCCCAACGGAAATTGCTCCGCAATTAACCGCAACAAAAGCCAGATTTTTCCTTTTGCAAAAGGAGTGAAGCTCACGAGCCGCAACTTCCTTTCCGCTACCGGATTCACCGGTTAGCAAAACCGGAATATCGGATTCTGCGGCAATTTTGAGCATTTCTCTAAAATGTAATGTTTTTTTCATACTCTATTAGACGTAAGAAACAGGCAAAATGCGTAAAAAAAAATTCAAAACCTTCATTTTGCAACTAATAGTTGACAAAATTTCACATTTTCTTGCTTTTTTGCACAGTATTTTTGTATATTTATAGTATGAAAGAGCCTACCAAACGTCAGCAAGACATTTATTCCTTTGTGCGCGAATTTATACATTCGCGTAAGTTTCCACCTACAATCCGTGAAATATGCGATGAGTTCGGCATAAAAAGCTCCAATGGCGTTAGAGATTCTCTAAAAGCCCTTGAAAGAAAGGGCTTAATAAAAAAGTTCTCAAAACAGGCTCGTGGAATTGAACTCGTAGAAAGCAGTGTTTCTACTTCGGAAAACACGATTTCATTACCGGTAATAGGCCGCATAGCCGCAGGCACGCCTATTCTGGCAGAAGAGAACATAGAAGACACAATAACCATAGATCAATCCCTGCTTCCTAGAGGCTCCGAAATATTCGTGCTTAGAGTAAACGGCGATTCCATGGTGGGAGATGGCATTCTAGATGGCGATCTTGCCATAATCCGTTCGCAAAAAAATGCGGAGCAAGGGCAAATAGTAGCCGCCATAATAGACGGCGATGCAACTCTGAAGCATTACTACCCCAAACCGAACAAAGTAGAACTCAGAGCCTCCAACCCAAAGTACTTGCCAATAACAATTGGTGAATCCGAAAGTTTCTACATAGCCGGAATTTTAGCCGGCGTAATTAGAAAGTGCTAACCCAAATTTTCTAATTTGCTTTCTTGGAGTACTTTTTAGAAAAGAGGTTATTATGGGTTTATTGGATGTATTTAAACCGAAGTGGCAAAGTTCAGATACAGCTATGCGCAAAGTGGCTGTGCAAAATTTAAGTTCTACGGATTTAGATGCGCTTTTATATATAGCAGAAAATGATGAAGAAACAGATATAAGAAGAATAGCTGTTCAAAAAATATCTTCGGCAAATCATTTGAGTTCTTTGCTTTTAAAAGAGAAAGATGTTTCCGTGCAAAATGCGATAAAAGAAGCCTTGAGAAAAGATTGGTTTAAGAAAGCGAAGAACCACTCAGGCCCACTAACTCCCGAAGTACTCCAGATTTTAAGCGACCTACAGTCGAAAGACCACGAGGAACTTTTGAGAGTTTCTAGGTCCTCAGAAATGAAATTGCACTTAATTGAAAACTGCTCAAAGCAAGGTTTGCTCACTCAAGTTGCAAAAGATTCTCCTGAAGAAATTGCTTTGCCTGCGCTTGCAAAAGTGCAAAGAGAAAACCTGCTCGAAGAAATCGCAAGCGATGCAACTTGTGAAGCCGTGCGCCGCAAAGCAAAGGAAATGCTGTCTAAACTGCAAGCTTCCAAAATAGACCCTGTAAAGGAGCGCATGGAACAAATATCGCAAAAACAAAAAGCGTTGTTATCCCACGCCTCCAGGCTCTTGGAAAATAAAAGTCCGTCATCTATAGATGCCGAAATGCAAAGGCTTATGGCAGAGGCTCAATCTCTTTCAAAAGAAGCTATTGCTGCAGGCTCTTCGGAAAATCAAAATGAGCTGAATTCCATATTTGCAAAACACAAGGAAAATGTTGCGACCGAACTTGCTCGCCTTGCAGAAGAAAAAACAAAAAAAGAAGCAGAAGAAAAAGCGCAAAAAGAAAACGTAGAAGCTAGAGCCAGAGAAGCCAGAACTAGAGAGGCTAGAGAAACCAAAGAATCCGAAGAAGTTAGTTCGGATGAAAACCAGGAAGAAACCGATTCGTTTTTCGATGCGGAATCTTCCGATGAACCAAAGATAAGCGATGAAGAATACAACGCAAAAACGCCGCTTTTGCAAGCCATAATAGAGAGAGTAAATTCTCTTGATGAGAACGGAGATTTCAACGAAATTTCACAAAGCATAAGGCAAGCATTCTACGATTGGAAAGAAATTGTAGGCGAAAAGAAAACCCAGTTCAAAAATATTTACAAGGAATTCCGAGCCGCAACCAGCCGCTTCCAGAACCTGCAAGAATGGGCTTCGTGGCACGCCGAGCAAATAAGAGAACAGTTGATAAAAGAGATTGAAGAACTTGCAAATGCTCCTATAGTTTTAGAAAACAGAGCAAAGGCATTTTCAATGCTTGAACAGTGGAAAGCTGCAGGTTACATGCCTGCATCAAAAGTTCAGGAATTTTGGCCACGCTTTAAAGCCGGGCTTGATAAAGTTATGGATTCCGTTTCTCCGTTGCTAAAAGAACAGGAAGCAGGCCAGGAAGAAAACTTGAAAACCAAAGAAGATATCTGCGTTCAAATAGAAGCTCTTGCAATAGAAGAAGGCGAATGGACCGAACAGTTAAAGAAAATTCAAGATTTGCAAACCAAGTGGAAAAATACAGGCTTTGTGCCAAAAGCTCAAAACCACACTATATGGGAACGCTATCAAACAGCGGTAAACGCTTTTTTCAAAAAACAGGAAGCCTATAAAAAACGCATTAACGAACAAGTGAGCGAGCGAATTTCCGCAAGAGAAAAACTCTGCGAAGAAGCAGAAGCGCTTTCGAATTCCACCGATTGGAAAAACACTCCAAAGGCATTCACAAAACTGCGTTCTTGCTGGAAAGCAGCAGGTTCTGTTCCCGCAGATCAATACGAGAAATTGCTGCAAAGATTTAAAAGCGCAAGTGATGCGTTTTTTGAAAAAAGAAATACATACTTTGACAGCTCCAAAACCAAGCGTGAAGATATATGCAAAAAAATAGAGGAGTTGAATTTTGACGCAACAAGTGCTGACTCCATAAACGCATGGAAAGCAATAGAAGCAGAATGGGTTGCGCTTGAAGGCGAAGGCTATTCAAAGGAACTGAGCGAAAGATTCTTTGCCGTTTCCGATAAGCTTTGGGAAGCAGCGTCGAAAAGCAATGCGGAAATAGCAAAAGAGCTGGATAAAAATTGGGAAGTAAAGCATGGCATAATGGAGCAGTTAAAATCTATTCTGGAACAGGATAACTTTAAATTCAAAACCATGCAAAGAGTCCGTGATTTGCAAAGTGAGTGGATAAAAACAGGCCGTTGCGGAATGGCTGAAACAGAAATTTCCGGCAAGTTTTCAGAACTTGTAAGTTCCTTCTTTTCTATTTACAACGACCAAAAAGAAATCAGGAGCAACCTGGATAAAATAAACGCTCAAAAGAAAGAAGAACTGTGCAGGCAAGCAGAAGAACTTTTGGCAAAAGCAAATAGCGGCACCTTAAACCGTACCGAAGTAGTTGCAGAAACCAATTCTCTCCGTGCTTCCTGGAGAGAATCCGGCAATGTTTCCATGCACTTGGCAAAAACTTTGTGGGAACGTTTTAACAAGGCTTGCAACGAAGCATGCCATTTGTTTGAAAATACGCCTAATGTGGAGTAATAATGCATAATCCTTGTATTGCAGCCCTCGATTTGGAGGGTGTGCTTTCACCGGAAATTTGGATTTCCGTTGCAGAGAAAACGAAAATAGAGGCGCTTCATTTAACAACGCGCGACATTTCAAATTACGACGAGCTTATGCTTCATCGCCTGAAAATTTTAGGCGAGAATAACATAAAGTTTTCCGATATTCAAAATGTTATAGCAAGCTTGCCGCTTTTGGAAGGCGCAAGGGAATTTTTAGATGAGTTGCGAACATTTTGCCAAGTTATAATTTTATCAGATACGTTTGAAGAGTTCGCAAAACCCATAATGGAAAAGCTTGGCTATCCAACATTGTTTTGCCATAACTTGAAAATAAAAGACGATAAAATCACAGGCTATAAATTGCGATTGCAAAATCAAAAGCAGCACGCAGTAGAGGCCTTTAAAGCTCTTAATTTCAACGTATTCGCTGCCGGAGATTCCTACAACGATACAACAATGCTCTGTGCGGCGCACAAAGCTTGTCTGTTCTGCGCGCCTGACTCTGTGAAAAAAGAATTTTCGCAATTTAAAGCTGTGGAAAATTACAAAGATTTAATGCGTGAAATAAGAGACTGGACGAATAGTCTTTGAACTGTCAAATTTTTTCTATATTATTCCTTATGAAAACAACTCGCACTACCTTGCTATTTTTTACTCTCCTTGCAACAGCACTTTTTATGCTGTCGGCTTGCGGCAAAACCGTAAAACGTGTAGCTACCGATTCCACTATCGATTTATCCGGTAACTGGAACGATACCGACTCTAGGATGGTAGCAGAAGAAATGCTCAACGACTGCCTGACACGCCCTTGGTATCAAAATGCCTTGCGTGCTAAAAACGGCGAAAACCCAGTTCTTGTAATAGGGCAAATTCGCAACTTGAGCACGGAGCATATCAACACCGGAACTTTCATAAACGACATTCAGCGTGTGTTAATAAATTCCGGCAAAGTTGATTTCGTCGCAAATTACGAAGAACGCAAACAACTCAGAACCGAAGTGGACGACCAAAAAGGTAATTCCTCAGACGAAACTGCAAAAGAACGTGGCCAAGAAGTTGGAGCAGATATAATGCTAACCGGTTCAATCAATTCAATAATAGACCAGAGCGGTGGTCAACAAGTGAAATTTTACCAAATAGACCTTGAGCTAACCGACCTTCAAACTCACAAAAAGCTTTGGATTGGCGACAAAAAAATCAAAAAATTCATAGATAAAAGTTCTTTGAAACTCTAATTTAAGAGTTGAGAGTTGAGAATTGAGAGTTTTCTTACTTTTACTATTCGCACTACTCCTAGCCTCTTGTGCAAGCCCGGCTAAATTAAGGGTAGAAAGCGTTGCCAAATCCTTTACAATCGGTGACTATCAAAGTGCCATAGATAACATTGAAAAAAATAAAAAAAAATTATACAACTCAGAAGACGAATTCCTGTTTGAATTTGACTTGGGTCTTTTATATCACTACAATCAGGATTACCGGCAAAGCACAAAACACTTGGCAAACGCAGAACAAATTTTAGAAGATTTATATACCCGCTCTGTAACAAACGAAGCCGCTGCTATCCTCACAAATGACAATGTTCGCCCCTACCGCTCCTACCCTTTCGAAGAACAATGGCTTCATAAAGTCCAAATTCTAAACTACCTTGCTCTTGGAGAAATAGACGGAGCAGTTGTGCAATCAAGGCGAGCCTTGCTTGCAGTGCAGGCTCTAAGAGAAAAAGAAGATAAGAAATTTAAAGAGAGCGGCACCCTGCAATACTTGATAGCTCTATCTTTTGAACGGCAAAAATCTTTAGACGATGCCCGCATAGCCTACGATAACGCAAAAAAAAATTTTGAAAATAACAACTACACTCCGAGCCTCGCCGGGCAGATTCCGGAAAACGAACAGGAAATAATAATTGTAGGCTATGCGGGCTTAAGCCCTATTTTGGGAGAAAATAAGTTTTGGGGAACTTATGCACCCGATGGAGCTTTGGTGCTTTACTATAAAGATGCGTATGGAAAACAGCAAACAACTGTGCTTGCCGCCATTGGGCTTGGCGGCGGCATTAGCGGCCGCACAATGACCGTTCAATTCGCAGTGCCAAAAATGGTGGAAAGACCATCACAAACATCGGTTTTTTCAGTTAGCATAAACGGAAAGCAAAGCTTGACAGAAGAATTTTCAAACTCAAGAAATTCATTAAAAAAAGATTTGGATAACGAAGAAAACATCATGCTTTTAAGAACAGCAGGCAGAGTGATTGCACGCACAATAGCCGCAAGCAAAGCTAAGAATAAAATGCAAACCGGAAATGGCTTGGTGGATTTAGCCTTGAATATAGGCACTGACATTGCTACAGGAGCACTCGAAGAAGCCGATTTGCGGCTAGGCTCTGCAATGCCCAAAACCATTCAAATAGCTCGCATTCCGGTTGAACCGGGAAAGCATACCGTTAAAATCGATATTGTAGATGGTTTTAACAGAAAGCTCGGTTCTTTTGCGGAGCAAACCGTGAATATAAAAAAGGGCGAAAAGGTGTTTCTTTTCGCCCCATCGCTTAGATAAGCAAATCACTTAAATTACATGAAATAGAATACAATCATAAGGGAAGTAATTGTTTCTAGGTTCATTCCGCTTTCAAGGTTACTCGCTTTATTTTCACCAAGCATAGTAATGCCCAAACCAGCATTCAAGCTCAAAGCAATATTTGGCACCAACGCTGCGCTCACGTAAATGTTTGGAACAGCTCCCATTTTTGTAACCGGGTCAGCATCGCCATCAGTTGAGCTTGCATAAAAAGCTCGCAAGCCTACTCCATAATTCAAAAGGCTTTTTCCAAGCTCATAAGTTATTATTGGCTCAATAGCAAAAGTTTGATTAACTACCGGATCAGCACTCGGGGCAGTTGCAGATTCTCTATCCAACATAACGCCTGCGCCAAGTTGTATTCCGTTTCCCATATCATAAGCAATGCCTATAATAGGGCTATGCGCTCCAAAGCTAGTGTACAATCCTATCCTGCTAGGTGAATCACTACTACTAGTCTTTTTAGCAGCCTTTTTAGGCGCAGCCTTCTTAGCAGGAGCAGCCTCCTCCTCTTCCCAATCCTCCCAATCATCATCTGCATAGACATTGGTGAAACTTAAGCCTAAAGCTAACAAAATGCAAAACCATTTTTTCATTTCTTTTCTCCAGTTGAATCTCTTTTGAATATAGAAAAAATTTCCTTAGATAAAAACTCAACTACTCCCAACAGGCTAACAAGCAAATTTGCCCCATAAGCCAAAAGTTGCATTATAACAGCTTCCATTGCGCCAACCCCAACACGCCCAAAAAGCGAGGCTGCCAAAAGCTCTCTCGGCCCAAAGCCCCCTATGGAAATAGGAAGTGCGCTCACAATGGCAATAAGAGGTATGTAATAAAAATACCAGCTAATAGAAATGTCCACGCCAATGCTCAATGCGCAAAAATAGTGCGAAATAACACGCAAACTCTGCGTAACCATAGACAGCAGAAAGAGTTGCATAAAAAGCCTTTTTGTTCTGAAAGCCTGGAAACGCCCATGCAAATGCAAAGCCCTTTTGCCCAAAAACGGAAGTATTTTCCCAAAAAGCAGATTGCCGATTCTGCGGCTAAACAGCATGCAAAGCGCAAAGGAAAAGCTAAGGAAAACAATCAGAGAAGGCAATAGGAAATACTTATGATTAGGGTCTTCCCAAAAAAATGCAACACCCACTAACAACGCTAAACCGCACAAAACATAAAGCCCACACAGCCTGTCCAGAAACGTAGCCGAAACTGCCGCTCCAACCGTTTCCTCAGAATTCCTCTTTATATCATAAATCTTTTTCAAGTCTCCGCCAACATTGCCCGGCATAAAGTTATTGAAAAAGCAACCTGTTAAGTAAAACCTGAATAGATTTATATAAGTCATTACAACATTTTGACTTGCAAGAAGCAATTTCCATTGTAGGCATCCGGAAAAATATGATAAAAAAATGCAAAGAACAGCAAAGAAAAGATGCTTGTATTCAATATTTTTGACTATGTTCCAAAAGTCATCCGACTCTATGCCGGGGGTAGCAACAATGCTTTTCCATACAAGAAAACAAAGCCCAACAGAAATCAACAACTTTACAAAAAATATCAAAAAATTCTTCATAGTCACAGATAGCTGCTAGCCACTCCCCTGCACTCTATTTGTGATTCCCAGTATATCCTGCATCAAAAACAGCGTTTCCATCGCCGATTTTTCCCAGCTAAAAGATGCTGCGTGGCTTCTGGCTTCGCCTTCCAGGCTCTTTCGCAAATCGGCGTTGCTGTATATTTCTTCCATTTTTTTTGCGCAATCGGCCGCTTTTCCGGCTTTGAAAAGCAAACCTGTTTTATTGTCAATAACGCTATCGCACAGTCCGGACACATTGCTCGCTACAGTAGCAGTTCCTGCTGCTGCAGCTTCAATAACGGTAAGCCCCCAGCCTTCTTTATAGCTTGTTTGGAGCAGGCAAAGGGCCTTGCTGTAAAGCTCTATTTTAGTTTGGCCGCTAACAGTCCCGCAAAACTCAACCCGGTCTTCCAAACCCCATTTTTTTGCGCGTTCCCGCATTTTTGCTTCTTCGGGGCCGCTGCCTGCAAACAGTAGCTTTACATCCGGGTGTTTTTTTGCGAAAATTCTGAAAGCTTTGAATGCAACCCACACTCCCTTATACTTTCTAAACCTTCCTAACCATAAGAAATACAACGACTTATCTCTAATTTTTTCTGTTTCTAAAAACTCATTTTCCGTGCCGTTGTAAATAACGGAAATTTTATCTTTATCAATTCCGAGTTCGTAAAGTTCGTTTTTTGCGCTGGGGCTAACAGCGGCAAAGTTGCAGTTTCTATAAACAAAAGGAATTATTTTCTCACCCAACCACACGCCAAAAGCAACCGGAAAAGAAGCCTCCCTGAAAATGCTTGATTTCCATAAGTGATGGATTTGTATTAACTTAGGAGTTTTAGTTACGATAGGAGAAAATAGCGGCAACTTGTTTAAGTCTTCCACAATAACGTCAGGTTTAAACTTTTTTATTAAGCCGGGAACCTTTAAAATGCAATTCAAAGGGAAAAGCAAATCGCCGCCGTGCCTAACTATTTGAATGCCGTCAACAGTCTCTTCTTTTGAGGCTTGCTCATAGCTTGTGGTGAACAGCATTACAGAATGTCCCCATTCTGCCAATTTGCCGAAAATCTTATGCAAATGCACCTCTGCCCCACCAGCCAAAGGATGCGTTATATCGCGATAATTCAAAATCAATATTCTCATGTTTTTATCTCCCAATCACAGGGGCAATCACTAGAATTGCCCCTACGTTTTCCTCCCTATAATTCCAATGCAAACCTGTGTGTATCTGCTTATATTGCAATGACTTATGCTGTCTAACAACTTATCTTTCCATATTTGATAGGTGCTTCCCTGCAACGGATATTTTGGCAGTTCCAGCCCAAACTTAAACCCTATTTCTCTAAAAATTCTGTATATGAGATTTGGGCGCATCCAGTCTCCATATTCATGGACAATTTCCAAACCGGCGCTTTTCATAAATTTTCTTAGCCGAGGCATGGTGAACTGTGTTTCCCAACCTGCAAACCATTTATCCAGAGCTATAAGAATGTGTTTTATAACAGTGTAGGAGTGGAAGGTTTGCGGAACATCGCAAAGGCACAGCCCGCCTTTTTTAAGAAGCCTGGCATTTTCTTTTAGCAGAGGCAATGGATTTTTGAAATGCTCGGCCAAGCCCTGATGGAAAACAAAGTCGAATGTTTCATCGGGAAAAGGCGCATTCAAAGCATTGCCTTGAACCAGGTTATAATTTCCGGGAGCCTGCAGGGCAAGCTCCCCTGCAATTTTCAAAGACTCTTCGGAATAGTCCAGAATAAACACTTGCGCACCTGCACGTGCAAGCTCAAGGCTATCTCTGCCGCTGCCTGCGCCCACTTCCAAAATTTTTAAACCGGCAACTGAACCCATTGAAAAAATGGCTTTAAGCACAGCAGGAGAAGACGGATAAACCTTATCCAAGTCTTTTTTCTTATTCCAAAATCTGTCCCAAACTGAAACTGTAGGCTCTTCTTTCACTTGAGTCTAAAAATAGTATTTTAAAAATTAATTAAAAAAAATTATTTTTTTTTGTCCATTTCGCTAAATTTAATGTATATTTCTAATTTAATTTGGATTTATTTGTTTATGGGGCATACTTGCGCATAGATTCTAACGATGTTACTCTAAAAAGGTATCTGGACGACATTCGGAGAACCTCTCCCCTTTCAAGGGAGGAGGAGGCTCTTTTGCTTGAAAACAGGAATAATCCTGTGGCAAGGCAAAAGATTATAGACTCCAATATGCGTTTCGTCGTTAAGGTAGCCATTCAGTATAGAGGCTGCCCCATTCCTTTGTCGGATTTAATGAGCGAAGGCGCAATGGGTTTAATGCGTGCCATTGAAACATTCGATAACACCAGAGGCATAAAATTCATAACCTACGGCGTGTGGTGGATTAAAGCCTACATAACAAGGGCTATAAACGAACAGGGAAACCTTGTGCGCCTGCCCGCAAACCAGCACTTGAGAATACGTGAGGGCTTAAAAAAACAGGCTAGAGGCCAAGATGTGAGCGAAGAGGTAAAAAGCCTCATACAGCTGGGGCAAAAGGGAGTCAGCATAGACAGCCCTTTAAAAGCAGACAGCAAGTCTTCCTATGCTGAGTCTCTGCAAGATGTTTCGGCTATAGACCCGGAGTCAAACTCAGAAATACAGGCCGTGGAAGACGGCATAAGGAGCATACTGAAATCATTGCCCCTAAGAGAATACAGCGTTTTAGCCGGAATTTACGGAGTTGGCTTTGATGCCCCGCAAACCCTGCGTGAGGTTGGCGAATCCATGAACATATCTCACGAGCGTGTTAGGCAATTGCGAGACCAAGCCTTGAAACGAATAACCCACACAGTTACGAAAGATATTCTGAAAGAAAATATGGAAGCTCTGGCAAAAGCAAAGCAAAACCATAAACGCTAATTTTTTTTGTCTGAATCTGATAAATAAAGGTTCTTCTGCTAATCTCTTATGCAGCGCACGGAAAACGCAGAGAGTTTTCCGTATTCCTCGGTTTGAATTTGAGCTGCGCTTGAATTGATTCGCACGGCGCAGGATTTGTCTGCGGATAGTTCGCTTGCAGTCCACCAACCGGCCAGTTTGCCCAAGTAGTGAAAATACTTGTCGCCTTCGGAGCGGTAACCTGCAGGCAATGCCGCAAAACCGTAATCGTCTGTTCCGCTGCTTTCGCCCACCCAACCGCTAATGGATTTAAGAGCTGTTGCCGCTGTTTTTATTCCTGCAAAGTTTGCAAGCTCAAGCCACTCTGCCTTGCTTGGCAAGTGCCAGCCTGCAGGGCAAGCTCCAAGTGCGGCAGCCCAAGTGTATAGCCTGCCGTAAAGTTCGCCCTGTTCGGGATTGTTATCGTAGCAATAGGAGTCTTCCAGTTCGTAATTAAGGTTTTGCACCATCCAGGTTTGGTTGCCGATTTTCACATATTTATAGCTTTGCCCATCCCGTTTATCAACAAAAACGGGCAACTGACTTGTGCTAACAAAAGCACTCCGGTTTGCCGCCTTTGAAACCAGCGACACATCACCTTCGTATTCCTTACCCTCTATGCTAAACCTAATCTGCATATTGTAACCTAGCTAGCCTTATACTCTAGCCAAAACGTTAATACAACCGCTTTTTATGCTGCTCTGCAAGTTCTTTTTGCAGTTTGCGGCGAGCAGAAGTGCGAATGCGCTTTTTTTCTTCCGAAGGCTTTTCAAAGCGCTGATGCTGCTTTACATCGGAAATTATGCCGTTTTTCTCACAAGACTTTGTGAACCTTTTCAAAGCTTTTTCAAAAGGCTCATTTGGCTTTACTGTTACTCCTATCACTGGATCCTCTGGTTAAAAATTATGTTATAAAAGATAGAAATTTTTGTATGTTTTGTCAAGGTTTATGTTCCATCGTCTCCCATATTTAACAGCAGAAGCGTTTCGGGGGCTTTTTAGGCACCGAATAGTGATAATTTCTTCGCTTGCCACAACATTCCTATGCTCATTTTTGCTAATAGCAAGCCTTTGCGCGCTCAGTTTCGCCATTTCCATATCCATGCGCTCCGCTTCTCTATACAGAATAGAGGCGTTCTTTTTAGAAGCCCCAAAGCCTTATGAGGCAGATTCCCTTATGAACTTTGTTGCAGAAATGGAAAACGTTGCTTCGCTCATTTTCGTTTCGGAAAACGAAGCTTTGGCTGAGTTTAAAGAGAGTTTTCCGGAGGAAATGCTTCACCTCATTGATGGAAATCCCTTGCCCGCCTCTCTTCGCATTCAGGTTACGGCAAGCGCGCACAACACGGAAAGCATCAAAAAACTATTGAACAGGCTGTTGCTGCTCCCGGAAATTTCCGTTACGCAGGCACCTATGAAATGGATTGAGCGCTGGGAAAGTTTCAAGGTGTATTTTTTTGCCGTTCCAATAGCCGTATCTGCGCTAATGCTTGGCGTTCTGTGGCTCATAATGTGGAACGCAATGAGGCTAACCCTCATGTCCCGTAAAGCGCTGGTCGAAAACATAAAATACTCCGGTGGAACTCCGTTCTTTATCCAATTCCCGTTTGTGCTGGAGGGCCTCATTCAAGGGCTTGCAGGTGCAGGTCTGGCTGCCGCTTTATTTTTATTTTTGGAAAAAACAATAGTGGACTTTTTCCCATTCCCGGTGTTCTTTGAATTCACGCAAAAAAGCCGCTTGGCAAGCCTGTTTGTGCTGCTCTTTGTGACTTTATCAGAAGCCTCCGTTAGCTTTATAACCGTTAGAAAATTCCTCTCAAAAGGGGTTTAGAAAATGGCTAGTGAAAAGTCATGGTATAGGCTTATACTGATAATTGTGATAATCGGGGTTCAAGCGTTATTTGCTTCTTCCGTTGATAAACAGCTTAAGAGCCAAACGGAAGCATTGAAAAAAACACAGCAGGACATAAAAAAAGCGGAAGCCAAGGTTAAGGAACTGGAAGTAAAAGAAACAGGGGTTCTGAAAAACATAGCGGAAATAGACAACGGCCTTGTGCAAACACGGGAGCATTTGGATGTTTTGCAAAAAAGGGAAAACTCTCTTAGAACGGCAATATTAGATGTGGAACTGGAAATAGATATTTTGCAACAAAGCATTGACTCTCAAAAAGAAGCCATTGCATTAAGGATAAAAAACTTGTATATACACGGCAAGCGCGAGGAATGGGAACTGCTTTTGAATTTGTTGAAAGAACACGAAAATCCTGAGCGAAAAATGTATTGGGTGCAAAGACTATTGGAAAGTGACAAGGTTGCAATTGAAAAATATGCCAGTTCAAGAGAACAGCAATGGGAAAAGAAAACGCTATTGGGAAGGAAACAAAAAGAATTGCTAAGCCTGCACGAAAGCAAGACAAAAGAAGAAAACAAGCTGCAAAACCAGCTCATATATCAGAATGAAATTTTAACAAAAGTAAAAAAAGACAAAACAACCCAAGAAAAAGCCATTTCCGAATACAAGCGAAACCAGGAAGCGCTTACTGTTCTCGTGGCAACTTTGGAGAAAAAACGCCAGACAGAAATTGCCGCCGCAAAAAAAAGAGAGGAAGAAGCGAGGCGCGCCGCAAAGGGCAAAGTTGCTATTCCAAAAGAAACTCCTGTGGCTGTTGGCCCCAAATGCACACCGCTTAACGGGCAAATACTGAGCAACTATGGCTACCACATAAACAAAGATTTAAACATTAAAATAATGCACTTGGGCACGGAGATTAGAGGGCAAAAAGGCGAAGGCATTAGGGCGGCGGCGGCAGGCACTGTTGTTATGGTAGGGAATGTGCCCGGCCACGGCCCAGCCGTGATTTTAGACCACAAAGGTTCTTATTACAGTGTTTATGCGCATTTATCGAACATAAAGGTTAGAGAAGGTGACCAGGTAAGAAGCTGCCAGGAAATAGGCATTGTGGGCAATGCAGAATCTACTAACGGCTATAAACTCTTTTTCCAAATATATAAAGGCACACAAACCCAAGACCCTATGTTGTGGCTTAAAATGTAATGCTTTGTTAATAAATTGCCAAATCTTTCTATATTCCCTAATCAATGAAAAAATACATCTACATTTCGCTCGGTTGGCTTTGCGTTGGGCTTGGCAGTTTAGGCGTGTTTTTGCCGGTTTTGCCAACTACCCCGTTTTATCTTCTGGCGGCTTGGCTATTCTCACGCAGCTCTGCCAAATTGCGCAATATGTTATTTGAAAACAAGATTTTCGGCAAATACCTTAGCAATTACTTTAATAATGTGCCTATTCCCGTAAAAGACAAGATTTTTTCCATAGCTTTCTTGTGGGCAGGGCTTTCTGCTACATTTTATTTTGCAAATTTGAGCAGGCTTGTTTTTGTTATTTTGGTGATAATCGGCGTTTTGGTAACTATTCACATATCAACGCTCGGATGGTGGCGCAAAAAACAGGAGTCTAATTTTCTAAATTCACCTCTAAACACAAACAAAGAAGGAGTTTTTATGCCTATAACCAAAGTTTGGCTTGACGAATCGGAAAACGAGTGCTCAATGTGCGGTGCATGCGAAGCTGCGTGCGATGCCGTTTTTGAAGTGCCAGAAAAAGTTGTTGTTAAAAGCGGCGTAGATTTTGCCGCAAACGAAGCTGGTATCAAAGATGCCGCAGATAGCTGCCCGGTTGGCGTTATAGCTTATGCAGTGGACGGCGCAGATAAGAGGGCTAACTGATATGCCCGCGCTTGTAGGCATATTAAGCGGTTCTGCATCTGATAAACCTGTTGTTGACAAAATCACCTCAACTTTAGATGAGCTTGGTATAGCTTGGGAATATTCCGTGCTATCGGCCCACAGAACACCTAACAAAGTGGCTCGCTATTCAAAAGAAGCCGAAGGTAGAGGCTTGGCAGTTTTAATAGGCGTGGCCGGTCTTTCCGCTGCCCTGCCAGGTTGCCTTGCTGCACACACAACGCTTCCCATTATAGGCGTTCCCTGCGATGGCGGTGCTCTCGGCGGAGCAGATGCCCTTTATTCGGTGGCTCAAATGCCTCCGGGCATCCCTGTTGCCGCAGTTGGCATTAACAATGGGAAAAACGCAGCTTATTTGGCAGCATCAATTTTGTCCATTTCTCACCCGGAAATAAAAGCAAAACTTCAGGCTTACAGAAAAAGCCTCGGCGATGAATAATATGCAAAAAAACACTTACGAAAGTCCCCTGCTTTCCAGGTATTCGTCTAACGAAATGCTGTTCTTGTTCAGCCCGCAGTTCAAGCACCAAACTTGGCGCAAATTGTGGATTTGGCTTGCAGAGGGCGAGCGTGAGCTTGGGCTTCCCATTACGGAAGAGCAAATTGCAGAACTAAAAGCCCACGAAAGCGATATAAACTGGGAAGAGGCTGCAGCAGAAGAAAAACGCCGCCGCCACGATGTTATGGCACACGTTCACGCTTATGGCTTGCAAGCGCCAAAAGCAAAAGGAATAATACATTTAGGCGCAACAAGCGCTTATGTTGGCGATAACACAGATTTAATTCAAATGCAGCAGGGCCTCGTTTTTGTGCGCCGCCGCTTGTGCAGGGTTATGGATAAGCTTTCCGCATTTGCGCTGCAATACAAAGACATGCCCATTCTGGGGCGCACTCATTTTCAGGCAGCGCAACTCACAACCGTTGGCAAACGAGCCGCATTGTGGATTCAAGATTTGCTTATAGATTTAGAAGAAGTGAACCATTTAATAGAAATTTTGCCGTTCAGAGGCGTAAAGGGAACAACCGGAACTCAAGCAAGTTTTATGGAGTTGTTTAGCGGCGACCACGAAAAAATTAAAAAGCTGGATGCCTATGTAAGTTCACAAGCGGGCTTTAAAAATGTCCTCACAATAACAGGGCAAACATACACCCGCAAACTTGACTATATGGTAAATAATGTGCTTGCCTCCATTGCTACAAGCCTAAGCAAATTTGCCACAGACTTGCGCATTATGCAAGGCTTAAAGGAAATTGAAGAGCCTTTTGAGCGTGACCAGATTGGCTCTTCTGCAATGGCTTACAAAAGAAACCCCATGCGCAGCGAACGTATTTGTTCGCTTGCTCGCTTTGTTATTGCGCTTCCGCAAAGCACGGCTTTTACCCAAAGCACACAGTGGTTTGAACGCACGCTAGACGATAGCGCAAACAAAAGGCTCGCTATTCCCGAAGCATTTTTGGCAACAGATGCAATGCTCATTTTAGCAGAAAATGTTGCAAGCTCAATGGTTGTTTATCAAAAGATAATAGAGCGGCATATACGCGAAGAGCTGCCCTTTATGGCAACAGAAAATATTTTGATGGAAGCGGTTAAAGCCGGCGGCGACCGCCAAATTCTGCATGAAGAAATTAGAACCTTGTCGCAGGCAGCAGCTCGCACAGTTAAAGAAGAAGGCAAAGACAACGATTTGCTCGAACGCATTTTAGCATCTGGCAAATTCGGGCTTGAGCGCAAAGACTTGGACAGCATTTTGGATTTGAAAAAATTCATAGGCAGGGCTCCCGAGCAAACCGAAGAATTTGTGAACCAAGAGGTAAAACCGGCTATTAACATATTCAATGATTGGAAAAATGCAAACAACGCAGAGGTAAAAGTATAATGTTCACAGGAATTGTTCAAACCAGCGGAAAAATAGCGGCACTCAACAAAACAGGCGATGCTGTGCAAATGATACTGTTTGCCGAAGGATATTTTTCAAACAGCAAAAAAGGCGATAGCGTAGCAAACGACGGCGTTTGCTTAACCATAGAAAACTGCAAGCCTAACGAAGCGGTTTTTACAATGATTAAGCAAACCATAGACAACACCTCTTTCAAAAATGCGCACGTGGGAGATTTGGTGAATCTGGAACTCCCCTGCCGCCCCGATTCTCTTATGGGTGGCCATTTTGTTATGGGGCACATAGACAGCACCGCAATGGTAACGGAAATTGTAAACAGAGAAACCGGAATGGAAATAGACTTGGAAATTCCGGAAAACCTTTCTAAATACGTTATTCACAGAGGTTCAATAGCTCTGAACGGCATAAGCTTAACAGTTGCGGAAATACCTAAAAAAAACATAATCAGAGTAGCAATTATCCCCGAAACAATAAAAGTAACAAATATAGGCAACTGGAAAAACGGCACTTTGGTAAACGTAGAAGTTGACATGATGGGAAAATACATTGAAAAGTTATTATCTAATTATGTGCCACAAGCTACTAACCACTAGCCATAAATATGCTCTACGGAATTTTTTCAGATATACACGCCAATTTACCAGCTTTGGAAGCAGTGCTACGCTCAATGGATTCTCGCAAGGTTGAAAAACGCATTTGCCTTGGCGACATAGTCGGTTATGGAGTAAGCCCGAATGAATGTGCTACTCTTGTTAAAAAACATAGCGATGTATGCTTGCTCGGAAACCACGACAATGTTGCATTAAAGCGAGAAAGCTACAGCAGTTTCAACATTTACGCAAAAGCCGCAATAGAATGGACCTTTCAAAACTTAAGCGATTCAACCGCAGATTATTTAAAATCCTTGCCGTACATGGCTGAAGAAGAGCATTTCACCTTTGTGCACTCATCCCCAATGTCCCCATCCGATTGGCATTATGTAGCAGATTTGGATGGTGCTTTGGAGTCGTTTGCTTATTTTAAAACACCCTATTGTTTCATTGGCCACACTCACAACCCAGTTTTAGTTGCAACGAATTGCAAAGACCCTTACAGCGAAGTTCCTGTGATTTCGGAAGGCCCGCTTTACCGCCCTAAACCCGATGAAAAAGTTCTGGTGAATGTAGGTTCCGTTGGCCAGCCGCGCGACCGAGATAATCGAGCGTGCTGGTGCCTCGCCGACAGCGAGTGCAACTGGGTGGAGTTTGTGCGTGTTGAATACGATATTGAGCGGGCGCAAAACCTTATGCGCAAACAAAATATGCCGGTATTCCTGATTGAGAGACTGGCACTTGGAAGATGAAGATTTATTTAGCAAATTTCGATAAGTTATCAAAAAATGTTGCTGAGGAAGTTAACAAATATGCTAAAAGACTTGGGGGAACTGTTGAGGTTGTAACCTTGAAAAACAATGCTGTTTTTGAGAGCAAGTTCCCGGCAGATAAGTTTGTTCGTGTGGTTTTGTCTGAGGAAGGGAAACTGTTTGGCACTCGTGAGCTTTCGGAGTGGATAAATGAGCGGATGTCAAAAAATATGGTTTTCCTTGTGGGGAGCGCTTACGGCATTGAGCCGCAAATAAAGCAAAGCGCAAACCTCTTGCTTTCGCTCTCTCCCCTAACGTTTTCCCACGAACACGCTTTTTTGATTTTAACCGAACAGGTTTACCGCTGCCTTATGGTTATTAAGGGGCACCCGTATCATCACGCAACTTAATTTTCTACATTCTTTCCAAAGAGGTTTGTATGCAAAACGGAAGTCCGGGATTTTTTTCCGGCAAATTAGACGAGCTTGTAAACTGGGGTCGTTCACATTCACTTTGGCCTTTCCCTTATGGAACGGCTTGTTGCGCCATTGAGTTTATGTCCACAGAATCCGCACGCTATGACTTATCTAGGCTTGGTTCCGAATTTGTGCGTTTCACGCCAAGACAAGCCGATGTGCTGGCAGTGTCGGGAACCATTACATTCAAACAAGCTCCCATACTCAAACGCATATACGAACAAATGATGGAACCAAAATGGGTTATCGCAATGGGTGCCTGTGCTTGCTCCGGAGGCTTCTACGATTGTTATTGCACAGTTCCTGGCATAGACCACATTATCCCCGTAGATATATACATAGGCGGCTGCCCAAGCCGTCCCGAAGCATTTTTTGATGCCATGCTTGAGCTGCAAGAAAAAGTAAAAAGCGAGTCTTATATGGAAGACCGAAAAAAGAAATTAAAAGAGCAATGGGAAAACATTAAAAACCGGAGTTTAAAAAGTGAATGATTTGATTGAAAAATTCGGTGCGGTTGCAGACGAAAATGCAGTTGACAAATGCTTTATTATCGCAGCAGACAAGCTGATTGAAGCTGTGAAATTTCTTGGCTTTGATGTTTTGATAGACACGGTTGGCGTTGATTACTTCGGCATGGAAAACCACAGCGGCAAGCGATTTGCCGTTATTTATTGCCTTAAAAACACAAAAAGCATGGAACGCCTGCGCCTCAAGGTCCAGGTCGAAGAAAAAGAAACCATTCCCACGCTTAGCGAAATTTACCCTATTGCAGACTGGCAGGAGCGTGAAGTTTGGGACCAGTACGGAATTGTATTTGAGAATCACCATAATTTAAAAAGACTGCTGAATCACGCAGAGTTTGAAGGACATCCGCTTCGCAAAGACTACCCTGCTCAAAAACGCCAGTGGTTGGCAGAAAATGATAAAATGTCAGATCAATTGGAAGCACGTTTGGAGAAACTAGGGTACAAGGTTATATGAAAGTTGCTATCTTGACAAACGAGTATCCTCCCAATGTTTACGGCGGCGCAGGCATACACGTAGATTTTTTAACCCGTGAGCTACGGGCTTTATGCGAAATTTCCGTGCATTGTTTTGCTGATGTTTCTGCTCGTGCTTTCGGCGAACTTGAAGACCCTACATTCAAAAAAATATTAGACCCGCTGGATATAAATTTGCAATGGATTTCCGCAATGCGAGGCATAGAAGTGGTGCACTGCCACACTTGGTATTCGCACTTTGCAGGAGTGTTGGCGAGCCGCCTGTACCAGGTCCCTCTTGTGCTAACAACACATTCTCTTGAGCCTCATCGCCCTTGGAAATCCGAGCAACTCGGCGCAGGCGGTTATGCAATGAGCTGCTGGATAGAACGCACAGCTTATAAAAACGCAGATGGAATTATAGCGGTTAGCAAAAAAATGAAACAGGATGTAATGGAGATTTACGGAGTTGATGAGCGCAAAGTAGAGGTTATTTACAATGGCATAGACCCGGATTTTTACAAACCTGTTTTCGATGAAAGCATTTTGCTGAAATATGGCATAAAACCGAACAAGCCCTTTGTGCTTTTTGTTGGAAGAATAACCAGGCAAAAAGGAATTGCGCAACTGATTCAGGCAATCCCGCAAATAGACAGCAACGCTCAAATAGTGCTTTGCGCAGGCGCACCGGACACCCCGGATATCGCAGAGGAATGTAAAAATGCAATAGCAGAGGCTAGCTCAAAGCGAGATGGCATTATTTGGATTCAAGATATGCTGCCGCACACGGAGTTGCGGGTTATTTACAGCTATGCCACTGTTTTTGTAACCCCTTCAATGTACGAGCCTTTTGGAATAATCAACCTTGAGGCTATGGCTTGCGGCACCCCGGTTGTGGGAAGTGCTGTTGGAGGAATCCCGGAAATCATACTTGAGGGCGAAACAGGCTTCTTGGTGCCTTTAGGGGATAATTTCAAAACAGACCTTGCAAATAAACTCAATACGCTTCTTACCAACCCGGATTTATCCAAAAAAATGGGTAAATTAGCCAGGGAAAGAGCAGAAAACGTGTTCAGCTGGAAGTCAATAGCCAAGCAAACCGTGAGTTTTTATGAAAAAATAATGAGAAAAATTTAAAATAATGCAAATATCTATTGACAAAAAATGAGAATTTTTTTATATTTGCCTTTGGGTATGTAGAGGTAAATCCTCAAGACACTCTATCGCTCCCCTCCTGATAAGTTCGTGGTGCTTTGCATACCCACTCTCCGACCGATGGTCGCCATACGTGGCAACAACACGATTTCTTTACTGCTTTTCTATATTCTTTTTAATGCGGTTTTTAGTTATTTTAATTACATTGTTTATTGCAACTGCTCTTTGCTTTGCTCAGCAAAACAACAGTGCTACTGCTACAAATCCCGATATTGCAGATACTACATCTGCAGATTTAGCTAAATTCGCAGACATAAATATTTTTTCTCAAATGCCGCTTGGCAGTGTTTATATTTTATGGTCAACAATGGATTTATCTGCAGACATAAAAAGGCAAATCACAACTCGCAACTTTACGCTGGAACCTTATTTTATGCAGAACATAGACCGTGAGCAATTTGAGCAGAAACAAATGCTGCATTTATTTGAGCAGCAAAAACGCGAATTTTTTAAACTGTTTCCCGATGATGATGATGAATAGTTTATAGTAAACGCAGATTAACTCTCTAGGCTAGTGGCTAATAGGAAGTGGCTAGTGGCTATTTCACAAAAATAATGCTTTTGTATATGAGTTACCACTAGCTACTAGCCATTAACTACTAGCCAAACCAATTAATCAGCATTTACTATAGTATTGAATACATATTCTTGGTGTTTTCTTTGCATGCTTTTAGCAACTCGTCGAGAGACACGTTTTTTAAACCGGCCAAAACTTGAGCTATGCAGGGAATCATTGCTGGGGTGCAGACTTTACCTCTGAAAGGCACGGGTGCAAGATAGGGAGCATCTGTTTCCAAAAGAATTCTGTTCAAAGGAATTAGCTTTGCCGCTTCCTTTATTGTTGCGGTTTTTTCAAAAGTCACAGCTCCGGTCATTCCGAAAAAATACGTTCCTTTCAGAGATAAAACTTTTTCTGCGAAATCTGCAGTGCCTGTGTAGCAGTGAATGTGAGCTTTGATATGCTCGTTATCTATTTTTTGCAAAATTTCAAATGCATCGGCATCTGCTTCACGAATATGAAACACAAAGTTTTTTTTAAAACTTAAGCCTATTTCTATTTGCCTTAAAAAAACGGAATTTTGCAAGGCCATATTTTCTTTGCTGTAATGATAATCAAGCCCTATTTCTCCGAGCGCAAGCACTCTCGGCAGTTTTAAGCACTCAAGTAAATCATGCTCTGCTTGCTCATTGTATTTTTCCACTTCCAAAGGGTGCACTCCAAAAGCACCGAAAATTTGAATCCCGTTTATTTCTTTTTCCATTAAAAAATTTCGTGCCCAAAGGAAATCTTTTGGGTCGCAGGCAATGTGAACAATAGCCTCGGGAGCCGGGTTCATTTGCTCAAACAAAGACTGTAGAGTTCCGCCGCTTTTTTCCAGAATAGTGTCTATGTGGCAATGCGTGTCTATGAAGTTCATAGCTTGCCGCTAACGCACAGAAATGCTTTTTGAGGGCCTTTATCTCGCAGGAGATGCGTTAAAGCTCGTGTGTCAATGCCTGCCAAAGCAGGAATGTTTTGGCGAACAAGAGCTGCTTTCAAAGACTCTTCGCTGCTCCAATTGGAAGGCTCGCTTATTTCTCTGGTTATTAAACCGGCTGCGGCAAACTTTGCGCCGCCTGTGCTTTCATGGTTAATCCCGTAGCAACCTATTTCCGGTGCTGTCATGACAATGAATTTCCCTGCATAAGAAGGGTCGCTCATAATTTCCTGATAGCCAATCATAGACGTATTAAAAACTACCTCGCCTTGAATATCTGCGCTTGCTCCAACGGAATACCCGTGAAACACACTGCCGTCTTCCAGTTTCAAATACGCCTTTTTTTCTCGCTGTTCCTTGAAATTCATAGTGAGAATATAGAATTTTTTTTGTCTTAATCAGCGTTTACTATATTCAATTCTGTGATTTTGCTTTCGCTTGATTTGCTTGGAACTTTTGCTTTTGCCATAACGGGAGCGGTTAAGGCTGCAGACCGAAACCTGGACTGGTTTGGCGCAATTGCGCTTGCTTTTGCAACTGGCACGTGTGGCGGCATTATGCGAGATGCTCTTCTTGGCAACCATCCGCCTGTGGCTCTGCAACAACCTGTTTACGTTATTGTTTGCATTTTTGCCGCAATTCTCATTATAGTTGCTCAGAAAAAAATAGTTTCAATATGGCTTTTTGTTCAAATAGCAGATGCTATAGGGCTAGGAACTTTTGCGGCAATAGGCGCAATTCACGCAGAAAATGCCGGAGCAAACGGAGTTGCCATAGTTGGCCTTGCAGTGCTAACCGCAGTTGGAGGCGGAATGCTCAGAGACATTTTGGCTGGGGAAATACCGCAGGTGCTGAAAAGTGATTTTTACGCAACAGCAGCGCTTATAGGCGGTTTATTCTTTTGGATCTTCGGGCTTTTTACAAGTGAGTTTCATGAAATTAAGGTTTTCTTGACAATAACGATAACAATTGTTTTGAGATTATACGCAATGAATGCAAAATTGAATTTGCCTAAAATGCGGGGGTAAACCCCCGCATTAAAAGATTACATATCCATTCCGCCCATACCGCCCATTCCACCCATGCCGCCCATTCCTCCGGGCATTGCGGGTTTTTCTTCTTTCTTCTCAACAACAACACATTCGGTTATGAGAATCATGGAAGCAATGGAAGCAGCTTTTGTGAGCGCAGTTTTGGAAACTTTCGCCGGGTCTATAACACCTGCTTTGGAAAGGTCTTCGTAAACATCGGTTTTAGCATTGTAGCCAAAATCACCTTTGCCTTCTTTAACTTTGTTAACCACAACGGAGCCTTCTTTGCCTGCGTTTTCGGCAATCTGGCGCAGAGGTTCTTCCAGTGCACGGCGAATAATCGCAGCACCAGTGTTTTGGTCTTGGTTTTCCAGTTTCAAAGAATCTATTGCAGATGCAGCGCGAATAAATGCAACTCCGCCGCCGGCTACAATGCCTTCTTCAACAGCGGCACGTGTTGCGTGCAGAGCATCGTCAAAGCGGTCTTTTTTCTCTTTCATGGCAACTTCGGTATCTGCGCCAACTTTAATAACGGCCACGCCACCGGAAAGTTTAGCCAAGCGTTCCTGGAGTTTTTCACGATCGTAATCGCTTGTGGTTTCTTCTATCTGCTTTTTGATTTGGCTTATGCGAGCCTTTATGCTTGCAGAGTCGCCGGCACCTTCCACTATGGTGGTGTTGTCTTTGTCTATGGTTATGGATTTTGCCTGTCCGAGAACGCTGGGAGGAGCATCTTCGAGTTTTGCGCCGGTTTCTTCGCTAACAAGCTGGCCACCGGTTAAAATGGCAATATCTTCGAGCATTGCTTTTCTGCGATCACCAAAGCCGGGGGCTTTAACGGCGGCAACCTTAATGGTGCCACGCATTTTATTCACAATAAGCGTTGCAAGAGCTTCGCCATCAACATCTTCTGATATTATGAGCAGGGTTTTACCGGATTTTGCGATATTTTCCAAAATAGGGAGCAAATCTTTCATGCTGCTTATTTTTTTGTCGTATAGCAAAATATATGGGTTTTCCAGCTGAACTTCCATAGTGTCGGGGTTGGTAACGAAATATGGGGTTAAGTAGCCACGGTCAAACTGCATACCTTCAACAACATCGAGGGTGGTATCTGCGGTTTTTGACTCTTCGAGCGTTATAACGCCGTCGTTTCCGACTTTTTCCATTGCATCGGCAAGCATTTTGCCGATATCTAACTCATTGTTTGCGGAAATTGTAGCAACTTGCGTTATGTGCTCCTTGCCGTTTACCTTTACGGAAGCCTTGCTTATTTGCTCGGTAACCGCAACAACAGCTGCGTCAATGCCTCTTTTTATATCCATTGGGTTTGCGCCCGCAGCAACGTTTTTCAAGCCTTCACGGGCTATTGCCTGAGCTAGAACGGTTGCCGTTGTGGTTCCGTCGCCGGCTATATCGCTGGTTTTGGAAGCCGCATCACGAGCCATTTGCGCACCAAGATTTTCAAAGGAATCTTCCAGCTCAATGTCTTTGGCAACGGTTACGCCGTCTTTTGTAACGGCAGGCGCGCCAAAGGATTTGCCTAACATAACGTTACGTCCTTTTGGGCCAAGCGTTACCTTAACTGCATTTGCTAACTTATCCACGCCACGTAAAAGAGCTTCACGAGCTTGAATATCGAATTTTAACTGTTTTGCCATTTTTTCTCCTTGTTACAGAACTGCTAATACATCGTTTTCTTTAACGATGAGATAATTTGTGCCGTCAACGGTCACTTCCGTGCCGCTGTATTTACCGTAAAGAACCTTATCGCCAACCTTAAGCTCCATGGCTATTGTTTCGCCTTTATCGCTCTTGCGGCCTGCACCGACTGCCTTTACAAGGCCCTGCATGGGCTTTTCCTTTGCGTTGTCGGGAATGAATATTCCGCCTTGAGTTTTAGTTTCTGCTTCAATCGGCTCTATTAGAACTCGATCTGCAAGCGGTTTAATGGACATATTTACCTCTCGGTTAAGTGAAAATTTTACTTCGCTCTATTATAAGGCAAAAGTCGTGCCGGAACAAAAAACGGCGTTTTTGAGCGAAAAACAACGATTATATACTTATAACGTTGCAAATTGAAACGTAAACAGGTGTTCTGCAGTTACATTTTGAAACTATTTTGCCAGGAATGGCCACAATAATTTTTTTATCAATAAGTATATGAATATGTGCTTAATAACTATTTAATTATTTATTTATATGTTGATAATAGAATATTTATAATATTGAAAAAAATAAAATATTCCGAGAATTTCAAGGTTTAAAAAGATAAACCCCTATAACAGGATTGGAAATTGCCTAAAATTTTTTGATATTTAAGGTGTGTTTGTGAATGTCAATATAAACGCCTCTGAAAGCGCAACAGCGGCAGCCAAAATCGGTTGCCGCTGCTGCTCCCTTTGGGAGCAGTGCGTTTCAGTGTATTCACAAAAGAACCCGAAAAAAAACGGCGATTTGCAAGCCTTGCAAGCAATAAAACATCTATCTGCGGAGAACGGGATTTTAAACCTTGAAGCACCCTCCGAATTCGCAAAAGAATGGTTTTTATGGCGTTTTCAAGGCGCTTTCCTGGAAATTGCAAAGGAAATCGATAAAAGCATAGAGCAAATTTCCGTTTTTGCCCCGCAAATAAAAGAAGCAACCAGTGTTTTGCCGCCGCCAATCCTTAAAACTCCGGAAAAACCGGTTAAAACCAATTTCTGTAAAAAATACAAACTGAGCAATTTCATAGCAGAAACTTCCAATGAATTAGCCGTTAAGAGCGCTAATTTCATAGCGGCAATGCCACGTGCCCAAGAAAACTTTTTGGTTATAAAAGGTGCTGCCGGGCTTGGCAAAACTCATTTGCTGCATGCCATTGGGAACGAAGCTGCCGCAATTTGGGCAAAAAAAGCCGTTTTGTGGGATTCAGATCGTTTCTTCAAAGAAAAACGCAAAGGCAACCTCTCTCAGCTCTACCAAGCCGATATGCTTCTTTTCGATGATTTGCAAAACATACACGCTTGGGAAAACGCAGAAAAAGACTTGCTGGACATACTCAAGGTATTGAAAAGCAAAGGCCAAACGCTTGTTGTAACAATAAACCCAAAAGCCAAGCATCAGGTTTGCAGCGAGCTTGCGGATTTCTTGAAAATGGGCATTAAGTGCGAGCTTAAAAAACCGGATTTGCAAACCAGAATAGCGATTTTGCGCCAGAAAGCCCTCGAAAAAGGCCTGCCGGTTGAACAACTGGAAAACAGTTGGAAACTCATAGCAGAGCAGCTGGGCGAAAGCGTTTGTTCTCTGGAAGGCGCAATAAATGAGCTTGCCGCCAGGCAAGCCTTGCTGAAAAGCGAAATAACCCCGCAAACCGTGCGCTTCTTTTATTCCAAGGAACAGAACTGCAAGGTGCCATCCATTGAATCCATAACACGAGCAACTGCGCTGGCTTACCAAATTCCTATAGAAACACTTCGCGGAAAAAGCCGCATGGCGCAAATAAACAAGCCACGGCAAATAGCAATTTACCTGTGCAGGCAAACAGGCCTTTCCCTCGTAGAAATAGGGAAATTCTTTAACAGAGACGCTTCTTCAATTGTAAACGCTGTTCAAAACATAAAAAAAGAGCTGGAATCCCCTAACGGCTATTCTCTTGAATTCGGGCTAAAAGATATTCTAAACGCAGCAGTGTGATTTTTTTCTAAATTACGTTTATGCTGGATTTTTACCCTACACATATACATTATCCGCTGGAGGAAGCGGAAAAGAAATATCAAGAAGGCGCTTTGAAGCAAATTGAAGGCCATTTGCTTGATTTTGTTGATAGACATTTAGACGAAATAATGGACATTGCAAACGACGGCACTCTCTGCGGCGCAACGGATGTTGACATTATAGACGCCATAAAAGGAGAAATACTTGCTCGTGGTTCAATACAGCCTGCAGCAGAGCTTGCAGACATGATAAAAGAGATAAACAAGGAAATATGGTATAACGGCGAAAAAGAGCAGGAAAGCCAGAATCCAAAAGACATAGCCGAAAGATGGCAGGCAGAATATGCCGTTAAATGGCAAGAAGCCAGATTATTTGAGATATTTGTAGCTTTGGAACACTGTGAGCATAAAATACTTTCAAAATTCAGTGGGGTTAGGCCGTGACAGCAGCTACACAAGCCGAAACGCTTTACTTCAAGGACCTGAACCAGTATCAGACCCTCACCAACCAGGAGGAGCGTGGGCTTATATTAATTTTGCGAGACGACAGCAAAAAGAACATCCACAATGCAGCACTTCGCAAGCTTATATGCAGCAACCTGCGCTTTGTGGTTAGCGTTGCCCGCAAATACCAAGGCCGAGGGCTTAGCCTGCTGGATTTGATAAACGAAGGAAACCTTGGGCTTTTCAGAGCTGCGCTGCGCTTTGACTGCAGAAAAGACGTTCGCTTTATAAGCTATGCGGTTTGGTGGATTAGGCAAGCCATTCAAAAAGCCATATTTGAGCGTATAGGCACAATGAGAATTCCGCCCAACAAGCTAACCCTCGTGAATCGTTTCAAAAAAGCGCTCTCCAACAACCTGGGCGATTACGACAAAACCTTCAGCATGCCGGAATTCAAAGACAACGAAAAAGACATAATAGACATTATGGAAAAAATGATGGAAATTTCGCTGGATTCCCCTACAAATGACGACCCGAATTCAGACAGTGTAGGAACTCTTTTGGATGTCCTTGAAGGAGATTCCGATAACCAAGACGATTTCATTCGCAACGGCGAATTGCATAGCATGATAGAGGAAGTTCTCTCCAAACTGCCTAAAAGAGAAAGCGACATTATTCGCATGTTCTACGGCATAGACACTGCAGAAGACAGCACGCTCCGCCATATAGGCGAAGATATGCAGCTATCCAGAGAAAAAGTCCGGCAAATCAAAAACAAGGCTATTCGCAGGATGCAAAAGAACAAAGAACTACAGGAAAATCTCAAAGATTTCTTTCCTTAAAGCGGAGTTTCATCTGAAAAAGAACAAGAACATAATAATACTTGCATCTGTGGCTCTATTTCTCATAGCTGTTTGGTTGATTTTTTTTAACTCGTCAATTAAAACATCTGCGGTTCCTTTCGGGCTTCCGGCCGGAACAAAAATAGAGATTAAGGAAAGGGCAGGGTTTTCGCGCGTGCTTGCAGTTGTGGAACACGACTTGCGCCGTGCAAACGATTTGCGCATTGCCGGAGCCTACATTGCTGCGCAAAGCGATTACGAAACCATTCTGCTAAAACACCCGGATGTGGCACCTGCGCTCTTTGGCATGGCCTATTCCCTGCTTGCCGTGGATTATGTTTCTCCGGAAAATTTATCCAAGGCAAAAACGCATATTGAAAACCTTGCAAGGCAAATGCCCGGTTCCGTGTGGATTCGCTTGCTTTTGACTTTTTCAATCGAAATAGAAAGCGGGCTAAACAGCGCTCTCTCAATGGCAGCAGAACTTTCAAAAAACTCACCCGCTTTCGCTGAAGCCAGGCTCAGATACGCCGACTTGCTGTTGGTGTCCGGACAACCGGACAAAGCTATTGAAGAAGCCAAAGCCGCAATATCCATAACCGAAGGCGCAGATGCAAGGCCCTTTGCAACTCTGGCTTTGGCATTGCATAAAATGGGAAGCATTAAGGAATGTTCCGATCTCGTGAATTACGCTCTTCCCAGATTTCCATCCCAAACGGAATTTCTGCTTTTGCACGGATTTTTAAGCGAGTATGCAAACGATTTTGAAACAGCGCAAAACAACTACAGAAAAATTTTGATGCTAAAACCCGGAAACACCGAGGCTTTAAACGCAATGGCAAGCCTTGGAGAAAAAACTCCGCCGACTCCCGGCACAGCCTCCGGTTCAGGCTTGTCTTTAAGAGATGCCGCAAAAGAAACCGCAAAAATACTGTTGCCGATAATTCAGGAATATCCTGAGAATTTGCCGCTTAGAGAGGCTCTCGGAAGAATTTATTTAAAAGCCCGCCTTATGAAAGAAGCAAGAACTCAATTCTCGGAAATTTACGCTCAGGATTTTGAATATCCAAACATAAGAAAATTATTGAACGAAACATCGGAAGAGCAAACTTTTGAAACACAAAAACGTGTCACGTCACGAAGCGATAAAAAACTTGCAGATTCGCTAGCCAAGGAATTTGCTGCGCTCAAAGAAAGCGTTCACCAGGAAGAATTCGATGAATTAGGGCGTTATTTCGTTCATTACGGCGCAAATTTCAAAGACTTTTTTTCAAAACATTCAATAACCAAATTCACAAAACTCGATGAAGGGACTTTTTCGGAAAAATACGATATATCTACTTTTAAATACGACAACACAATTTATTTCGATCCGAACAACAGATTTTATGCAGTGCGCAGCATAATTGAAGACACGCACGACAGCAATGCCTATAATTTCATTCCCGATTTATTTGAGCATTTTTCGAAAAAAGAAATAGGTATTTTGGGAACAAGCAATTCCACAGAAACTGCGGAATGTAGCGGAGAAAAATGGAAAGGCGCTATATGGGTATCACGCAACAATCTTGAGCTTTTAATGCAAAACGACAGAAAAATGCGCACGATATACATACTCAGGCTCCATTCAAAACGTTTCCCGGACACGGGCAATTTGTGCTCTTATGTGCCTATGATAAAAGGCAGAAGCAAAATGCCAAGATAGTTATGCCCTCATTCATACGAAAAGCCTGCGAAATGCTTGAAAAACACGGCGAACTTGTTCGCATAAAAGAGCCTGTGTCTCCGAATTTGGAAATGCCCGGTTTGGCTCGCAAGGCTTTTGCGGAAAGTGGGCCTGCGTTTTTTTTTGAAAATGTGGAAGGCTCCAAATTCCCAGCCGTGTGCAATTTGTTTGGAAGTGAAAAAAGAGCGAAGCTGCTTTTAAAAGGAGAGGTTGCTTTAAACTTTAAAAACATTCCAAGAGCGTTCCACGCCCTGCCCTTGCCCGCAATTTGCAAACCCGTTATGCAACAGGAAATTTCGCTTTCCGATTTGCCGCAAATAAAATGCTGGCCTCGTGACGGCGGCGCATTTTTAACGCTTCCGCAAGTTCTCACAATAAAGCCTGGCAAGCATAGCTGGCTACATTCGAATTTGGGAATGTACAGAGTGCAAATAAGCGGAGGCGATTACGTTCAAAACGAAGAATGTGGCCTGCACTACCAAATTCACAGAGGCATAGGCATTCACCACCAGGAAGCGCTTGCAGCATGCGAAAAGCTTAAAGTAAGCATTTTTATAGGCGGGCCGCCCGGAAACACGCTTGCCGCAATTATGCCGCTCCCAAACGGAGTTCCTGAGCTTGCGTTTGCAGGGATGCTTTCAAAAAGAGCGTTTCGCTATGCGTGGCACAATGGCTGGCTCGTTTCCGCAGATGCCGATTTTTGCATTTTGGGAGAAATTCAAAACGATTTGAAACCGGAAGGCCCTTTTGGCGACCACTTAGGTTATTATTCCGAACAACACCAATTTCCTTACCTAAAAGTGCACAAGGTTTTCGCAAGGAAAGATGCCGTGTTTCCGTTTACAGTTGTTGGCCGCCCTCCGCAAGAAGACACGATTTTCGGAAACCTGATTCACAAAATAACCGCACCTTTTATTCCAAAAATGCTACCCGGAGTGCACGAAGTTAACGCAGTGGATGCCGCCGGAGTTCACCCTTTGCTTTTGGCCTTGGGAAGCGAAAGGTATTTGCCATTCGAAAAAAGAGAACCTCTGGAGCTACTCACCCAAAGCAGCGCAATTTTGGGTTTTGGCCAGCTTTCGCTTGCGAAATACCTGTTTATAGCCGCAAAAGAAGACAATCCAAACCTCTCTGTTCACAGCATACCGGAATTCTTTGAGCATATCCTGTGCAGAATAAACATAGAGCGTGACATAAACATTATAAAAAGCACAAGCATAGACACTCTGGATTACACAGGAACAAGTTTAAACAGAGGTTCAAAAGCCATATTTGCAGCAGCAGGCGAACCTTGCAGGGAATTGGGCAGCGCAGGGCCTGTGCGTGGAATTTTGGTTGTTGAAAAATTGGAAAATACGGAATCTGCGGAAAAATTTCCAATAGTTGTGTTATGCGATGATGCGGAATTTACAAGGAAAAATTTAGAGAATTTGCTTTGGGTTACATTCACCCGCTCAAACCCGGCAAACGATATTTCAATCAAAGGCAATCAAATTGTGATAGATGCCCGCAAAAAACCGCACCACGCAAAAGAACTGGAGTAAACTTCAGTGCTTTATGCAGCGAACGGAGTATCCAGATGTTTTTCTATCCGAGCCGGAATGTAGCCTTTTGTCGTCTTTAACAAAGCGATATTGCGCATAATCACCTTCTGCCGAAGACGACCACCAATACGCTTCTTCAGAAATCTTTAGAAAATGACCATTTGAGCTTCTGTAGCCGCCGGGAAGAGCTGCAAATCCGTATAAATCCAAACCTCCATAATCACCCCAGCCATTTGCAGATTTAAGAACTTCGCCTGCAAAAACATTTTCAGCATAACCTTCTGCATATTTCAGCAAAATATTATAGTCTCTTTCGCTCGGCAATTTCCAACCGCATGGGCAAACACTGTTTGCAGCATCCCAATCGTACAATCTTCCGCGTTTTTTATCGCAAGCATATCCCATATTAGGTATAGCATCGCTTATGCACCACGAGTTTCCCACAACCGGAACTTCGTTTAAATTCTCCGCAAGCCACGTTTGGGTGCCGATTTCCGTAGTCTTGTATAATAACGAATCTTCTTCGCAGGAAGACGAACTTGCTTTCGGAAGTTCGTCTTCTTCTTGAATATCGTTTCTATGCCTTGAGCAGGAAAACAACAAAACCAAAACTAAACTCAAAAAACAAACAGTTTTCATAAAAACACCTTTATCCTGCATTTACAACACTGTTCTCTCTTTAAGTAATTTCTTCGCTTCGTCCCAAAATTTGTCCAGTTGTTCCAGAGTGAAATCTTGAGGCCGGCCTCCGGCCTTAATTTCCACTAACCTGAACCTTTTTTCAAACTTGGAATTTGCCTTTGCAAGCGCTGTTTCTGCGTTTATTCCCTTGTGACGGGCTAAGTTTACCAAAGCAAACAGTATATCACCAAATTCCTCTTCCGCTTCCGGAGAGCCGCTTTCTGTTTCCTCAAACTCCCCTATTTCTTCTTTGACTTTCTCCAAAACGGGTTTTGTGTTATCCCAATCAAAGCCCACCTTTGCCGCTCGCCTGGACAACTCCTGCGCACGAGAGAGAGCCACCATAGAACGAGGCACTTTATCCATAGCAGATGCCGGAGAGCTGGTTTTTACCGCACCGTTTTCCGCAGCTTTGATTTCTTCCCATTTTTTCAGCACTTCTTTTGATGTTCTTAAATCTTCGCTGCCGAAAACATGAGGATGCCTACGAGTCATTTTTTCGCATATTTCGGTTATAACGTCATCTATTGTGAATTTGCCTTCTTCTTTTGCTATTTGGGAATGAAAAATAACCTGCAAAAGCACATCGCCGAGTTCTTCTGCCATAAGCTTTGCATTTCCGCTCTGCGTAGCGTCTATATATTCATAAGACTCTTCCAAAAGATAAGGCAACAAGCTGTTAAAAGTCTGCTCCCTGTCCCAAGGACAGCCATCTGCAGAACGAAGTTTCTGCATTATGCTCAAAAGGTCTGAAAAAGTGTTGAATGGCATTACAAAACCTTTAACGCTGCATTGCACTTTTCCACAATATCCCTTTGCGTGGCTAGTTTTTGCCTTTCACTGTCTATAACGGCTTCCGGAGCGTTTTTCACAAAACTTTCATTCGAAAGCTTTTTCTCTATGCCTGCCGCAAAGCTCTGCGCTTTTTCAATTTCCTTTTTCAAAAGGGCAATCTCTTTTTCTTTGTCTAAAATGCCTTCAAGCGGAATAAAAAGCTCACCGCCCGGTATAACCACGCTTGCGCTGAATTCCGGCTTGCTCAGGTTTTCGCCGAATTCAAACGAAGAAAGGCCGCTTAAATCCTTGAGCATATTTTTGCAGTTTTCCAAATTCGCAGATGTATGCGCAACGGCTGTGATTTTTTGAGCCGGAGCTATGGAATAGCGGCCACGCACGGAGCGAACCGCTTCAACTATCACAAATACATCTTCAAATTGCTTTTCAATTTCCGCATTTATTAAACTTTCATCCGCAACCGGCCATTGCCTTAGAATTACTCTTTGCGAATTCGGAAAAAGAATGGAATTCAACTCTTCCGTGATAAAAGGCATTACCGGATGCAATAAATCCAAAATCGTGTACAGAGAAAATGAAAGCAGTGAACTGGATTCCTTGGAAATATCGCCTTTTTTAATTTCCAAATAGCGGCTGCATAAATCGTCCCAAACGAAATGGTAAATTATTGCGGCATATTCTGAAAAACGATAATTGTCTATAGCAGTTTTGGTTTGTTTTATTACTGTGTTTAAACGAGAGAGAATCCACTTGTCTTCCAAACTCTCCACTCTCAACTCTCCACTCTCAACTATATAATCTTTCAAAAACCTCGCCGCATTCCATAATTTATTCCCGAAATTCCTGCCTACTTCAAATTTCTCGCTTACATTTATTTCCCGGCCATCTTCTAATTTTTCTTTTTTTACAGGCAATCTTGCTTCCTGGTTTTCCGTGCACATTGAACACATAACAAAGCGCAGGGCATCTGCTCCGTATCTTTCGATAATATCAAGAGGGTCAACGCCGTTGCCGTGTGATTTGCTCATTCTGCGGCCCTGTCCGTCTAAAATTGTCGGGTTAATATAAACATTATCAAACGGAATTTTGCCTAAATTTTCCTGGCTGAAAATAACCATTCTCGCAACCCAAAGAGAAATTATATCACGGGCAGTCACCAAAACCGATGTCGGGTAAAAGGCGTTCAGCAAATCTGTTTGCTCCGGCCATCCCATTGTGCTGTGAGGCCAAAGGGCCGAACTGAACCAGGTATCCAAAACATCCGGATCTCTTACCAGCCCTTCAATCTGCAAATCCTCTTCCAAAGAACAAACCAGCCAATTTCCATCCTCCGCCTGAAAGAAATGAATATCGGGACGATTTTGGAGAGACGCAATGCATTGCGTCTTTACGTTCGCATCGACATGCCATATCGGAATTTGATGCCCCCACCAGAGTTGGCGGCTTATGCACCAATCTCGTTTTTCGCCTAGCCAATTCAGATAATTTTTTGCGTAGCGCGACGGGGTGAACTTTATTTCTCCGCTTTCCACAGCTTGCATTGCACGTTCTGCCAGCTTGTCCATTTTAACAAACCATTGATCGCTCAAATACGGCTCAATGATTGTTTTTGAGCGGTCGCTTTTTCCAACCTGCATCTCGTGGTCTTCTACTTTGAGCAACAAACCGGTTTTTTCCAAACCGTCAACAACAGCTCCTCTCGCCTTTTCGCCTTTCAAACCCTTGAATTCTCCGGCATTTTCGTTCAAAGAGCCGTCTTCGTTTAAAATGTTAATCATCTGCAGTTTATGGCGAAGCCCTGTTGCGTAATCGTTAGGGTCGTGAGCCGGCGTAACTTTTACCGAGCCTGTTCCGAATTCTCTATCAACCAAAATAGCGTCTGCAATAACCGGAATTTCTCTGTTCACAAAGGGAACGAGCAAGGTTTTGCCTATGAATTTTTTATAGCGTTCGTCTTCCGGGTGAACTGCTACCGCCGTATCGCCAAGTATGGTTTCGGGGCGTGTGGTTGCAACAGGAATGTAGCCGCTTCCGTCGGCAAGCGGGTATTTGAAGGTCCAAAAATGGCCTTTTACTGTTTCGTGGTAGATTTCATCGTCTGCAACGGCAGTGTGCAAGTGAGTGTCCCAGTTTACCAAGCGTTTGCCACGGTAAATGAGGCCCTTTTTAAAGAGGTTAAAAAAAGCATGGCGAACTGCTTTTGCGCACATTTTGTCCAGCGTGAACCGTTGTCTGTCCCAGTCACAGCTTGAACCCAATGATTTCAATTGGCCTGTGATGCGAGCCTCATATTCGTCTTTCCATTTCCAAATTCTTTTAACCAGCTCTTCCCTGCCCAAATCGTGGCGGGTCTTTTTTTCGTCTTGCTGCAAGCGTTTTTCAACAACCGCCTGCGTTGCTATTCCTGCGTGGTCTGTGCCCGGAATCCAAAGCGTGTTTTTGCCGAGTTTTCTGTTATAGCGAACTAAAATGTCTTGAATGGTGTTGTTAAGCGCATGGCCAAGATGCAAAGCTCCGGTAACATTAGGCGGCGGAATTACAATGGAAAAATGCTCCGATTTTGCATTTTTGGCAGGTTTAAAATCTTTCTGCTCATCCCATTTTTTGAGCCAGTTGCTTTCTATTTCTTTATGGTTGTAGCGTGTTTCCATGAGAGGAATATAGTAATATACAAGTCCGGCATTAATGCAATGCGTTATTTGATAAAATACAATTTTCTACCTTCACCCAATGCAATTTCGCACATTGACACAATTTTTAACCGAAGAATCTATTTCTGCGTTAAATTCCATGCAATTCCCGGGCAAGGGCGTTAAAAACAATGCTTTTGCCGGAGTTTCCATGCAGGCCGTATGGGTAGCGGAACAGTTTTTAAAAAACGCAAAACCCATTTTGATAATAACAAAAGACCAGAAATCTCTCGACTTGTGGTTTGAAAATCTAAGCGGGCAAATTGACGAATACGATTTGCTCTCGCTCCCTATTTCCAAAGACGAAAATAAAAGCCGGGTTTTCAGCGGGATTCTGGAGGAGAGGCTCCGCTTTATTAAAAATGCCAAGTGCGCAAACGGTTCAAAAATTGTTGTCTCAAGCGTAGAAGCTCTGAAAACAAGGTTGCCTTCCGAAAGCCTGTTAAAAGAGAAAACCCTGAACCTGAAAATAGGCGACACTTTGAGCGAAGACAATTTGCGGGAAATCTTTATATCGAGAGGTTTCAGCGAACAACCCGTTGTGGAAAGCGTTGGAGATTTTTCAATTAGAGGCTGCATTATAGACATAAACCCGCTTTTGTGCGAGCACCCAATACGCCTTGAGCTTTGGGGCAATTCTTTGGAATCCATAAGGACTTTTGATATTTTCACGCAAAGGTCTTTGGAAAACCTGGAAAGCATTGAAATTTTTCCAATGAATTTAAACGATGAAAACAACAGCTCTCCGTTTGATTTTCTAAAAAATTATTTAATAGTAACAGACGATTATTATAATTTGCCTCTGGAATTTTCAGAAGAACTGGAAAAACACTCTATTGCAAACTTTTCCGCATTATCTGCTAACAACTTGCCGCTAGCAACTAGCCAAGTTCGTTCACATTCGGGCTTTGCAGGGATTGAGAAAGACATTGCGGAATATAGCGGGGATGTTTATTTGCTTGCGCCAACGCAAGGGCAAGCCCTTAGGCTTTACCATTTGTCGCAGGGAAGCAAGGTCCGGGAAATTCTTGTTGGGCACATATCCGAAGGGTTTTGGTGCAACGATAACTCGTTTGCGCTTTTGAGCGACCACCAGATTTTCAACAGGTTCAGCCACATAACAAAAAAGAAACAAAAATCATCCAGCCTGCACAGTGCGGTTTTTGCGGACTCTTTGGCAAGCGGCGATTTTGTTGTGCACGAGGAATGTGGAGTAGGAAAGTATTTAGGGCTTACACGCATTGAAGCGATGGGTGCGCAAGTTGACTGCGTTATGATTGAATATGCAGACAAATCAAGGCTTACGTTTCCTGTGAACGATTTGCACAAGCTGGAAAAACTTGTTAGAAACGAAGACGATGCTCCTCCTGCGCTCAATAAATTAGGCACAAAAACATGGGAACACGCTAAGGAAAGGGCAAAAAAACGCATTGCGCAAATTGCCAAAGCCCTTGTGGAATTATATGCAAAAAGAGAACTTGTCCAGGGCTTTGCGTTTCCGCCGGATTCCAATTTGCAAGAGGAATTTGAAAACGATTTCCCTTTCTCCCCCACTCCCGACCAGTCTCGCAGCGCAAAAGAAATAAAAAGCGATATGGAAAAGCAAAAACCTATGGACAGGCTTTTATGCGGAGATGTAGGTTTTGGAAAAACAGAAGTTGCCATGCGTGCTATTTTCAAGTGCATAAACGCAAAAAAACAAGCTGCTGTTTTGGTGCCGACAACCGTGCTTGCCGCCCAGCATTTCCAGTCCTTCACGGAACGCTTTGCAGCCTGGCCCGTGAACATAGCGCTTGTGAACCGCTATAAAACGCCTGCAGAAAAAAAAGAAATTTACAAAGAGCTTTCGGAAGGCAAAATAGACTTGGTTGTAGGCACTCACGCTCTGCTTTCAAACAGCGTTAAATTCAAAGATTTAGGTTTGCTCATTGTTGATGAGGAACAAAAGTTCGGCGTTAAGCAAAAAGAAAGGCTGCGAGAACTCAGGCTTGCGTTAGACACTCTCGCAATGAGCGCAACACCTATTCCACGCACTATGCAGCTTTCCATGACAGGAGTTAGGGATATTTCGTTCATAAACACTCCGCCGCTTAACAGGTTGCCCGTGGAAACAAAAATTGTTGAACGTAGCGATGCAATGCTTGCCGCTGCCGTGCGAGACGAAGTTGAACGGGGCGGACAAGTTTTTGTGGTGAACGACCGTGTGCAGAGCATAGAAAAACTTGCTGCAGATGTTGAAGGATGGGTGCCGAATTTGCGTGTGGCCGTTGCGCACGCTCAAATGCCGGACAGCGATTTGGAAAAAACAATGTCTGCTTTTATAAACAAGGAGTTTGACGTTTTGGTTTGCACGGTTTTAATAGAATCCGGGCTTGACGTGCCCAATGCGAACACAATTATAATAATGAACGCCCAGCATTTCGGCGTTGGGCAGCTCTACCAGTTGCGTGGCAGGGTTGGCCGTTCTGCCGTACAGGCTAAAGCCTATCTGGTTACACCGGAAGAAAATGCCGGAGTAACAAAATCCGCAAAGCAGAGGCTTGCCGCAATGGAACGCTTCACCGATTTGGGTTCTGGCTATCAGGTTGCAATGCGAGATTTGGAAATACGAGGAGCCGGAAACCTGCTTGGAATGGAACAGCACGGTTTTATAGAGGAAATAGGTTTTGAAACTTATGTGAGAATGGTTAAGGAAGCAGTGGAAGAATTGCGTGGAACCAAAGACGACTCCCCTGCGCAGCCTCGCCTGGAATTGCGTGTAGATGCCTATTTGCCCGAACTCTGGATAAAAGACGGCCTCGCCAGAATTTCAATTTACCAGCGCATTGCCAGAACCGAAACAAGCGAAGAAATAGGGGCACTTTCAGATGAGCTTAGAGACCGGTTCGGCCCCATTCCAAAACCCACCGAAATGCTTTTGACATCCGCAAAAATAGGGATACTCGCAAAAAGATTTCGCATAACAGGCATTGCTCGCAAACACGGCGTTGCGGTTTTAACGTTTTCAGATAACACAAACGCTTCTTCTCCCATACTTGCAGACTTGTATGCAAAAAGCAAATTCCCTCTGCGTTTCTTGGCAACAACTCCTATGCAAGCCGTTGTTGAAATAGGGCAACTTGGCGCAGAAAAAGAGGTTGAAGAACTGGTGAATTTTCTACATTACTCCTCGTGCCCCTAATTATTGCCATATTAATACTCGCTGTTACAGCTTTTGCCCAAATTGATTTGGTTAAGCAACAAGCCGAACTTAACAGCGCACGTGCAGACTTGGAAGAAGCCAGGCAAGCACGTGATATGGCCGTTGCAAAAAGATGGCAGGAAAAAGCCAGGCAAAACGAAGAAAGAGAAAAAATAGATTTGCAACTTGATACTCGCAAAGAAAAAACAGAAGCCATTCTCGCAGAGCGTTCCAGATTGTTTGAAGAGCTGCGAATAGCCAGAGAAGCACTTAACTACGCCAACGAAGATGCGGAAAAAGCCCGTGCCGCATTTGCATCGGGGTTTCCAGCAAACGACCGTGTGCATGAATTAAAAGCTGTTAGCAAAGGAGCTGTGCCTTATGTATTCTCCGAAATATCCATATCCGGTTTCAATGATTCTCCTCTGCAAGCAGTGAATGTTCTTTTTTCACTTGCGAAAAAAGACATAAATTATGCGGCAGAAATTGAGAGAACCGATTCCCTGCTCCGCCTTGGCGGAGTTGGAGCATTGAGAATAGGAACCGATAGCAACAGTGCCGCTATGCTGCTCCCGCAAGAGGGCGAACGTGGCAAAACATTCTTTTGGCAAAGCAGTTTGCAACCGGAAATAAAAAGCGCAATAGTAAACGCTTTTAGCGAAAACGATGAATCCAAATTCTTTATGATTCCCATAGACCCGCTTTTAAGCACAAGTTTAGGCAAGGAAATGGCAAACCGCAGCGAGAAAACAACATCTGAAAAATTCCGGCAATATATGGAAGACGGCGGAATTTTAATGTACCCCATATATTCCATGCTTGTGATTGCCCTGATTTTAATAGCAGAAAAATTAATCACAATGTTTATGCACAAAAGGCACTATAAACAAAATCTTAAAGATACCATTTTCAACACGAAATTTAAAACAAGGGAAGAAGTAGAAAGAGAAATTGAGGCTTTGTTTGCCAAAATTGTCCCTCGTTTGGAAAGCAAGCTCCCTGTTATAGCCGTTTTAGGCGCTACAGCTCCTCTTGTTGGGCTTTTAGGCACAGTTATGGGAATGGTAGAGTTATTCGATGTAATAACCCTGCACGGCACCGCAGACCCAAAACTTTTGGCAGGCGGCATTTCCATAGCGCTTCTAACCACAATGGCCGGCCTTTCCGTAGCTATTCCGGTTCATTTGCTATACACATGGATTTCCGGCAGAATAGAAAAGGCCATAAACAAAATGGACAGCACGGCAATGGCACTTGTGAACGAGCGGTTTAAATAGGGGCAACTCTCTATGAAAAACGAAAAAATAACCATAGAAGAATCTCAGAACGAGATAAGAAATGTTTTTGCCGCATTTGAAAACCCCGATGATAAATGGAAATACCTGCTGAAAATTGCACGTGAGCATATAGGAATGGCTGCCGATTTAAAACAGGAAAAGTTTATTGTAAAGGGTTGTGCTGCAAAAATGTTTTTGGTTCCAGAATATAAAGACGGGCTTTTGTATTTTCACATGGACACAGAAGCTGGAGAATCTACGCCGCTTTTAAGCAGAGGCTTGGGGGTTCTTGCTCTGAAAATTTATAATGCCAGGAGTCCGGCAAATATTTTAGCCGCAGATCCGAGCTTCTTTCAAGACATAGGTTTGCAAATAGGCTTAACTCCAACAAGAGCAAACGGATTCGCCAGTTTGCTAAAGCAAATTTATATGTATGCCAAGGCGTATTCTTTATTGGGAAGTAGCTAGCGGTTAATAGCTAGCAGATTGTGCCGAGAGTTTGTGATGATAATTAGGATATTGAAAATATTGACTATTTTATTGTTGGTTTTCTTGCCTTTTTTTTTGTTTCATGGATATAAGGCTTTAAAAGAAAAGGTTATATTTTTTCTTTCTAACCCTGTGGATTTAGAGTCTGTTATAATTGTTCCGCACGATTTTCAAGGCGAATCCCTTTTTGATGTCAAGTGGAGTTCTATTAGCATTTTAATGGACGGATCCGATTTGCTTTTAAAGAATCCGAAAATTTCGCTGCACCCTTTGCTTGCCCGCAAACGGGAACTGCTGAACATTTCCATAGACAGCGTGCATGTTAACATAAACCCACAGAAAGCAGACTCCTCTACGCACGACTCTGTGAAAACTACTCTTGAGCATATAAACCAGCCGGATTTTTGGCTGCCGTTTAGAGCGTCCGTGAATGTAAACAAGGTAAGCGCAAATATTAAAAATGTTGGAAAATGGGCACTTGATTCTCTTATTGTAGTAAAATCCGGGCTGGAGAAAAGCTTTTTTGTAAAAGCTTCCAATATTAGAGGTTCGCACTTAAAGAAAAATTTGTTTTTGAGAGCCAACTACAAATGGAATGAGTCTTTTTCAGACGCTTCAATCGGCATTTCCGATAAATCGAAGGATTCCATACTGGTAACGCTAAATGCGCCGAGAACTCAACTGGAAGACTTATCTGCGGAACTTTCCGCAAGCATAGATAACATCTCGCTTTGGCTAAAAGACAAATGGCCAAGCGGAGCACCGAACATAGAAAAAATAACTCTGCATTCCAACCTGTCCGCAAATATTTTAACGCAAAAACTGAATTTCGATTTGTCTTTGCAAACAACAATCGGCGAAGTTTGGCAACTACCATCTTTCAGCACTTCAATAAAGGCTTTGGGAAACAACAATGGCATTTTTCAAAGCAATATTTCCTTAAATGGAAAAAACGGCGAAAGCGTAAAATTCAACGGAAATATCAACAAAAATTTAGATGGCAACGGAGAATTGGAAGTAAGCGGAATAAATATTGTTATTGCAAACCAAACATTGCCTACAGACATTAAATTTCACAGAATAATAAAAAGAGGTGATGCTATTTCCGCTCATTTCACAACCGGAGCAGGCTCAAACTTCAATGCAAAAATTGCAGATTTAAACAACCCTATTGTGATGTTTGAAGCAGATGTTGCATCGAATGAGCCTTGGGCAGTCCAATGGACAAAAGACATGGTTAAGCTGGCAGAACCGACAATTTTAACAGGCTCTTTTTCTTTCAGGGAAATTATGTTAAGAGCTAACTTAAAAACAAAAGTGCCGTTTGCCTACTACGCCTCCGCAGATGAACTTGACGTTTCGCTTTGGCTGGATGCAGACGGCATACGTTTTCCGAGAGGAACAATAAAGCGAAACGGCTACGAAAGCGTTTTCGACGGCAGAGTTATGTGGAACGATGAATATTTCACATTCAAGCTACACCAAGAAAGTAAAGGCATCGCAGAAATTCACGGCACGCTAACTCCGAAAATAGATTTAAAATTGCAAAACCTAAACACAGTAGA
>Ga0209755_10001101_pt1 | contig 44707 bp, 8 predicted proteins | sample TergutCo191P1_FD_187301 | JGI IMG/M metagenome (GOLD analysis project Ga0209755, IMG submission 187301) | Cornitermes sp. P1 segment gut microbial communities from Petit-Saut dam, French Guiana - Co191P1 (SPAdes) (version 2) | ecosystem: Host-associated > Arthropoda: Insects > Digestive system >... | reverse complement strand
GACAACTGAATCAACGGCAATACACCAGGGATAATTTGATAAACTCCACCAATAGTTATATAGCTAACACCCCAATCATCGTAGAAGTTTAACGAAGAACCATCAGCTCTTCTTAACAAGCCTTCTAACGCCCAGTCAAAATCTGAGAATCTTGCAATGTTATAGCCCATAACAACAATCGTATCACAGAACTGCTGTGGCTGACCACCAGGAATATCTGGACATACAGGCGGTACTATAACCGCAGGTGCAGAAGAAGAGAATGTAAAAGTAGTCTCCTCCCAGTCAAAAATCATACCAGCCTTACTCGCTCCTTCATGAGTCCAGTCATGCATACCACCAGTGATAGTAACTATGTCCTCAATAGTCGTAACTCTACGGTGACAAGTCTGATCAGTGTTACACACTACATCAAGTGACAACTGAATCAACGGCAATACACCAGGGATAATTTGATAAACTCCACCAATAGTTATATAGCTAACACCCCAATCATCGTAGAAGTTTAACGAAGAACCATCAGCTCTTCTTAACAAGCCTTCTAACGCCCAGTCAAAGTCTGAGAATCTTGCAATGTTATAGCCCATCCTAATTATCGTATCACAGAAAACCTCCTGCTCCGCACCACAATTAGCCAATCCATAGAAATAGCGAACCGGTAGTTGTAAGAAGCGACATTGGCTGCTGTCCCAAAGGATGTCGACGAAGTCTGGGCCAGGCCATCTGAATATCGAGTCGCATGTAGCGCCGCTTTCGGCTCTGAAGACGGTGTCGAATTCAGCGAAGACTGGACAACGAATAATCATGCTATCCCAAACGGTCACGTATTCAATAACACCATCTCTCCACTCGCGGAACACGCGTGGGTTGATCATGATGCTGTCGCAACCTCTGATATCGGTGTAGAACAACGAATCTGGTGGTTGAACGAATTGACGTACGCTCAAGCGGAAGACAGTATCTGGAAGCACTGGCTCAGCGCATACGATATCGACAATGATGCTGTCGCGGTGCCAAATCGAGTCTCTCATCACTTGGAAGGTGTCTCTATGGATAACGATCACGGTATCTACCAATCTCCACTCCACAAAGGCGAGGTCTCCACCAAGATCTTCTAATGTCAAGTGGCGTCCTGCCGCTGTGCGTGCGATAAGGTCGATCGTTTGTTGCTCACACACGATTGTGTCTGGATGCACGGCCGTAAAGATTTCGATAAGTGCTGTAGCGTTGCAGAGCAAGTCGGCAGCTGCGCCTTCCATACGGATTTCGACACGTGTTGTGGTATCGAACCACGCGATTAGCGTGTCGCCACTGATTCTGGTGTGTTCGCTATCCGTGAGTTGGATATCCGTATCGTGTACCCACCATGTAAAGGTCGTACCTGGCTCAGCACCAATTGGGTAAACTCTAACAGTATCTGTACCGCACAAGAACATTTCTGTGAACGGTAGTTCGATTTCGAGTGTTGCAATCGTGATTCGCATGGTGTCGCGTCTGACACATTCTGAGCCTTCGAAGCCAACGGCTACGAATAGGGTTGTTGTTTCTTCGAAGCGGTGTGTGAATGCAGCGGTGTACCATGTGTGTCCTGTTGCGCTGTCTGTCCAAACAACGTCTACAGTGTCTGCTACGGTTACGAATACATGGATATCGTCTGCGAAGCAAAGCGTGGTATCTGAGCTGATTTCGAACGCTGGAGGCGTTGGTACAACTGTGATGAGGAATGTATCTCTTACGTTACATCTTGGTGCTGATGCACTTTCGAAGTTCACGAATACGCGTTGTGTTTGCGTTGGTGTGAATCGGAATGTATCCGAGCGGAGGACATCGTCTTCGAAATATCCAAAGCCTGGGAAGTATACATAGTCTCTATACAATCCCCACTGTACCTCTGTGCTGCTGCCTGCTGGATCGTGCTCAGCATAGATATACACTCTGTGCAACATGCTAATACCTGCTGGCATAGCGAGAACAAACTCTTCGCCGTAGCACAACGTTACATCTGGAATATGTTGCTCCGTGATACGCATTTGCGTGCGTATACCACCTGCATGTAGTGGACCTGTCCAACAGCCATCCGAGCGACGTGCCATAGCGGTGAAGGTTTCAATCGCATTTTCTGCCATAATGAAAGGCGTCATCCATACTGTTACTCCAGATTGGTTATTCGACGATGCTGGGACGTTCGACATCCAAATTACGCTATCGAGCGTCAATGCTGGGTTTTCTACGCTAATTAGAGACACATCGACTCTGAATTCTACAGAGTCACCTGCACACACCGCCTGCGTGATTCCTGGAAGTGCGATTAGGTCTATTGGGTCTACGCTTTGACGGAATGTGATGACAGTATCTAATCCAACATCGCTACATGCGCCTTCGCCTTGAGCGAGGAGTCTCAACTGACCTACGCCATTGACCGCTTCACGGTCAACGAATGTGAATTGTGGTGTGAGTAAGCTTCCGCCATAAAGTCCAGCGAAAGAACCCACTGAAGCATCAACGGTTTGCCATTGAATCTCACCACCAACACCGTCAATACTTACGATACCTCTAACCACAAATGGGATCTCGTCAGAGATATGACAGAGGAAGTCGTCGATAGTGACCAATCGTGGTGCTGGGTCAACAGCGATATGGAGTGAATCTTCGATGAAACATCCTGTGATTGGATCTGTGATTCTAACGAAGAATGTTGTGCTTTCTCTTGGTGCTACGATACCGTATGCAAATACTGTGCCTGCCGCGTTCGTCCAAACGATTTGGTGGTGCGAGCGGTTTGTTTGAACAATCAACTCAATCGATTGTCCCTCACAAATGACCGTATCAGAGAATGGCATTGTGTGGATGATATCCCCTGGAATTAGGGTGATTGTTGTGTATCTCACACAGAGGTTAGAGTCTGTAATCGTTACATTAACCACAAGGCTATCTGTGCCTGGAGCGAATGTAAATACGTATCTACCGCCGATGGTTTGTGCTGGTGCTGGGTCAAACGTGAAGTTGTTTATCCATGTGGATGGACCAGCCAAGATGCTTGGCGTGATGGTGTCTGTCAATCCGTCGCACGAAGGACGAGACGCGAATGTAACCGCCCACGGCATTTCGAACGTGCGCATCGTGATGCTATCCACAACGATACATCCTCTTGCTGACGTGGCTGTAAGTACGAATGTGCGCTCTGTTTCGCCCGTCATCAACGAATCTGTGATGTTTTGTGTGCTTGCTGTCTGACCGCCGAATGTCCAGTGGAATGTCGATGTTGGAGCAAAGCCTCCAGCGATAGATGGTGTGAGTGTGAACGGGAAGTTCTCACAAACCATGCTGTCTATACCGAAGTCGATACGCAAGCGCTCGATGGTTACCCAAACGGTGTCGCGGATGAAACAGTTGTGATTGGTCTCAACTTCTGCAACAAAGAACGTGTCTCTTGTGTGTGGACCTGTTGTTAGAGCTGTCGGAGGAACGCCTAACCATTGCCAGTTAAGGTCTCCCTCAACAATTACCGTTCCCAAGGCAAACATCGCACCGTAACAGATTGTATCGTTCGGTTGAAGTTGGATAGTTGGTGGAACTTCTAAGTATATCGCTCTTGATACTTGAGAGATACAGCCGTGTATCGTTGTAATGGTCGCCGTGTAGATCACTGTATCACCAAAGCCTGTTAGGCTTGGACGTACGCGAACCGTATCACCCAACGTGGTTAGCGCTGTGATTTCTGTGGCTGGTGTAGATGTCCAAGTAATTGAACCTATTTGGTCTGTGCTTGGAATAGCGAGATGCTCATACACTCCACCGCACATCGCTGAAATTTGACCTGCTATCGAAGGTGTTGTTATTGTTGTTGTGAATGGACGCTCAACCGCAACGCGAATGGTGTCGTAAATCTCACAACCGGCGTGGCTCACGCGTGCGATGAACATAACGTCTGTATAGCGATTGTCTGAACCGTCGTGTGTCAATGTGGTTGTGAAGCTTGCTGTTGTTTCTGTGAACATCGCATCGCCAACCATCTCCCACTGAATAGACGCTGTAAGCTCTCCTGTTGGAAGCGGTGTGGCCAATGTAAATGTGCTGGCTACTCCAGAGCAAACCGTATCGAAGCGTGCTGGCGTTGCAAAATGTGGTACTGTAATCCAAGCCGTGTCTGTAATTGTACAGCCGAATGGCGTGGTCAATGTAACCGTGTGGAATGTATCTACAGTTGCTGTAACTGTGATTTGAGCCGTTGTAGCACCTGTGCTCCAAACGTGGTTTGTAGAGCCTTCAAGGCTACGAATCGTCACCGGTTGGCCACGACAAACGATGGTATCTCTGAAGTATGGCAACGCACGTGGGTTGGTCAACCAGAACGTATCGCGAAGCGTACAGTAAGTCGTTACATTGGCTACGAAGAACACACCAATGCTGTCGCCCATCTCAAGGAAGGCTTGTGCAGCAAGCGTCACTTCCGTACCTTGGATGGTTGTTGCGCCATTGCTGAACAACCAGCCGTGCGTGTTGCCCCACGTCACTTGTACGTTGGTCAATGCATTGCCATGATGTTCGGTTAGGCTAAATGTTACCTCATCACCCAAACCGCAGAATACCGTAGCACTCGCCATGTGGTTCAAGTCGTCGATGAAGCAGTTTTCAGAAATTGTGAAACGTGCTGTATCTGTGAACGTACATCCTCCTGCTTGTCCTGTGAGAACGAGGTATACATAACCGCGTGTCAAGTCTTGAGGCGTAGCTGTGTATACTGGCGCCAATGTGGTTGTACCTGTGAATGTACCGTTGCCTTGAGCAATCGACCACGAGAAGTTTGTGCCAATCTCTGGGCTTACACTTGCACCTGTAATGGTGTATGCAATACCGATGTTCATTGTTCCGTCAGGGCCAGCGTTCACTTCACCTGCAACTCTGCGTACAGTCAGTGTATCCGTCTGAATCGTTGCATGAAGCAAGCACTCTCTCGTTAGGTTGTAAGTCACAACAGCAACTACGCGTACGCTATCTTGCAGATCTTCTGCAGAAACTGTGTACGATGTTCCACCCATTGTAACGTTCATGAGTGCACCGTCTGCATCCAAGCGATGCCATGCGATGGTGAAGTTTGCAGCCGAAGCCACAACGCTGTTCAACGTGTCTGTAATCGTCAAGTTGATGGTTGCTGATTCGCCTGGGCAACGTGCACCTGGATCTGAAAGCGTGGCGTGGAAGCTTGTCGATGGCAAGCGCGTAACGATTGTTGGCGGCGTTGCTGCAATTACAGTTTCTGCACCACCAAGATACGATACTTGTACACCAAACGTTACGACGTTGTGTTGCAAGACCGTTCTAACAGTATCAACATTGTGACTGAGTGCATTCGCGGCATCAACACCTGGATCGCCTGAAGGCGTAGCACTCCAAGTAATTGTAAATGCTGGATCATTGATATCGAAATCGATTGAATCCAAGATCAGCTGAACTGTGTCGCCCCAACATACTGCCGTCACTTCTTCGCCCAACAACATGCTCACAACGCGCAAGCGTGGTGGCATCACTTGAATTCTTACAGAATCGTAGCTTACACAGCCATATCTGTCTTCTGCACGCAAGCGGATCACGGTTGATGTAGCAAGTGGTCTGGTTACATTCGTTACCGTTTGGTTCGCAAGTACACCGTCTTGTGTGTTCAGTGCAGTGTTTGGCAAGATGCCGTTCGAACCGCTTGCTGTCCACGTCAAGTTGAATGGCTCTGCATTGTGCGTGCCTGTTGGAACAACGATACCTGTAAGGTTCACGTAAGACAATGCAAAGATTGTTGTGTCTTGTGCCGCCAAGATATCACGTGGGAAAGCTTGAACCGTTGGACGTGGAAGTACGCGTACTTCTTTACGCAACGTTGTGTCGCTGCTCCATGCACAGTTTGTAGTGATGTTGCTAACCGTGAACAAGATCGTGTCTCTGTCTTGAATAGCACCTGCTGCAAAGTTTTGCGTCAAGGCTGTTCCGAAGTCTGTTGTAACGCCATCACGACGGAGCGACCAACGGAAGGTTGGGCTTGCGCCAAGGTTGCTCACTGTAGCCGCAATGCTGTAGATATCGCCTGCACAAATGGTATCTAATCCGCTGATTGAGATTCTTGGGAAGACGGTGTCTGCTGTAATCACGATGCTGTCTGGCAACAAGCAGCCCATGCTGTCTCTCACCCAAACTTGGAAGACCGTATCTCTGTCGATTGGTCGGATTGCGGTTACACCCCAACCAGCACCATCAATGTTGAATGAGCTTCCAGCGTTCACTGGCACCGTCATTTCTGCGTTTCTGCCTACACAAACCAAAAGGTTCATTGGGATGCGGCTCGTCACTACAGGACGGCTGAAGCGTACGCGAACCGTTTCAGATACGTAATCTCTTTGGTCGTAGATTGGCACTGTGCCGTCGCCCGTTACGAAGATACGGTAGAAGAATTCTGTTGTGCTGTCTGCAGTCCAATGTGTTTGGTTCGTACTTCCAAGGATATCGCTCCATGTATTTGCTGCACCAGACACCGAACGCTGCCATACAAATTCGCCTTCTTCGCCCGACAAGCCTTCGATTCTCATGCTCAATGCGTAATTCAAACAGATCAACGTATCGTTAAACTGACGGTCTGCCATATCCACGATGAATGCATTTCTAAGAATGATCGTTTGACGCTCTGCGCGCATTTGTGGCGTACAACCACCAACGTCTCCACTATACGACACGAATGAAATGGTATCGCCAGCGGTCAAGTTTGTAAAGTATGCTGTATCTCCAATAACAGTCACTGTTACATTACCAACCGTGGTGATGCCGCCGTATAACGTTTGACCATTCAAGTGCCAGAAGCCGAAGCCACCGATTCTATCCTGTACATTTGCAACAAAGCGCATATCACCATTGACTGGAACAAGTACCATCGATGGGTTTCGTACACCTGCGGCACAATAGATATCCACACGGTGATCCTTCATATCAATCACTTCAACTCTTACCGTATCCGTCACCGCTGGATTCACCGCACGACACGTTCCAGTTGCTGGCAAGGCCAATTCTACCCAAACGCGTGTACCTCTCACCTCATCTGCTGTGCGCGTCATGAAGAAGTTCTGCATGCTAAAGCTTGTGTGAACACGCTGGTCAACCATGTTTCCAAGAGAATCTTTCACAAACCACGTGAGTACTGCACCTGCTGGCCATACTTGCGGACTTGCCACAAATCCTGCATTACCATCGCTACAGATCAAACCACCCAATGGGCCAGACAAGCTAATTGTTGGAGAAGCCGTATCACCCACACGAACGCGGAGCGTATCCCAAAGCGTACAACCCATGCTATCCACCATCTCAACCAAGAAGGTCAACGGTCTGTAACCCGTTGCTGGGAATACACCTGGAGGCAGCACCATTGCACGTGTAATGTTTTCGTTCCAGTCGCCATCAGCGATTCTGAAGTCTCCTGTATTTGTTTCAAAACGCAAGGTTGTGAGTGAGCCCAAACAAACAAGTGTGTCGAGTGGTGTGCGGTCGATTCTCACCGGACGGCTCACGTCTACATTGGCTACTGTTGTGTTGTAGCTTCTACCACCCACTGTCGTTACCGCAACGCGGAACGTGTAGCGCTGTGCAAGTGCGTTGTTTGCATTCACGGCGAGTTCGAGCTCGTTCGCGCTACCTGCTACAGTTGTAAAGGCACCACCGTTGGTCGAACGTTGCCACGTCCATGTATCACCCGTCTCAATACCGTAAACGCGTAGTGTGATGTTGCCATTCAAACAGATTACAGTATCACCAAACAGTCTGTCGTTCACATCTACAATCACTGCATTTCTGTTGATGATCACCTGACGAGAGATAATTGGGTTGTTTGCACAGAGGAATGTCGATGTAGAGATGTAACGAATTGTGTCGCCTTCTCTCAAGCCAGAGATTGTCAGCGTATCGCCATTCACACCAGAGATAACACCTGTTGTGATTGGGTTTCCGTTCAATGTCCACTGGCCATGACCTTCCGTACGGTTGTTCACCACCACGCGGAACATCACCGCTGTATCTTCTGTTGTAGATACGGTATGTGTGGCTGGGTTCGCACTTGCAATACCTTCAATGAAGAGGTTCATAGAGTGTGTCACCCACTGCTCAATATCAATCGTGATGCGGTTGCTCTCTGCAGGCTCTTGGTTTCTACACTGACCCGTGTAAACCAATCTTGCGAAGATGGCAACACCTTGCAATTGCGTTGCTGTGCGTGTGAATGTTGTCGCTGTACCTGGGCTCGTCAGTTGCGTGATAGCGCCTGTGTGGAGGTTCTCGCTAAACCATGTGATTTGAGCACCTGGAATCATGCTTGCCGTCGCCGTAAACGTTACCGTTTGGTTTTGGCAAATGAAGTAGTTGTTCGCTGCAATGCTAATGTCTGTTGCGCTTGCTGTATCAATTACAGTCAGACGAATCGTGTCAAGTCTTACGCAACCCAATGTGTCGATGATGTGAACTGGGAACTCCAACAGTCCAATGTCGCTGTCTTCAATCACTCTATCCAAGATAAACTGACCTGGCGCTAAATCTGCAATCGTAAAGATTTCATGCTGACCAACATCAATCCAGATATCCAACTCATCACCCACACAAACGTTTTGGTTTGGTGTGCGTCCAAGGATTGTTGGGTAGCTGATAATCACGCGGATTGGGTTTGTGCGATACGTGCGCTGTGGCGTTGGTGTGCCTACAGTTCTCACTTGTGCAGCGTAGAAGAACGTGCTCAAAGGATCCGTTTGGAAGTACGTTTGCGTGCCCCAATCTGTTACGTTGGTCCAGCCTGTGCTGCCGTTGAGCGAGCGCTGCCATCTCCAATCTTGAACATTTGCAAGATCGTTGATGCGGAGTGTCAGGATTGTGCCGCGACAAACAATTGTGTCTTCAATGGCTGTGCCATCGCCAAGCGTGATGTATGCCGTACCGCGCAAGAATACCGTGCGAGATACTGTATCAAGGTCAATACAAACGTGGTCAGAAACAGATGTGTATCTTACAAAGTCGCCTTCAACCATACCCACTAACCAAAGCGTGTCGAAACATGGGCTCAAGATCGCCGTCGCTGGAAGTGGCTCATCGTTCAATGTCCAACGGTAGCGGCGGTTTGTAACCGTATCTGCATTCTCCAACTCCAATACGAACATCATCGTATCGCTTGTTGTTGGTACATCGATTGGCGTGATTGGGTTGCGAACGCTCGTGCCTGCAGCAAGGTTGCTCGCTGTAATGTGTACTCTGTGGTTGCCCATTGGCTCAACAGGTACTTCAATCTCGTTACTCGTTACCGGATTTGGTTGGTTGTGACATTCACCCGGGTAGGTCAAGATAGCAAAGATACGACGACCTTCAATCTGTGCACCCGTACGTGTCAACGTGAGGCTGTTCGCAGGTGTAGTTGGGATACGCGTTGGGTTCTCAAAACCTACTTGCGAGTACCAACGGATGGTTGCACCTGGAATCAATGTCGCGCTTGCTTGGAACGTAACGGTTTCGTTCATACAGAGTACAGCACCTTCGTAAGCAAGGAAGTCGCTACCAACAATCGCAATAGAGATGGTCGGTGCAGTTGTATCACCAGCAACGATACGAATCGTGTCGTACAATACACAGCCTAATGTGTCAACCATGCGGAATGGGAACATTTGGTTCGCTGTAATCAACGGTGTAATAAACTCATTCGCTGCGCCGCTCGGCAAGAAGTAGAAGATGTCTGTTTCACCAACCTCAACTTGTAGTTCGATTTCTGTGCCAACACATGCAATGGTGTTGTCTGGCGTGCGGCCGTAAAGTACCGGACGGCTCACCACAACGCGGATTGCATTTGTGAAGTAATTTCGTCCAGACAGTGTTCTCACTTGCGCTGCATAGTAGAACGTCTGCGTTGGATGCGTTGTAAATGTTTGATGTGCTACAGTGTTTTCGTAGTTTGTTACGATGCTCCAGCTGCTGCCGTTGGTTGAGCGTACCCAGCGCCAGTCGCGAACGTTCGCCACTTCAAGGTCGTTAATTCTCAACTGCAACGGTGCGTGGATACACGTGATAGTATCGTCAACCGGTGTGCCGTCAGCCATCGTGATGAATGCATTACCAACGAAGAGCGCTGTACGCGTGATTGGTGTACGATCCACACATGGCAAGCCCGATGTAGATGTAAATCTCACTTGGTCACCTTCTTGTACATTGTTCAACGTGAACGTCAAACCGCCGTTAGTCACATAAGCCATGTTCACTGGCGTGTTGTTCAATGTCCAAACACCTTCGCCCGAGTAACCTACTCTGTCCACTGTAAACACAACCGTGCGATCGTATGGAATACCTTGTGGCACCGTTGGATTCACAACCGTTGTAAGACCGTCAACCGTCATGTTCACCGCATGTGTGATCATCGGAAGAACAGTCACGCTCAACGCGTTGCTCGTCGCTGGATTTGGCTCGTTGTGACAAGCGTGTGGATAACGGAACTGTGCAAAGAATTCTCTGCCTTCCGCTTGTGCACCTGTACGTGTGAGGTTCAAGCCTGACTGACCTGCAATTTGCGTCACTTCGCCAGTGGTCAAATCTCTTTGGAACCAAGAAATCGTAGAACCCGATACGCGTGGCAACGGAATAGTTGCACCAAAGGTTGTGCTTGCGTTGCGACAAATCGTTGTAGCGCCAATCATGTTAATTTCAATGCTCGGAGCAGCAGTATCCCATGCTCTTACGCGTACAACTTGATCCACACGACAACCGAGAGAGTCTCTCATAATCACCTGGAAGGTATGCGTACCCATTGTTTCAATCACTGGGAATTGGTGCTGGTTGCGGTTCACTTCTAACTCGTCTGGGTCGTTGATCCAGAAGCTGCTGCCCGCGTTTACAGTCACCCACAAGTGCGCTTCTGTACCCAAGCAAACCACCGTATCAAGTTGTGTTCTCGATGCCAGAACTGGACGGCTGATAAACGTTCTCGCTACAGTAGATACATACGATCTACCTTCTGCTGTCGTGATGCGGATACGGAACTGTTGGTTTCCTGTGCCGTTCGAGTACCAGTTCAATTGGTTGTTGCTGCCCGAGATCGCTCTCCAGCCGCAACGCGTACAGCGTGCCCAGCCCCACCAGCCGCACCATACGGTCCAGCACGTGTGATGCTCCCAAACCCAAGTATCACCTGGCCTCAAGCCTGCAACATACATTCTCAATGGCTCGCCCAAACAAACAACTGTATCACCAACCAAGTTACCGTCGCCGTCAGCAACCATAACGTTTCTACGGATAACCGCACCGCGCGTCAATGTCGCACTCGCCGCCGTTACACACATAAATGTTGAATGTGTTGTGTAAGTCACGCGATCGTTCTCTCTCAAATCCGTGAAGTAAATCGTATCGCCAATAATCGTTACCACATTTGGATGCAGATGGTCAACCTCAACACCGTTCAAGAACCACGTGCGTGTACCTTCAACCTGATTCGTAACCACTGCATGGAATCTCGCATCACCCGTAATTGGGTTCACCTGAACCGCCGTAGGACTTGCTACAGAACCTGCAACAGTCACTGTGGTCAAGCCAACCGCTTGTACAAGCAACGTTTGTGTAAGCGTTGTGATCACCGTTGTTTCGATGGTATCGCTAACCGCTGGATTCACATTGCGGCACGAGCCTGGATAAGTCAATTCTGCCCAAACGCTTACACCGTCAATCTGTGCAGCCGTACGGCTTAGTGTTAATGCTGTTCCCGACGAAATCGTCGTCACTGCACCAGCAGCATTCACTTGACGCCAAGCGATGGTTGCACCTGTTGGCATCGACGATGGAACTGCCGTAAATATCACGCTTGTGCCCGAACAAATCGTGTCGTGGTTTGCTGTAATGCTGATGCTCGGCGAAACCGTATCACCTATTCTGATGCGTAGCGTGGTTGTGTCTTGTAGTTCGCAACCAATGCTGTCTCTCATCCAAATTGGGAATGTACGGAATTGGTAAGCCGCTGTAAATTCTGTTTCCGGTTGACCGATGAAGCGTGTCACCGCTGCGTTATAGTCACCACCGTCAATGCGGAAGTCGCCTGAGTTCGTTGCAATCCACAAGGTCGCATATGTTCCAACACACACAATCGTGTCGCGCAACATGTGCTCAAGAATCACCGGACGGCTCACGCGCACCTCTGCGATAGAGCTGTTGTACGAGCGTCCTGCGGCTGTTGTCATCGCGATGCGGAATCTGTACACCTGACTTGCAGCAGTGTTTGCATCCACAGTGATTTCGAGTTGGTTCGCGCTACCCGGTACTGGTATCCATGCACCTGTCGCGTTGACTGAGCGCTCCCACGTCCACGTGTCGCCTGGCTCGTTGTTGTGCAAGCGCAACGTCATGCTGCTGAACAAACAGATGGCTGTATCACCAAACACGCGGTCGTTAACATCTGAAATCACAACATCTCTGCGGACAACGATATAACGTGTAACCGTTTCTGGACTTGCACACATGAAGTCTGTTGTAGAGATGAAACGAATCGTGTCACCTTCAATCAAACCTGTAAGCGTAACCGTATCGTTGTCGGCCATTGTTGGACCAGCAACGATGTCGCCATTGTGCAACCAAACACCTGAACCGCTGATGCGTCCGCTTACGCCCACCCAGAACGTTTCCGTCTGACCAGCAATAAACACCTGTGCAGGGTTGGTCAAGTTTTGTGTATGCAATGCAAATGTATGCGTCGTGTTATCGAACACCTGAATCTCAACAAAGTCTGTTGTGTCGCTGTTTGGCACACGGCAACCGTGCGGATTCGGATAGTATAGAACCGCTGCAATCGCTCTGCCGCGAACCTCTGTTGATGTGAATGTGCGTGGGTTTCCACCCGCCCATGTTTGAACAGTAGCACCTGAACCTTCGATCGTGTCGCGGGCAATCCAAGTAAGGGTTGCACCAGTGATAAGCGCCGACGTTTCTAACGCGATTGTTGTGCTTCCGCCTGCCTGACAAATCGCCAAATGGTTGATGTCGTCGATGCTGATGCGTGGCAAGGCTGTATCTACTGCAGTGATGCGAATCGTGTCTGGCAACAAGCAGCCCATGCTGTCTCTCAACACAACCGCAAACAACGTATCTGTTTCAATCAAGCGCAACGCTGTTACATCCCAACCTGCATCATCAATGTTGAATGAACTTCCAGTGTTCACCGGAACCGTCAGTTCAGCAATCGCGCCAATACAGATGTAACGGTGCATTTGTGCTGGGTCTGTAACCACTGGACGGCTGAAGCGAACTCTTACCGACTGCGTAGCATACATTCTCAAGCCTGTGTAAACTTCTGCACGGTAGTAGAACGGCGTCAACGAATCTGCGTTGAATTCAACGTCTGTACCGAAGAATGTTACAGTTGTCCACGTGCTGTTGTCTGTCGAACGTTGCCATCTCCACGTATCATCACCGTGCGTGTCTGTAATACGCAACGTCAACACATCGTGCAAGCAAATGAGCGTATCTGTAAATCTGCGACCGTCGGTATCGGTAATGAATGCATTTCTGCGAATCACTACGTGAGCAATCACTGTATCTGGGCTTGCGCAATCTGAAGTCGTTACAGAAACGTGTGAAATCGTGTCGCCTTCGTTCAAGTTGCCAATTGTAATTGTATCTGCTACAACGCCAGCCGTAACTTCAACACCGTTCAACAACCAGAAACCGAAACCGGTTACGCGGCCTTGTGGATGTGCAAACAAGCTTATTGGCGCGTCGCCAGATACACCGTAAACGGTCACAGGATCAGCCTGGCTGGTTGAGCGAATCGCCAATGTGTGAAGCGTATTGTCGTGAACACCAATTGTAAATCTCTCCGTTGTGTCTGCACTTGGATAGCTACACTGGTTATTGTTGTTCACAATCGCATAAATCTCTCTATCTCGAACTTGATCCGCTGTAAAGGTTCGCGTGGTATCCGTCAAGGCGCTTGTTCCTACACCAGACATTACGCCTGTTTCAATATCTCTCGCAAACCAGTTAATTGTTGCTGTTGATGAGAGCGATGCAGTCTCAAACGTAAAGGTCACGGTTTGGTCAGAGCAGATATCCATACCACTGATGTGTAGGATGTTGATGCGCGGCGATGTTGTATCACCAGCAAATACGCGGATGGTATCGTACACCACACAACCGATGGTATCTGTCATGCGAACCACAAATCTTTCGTCAACGTCGATTTGTCTGGTCAGCGTCAAACCACCTGTAACATCTTCACCGTCAACCAAAACGCTACCCATATCGGTTACGAAGCGCAACGTGATAAGCTGACCCACACAAACAACCGTATCCGGTGTTCTATCCAAAATCGTTGGACGGCTGTAAATCACGCGTACTGGATCCGTCGTGTACGTATGGCCATGCGACGTAATCGTTGCGCGGAAGAACATGTTGGTTCTGCTCACAACCACGTAGCGGTAGATGCTTCTTGCACCTGGCGCAAGCATGTAGCGCTCTGTGCTGCTGCCTACGGCTGTCGTCCAGTTCACACCATCGCTCGACTGCTGCCAGCCACCAAAGCCTTCTGTCAATGCACAGATATCCGCTTGTAGGATAACCGTATCGATTGGACAAAGGATTGTATCTGTAAACTCGCGTCCAGTTGTATCTGTAATGTACACCAAATCGCCAACCGTGATACGAACCACATTACTCGTATCCGAGCAGTAACCAACCGTAACGATACGGCGGAAGTCCGTGCGCGTAAGCACTGGACGTGGGTCAAGAACGATGTTGCGTCCCGACAATACGCCTGTTCCGCTTCCTGTTCCAGCATCAACCCACTCGTCGCCAACCGTTCGCTGCCACTGGAAGTTCAATGTGCCTGTGCCGTGTGCAATACCTGGCATTGGACCCGCATTGGTCAAGTTCATGGCAAGCGTACCTGGAAGGATGTTTTGATCCTGCTGAATCAAGTTGTTATGAATAATCGGAACGGTCAATGTTCTGTTGGCCAAAACGCGCGGCAAGCAATGCGTGTAGTCAGAGCTGTACGTAAAACGAATCGCTGTTTGACCGCCAGCAATAGACGCCAAAACGAAAGTATCTCTAAGTGTGCCGTTGGCCAAGTTTCTTTCTTCAGCAAGCGAGTCGTTCACATACCATCTGATTGTGGCATTGTTCCATGCAAATGAGAACAAGGCTATTGCTTCCACAGATTCGCCCGGACAAAGCGGTGTATCTGGCAAGATCAAGTTGATCACCGGCGGTATCGAAACATCCACACCAATCAATTCTGTAGAATCTCTGTGCTGAACGATACACGTTCGGCCAGTTACATTTACAATCGCACGAACGCTGTCGCCCGGTTGTAAAATACGTGTGGTAAATGTCGTCGCTGTGCCCAACTGATGCGTGCTTTCAAAACCGTCTGTTTTGATGTTCCACATGATGGACGGTAGTGGTCCTGGACCCATATCGCCAAAGATCACACCAAAGATAAACTCATCACCCAAGCAGCCTGCAATGCGAATCGAGTCGATCACTGGGTTGATGCGTAGCATTGGCGACAAGTCTAAGCGCACTTCGTTCGAGAACAAGGTATCAAAACCTGGAATATCCGACCAAACGCGTGCAAAGTAGTACGTGCTGCCATCCAAGAGGTAACGCAAGGTATCCAACGTTTGATTTGGTGCCAATGGGTGATAGAATGGTGTACCCAAATGGCCTCCAGCAAACAATGTGTCGGCGTCAACACCAAACCATGGCGTGATGCTGCTCGCGCTTGCATTCGCTAATGCAAATGAATCTGCACCTGCATAATCTCTGCGGTACCACTGAACGTGGATATTGCCCGAACCAGCAGTTGCAACTCTAAAGTATGTATCCGTTTCTGCACAGATGGCGCGGCCTTGCGGCTGCAACGTGATTGCAGGTGGCTGAAGCACATAAATCTCAATAGAATCTGTTGAGATACAGAAGAACTCGTTAACAACAACTGCACTAAAGAAGCTCGTTACGTTTGGACGTACGCGAATCGTGTCTTCCGTTTCTGAACGCTCAAAGATGCTTGCATGGGCAGCCCACGTTGCGCTAAGCACATCAACCGGCAAACCTTCAAACATTGAAGCATCAAACACACGGATTTGCGCCGAATCTAAACCTCTACGAATCGTGTCGTATCTGAAACGTGTCTCAAACGGTGTGCCTGCCATACCAGCGATGATGCTGTTATCAATAACGTCGAACGTTACAAGCGGTGCTGGACGCTTAATCACGATGATCTCTCTCGAACGCGCCGTTGGCGGTTGCAAGCACCACTCACAAACCTCGATTTCAACATGAACCGTATCGCGCAAGCGCTCTGGATCGTGGTTACTGAGGATAAATACCGTATCTGTAGCATTGCCCGCACGCGGTTGTGCAACACCGTTGACGAACCATGTGTAGTTACGTTGTGGACCTCTAATCGTATCCCATGCAAGTTCTGCAGCATTCCAAATGCGTCGTGGATTTGGATCCAAATGGTCTAAGTGCAAGGAGCGTGCAACAAAACGTAGGTTGTGCTGGTTCGCACAAATCATGATGCTATCGCCTTCAACCTCGAAGAACTGACCCGACAATGCTGGAATTGGTGCTGTTGCTGTAATTTCAATCTCGGCCTCAACACGCGGCAGAACCGTAATCCAGCGCATCGCAGAGATAAAGATCTGACCCGTATTTGGCATGAGAAGCTGTGCATGAACGATGTAACGGCCGCTTGGCATGTTCGCTAAAATTAGCGTTGCACCGTTTCGGTATGGACAGAACGACCAATCTACAAACATCGGATGCGTCGGCGTAACCGCCTCACCATCGATAAACCACGTCAAGTCTGCCGTGTCGCCAGCCAATGGATCTATCCAACCTGTGGTTCCAAGGAAACGCAAGGTAATCGTATCGCCGAAGCAAATCGTATCCAAACGAACCACGTCGAAACCAGCCGGGTCACCAATCAAGATACAGTCTTCGCCTACATTTGAAGGAATCGTATCGACGGTTCTTGGCTCAGAACATCTTGGGCCAACTTCTGGCTCTTCCGTATACGGTGCTGGACGACCCAAGGCATCAACTTCTGCCCACGTCAATGTCGTGTTCCACCAACCTGATCTGCGCCATGGATAAACGTGTAGCAAGCCGCCCATTGGACAATCTTGTGGTCTGACCCAAACCGTATCGAACGTTACACAACCTACCCAGTTTGTGATCGTAGCAATGTAGCGCGTGCGATCTGTAGGAATAAGGAGAACAACCGTTCCATCGCGCTCTGCAGTCATATCTTCCCAATGGCCACCAGACCACTGTACTCTACTGCCCGAATCCACTGGGAATGTAACACGAACACCGTAGTTTCTACAAGACATGAGGTCTTCATCTCTTGGGAAGCGGCTTTCAATCTCCGGAAGTGGGTGAATCGTCACCGTTACGAAGGTATCAATCACTGGATTACGTACACAAGCACGCGACGACGTCACTCGCAAGTTAACCAAATGGTCGCCATACGGCAAGTAAGCCGTCTGAATCGACACCGTGCGTGTCGTTAGGTTACCCAACAAGATGGTGTCGCTCGACCAGAGGTACGACAAGTTCGCTGCCGTTCCACCGCTGTATACCGTTGCTTGAGCCGTTGCCCACAAGGTACCCATACACACGTTAACATCTGTAAGAACCACGCTCATCGTGTCGAACGTCATAAAGGTTCCAACAATCGTATCCGTGAAGCGGCGACCGTTCATGTCGATCATCACTTTTCTGAACGTGGTCGTCATGGTCGGAATATAACGCGTGCGGCCATCAGCATCTTTGTCTAAGCGTACCGGTGCATCTGGCGAAACCACATCGTTTCTGTAGATTTCCCACCAGAACGTGTCAAGACCTGTTCCCAAGAATGTATCTAAGAGGATGTATTGGCCTTCACAAACCACTTGGTTATGTGTATTTCTCGTAAATGTAAACGGTTCAAGTACGAACATCAAAATCGTGTCGAACGTACAGCGGTTGTGGTCTTCAACACGTACGTTGATGCCCAATGTGTTCGTCCACATGGTGAACTGGTACGATGTATCCACATCTCTGAATGGCGACGCAGGAATAAACGTGTACGAGCGAATGCTGCTGTCTGGTCCTGCAAGGATGCTCGGTCTGAGGTGCAACAACGACAAGGCAAATTCTGAATCGTACCAATGCTCGAACGTCGGACGTGGTACTCTCGGGAATGTTCTGATGCGGATGCTATCTTCCACGTAGCAACCGTGCATCGTTACAGCACGTACATGGAACATCTTACCTTCAAGGTTCTCGTCTTCGAACGTGTAGAACGCTGCGCGTACCGATGCTTGATGTGTTTCACCATCAATCGTCCAGAAGAAGTTCGCCGGAATTCCAGTCGGTTGCAATTCTGCATCAATCACAAATGGTGCATTCACACAAACAATCGTGTCGGTCAACCAGCGGAGTTCTGGAACCAAATACGTTGCCGTGAAGCGATGCGTACGACGACGGTAGTTGCTGTCAATCATCACGATTTGGTAAACCGTCGTTTCTGTTGGGAAGTGGTAGAATGCACGTCCTAATCTGTCGTCAGCTGGCATGTCGCCATCCATCACTGGAATTGCGCTAAATGTTTCGCCCGTTACCGGATCTACAAACTCCGTCGTGTCACCAGCGTGAACTTCCCACCACCAATGAACGATGCCGTAACCGCAGAACGCACGTAGTCTTGCACGTCCACCGTCACAAATAATCGTGTCGCGCGGCGGATAACCCGGAAGGTCGCACCATGCAAAGCCTGGACGACGGAAACAATGTCTTCCATCAACGATACAGCCCGAAGGATCGTACGAAATCAACTCTAAACAAATACCCTCTACAGGAATGCGGTAAACCACACTCATACCCGCTTCACGAAGCGGCGGAGGATTGAATCTAAACAATGGACGTCCGTCCGGTTGTGTCACGTTTACAATACTTGGCGTAATGTAAATGTACATCTCTCCCGTCGCTTCGTTGGTTTGGAACATCTCTGCAAAAGTGATGTCCACCTGGTCGCCGATGCGTTGCGTAACAATTACACTGTCACGTGCCACACAACCGCCACCACCGAATTCGTTGAAACGCGTCGATCTTGCATGGAACACCATACGCTCAACACCGTCTGGCATCGACGTTGTGAACCACAAGTTAGGCTCAGATGCGCTTCCACCGTCCCAAGACCATGTCCACTCCGTAAAGGCTGGATGACTGGTTAGTGCACCAACTGTAAACACAGAGCCTTCACAAACCTCAAAGTCATCAACAACATTCATCCAGAAATCAAGAACGCTCACGCGCATCGGGTAATGTCTCACTTGACAGTCAATCGTAACAATCGTTAACGTGTAAACCGTATCTTCTACTTCCGGACGAACCGAAGCAATACCGCCAAACAACTGCAAACGATGACCGAAACGATCGTTCCAGAACCAATCTTGTACACCGTATCCTGTAACACCCGGCAAGAAGAGCTCTCCACCCCAACAAACCGTCGTATCTCTCACGCTGTGCGAGTAGTTGATCACCGATCTAAAGATTCTATGCTCAGCAAACGTTACACAGCCGTTAGAGTCTACAATTTCTGCTCTCAAATCCAAGAATGTACCCACTGGGAACACAAACGTGAAGATGCTATCATTCTCTACGCGCAACGGTGCTGGCGTGAAGTTGATCGCACTAATCAAACCTGTTGGAGACGCCAACTGACTCGGAACAACATGTACAACAGACGTTAAGCTATCGCAACCAAACTGATGTGTAAATGTAACGCCCGTAACCTGTGGCACGTGATGCGTAACATTCACCGTTTGTGAAATCGAACAACCCGTTACCGAAGTTGCCACAACCGTATACGTACGACCTGCAATGTATGCCGGCAATCGGCCCGTAACAGACAAGCCTGTGCGTGTTGAGCCATCTTCAAGCGTCCAAACAACCGTTGCTGGCAACGATGTTTCAACAGCAATCGTGTATTGTGCATTCTCACAAACGCGCAAGGTTTCTGGAACATTGATTGAGAACGCCTCTTCAATCGTTACATGCAATGTATCGTGCGCAACACAGCCCACATCCGAACGAACCTCTACAACATAGAATGTAGATTCTGTTGGTTGGTGAATCGAAAGACCATTCTCTTGCGGCAATACAGTTCCGTCTGCCGTCATCCAATGCCATTCTGCAACGTTCATACCCGTCATGCGCTGAAGCGTAACCGTGTTGCCCAAGCAAATGGTCTTCTGGCGTGCGGCAAGAGCATTCACGTAGAACACTGGACGTGTTGCCGTGATAAGGTCTGGCAAGATACAGCCGTTAACCGTCACCGTTTGCGTTCTAATTCTGAATTCTTGGTACAAGCTGCTCTGTGGATTGCCTGTAAACTTGAACGTGAATGTGTTTCCAAACTCGCTAATCGGCGCTGGGTCGAAGAGAATCGTATCGATAAGCGGTCTATCGCTTGCCGAAACATCCACAGTAACCATCACGATATGCTGCAAGCCTGTTTCGTCGCAAAGCACTTGATGCTCGAACGAAACTTCCGGCAATGGATGTCTTCTAACTGTCACCGAACTGCTGATTTGGCAGTTTCTATACGTGATTGCCGTTACTCTAAACTCGCGGCTCATTGCATGTCCTGTCAAGACATCAATAATCGTATCGTTGTTGCTTGTTCTGTTTGGATCCCACGTCCAAGAGAATGCACGCGAACCAGGCGTTGTTTCTGCTCTAACCACGAATGGCACACCGTAGCAAACATACATCTCGCGCGGCATCGTAAACTCAACCGTTTCAATTTCAACGCGAACCGTATCGAAATGAACATCACCCTGAAGATCAGTCATCTTAAGAACAAACAACGTGTCGGCCAAACTCGGCGTAAAGCGCGTAACACTATGTGCACCTTGAGTCGGCAACGCCGAATCTCCAGCAACATGGAACCAGTACCACGAATCAACACCTCTAATTTGCGTTGGAGCACTCAATTCAATGCTTTCACCCAAACAGATTTGCAACGGACGCGGCTGGTTTGGTCTAAACCAGAACGGCTCGTGACCCGCCATGCTTATTCTAAACTCTCTCAAACACGCGTTTGTATCCACAACCGTAACATCAACAACAAAGGTTACTGAAGGCTGAACATGGAACAAATACGTCATGCCGTCCACAGACAAGACCGCTTGCGACCAATCCAACGAGCCAATCGGGCCACCGTTGTAAGCGTAAGTGGTCACGCTTGGCGTAATCGCAATAAAGATGCTGTCGTTTCTATGAACAAATCTCGCGTCAAAATCTAAGTCGTCCCAAATGCTTGGATGTGTCGTTACAACAACACTGTCTTGAAGCACACAACCAAACATCGTTGTGGCCGTGAGATGGTAAACTCTACGCTCGCCACCAGCAAGGATCGAATCCGTGAAGCTGGTCACTGTTTTCGTCTGACCGTTCACCGTCCAAACAAAACCAACGGCTGGTATAGATGCTGCGCTAATTGTAAATGATGTGCCCGGACAAACAACCATATCATCTGTTAGCGTGAGATCGATGATTTCCGCTCTCGCTCTAACCGTGTCTGTAATCACACAACCGTTGTCGAGTGTGATGAACACAACATAATACGTATGTTCTGTTGGTGTGTGGAGAGATACACCTGAAGCTTCTCTCGCCAATTCTTCGCCAGTTGGCAACACAACCCAAGTCCAATCCGTCACTCTATTCACATCTGCGAATGATGCCAACGTCAACATTTCACCGAAGCAAAGCACTGGACGTGGGTCGAATGGACGCTCATAGATAAACGCCTCGCGTACAAACTCTAACGTGTCAATGCGCTGACAGCCTTCGCTGTTCGTCGTCGTTACAATAAGTTCGAGTCTACCGCTGTACGAACCAAGTGGGCCGCTAATGATAAACGAATACGTGCTATCCGTGCTGCTCACTGGCGCTGGATAGAAGACGATTGATGTGATATCGCCGGTAGCCGATGGCATCACACTTGGCGTAAGCGTAAGCAATGCATCTCTACCGCCGCACGCCGACAGCGCCGAAGCGAATGTAACCTCTTGAACCGGCGTACGTGCAATCACTTCAACCGTTGCCGTTGCCAAACAGCCTCTAAATGTACTTGCTGTACCCGTAAATGTGCGGCTGAGCGTTCCAGCAAAGAGCGTATCCTGAACAATTGCGCTATAGAATGTGCGTCCCGTGTTGTCCACCCACGTAATGTTCGATGGCAAGTTGGAGCGCGCTTCAAACTCGAAGCCCATGTTTTGACAAACGAGGATCGTTGGTTCATCGATAAAGATGTGCAACGTGTCAACACGCGTGTGAACCGTATCGTGGTGTATTCCACCTTGATCGTCAACAATCACAATCACATACGTTGTTGCGGTTGTTGGGATATGGTAATGCGTGGTGTCATTCAAGCGTCTTACAGCACCACCGTCGATGGTTGTCCAAACGTAGCTAACCAAACCTTGGTTGTAGTATGGCGTTGGCAAGAAGACCGAGTCGCCCAAACAGATAATCGTATCTGTGAAATGGATTCTAAACGTGAAGTCGGTCAAAATGCTATCGCGTCCAATGTATGCAAAACCGTCAGAGATATAGCCTTCGAACGCCGCTTGGCGAGGTTCGCCAGACGCACGCGACACAAACCCTTGACCTTCGTCACCTCTAAACATGCTCAAGTCTTCGATAGCTTCTAAGATACCCTCAGCAAAACCATCCGAACGGCCACCAAAGAAGATTGGCACCTCAAACACGCCTGTAGCACGCGACACAAAACCTTGACCGTAGCCACCTCTGTGCATCACAAAGTCGGCTTCAACGTCGTAAGCGATTTCTGCAAAACCGTCCGAAATACCACCCGTATACACGGCATCTGGTGGCAACGGCATACCGTGCGAAACAAAACCTTGACCTTCACCACCTCTAAACATGAGGAAGTTCGCTTCAATGTCGCGAGCCGCTTCTGCGAAACCGTCCGAAATATAACCCGTAAATGGCGTCATGCGCAAAGCAGCCATGCTCATCGACACAAACCCTTGACCTTCGCCACCTCTAAAGTGGTACTGGTAGAACACTTCGTCTGTATCGTAATAAATGTGTGCAAAACCATCCGAACGGCCACCGCTATACAAGCGGATGTTTGGAATACGACCGCGAGCCGTGAAACCTTGACCAGAACCACCGCGGAAAACAAGAACTGGGAACGGTGCAGATTCTCTCGAAACAAAACCTTGACCTTCGCCACCTCTAAACATCACAAATTCTGCTTCAATGTCGCGAGCCGCCTCAGCAAAACCGTCCGAAACATAACCCGTAAATGGTGTAATCGTTACACGCGTACCATCCGAAACAAACCCTTGACCCGAGTCGCCTCTAAACAAGTACGTGAACAACACAACATCCGTATCGTAAGCAATCTCTGCAAAACCATCCGAACGGCCACCCGTAAACATCGTGATAGAATCGCCCAACGCGAACGAACCTCTCGACACAAAACCTTGGCCATAACCACCCGTGAAAATATGCTCAAGTGTTTCTTCGATTGGATCATCATAAACGCCTTCTGCAAAACCATCCGAAATGCCACCTTCAAAAACGTTTGGCATCGAACCCGACATCGCTCTTGAAACGAAACCTTGACCTTGGCCACCAAAGAAGTGTACATCCGTAAACTCGTTTGGAACCTCGTAAGCCACCTCAGCAAAACCATCCGAAACGCCACCCGTAAATGGTGTCGCGCTTTCTTCCGGCGTGATTGGATGCGAAACAAACCCTTGACCTTCGCCACCTCTAAACAGCGCAAGCTCCGTATCTATGTCGCGCGCCGCTTGTGCAAAACCATCCGAAATGTTTCCTGTAAATGCACTTTGCTGATTACGTACAGAAGCATCTGAAACAAAACCTTGACCAAAGCCGCCGCTAAACAACGCCACAAAGAGTGTGTCTTCTGTATCGTAAGCAATTTTTGCAAAACCATCCGAACGGCCACCGCTAAAAATTGCAGACGCATCAACCATGCCCGAAACTTCTGAAATGAAACCTTGGCCTTGGCCACCTCTAAAGATGTATGCAACCAATGCATCAATCGGCTCATCGAAAGAACCCTCTGCAAAACCATCCGAACGATCACCTGTAAATGGTGTTGTGTCGCGCACCGGAACATGAGGCTCATAGTCGAGCGTATCCATGCAAAGATGTGCAAAACCATCCGAACGGCCGCCGCTAAAGAGCGCGCCACTCGCCTTAACCAATTCCGAAATGTTTGAAACAAAACCTTGACCTTCGCCACCTCTAAAAGCAATCTCGAACGCCGCTTCAATTTCTTGGTCATAGACACCTTCTGCAAAACCATCCGAACGGCCACCGTCAAAGATATTCGGCACAGCACCGTCTTCAGACCTTGAAACAAAACCTTGACCAGCACCTCCCGTGTGCATCGGTGCAAATGCCGCCTCTGGAACCGTATCCAAAGCAATCTCTGCAAAACCATCCGAACGACCACCCGTGAAAATCGTCACACGATCCTCTGGTGTCATCGCACGCGATACAAAACCTTGGCCTTCGCCACCTCTAAACAAGGCATCGTACTGCTCTTCCAAAATCGTATCGAAAACGCCTTCTGCAAAACCATCCGAACGACCACCTTCAAAAATGTTTGGCATCGAACTTGCCATCGCACGCGATACAAAACCTTGACCTCTGCCACCAAAGAACAACACTTCATCACCAGCCTCATCCACGTCCAATGCAATCTCTGCAAAACCGTCCGAAACGCCACCCGAGAAATGTCTTAGCTCTTCAAAAACTTCGCCACGTGCAACAAAACCTTGGCCTTCGCCACCAGCAAACATGCGCACATCAAACACGCTGTCCGTTTCGTAAACACCTTCGGCAAAACCATCCGAACGACCACCAAAGAAATGCAACAACGTGATGTATGCCATCGCTTCTGAAACAAAACCTTGACCTAAGCCGCCTCTAAACATATACTGGTGAGCAACGATTTCGGTATCGTCCGAAATTTCGGCAAAACCATCCGAACGACCGCCCGAATACAACGGCATCATGTTGCGGCCTTCGCGATAAATGCGTGAAACGAAACCTTGACCTTCGCCACCAAAGAAATGCACCGGAGAATACGGCGTGAGTCCACGGCTAACAAAACCCTGACCACCGCCACCGCGCGTCCAAATCTCAATCCCAACCGGGTCATAAATACCTTCTGCAAAACCATCCGAACGGCCACCAAAGAATTGGTAAACCGTCGTGTAGCCCATCGAATACGTTACAAAACCTTGACCTTCGCCACCTCTAAACAAGTAGATCGACATGGTTGTGTCGGCATCGTAAGCAATCTCAGCAAAACCATCCGAACGGTCGCCTGAGAAAATAAACAAGTTGCGATCGCTGTTGTCGCCAAAGCCACCACGCATCACAAACCCTTGCCCTTGCAAGCCGCCTCTAAACATTTGCTCTCCAAAAATGCCTTCCAAATCGTCGTGCAAGCCTTCTGCAAAACCATCCGAACGGCCACCAAAGAAGATCGGCACTTCAAAAACACCCGAACCTGCCGATGCAAACCCTTGACCTCTGCCGCCAGGGAACAACAACTGCTCATACCCTGGAATAACCGAATCAAATGCAATTTCGGCAAAACCATCGGCTATGCCACCCGAAAAAATCGACGTTGCATCGTGAACACTCGTTGTACCGCGTGCAGCGATACCGTAACCACGACTGCCTCTAAACATGAAGCGAATTACGGGGTCGATAACCTCATCGTAGAACCCACGTCCAAAGCCATCCGAACGGCCGCCCTGAAAACGCAAAAGGGACATGGAGTCTTCAACAAAGACCATGGCCTCTTCAAGCGCTGCAACTGTTGGTGCCGCAAAATGTTCAAACATCGTCACGGCTGGCGTGGTTGCCGGAGGTGCTTCAGGTGCTGTGTTTGCCTCACTAAATAGACCTATCTCCGATACTACCACCAAAGAGGAGAGTACCAGAAACGCAAAAATCAACCTCCGTCCAAAGACAGAAATCAAACCTTGCTTAATCCTATAGTAGTCAGGCAACACAGAAGTTTAGTTTAGGTTACTGTAGTCTGAGAATTCTAACAGCGCCCGGGCGAACAGTGTGTATATTCTGTGCACCTGCTGGGTGAATCGGCACGTTTGCACCTGCTGTTGTTTGACCATCTGTAGAAACAACGCGTGCAGGAATTGCACTACTCGCTGCGCCTGTTAATCTGAAAGCACCTGTTGCTGGGCTACCAAGCGTTATGCCACCTGCTGCATGTGTCAATGCAGGTGCAATATGTCCTGAACCACCAGCACCACCGGTTCCAAGTGTACGACCGTCGCCATCGCCACCGCCGCCGCCGCCAAACCAGCCGCCGCCGCCGCCACCAGAGAACCCTTGAATGTTAGAGTTCATGTTTCGGCTCGAGTGCATCCCTTGACCGCCTTGACCAGCTGTTCCTGGTGTAGCATTTTCTAAACGTTGTGCTACAACTGTAGCGTTACCGCTTGTCCCTGCTGGCGCCCACTGTCCTGCAGCACCACCACCGGTTTGTGTACCACCCGTAGGGTTAATACCAGTCCACGATTGACCTTCGGTTCCACCACCGGCACCACCGCCCCACATGGACGTCATCGTTGTATTTCCCCAGCAGCCACCGCCGCCACCGCCACCGGCTGCAAGCCAAATGCCGTTACGTACAGCTGTGTTGCTCAAAAGCCCCGGTGCTGTCGAAATATGTGTAGCACCACCCCCAGCACCAGCACGTGTACCGCGCGGGTGAATCGGATGTGCAGGTGCAGTACCTGATGCTACGCCTGAGAAACCTGTGCTTAACGGCGAACCGCCAGCACCACCACCGTTAAAACCACCTGGCAAACGCACACTGGCTACCGTATTCGCGTGCGCACTTGTGCCTGTTCCACCCGGAACAACATAAATCGTTGTTGGTTCTGTGATACGCTTAAAGCCAAACGTATAACCACCTACCCCAGAGTTTCCTGCACTCCAGTTAGAGCCCGTTCCTGAAGTGGTGTTAAAGTTGATTGTTCCTTGACCGCCTCGGCCGCCGCTGGCGCCCCAAGCCTCAAAACTAAACAAACCCGGTGTCAAATTCACCTGGTGAATATGGTTGGCTTGAACGGCCACATTCGATGCACCCGAATTGTCGCCAGCCACGTTCCAAGCATTCGCTGGTGTGCCTGAAAAACCAGGACCAATCCAAACGTTTCTGTTAGCTGCTGTTTGATCAGCAACAACGCCTGCAATATGTGGTCCAGAAACTAACGTGCGAAACAAAACGCCGCGAGAGTCTACAATCGACGCCCAAAACGCATGGTGTGCACCAGCAATCCAAACGGGAATGATGGGTTGAAAATTAATCGTGGTTGAGTTTACAACCTGTGTAACAAGTGCTGTAGGCGAACCTGCACCACCTTGAGCACCTGCTGCTGCCGCTGGCGTGGTATGCCACGTCACCGTAAACGGTGGTGCACCTCCAGCAAGCTCTACGGTCAACACGTTTGTTCCTTGGGTCAATGACGTCGTCACCGGCGCTGTGCTTGGGTTTGTTGCAATACCCAATACAGTGTGCATACCGCTCAGATTAGACGTAACTACGTTTCCCAGGGCGTCCGTAACTCTAGCAAAGTAAAAACGTGGGCCATGCGGTAGAGCGTGTGGCGGTAAAAATGACGGCAACGTTGCACCATCAATTGAGTTTGCACTCATCGGTTCTTCGCCAGGTGCAACTTCTTCGTCCGTCCAATACCATTGAAACGTGAACGGTGGCCTACCTCCAACCGCATGCACGCGCAACGTGTGATTGGCAACTGTCCAAATCACGGGAACAGTCGACGCAGCATTGGATGCTACATTCGCCGCAGTTGTACCGCGAGCCGTCGGACTTGGATGCGTCGTTACTGTAAATTCAACAGGAACCGAGCGTCCACCACGACCACCGGCCCATGGGTTACGTCTGTTGTTGTTGTTTCCAAAAGCACGTCCCGAAACCCAGTCCATAGAAACGCCCGTTTGGAACGTGTTGTTTGCCGATCCAAGACCTCTATAAATCGTTCCTGCAGCATGGTCGCCAATAAGGTGAACCGTAGCCGCTCTGTCGATCGTTGCAACAACACCTGGCCAGTCTCTATTATCTGCCAAACCTTCGCCCGTCAAGTTTCCATCACCGTGCGTGCCTCTAAAGATCCAACCTGTCGCAACGTCAAACCTTACAAAGCGCTCAGCCACGTTATCACTCATGTTCAAAACGCCCCAAAACGAGCCACCCGCTTCCATACGCGAGGTTGCTTCACGAGCAAACGAGCCCACACGTAGCGGCCAACGGCCACCAATGTCAGCGGTAATCGCTGTAGCAATGTTCGCATTCGTTATCGATGGAAGCGCCACGTTGGCACCCGACGTTGCTGTGACCTCATACGGACGGTTACGTGCACTCATCGCCTGGCTCACCGTAAACGCTGTACCGCCCCAAGCGTGCTCACCTTGAATCACCTGAAGTGGTCCTCTCGCCGCTTTTTCAAACTCCAATTCGCTCAACGGACGCAAACCGGCCCAATCCAAATAGGCCATCACATCCGTCCAAGCCAAACCAAACATCGGTACGTTTCCACCGTTGATTTCGTGGTCCCAACCGCCCGTTGGCGTCGCTGCTGGTGCATATTGCCCCAAACTCGCGTTAACACCAAATATCGCTGGCGTGGTTCCAACCGCTTGCTGACGAATACGAATATTCATGCGCGAATGTCTAAAATCTGGAATCACAGCCGCTGCTGCAGTTCCAACCGTAGCGGTATGAACCGCCGTATTCGCCACATTGATAAACAAACGGCCTGCAATTGCACCCCAAGGCGCCGCATTGAACGGTGCACCGTTGTGCAAATCGCCAAAGCGCGTGTTGTTTGGTGCTGTAGGGTTGATATGGCTCAACGTGATTTGCTGCTCAAGCGTCAACGTGTTCAAAAAGTCGACCCATGCGTGCTGCGAAATCTCATGCTTCATCATGTAAAACGGACGCACACCCAACGGAAAATCGTAGTTTGCGGTAATCGCTGCTGCAATCGCTGCACCGTGTGCAACACGTGCAATGTTTCCTGGTGCATGCGGCGTTGTGGCCGTACTGATTTGTCCCGTAGAAATCGTGTGAATCGATGCAAATTCGCCAAGCGGAATAAACACCATTTCGATGGCAAATACACGCACCGAAAGCACCGTGTTTTCATCAACACCTGTTCCTTCAAGGTCCCAATGCAAGCGCACGTTCTCGAAGCGGTTTGAACCTGCCGAGATTTCCGAACGCGACAAGAACACACCCACATAAGCAGGTTGGTCGTTTTCACGCGTCGACTCGCCATAGAGCGTACGGCCCGGCGTGCTTCCGCCGCCAAGCCCATCGTTGCCCATCACGATGTTTTCAACCGGATGTAGATTGGCGTGACGAAACCCGTGGCGCCCCAACGGACGATACTTCATGAAAATCCATGCAGCATCATGATTCGGAGGCGAATTCAGATTCCATGAATTGTCCCAACTCAAGCCAAACTCAACAACAATCGTGTTGTCGTCCATGTTTCGCTCAACGATGACCGGAGGTTCAAAAATTTGGATGTTGGCCGCCCAAATCGTTCCGGAAAACAATAGCAGAAACAGAGCTGCCATTAGTTTTTTGATAGGTTGTATTGTTCTCATTTTTCTTAGTGTTTTATTTTATTGTAGTCTTAAAATTCTTACTGCACCAGAACGAATCTGATTCACCTCTTGTCGCCCTTGTGGGTGCTGAGATACAGAGGCACCTCCAGCATTACTTCCTAACCCACGTGCTGTACTCGTTGCCGCTACAGAAAAGCTAAATGTACCAGATGCTGGAACACCAACTAAAGATTGCGACTCCGTAAGTAGTTCCGGACGTATATGACCTGAACCACCACCACCAGCACCGCCTAGCATAAAGCTAGTTGCATCTTGGTGTGAGTGTGAACCACCGCCGCCGCCAAACCAGCCGCCACCGCCACCGCCACTAAAGCCGATACGCGCTGATACATTGTTTGAGCGCCAGAATTGAGCGGCATTACCGCCTTGTCCTGCTACGCCCGGCGTTGGCATCACTGTTACATTAGCTAATCGTCCTGCAACATTATTCCACACCTGTCTTCCTGGTAGTCCTCCTGTAGTTTGTGTTCCTCCCGTTGCTGTACCACGGTTACGCGGATCTCCTGCTCCTGACAAACCGCCACCAGCTCGACCCATCCACGGGCCGCACATACGGTTGGCGTACGATGTAGGACGACCAATGGTTCCACCACCGCCACCGCCACCGGCTACAAGCCAAATGGCACTGCGTACAGCTGGATCAGTTAAAAGTCCTGGCTCCGTCGAAATATGTGTGGCACCGCCACCGCTACCGCCACGACAACCCGTTGTGGCTAACGTCGAACCAGGTGCTCCACCTTGACCACCACCATTGAAACCACCTGGAAGCCATTCGTTTCCTAAGCCTCCATGTGCATTCACTCCAGATCCTCCTGGCACTACATACACTGTGGTTGGCGCTTGAATACGTCTAAAAAGAACTGTATAACCGCCCCATCCAGAGTTAGGGGACCCAAATCCACTGGTAGTAACACTGTTATTCATGGCAACGTTATGATGCGATCCTCTACCTCCACTGGCACCCCAAGCCTCTATGCTGTAAAGCCCAGGAGGTATCTCAACCCGATGAATATGATCAGCGTGTTGCGCCGGTGCAACCACACCTGCACGACTACCTCGAACATTCCAAGCTGTAACAGCTGTCCCTTGATTGCCCGGACCATTAATCGTCATTCCACCAGGAATATGTCGTCCCGATTGTGCCGTGCGAACCACAACACCGCGAATATCTCTAATTTCGGCAAAGAATGTAAAATGTGTACCAACCACCCAAGCCGGGATAATTGGCCAATGGCTATGAGAAACGCCATCCGTGGCAATCACGGTTCCACCCGTTGAAAAAGCGCCCGGTACGCCATTCGCCAAAAAGCGCCACTGCACCGTAAACGGTGGAGTACCGCCCAACAGCTCAAAGTTCAACACCTCTGTGCCTTGTGCAAACGACGTGGTTAAATCTACATTCGATGGATGTGTACCCACAGCCAACACCGAATGTGCACCACTGATATTGGACACCAACGTAACGCCCTCGGCGTCTGTAAGCGTTGCAAAGAAAAAACGTGGGCCATGCGGCTCATTGTGTGGTGGCAAAAAGGCCGACATGGTAGCACCATCAATGGCTGTACTTGTCATTGGCAATTCGCCCGGCGCCACATCGCCTTCTTCCGTCCAATACCACTGAAAGGTGTGTGGAAGTTCGCCACCAACCGCGTGCACACGCAACGTATGTGTGGCCGGTATCCACGGCGTAGGTACTGCGCCCTGTGCATTGTTTGCAACGTTAAATGTATTTGTTGCTCTTGGCACCGGACTTGGGTGAGAGGTTATCAAAAATTCCGTCGGTGTCGAGCGTCCACCACGAGCACCCGCCCATGGGTTACGCCAGTTATTATTGTTGGTTGCCGTACGGTCAGACACCCAACGCATCAAAACATTGGTCTGAAACGTGTTATTGGTCGAACCCAAACCTCTATAAATGGTTCCTGTGGCGTTGGTATGGTTCATGATATGAACCGTGGCCGCTCTATCAATAGTGGCTACAACACCTGGCCAGTCTCTATTGTTGGCAAGGCCTTCGCCCGTGAGGTTTCCATCGCCATGCGACCCTCTAAAATCCCAACCTTGTACAATATCAAAGCGCACAAAACGCTCCGCCACATTATCACTCAAGTTCAAAACGCCCCAAAACGACGCACCTGCGTCGATACGCGACGTAGTTTCGCGGGCAAACGCGCCCACACGAATCGGCCAACGGCCGCCAATATCGGCGGTAATCGCTGTAGCCACGTTGGCATTCGTTACCGATGGTAACGCTACGTTGGCACTCGTTGTTTCCGGACGTTCGTCCGGACGATTACGCGAACTCATCACTTGGTTCACGATAAACGCGCTGGTGCCCCAAGCATGCTCGTTGTTCATCACTTGAAGCGATCCTCTGGCCGCTTTTTCAAACTCTAATTCAGTCAGTGGGCGCAAGCCTGCCCAATCCATATAGGCCATCACATCCGTCCACGCCAAACCAAACATCGGCAAGTTGCCACCGTTGATTTCGTGGTCCCAGCCGCCCGTTGGCGTTGCTGTGGGTGCATATTGGCCCAAACTCGCATTGATACCAAACACCGCAGGTGTGGTTCCAATGGCTTGTTGGCGAATACGGATATTCATACGTGCATGGCGAAAATCCGGAACCGGTGTCCAGTTCACAGGAGCCGCCGCAGTTCCCGTATTCACTACATTCATGCCTGTTCCTGCAACATTGAGGAACATACGGCCAAGAACGGCGCCCCAAGGTGCCGCATTAAAAGGTGCACCGTTAAACAAATCGCCAAAACGCGTGTTGGTCGGTGCTGAAGGGTTGACGTGGCTCAACGTGATTTGTTGTTCAAGCGTCAAGCTATTCAAAAAGTCTACCCAAGCATGTTGCGAAACCTCATGCTTCATAATATAAAACGGCTGTATCCCTAAAGGAAACGCCTGGTTATTGGCTATCGCGTTGGCAATGGCTGCCGAGTGTGCAACTCGGGCCAAACCACCTACAGCAGGGGTTGTAGCCGTACTGATTTGTCCAGTAGAAATTGTGTGTATCGATGCAAATTCGCCAAGCGGAATAAAAACCATTTCGATGGCAAACACACGCACCGAAACCTCGGTGTTTGCGTCGATACCTGTTCCATAAATGTCCCAATGCAGGCGAACGTTTTCAAACATGTTTGAGCCCACAGAGAATTCTGAACGCGACAGAAAAACACCAACATACGCTGGTCGGTCGTTGTCGCGTTGCGACTCGCCATACTGCACATTGTGGCGCGTGCTTCCAGCACCAAACCCATCTGTTCCCATCACGATATTCTCAACCGGATGAAGGTTGGCATGGCGAAAGCCGTTTTGCCCCAACGGACGGTATTTCATGAAAATCCACGCGGCATCATGGTTCGGCGGTGAGTGCAACTTCCAAGAGTTGTCCCAGCTCACACTAAACTCGACGATAATCTCGTTATCGGCGATGTTTTGTTCTACAATTACCGGAGGTTCAAAGATTTGGATGTTGGCTGCCCAAGTCGCTCCAGAAAACAACAGCAGAAACGTCGCCGCTATTATCTTTTTTATGGTTTGCATTGTTTTCACAGTTAACTTTTTTTTTAATTAGAAAGGTCGTTTCTGGTCAAGGGGTCAAGGCTAAAGGCAAGAATTTGCCTTTAGCCTTTTGCCTTTACCATATTATTGCAATCGTATAATTCTAACAGCACCACCACGAATGTTTGGAACATTCTGTACACCTTGTGGGTGTTGTGGAGTTCCAGCGCCGAAAGCGTTAGCTCCTGATTGATGGATGTTTCCAGTTACACCTGGTACTGCGTTAGCAGCGCCTTGGAATCCGAACATCCCCGATGCTGGAGAACCTGGGTGAATTTGACCCGCTGTTTTTTGCAAGAATGGTGCGATATGGCCAGAGCCACCACCACCACCAATCGAGTGACGGTTGTGGTCTCCACCACCGCCGCCGCCAAACCAGCCGCCGCCGCCACCGCCGCCAAATACTGGCTGTGGTACTGCTGCGTGTACTGCAGGGGTATTAGCGATTTGGTGACCTACACCACCATCGCCACCACGTCCAGCAGAACCCGGTTGTGGATCAATAATTCTGTTCTCTACGGTAATCGTATGCCATCCAGCTGTTCCTGGCTCGGTAGGACTCGCGCCTCGACCAGCACCAATACCTTCTCTCGCACCTGGATGAACATGACCTGGCAATCCAATCCAACCCTGATGAGAAACTCTCGAGTTGTTATCCGAACCAGCGTGTGCACCACCACCGCCACCACCGGCAACGATCAAAATACCGTCACGTACAGCAGCATTGTCCAATAGACCGCGTGCAAGCGAAATGTGTGTAGCGCCACCGCCACCACCGCCGCTTGTCGCTTGGCGCTGGTTAAGCGTTCTTGGCGCACCACCTTGGCCACCACCGTTGAAACCGCCTGGAACTCTCGAGCCAGGAATACCAACCGCTGGGCGGGTGTTGTCAATAGCGCCACCGGCAGCCGTGTAGAAATACCCGTGCATGCCCGAGCCACCTGGAACAATAAAGATGGTTTCGTTATTGTCCAATCGCCAGAACGTTTGGGTATAACCGCCCCAACCGCCAACACCGTGCGTGTTTTGGAGGTGAGTACCGAATGTGTTAAGTGCAGTTCCAGCACCCATATGCCCACCTCGGCCGCCGCTGGCGCCCCAAGCTTCTAAACGGTAAATACCTGGCTCTAAGTCAACCTCAAAAATCCAATCGTTTGGATTCACGTTCGCACCAGACTGTGCCAAAAGCACGGCGCGGTTGTCGCGTGGCGACGGGAACGAGTTGCCTTGGTTACCTGGACCAAACCAAATGTTACGTTGGCTACCTTCTGAAATAAGTTGTACAGTGTGTGGGCCAGACTGCGTCGTACGAACCATAACACCCATCGCATCGGTAATCGTTGCAAAGAACGTATAATGGTTACCCACAAGCCAAATTGGAATAATCGGTCTATAGGTCATCGCCGTAGGCGCATTGCCCACAAACGTTCCACCTGCACCGATATTGCCCGCTACACCGTTAGGAATAACAAACCACTGAACCGTAAACGGCGGCGTACCACCTGCAGGAGCAATCGTCAAATCAACGGTGCCCTGTGTCAAGCTTGTTGCAATAGGATCCAAAGACGGTTGTTGCTCTACACCCAATACAGAGTGTGCACCGCTCAATAAAGATGTAACAACTTCGCCATCCGAATCTGTAACACGTGCAAAGAAATGTCTTGGGCCGTGTGGCGTTAGCGCCGAAGGCAAGAACGACACAGTGGTCGCACCATCAATAGGCTCTCCACCACCTCCCGTTCCAAGCGGGTCACCGCCAGAAAGTCCGTCACCTTCAATCCAGTACCACTGAACGCTCAACGGTGGACGACCACCTACAGCCTGAATAAACAAGGTGTTTACACCAGCTGTCCATGGGTTAGGAACAGTTCCTTGCGCATGGGTTACAGCGTTGGCTGTGTTGGTTGCTCTTGGCACCGTGCTTGGGTTCGATAAAATCGAAAAGTCTAACGGCACCGAACGTCCACCACGAGCACCAGCCCACGGCGAACGGATATTGTCTGAGTTCTCTGCTTCCTGACGGCCAGACACCCAACGCATCCAAACAGTCCACGAGTTTGTAGCCATTGCCTTACCTCTAAAGCCCGAGCCCCAAGCAAAGCCAGCAGTACCTGCGTTTTGTGTAAACAGGTTCGCTGCAGGGTTTGCGTTCAACGCAGTGCGCACCGCAGTGACACCTGGCCAGTCCGCATTGTCTGCAAAACCGTCGCCCGACAGGTTTCCGTCGCCATGTGTGCCTCTAAACGCCTGACCCGCAGCCGTTGTAAAGTTTACAAAACGCTCAGCCACGTTGTCGCTCAAGTTCAAAACACCCCAAAACGAGGCACCGGCTTGAACACGCGTCGTGTTGTCGCGTGCAAACGACCCTACACGAATCGGCCAACGCGCGGCAACGCTTCCGTCAATCGCGCCAATAACAACTGTTCCTGTATTGGTGACATGCACCATCGCAGCGTTTGCACCTGGTGTTACAGGGCCTTCCGTTGGAAGGTTACCATCATCCACCTGCAGGTTGGCCACAAACGTAGCATTTCCCCATGCAAACTCGTTATCAACTACCTGAAGCGGTCCTCTCGCCGCTTTTTCATACTCCAATTCCGTCAACGGACGCAAGCCCGCCCAATCCAAATAGGCCAACATGTCCATCCAGTTCAAACCAAACATTGGCAGGTTACCGCCATTGATTTCATGGTCCCAACCGCCTGGAGGCGTTGCTGTAGGCGCGATACCGTCGTCGCGGTTTGCATTTACACCAAACACCGCTGGAGCACTTCCAACAGCCTGCTGACGAATACGGATATTCATACGTCCATGTCTCAAATCTGGAATAGAACCTGCCTGCTGTGTGCGAAGATTAGCATCCAAAGCACCATGAAGTGCACCAAAACGTGTATTGTTCGGCGCTGTTGGATTGATAAAGCTCAAACGCATTTGCTGCTCAAGGGTCAAACTGTTCAAAAAGTCAACCCACGCGTGTTGCGTCACCTCGTGCTTCATAATATAGAACGGCGCAGTACCAATCGGCCAATCGTAGTTCGCGTTGATCGCGTTACGAACCGCCGCACCGTGGTTAACTCTCGCTACACCACCCGTTGTTGGCGTCGTGGCGATACTGATTTCACCCGTTTCTAATACCGTGTGGATAGAATGGAAACGTCCCAACGGGATATACACCATTTCTATCGCAAAAATACGTACAGAAAGTACAGTTTCTTCCGCAATTCCTGTGCCCGAGATGTCCCAGTGTAGGCGCACGTTCTCAAACACGTTAGACCCGACAGACACTTCCGAACGCGAGATAAAAACCCCAACGTAGGCAGGTGTGCCGTCCAAGCTTTGTGATGCGCCGTATCGCACTCTGGCGGGTGTGCTTCCGGCACCATTGCCGTCAGTTCCCATCACGATATACTCTTCGGGATGAAGGTTGGCGTGGGTAAATCCATGTGTACCCAACACACGATACTTCATGAAAACCCATGCCGCATCGTGGTTTGGTGGCGAATTCAGATTCCATGAATTGTCCCAACCGAAGCTAAACTCCACGATAATTTCATTACCGGGGATGTTTCGCTCAACGATGACCGGACCACCAGTAAACTGGACATTGGTTGCCCAAATTGATCCGGAAAACAATAACAGAAACATTGCTGTTATTATTTTTTGTATTGTTTGTTTTGCTTTCATTGTCTTTTATGATTTATGATTTATGATTTATGGTTTTAAGATAATTCATAAATTATGTTACGGAGTTGTGTCTGGCGTTGTGTCTGTGCCCGAACCTGGTGAATCTGGTGCCGATGGTGGCGTTACGCCAGCCGTTCTTACACCTCTACCACCAGTAAAGAATCTATGGCCTGCACCGCTGGTTTCGCCTTGATGCGTTACCGTCCAGTTGTTTTGTACAACCGAGCGTTGCGACAATGTTTGCAAACCACCACCAACTTGTCCGTTAGCAATGTTTCCACCGCGGTAGCCCATACCGTTGAACAATGGACCTTCTGGCCAAAGTGCTACGTTCGCTTCACCGTCAAACGACAAACGTCCGTCGCCGTGGCGACCAGTAAACGCGCGACCGGCAGCAGTATTTACGTTAATCACAGGCTCAGCCAAGTTTGAACCCATTTCCATAACACCCCAAAACGTTGCACCCGCTTTGATACGGTCGCTGGTTGGCGTAGCAAAAGCACCGTTACGCGTTACCATAAGCACTTGAACAGCAATTTGAGCTGCTGCAGTACCTGCCAATGACGTGTTGTTGTGGTTTACAGTCGTTGGGTTGGTAACCGAGTTAACAACCTCTGTTGGCAAACCGCGATCCGTGATACGTGCGTTAGCTTCTGCAACAGAACCTGCTGGAAGCGCGCCACGCTCAAACGTTGCACCCCATGGGAATTCACCCGGAATTGGTGCCAAAGGCCCTCTACTTGCTTTTTCAAACTCAAGCTCGGTCATCGGACGCAAACCGGCCCAATCCAAAAACGCCAAAACGTCTCCAGGACCCATAGCAGACGCTACACCGTGGCCGTCCCAATCTTGATCAAATACACCAAAACCACCAGCACCCGCTGTATGCGTTGTTGGGAAACCGTGGTTGATGCCGTTCATGTCCATCGCAAATTCAATAACACCTGGTGTACGTACGCGAATCGCATTTCTGTCACCCGTTTGGTTCACTGTAGCTACAGGCGTTGCTCCTGCAACAGAACCTGGGAAGAAGTGACCCGCTGGTGCAACTTCTGGTGCAACCATCACGCGAACATTCGCACCAGCATCAATCTCACCGCGGATACGGTTGCCTTGCTGGTTTACGGTCAACGTGTTCAAAAAGTCTACATAAGCACCTTGCGTAATTTCATACTTCATGATCCAAAACGCGCGGTAGCCCTTTGGGAAAGCTGCAGGGATAGCTGTTGTTCCAGCTTCACCGATACCGTGTCCCGTTGGACGCATCACATCGTCGAAAAGACCTACTGCAGAAAGTTGACCTGCAAGCAACGCTGCATCGTCTTCGTTGTCTGCTCTAAACGCGATACCGATTGGTGTCGCCTCAGACGTTACTTGGAAAGGCATGATTTGGTTTACACCCGTTGCTGGGTTAAACACGCGATCTGCTCTAGTAAAGTTACCCGCTTGGTTTTGTCCATCGCCCAAGAAAAAGCGACCTTCAGGAACAAAAACCATTTCGATAGCAAAAACTCTTACGATGATTTCGTCGTCTTCGCGAATCGGCTGTTGACGCCACACGTAAGTACCTGGGCGGTCAAATCTCCAACGAAGGCTGATGTTTTCCCAATGGATATCGCCATGACCTTCGTCTTGACGGAACAAGAATACACCCACAGCACCCAAGTCAACATCTTCCGAGAAGCCGTATTCGTGTGCCATTACACCACCGCTAAGCGAGGTGTAGCCGGTTTGTGGGTTGTGAAGTGGGTCTAGGAACATGTGATCCCAGTGGTCCATACCGATACGGTATTTGACGAACACCCAAGCGCCGTCCCAGTTTCTCAACTGCGTCGAGCGCCAAGAGAATTCCCAAGTTAAACAAAACGTCACAATCGCAATACCAGCGTCAACAACTTCTATGCTTGGTTCTGTTGGAATCTGGATATTGCTTGCGTTAGCGTTAGTGTTAAGCATAAAAGCCATCACTACTGCAAGGAGCAAACCTCCTAATTTTAATTTTTTAATCGTTTTCATGATTTTGATTTTTTAGATTATTAATTTTTTCTTTTTTTTCTGTTTTGTGTTGAGACGCACGGCCGTGCGTCTTCTGCGTTGTATTATGCTAGAGTTTTCAAAAAGGGTTTGAAATTTATCGCATCAATGTTTCCAATAGCAATACTGCTCTTGCTGTTTCACTCGTGATGCAACAAAAGCGTAGTGCCACCAGGGCGTTCGACGTCGATAAAGTAAGTAGAATTTCATATTCTGTGTGTCATAGATTCGTGTTTCAGGTTAGTTTTTCGGTTGGTTAATTTGCGTTTTGTGTGTTTTTTATGTCTGGTTTTTAGTTGATTAGCCTCGTGTGTTGTGTGTCATGTGTGCGTGTGTTTGCGTGTGTCGTATGCGTGTGTTTGCGTGTGCGTGCGTATACGCATGTATACTTAAGCACGCGACAAAGTTACGAAAAATTTCCGAGAAAATCAAGCCTTTTCACAAAACGTTGTTAATAACGCAAGTGTTAATTTTCACACAACAGGTAAAACCAATCTGTTACAGCCAACATTTAAACATTGTATAAATTTCACAAAAACCGTACCAACCAACCACCAAAAAAAACAATTATTTGCATATTCCAAAAAAATTTCGTATCTTTGTCGCATTAAATAAACTAAAACATAAAATACTATGAAAAAGCTACTTACTATCCTCCTTATTTTGGCATCGGCAATGATGTTCTACTCGTGTGCCGATCGTGCGCCGCAACGGACGGCGCAACAATTTCTGCAACTCTTTTACATTGAGCACGATTTTACGGCTGTAATGGACGTTGTTACAGAAAGTTCTTTAGACAATTTGATGCATTCAGCCATGATGCTCGAATTTAATCCGATGGTTCGCGCGGAAGCGTTTCAAACGTTTGAAATTACAGGCATCAACATCCAAAACACGGTTGCTACTGTGACCTATCGTGTAGACAGTTTTAACCGCCGATTGATGCTTCGCAACATCGATGGACGCTGGCTTGTAGACATCTCTAACGAGGTCACACAGCAAGGGTCTGAGTTCTCGATAAGCCTTACGCCTCCAAGCGGTGGCGGTGGTTTTGCTTCTGCAGAAAGTGAGTTGACACGCATTGGCGATGTGCCGCAAAGAGGGAGGTAAATCATGAAAAAAATACTCTTCTTACTAACGTTGGCGGCAATGTTTTTAACCTCTTGCAACGGCAACAGAGAAGCCATGAATGTGGCTCGAAACTTTTTGAATGCCTACTACATCGACTACGATTTTGACCGTGCTCGCGCATTGTCGACGCCGGCTACTCACGAACATATGCAACAGTGGATCATGGTTTTTGAGCTCACGCCAGAAGAATTGAGACATCTCAATTTTAGCCGTGTTGTTGTCGATGACATTGACATTGTGGGAACACGCGCAACGGTGCGCTACCGTGTCGACAACATTCGTCGTCATCTTTTGCTTCGTCAGACTAACGGACGTTGGTTGGTGGATATGCCAACAGAAATCGCGAACAATCGCGAGTTTTCACTGTCGCACAATCGCCCCGATACAGGCGGTTTTGCATCAGCAGAAAGCCGTCCTACGCGTTTGACTCGACGGACGGAGGAGTAGGTTTTTTTTTTCAAAAAAAACCGTGCCTTTGCACCATGAAAACAACAGCTATAAAATACCAAATCCCAGCCCTTCCGCTGAAAGAGGATGTTGAAACCAAAAAAGTTCTCAGAAAAGTCGCGTTGGCACATCGCGCTCTTGCAGAAATGAAGGGTGCTGCAACAGGTATTCCCAATGAAAGCATCTTACTCAGTACGCTGTCATTACAGGAAGCAAAAGACAGTTCGGAAATTGAAAACATCATCACCACACAAGACGAATTGTATCAATCCGATTTTTCTGCGTATAAGTTTAAGAGCTTGGCAGCAAAGGAGGTGCACAGTTATTCGCAAGCCTTACTAACCGGATTTGCAAATTTACAAGCAAAAGGCGGATTGTCAACAAAACAAATTTTAGACATCCAATCTGCACTCGTAGAAAACAACGCAGGATTTCGCAAACTACCTGGCACAACGCTAAAAAACGATCGCACAGGTGAAGTCATTTATACACCACCACAAAATTATGATGATATTGTGGAGTATATGAATAATTTGGAAGTTTTTATCAATAACAATTCCATTTCGGATTTAGACGCTTTGGTAAAAATGGCAATTATTCATCATCAGTTTGAAAGCATTCATCCATTTTATGATGGAAACGGACGTACGGGTAGAATTATCAACATTTTGTATTTGACGAAAGAAGGCTTGCTCGATATTCCGATTTTATATTTAAGCCGATACATCAATCAAAACAAAAACACATACTACACATTACTGCAAAAAGTGAGAGACGAAGCTGCTTGGGAAGAATGGATAATGTTTATGCTCGATTGTGTTGAATCCACGTCTCAACAAACAACATTGACCATTCAAGGCATAAAAAATTTAATGCTCAACTTAAAACAAAAAATCAGAACCGAACAACCAAAAATTTACAGTCAGGATTTGTTGAATAATATCTTTAGACATCCTTACACTAAAATTGAATTCGTGATGAAAGATTTAGCGGTAAGCCGTATCACAGCTACACGCTATTTGGATGAGTTGACAAAAATAGGCGTTTTGCACAAAGAAAAAATATGGAAAGAGTATTACTATGTCAACAAAAACTTGTTTACCTTTCTTTCCAACACTCCAGTCAGTCACATATAGAAAATGCGCATTTTCTATACATGAAAGCATTGTTATGTATAAAATTTTCGTTTTCCTATACATGATGTAATGTAGGAACGGGGATGGATAACCATTTGGTTTTTTCAAAAAAAAATCGTATCTTTGCACCATGAAAAAGATAATTACAACAGCAATAGCACTATTCCTCGTAGCAAACCTCAGCGCTTTCCAGTTCGGTGAGCAGTTCTCGTTTGGGCCTCGTGTAGGATTCAATATGACAACGCTAACAAACCCCGAAACGCTATCTTTAACAGCAGAAAACGGCGTCAGTCCGATGATGAAAGGCGGTTTTCAAGTGGGTGTTCTCGGCGATTACGAATTTGAAATTTCTGGCATGCCTTTTTTCGCACAACTCGGCATTTTGTTTAATTCGCACGGCACACGCTGGAGCCACTACGGGTTTGGCAACGAAACACGTATGACGATTTATTCGCTACAACTCCCGATAAACGCGCAATACCGCTTAGAACTCACACAAGATTGGACGCTCGTGTTTCAACTGGGCCCTGTTTTGGATTTTGCACTGTTCGGACGCGAAGTCACACAAAACGATGGCATCCGCCACGACCCTATCCCAATGACGTTCGGACCTAACAACGATGTACGCCGTTTTGGTATCGGAATGGCTGCTGGTGCAGGAATACAAGTGCGCGATTTACAACTGGTTATCGGCTATAACTTCGGCCTAAGAAGCGCTGCACACAACGCCCAAGCCCGACCACACGGCCTAACCATCACCGCAACCTATTTGTTTGAATGGAATGCGTTGTTTCATCGCTAAACGCGCTGGCGCGCTGGCGCGCTGGCGCGGATTTGCAATCCGTGCCAATCGTAATGTTTATTTAATCCCGTTAGCGTAGGGCAACGCCCTACGAAAAAAAGGCACTACTTAAACGCAACCTCAGAAAGCCCACCACCAGAAAGCCGAAGCGCCTCAAAATACGAAGGCACTGCCTTCCCCAACAACTTATCCACGTAGAGCTTAGCAAGATACTGACAAAGCATAAACCCATGCCCACGCATCCCAACAAACAGCCCCAATTCCGGGTCAACAATATAGCGCGGCTCCACATAATACCCCGACCAAACCGCCTGAAAACCAACGCTCGACAACTCAGGAATCCAATTGCAAAACACTTCCGAAACAATTTCCAAAAATTCTTGATCGGAAACTTTTAGACTTTTATCGGTTTCTTTCGCATCAATCAACGGCGATGCACAGCCAATAATCTGGCCGGTTTCCGCAATTTGTTGGCCATAAACCGCTGAAAAATTCTTGTAATTTCGACGATCGATTAGCATATCCAAGGCTCTTCCATTTGGTCCAATCAACGGCAAACGGCGCGTGATAAACGCCTGATGTTTCACAGGATACAAGCCCGTTTGATGGCCTAATTTTTGAGCAAATTTATCGGCCTCAGCACCAAGCGCATTCACAAAAATATCCGCGTGATATTCCTCGTAATCCGTCTTGTTTTTACGCACCAAAATGCGGTAACTTTCGCCCACTTTTTGCACATCAATCACCTCACAATTTTCCAACACAAGACCGCCTTTTTCCGTGCCGATTTTGCGCAGAGCATCAATCACTTTGCCCGGCGAAGCTTGCCAACAATTCTTGGTGATCAACGCCGCTTGATAGGTCTTCAAATTCGGATTGAAATACGACGAAATTTTCGACTGAAAATCTTTCGGCGCAATCATTTCCGCATCCGAGTAGGCGCGCGATGCATCGAGCAAATTATACGACGCTTCGTCGTGCGCAAATCCAACGTAATTGATGGATTCAAAATCGATGTTTTGTTGCTTTTGCAACTCCTTAAAAATTTCCAGATTATGCGCGGCAATGTCTGCCAATTCAGGCAATCCGAAGGCGGGTCGTCCGCCGGCAATGTTTCGCCACGAACCGCCTCGGTCGTTGTTGGCCATCACGGGTTTTTGTCCCGCTTCCGCGAAATATCGGAACAACGAGCTGCCCGCAATCCCGCCACCGGCAATAAAAACATCCGTTTTGAACACCTTTGTACAGACGGGGCATGCCCCGTCTGTACCGGACGACGACGACGATGTTGACAATTGTATATTTTCCGGAACATTTTTAGGATACAAATCCCCCATCGAAATCTGATTCGACATCGGCCCACGAGGCGTTGCATCGCCAATCAAATCAATGCCATGACTTCTCAAAACCTGCTTCAATCGCGGGATACAGCGTTTTCCACGACAAGGCCCCATCCCCACACGCGTATTGTGCTTAATCTCATCCACCGAAATAAATTTGCGGTTGCCAATCATCTCCAAAATTGGTTGCAGTTCCACATCATCACAGTGACAAACGTAGGTTTTGGTGTCATGTAGGGGCGGGGTTTGCCCGCCCTCAGGGCAGGCTGACCCTGCCCTTACGGTTCCTGCCGTAAATTTCAGCGGTTTTGGGTAATCCGTTTTCACAATAAAACCACGCACATCCGTGAGTAGCGGCTGTTTCAGGGCGTCATTGCGAACGGAGTGAAGCAACCGTAGCGAAGTGGAGCTCGGCGAAGCCAATCCAGACGTAGATTGCTTCGCCTGCGGCTCGCAATGACGGTCTCCCCCGCTGGCGGGGGTGTCCCGAAGGGACGGGGGTGGGATTACCGCCCTAACCCGCGCAATATTAGTCTTATTAGACCGCTCCAAAATCTGCTCAATAACCCCCTCGCCAATCTGCTGCCCATTGTTGTCAACCAAAAACACCTCCGCCCCTTCTTTCACCGCGTATTCAATCGGCAAAAACAACAAATTCCGCTTCAAATTATAGCCAAAAATCGCCAATCCCGGACATTGATACACGCAATCCATACAGCCAATACACTTGTCATAATCAATCTTTGGAACAGCACGCGTACTGT
>Ga0209755_10001100_pt1 | contig 44719 bp, 35 predicted proteins | sample TergutCo191P1_FD_187301 | JGI IMG/M metagenome (GOLD analysis project Ga0209755, IMG submission 187301) | Cornitermes sp. P1 segment gut microbial communities from Petit-Saut dam, French Guiana - Co191P1 (SPAdes) (version 2) | ecosystem: Host-associated > Arthropoda: Insects > Digestive system... | reverse complement strand
TATTTCTTTCGGCGATGAGCTTTCTGTTTCAGTCAGTTTTAACAATACTGTAACTGAAAAATTATCATTGGTTAAAATAGAAAAGGGGTTTATGTCCCTAAAAAAGAAAAACATTTACGAAACTGTTTATACTTTCAGGAACGCGGGGAAAGAAGCGAAAAAAATTATTATTGAACATCCTGTAACGTTAAACGCCGAGCTTGTAAGACCCAAGGAATACAGCGAAAAAACACATAACCTTTACCGTTTTTCTGAAATCTTAACGCCAACCGGCGATTTGATAAATATTTCTGTTATTGAGGAAAAAACAATATTCGAAGACCTTCAAATTATAAATTTCAGATATGAAAAGCTTGCCTGGTATTTATCCAACAGGGATATTACAAAGAAAAATGTTAAAAAGATTTTGCAAAACTCCTTTGCGTTAAATAAAAAAATTCTTGAAACCGAAAATAACCTTGAAGAATTAAAAAAGAAACGCAAACAAATAATCGAAAAACAGGAAAGGACGCGGAAAAATATTGAAGCCGCCGGAAATCAGAGTGAATTGGGAAAAGAATATCTTCAAAGACTTGCGAGGGAAGATAAAGAAATTGACTCTCTGGATGAAGATACCAACTCCGCAATGAGCGCGATAGAAGCCGCTAAAAAAGATTTTGAAAATTATCTTAAAGGAATAAAAGTTAAATAAAGATCATCTAGTTGCTGCTGTCAAAGACAGTTTTGCCTAACAGCAGCTTTGAAGTGTCAACAGACGAACGGTATTTGTTTAACGCTGTTTTCTCTCTTTCAAGTTCATTGAACGAATAAACAGCCGCCCCTGATTCGTCAATTTCCACTTCGGGGCTGTAAACAGCTCCTATATCTTTAATCACTCTATCTGCCGCGGCGGCTAAGTCTTTGGGACGGAACTCGTCATTATTGGGCGGAATAAAACTTTTTATACTGATTTTTTTAAGAGATGACCATATTTTATTAAAACCAAAACGCTTAAAATTTTTAAGTTTTATTTTCTCATTATCTTTTTTCTCTAAAATTGAACGTAATAAAGGTATTATCCAGAAAAAAAATGAAAAAACCAGCGGTATTACACCTAACACAATTCCTATCAAAATATGCGGATTGGAAAAATTCAAATATTCCAAAATCATATGAGTATACGCGTACATTTTGGAGCCTTCTTCCACTATTTTTTCCAGCGCGGACATATAATAATAACTTGAGAGCATTTGAGAGAAATTTATGGATTGACTTAAAAAATATGTGCCGAAAATAAGATTCACTGTGTTAATTAATATAAACGCGATATTCTTTGAAGTTGTGTTAGATGAAAATTTTTTTAACCTTTGAATACCCGGCGACAATTCTTTAAAGGTTCCTGTATCAGAGCGCATAAGAAGTTCGTCAAAACGGTAGACAATAGTTCCGTCCTCTGTCGCTTCAGGGGAGCCTGAGTATTTTGAACAGAAAGTTAAAATGCTTTTTTCCGCTTCAAGACTGTCTTCACCGGAAAAAATCATGTATTCAGGAAGTGATATTACGCCTTTATTTGCCTGTAAAAACGCTATCACCGATTTATTTAATTGTTCATCCCAATTGATATTCGGATCTTCTTCTCCGAAAACAAATGAGAAAATCGCTTTGTGCATCGGACGCTTTTCTTTCCTTACCCTTGGCTGTCCGTAATCGTAATTTGTTTTTGTAATCTCTGAATAAAACCAAAGCCTGATTAGTAATTCAAATATGCCAAAAACGCCGCTCCCTCCGCTGCTTCTGCCCTTCCCGTCTGATTTCCCCGCGATTGAAATTACAACAGTTAACAAAGCGAGCGCAATAAACAGAATAAAGTAGCCTATAAGCATTACCATTATCCAGATTTTAAACAGTAAAGCGGACGCTTTTTTAATAAAAGAAATTGTTTTACTTGTAAACTTTTTAAGAAACGCTCTGAATCCGCGGTATTTACTGATAAAACCGTTCGGAAAATGATATAGTATTTCTCCGGACTCTGTTACGCGCAAATGCCCCGAATATTCATCGGCGGCTTTCGGCAAAAGTTCTCTTACGGTATGAAGAGGCAGCGCGGTAAGAGCGCAGATATCAACAGCAGTCGCTCCCCTTAAATTTCTTAAATTGCCGCGAGAACGGTTTTTAAGAGAAGCAACTATTCTTTGATAATCGGCGTTATCATTCTTCATGTCTCTTACTTATTATCATTTAGAAAATATATAATCTTAATCCCATAACAATTTTTGGCATGGTCACAGGTATTTCCTGAGAGCTGTTCGTATCATCAACATCTGTTGGTACAAACCAAAGCTGTCCTTCTGTGAATAAACTTGCTGTTCTTAAGAAAGATCTTCCTGTTGTTGTAATTTTCGGAAATTCAACCTGAAGCAATAACGCACTAAGCCATGTTGGTTTTCCGTTTTGCGTATAGTATCTGCCTGGATACTTTGGATTTTCTTTTTCCAAGAAATTGAAGTACGAGAAGTTTGCGCCCACTGCGAATGACGCGGACAGCCATTCCCAGTCGGGACCCATGAATGATCCGAAGGGGAGCGAATATAAATTGGCGAGAAGTTTTACTCCTAAAACATCGCCGCCGTAACGCAGTTGTCCTTTTCCGCCAAGCGTTTCATAAATATCCTGAGTAAGAAATCCGTATTGCGCCTGAACTTTTACATTATCGTCAAAGAAGCTCAATCCCAGACCAAAATCCGTAAATGTTGTGCCGCCTGAGAAAAACGGATGAATATCATCAAAGAAATAACTTACGAAAGGCGGAATTACACCTTCTATATAAAGCCCCTGAAGGAATCCCGGAACTTCATACGCTGATTTGTCGCCGCTTCTCAGGTGGTACTCCAAACTGACAAGCTCAATGTCATCAGACGCTGTAGCGGAAAAATTAATCGACGTATTGTAAATGCCGCCTTCCTCAGGAGAAATCATCCTGATAACAGGATGCGTTTTATCAACCTGCACAATCATTCGCGTAACGGCAATTTCACCGTTCTTCATTACAGACCGGACAACAATATAATGCATACCCTCGATTAATTCGCCTGTTTCAAGGCGGTATCTGAAATCATAACTCCTTGAGCCGCCGTCGGTTTTTTTGAATGTCCTTCCGTTGTTAAAGCTAATTTCTGTAAAGTTATGCGCTTTATTTTTTATTTCATTTTTAATTTTGCCGCTGACACTTCTGTCATTTAGAAGCTCCCTGTCTTCTTCGTTTAGAATGTACCCTGCTCTACCCGTCAGATAAGGTCTGTTATACGCAAAATCGCCGAAGCTGAAACTGTCGATAGTAACCCACGGACCTTCAGTTTTGTATTTGATAGTATATGAGCGGGATTCCACCCTTTCTGTTTTTCCGAAATCGCTGTAAACGATAACTTCATTTTCGCCTGCATTAAAAGCATCTCCGTCAAAAGAAAAACGGAAGAAACCCGATTCGTCTACATCGGCTGAACCTTGTTCACTGCCGTTAATTCTAATACTTACAGTTTCCGCTTTATCAGCGCCGCTTGCCTGTCCGTACAGATTGAAATTTCCCGCAACTGTTTCGTTTTCAAGCGGATACATTATTTCGATTGTATTTTTTAAAGTCTGCCTCACCAACTGGAAGTTTCTGGAAACACGCGAAACATTACCCGCAAGGTCTGTCGCGACAACGGCAATATTGTAATTTCCGTCCGCCTGTCCCGTTAAATTAAAAACCTCTCTGATAATTACAGCCGGAGTTACTTTACGTGATCTTAGGGCTTCGTTTACGGACGCGCCGTCAAGGCTTCTAACCTGTATGTCAATTTCCTTTAAATTAGCGTCAAGAATTCTTCCCATAACAGAAACAGCTCCCACCGAGAAAGCTCCGTCTGTAGGAGAATCCAGAACAATATCGGGAGCAGTGTTATCAACATTGATCATACTGGCGTAGGTAGCAGGAACATCGTATCTGTCAACAACCCTGATAAACATTACGTTTGGACCGTCTTTCAAAATTGTCGTATTAAATTTGTACGACCACTGTACCGTCTCAGCTGCTGTGTTAAAACTTCCCGTTGAATTATTGTAGGTATTTCCGTTGTCAAGAGATACAAGAACTTCTTTTATGCCGTTCTTGTCGGAAGCTGTACCGCGCACTTCAATTCCGGTTTTTAAAACAGTGTCAAAAAGAGGATAGACAATGGTAAAAGAAGGCTCTTTTAATGATACTTTAAACTTTCTTGTTACCTGTTCGCCTTTCACGCCGAAAATATCTTCGGCAAAAATAGTGATGGTATGCTCATTATCCGTTAAACTCGAGATTTCAACAGGAATTGAAAAGCCTGCCTCCGCTTCGAGCGTCTGCCACGGATTATTATCGATTCTCCATTGAATATTTTTTACGCCGTCATCATCGTACATTACACCTGATATTAAAAAATCATTTGTGATTGTTTCTTCTTCCAGAGGCAGAATAATATGCACGATTGGAATGTCCATTTCCTGATCTATTATGAAAGACCATTGCGCGGTTTCGCTTACATTTCCGGCAGCATCGGTAAACACGAATTTCATGTTTTCTGAAAGAGGCATTTCTATAGAATCCATTAATACTTCGATGAATCTCGCGCTGTAATTTTTATCCCATGAATCAATGTTATATATTTCTTTGTTAATCGCGGCAGAGCCCTGCCCTGCCGGTTTTTGGTACGCGATTGTTTTAAGAGAGCCTTTTTCTTCAATGTTAAACGCCATTCTGATTGTGCCGTTAACTCCGGCGTCTTCAATCGGCATTATTACCGCTGCCGAAGGCGCTTGGGTGTCTTTTAAAACGGTAAAACTTTCAACAGTTTTTCTGCCAGATTCATTGACCGCTCTTATTAAAATTCCGGCTGATCCGTCTTCGATAGCTGATAATTCAATTGTCTGGCTGTAATCCCTTGATATCTGACCGAAACTAACCCATGACTCTCCCATATCAAGAGAGTATTCGACTGTTTTTACAGTGATACCGCTTGAAACTGAAAACCTGACAGGAACGCTTGTTCTGACCCACGCGTTCTCCGTAACATCCCGCAGTTCAATAACAGGACCGGAGAAATCGGAAACAATTCTGAATGAATCGGATGTTTGAGCGCCGTTGTCGGTTACCATGTTTAATGTTAAAGGTCCGAATATGCCTTCCTGTGAAGCGCTTAAAATCACCCTTCCGTTTCCGTCAACGGAAGCGCTGACATTATTAGAGCCTGTTCCTGAAACCGTTACGCTTCTTATCGGATTAGTGCTGACTCCCATCAATGTTTCATCTGATTTACTGAATAAAAATCGATTGTCTTCCAGTATTACAGGCCTTACAAAAGTAAACGCAAAAGGCAGAGCCGCCGCTACAGTTTTTTCAACAAATGTAACTTCCCCGTCTCCGTTAGTTACCTCTTCTCTTTCAATTCTGGATGCTGAATTGGAAATAACAAAATAATCGTCGTAAACAATTTCACGCCCATGACGATCCTTTGCGCGAAGCTGTACCAATGTTAAACCTTCGGGAAGATTTTCGGGAAGGACTGCAGCCGCTGTAAATAAATCTTTTGAAGAAGAAAGCTTTAGCGTAACAGGCTGAGAATCTCCGAATGTTATCGAAGCGGATGCCGGAGCCGCGGATGCCCTAAAATTAACGTTAATCGTCATTTTCGGCTCTTGCTTAACTGCTATACCGGTGAAAAATCCAACCGGCTGTTTCGCGGGACGCGCCCCCGGATATGTGAAAGAAGAAATGCCCGCTTGAGGAAGCGCCGGAGGAACTGTAAGTCCTCTGACAACTGTTTTCGGTCCGATTACTCCGGTAATATCTTTTGCCCATACTTCAAGAATTGAAGTTCCTGCGGGAATTTGTTTTAACAAGAACTGGAAATTTCCTGTACAGGGAAATTCTACAGCGGCGCCCGCGTTGACTGAATAAAAAATTGACGCAACACCGTCATCATCGGAAGCGGTGCCTTTAACAACAATACCCTCTTCGGGGTTCACATTTCCCGGAACAGGCGAAGTTAATGTTACAATCGGTAAATCCTTGTTTTGCTCAACCTTAAATCTCTGTTTGATTATTTTAACATTGCCTGAAACATCTTCCGCGCGAATTTCAATATCAATATTTGAAGCTTTCTGACCTCGAAGATCGATATCGGCAGTCCACCAGTCATTTCCCGGCAGTAATTCAATTTGACCGCTCGAAACATTGCCGGCTTTCCATGACAAACGTTTAACTCCGACAGGATGGCTTGCCGAACCGGCAATAGAAAAAATACCGTTTACAATCGTATCCGGCGCCGGATAGATAATTTTTACATCGGGCTGCTTGTTATTCACAAATAAAAGATGAGCGGCTCTTCCTACGCTGCTGTTTCCGTCAACCGCCTGAAGCCAGATAACAGCCGGACCGTCTTCAATGGTCTTAGTATTAATACTGATGTCCCAGTTGTACTCACCGGTTGCTCTGTTAAACGATGTGCGGACAGGCGTATAAGTCTTACCGTCATCAACAGAATAACTGAATGCATTTACACCGTTGCCGTCTTTTACTGTTCCGCGAAGACGAATGTTTCCCGAAACAAGAGCGCCCGTTGCATGGCTCGTAACGGTAGTTTCCGGTTTTTTTCGATCCAACAGCCAATTAATGACAGATTTTTTATGCACTTTTGGATTAAAGTCCGCAGAAATACCGGAAAGACCGTTAGTATCTATCGCCCAGGCTGTTATAGAATAATTGCCGTCAGTCCAAATCTCAGTATCGGTTGTATCAAGAAAATAAGACCAGAAATCTGTTCCCTCGGCATTGACGCGTAATACCTCTTCTCCTTTGCCGCCTGATCCCCTTGTAATGGAAAGCTCAATGCTGCTTACACCGTCATCGTCAAACGCAATTCCTACGACATTCAAATTGCCCTGAACCCGCATATTCGGCACAGGATTGACAATTGTCGCGTTTGGCAAATTTGACGCCGGATCAAAATAAATATTTTCAGGTCCTACAATTGTAACATTGCCTGCCCTGTCTGTCGCTTCAAGGTAATAGTTGCTTTTTCCCGGTTTTCGATCTGACGTATCTATGGTTTCAGTAAAACCGGACGGATCTTCGGCAGAACCGGAAATATTTTCTTTACCGCCGCCAGCCCAGGAAATTCCGGCAGAAATTAAAAGAATTATGAATAAGACAGCACTTTTCCTTAACATTTTACGCTCCCAATCAAATTCCATGAAAAAATATAACTATATCTTTGTATAGTAAAATAGAAATTTGACTTTAAATATTCTCTATATATAAATATAATGAATTTTTTTTATTTATTCACGAAGTTTTTAAAATTTTCATACATTTTTAGGCTAAAATCATTTTCAAAAACAATTAACTTCAATAAGGCCTCGTTATCTCCTTGTCAAAAAAAACTCAATTTGGTATAATCCGTTTATGTATAACTTCCGTTCCGTCAAACAAAGCAAATCTTCAAAAAGCCGCTCTTTTGGGCGGTTTTTTTTTAAAAATCAGGAAAAAATATGATAATTACAGCGCTTAAAGGCCGATCTCTTGTAGAACCGGAAGATTTTTCTCTTGAGGAAATGGACAGCCTCTTCTCTCTTGCGGAAAAAATTGAAAAGTATCCAAATTATTTGAGGGAAAGCTGCAGAGGCAGATTGCTTGCCGCGCTTTTTTTCGAGCCGAGCACCCGTACCCGCCTGAGTTTTGAAGCGGCGATGCTCCGCCTTGGCGGCAGCGTTCTAGGTTTTGCCGAGCCCGGCTCTAGTTCAGCGGTAAAAGGAGAAAGCCTTGCCGATACAATCCGAATGGCTTCAAGCTACGCGGATACAATCGTTATGAGAAACCCAAAAGAAGGCGCTGCCCTTCTTGCCAAACAGTATTCTTCAGTTCCGGTAATCAACGCGGGAGACGGCGGTCATCATCATCCTACTCAAACATTAACCGATCTTCTTACGATAAAACGGCTTTTAGGCAGAATTGATACGCTGACGGTCGGTTTCTGCGGCGATTTAAAATTCGGGCGCACAGTTCATTCATTGGCGAAAGCTCTTTCCCGTCATAAAAAAATTAAAATGATTTTTATTTCACCGTCAGAATTAATGCTTCCCGAATATATTAAAAGCATTCTGAAAAAACAAAATGTTGATTTTGAAGAGCAAGAAAATCTTGAAGTATCAATCAAGAAAAACGATCTTGACGTGCTTTACATGACCCGTGTTCAAAAAGAACGTTTTTTCAATGAAGATGACTACATCAGGCTGAAAGATATTTACGTCCTTAACCCGGAAAAAATGTCCGCGGCAAAAGAGAACATGATCGTCCTTCATCCCCTTCCCCGCGTTAATGAAATTTCCGTAGAAATTGATTCCGACCCGAGGGCTGCTTATTTCAGGCAGGCAAAGTTTGGAATGTACGTCAGGATGGCTCTTTTGGCTGCGATTTTAGGAGCGGCAGAATGTTAAACATTGATGAAATACGCAACGGTCTTGTAATCGACCATATTAAAGCGGGACAGGGCATCCGCATTTTTAATTGGCTTGGGCTTGAAAAAGTTCCATACACTGTAGCGTTTATCACAAACGCTTCTTCCGGAAGGTGCGGCAAAAAAGATATTATAAAAATTGATAACGCCCTTTCTATCAATTTTGATGTTCTCGGTCTTATAGATCCCGATATAACCGTCAACATAATTGAAAATGAAAAACTCATAAAAAAGATAAAACTCTCCCTTCCAAAAAAAGTTGAAAATGTGTTAATATGTAAAAACCCACGCTGTATTTGCTCAACAGAAAAATATATAACAAATGTTTTTCATCTTGAAAACCCGCAGCAGAGAACATACCGCTGCGAATACTGCGATGAGATAATTTCAGCGAAAGATTTTAAATGATGAATTACAATATTGACAAACTATTTGAAGCAGCCGCCTCAAAAGGTCATGTCTGCGCAGGTCTTGATACTTGTGCGGATTATGTTCCGCCTGAGGAGCGGCGCAAAGCATCCTGTGACGCTCAGGCAGTTCTCACTTTTAACAAGGCGCTGATTGACGCTTTAATCGACGTAACTGCCTGCTTTAAAGTTCAAATCGCGTACTATGAAGAAATGGGCATTGAGGGGCTTCGCGCCTACAGCGATACATTAAAATACATCCGTGAAAAAGGCGGACTTGCTATCGCCGATATAAAACGCGGCGATATTGCCGATACTGCGGAACGTTACGCAAGAGCCCACTTTTCAGGCGACTTTGAAGCGGACTTTGTTACTCTAAGCCCGTACATGGGCATGGACTCATGCGAGCCGTGGCTTGAACGCGCCCGCAGCCTAGGCAAAGGCGCTTTTGTCCTTATGAGGACAAGCAACAAAGGAATGCGGGATTTTCAGCACCAAGTTGTTAACCATGAAATAATCGAGGTTAACGAAAATAGGCGGCTTTATCATGTTGTTGGGGATAAATTGGCGGAATTAGCCCGTCAAAATAGGGGAAATTGCGGATACGGGCTTTTTGGCGCTGTTGTCGGCTGTACAGAAAGAGAGGAAGCCGCCGACATAAGAAAAAACTATCCCGAACTGTTTTTCCTGATACCCGGTTACGGCGCTCAGGGCGGCGGCGCGAAAGATGCCGCTCTTCTACTCCGTCAGGGCAACGGCGGCGTAGTTAACGCCTCAAGATCGATTATTACGGCATGGAAAACAGAGAACAAAGAACAGAGAGCAAATAGCAAAGAACAAAGAATAGAGAGCATTGACAATATGTTTGCGGCGGAAGCGGCAAGAAACGCGGCTCTTAAAATGCGGGATGAAATTTGGAGTGAGTTAAAATGACATCTGTTGTCTGTGAACTGATCAATAATCACTGTATAAATCAGGAATATTTTATTTTACAATTTAAGTGGGAATACACAGCGCCGAAAGCAGGTCAGTTTTTTATGATGAAGCCTCTGCGAAGTAATGTTTTTCTTCAAAGACCGATCAGTGTTTATGAATTTAATGAACAGGAAAAGAATCTCAAATTTTTGATTTCAAAACGAGGAAAAGGTACGATTGAATTATCTCAATTACCTGCGGGAGAAAAGCTTCAATTGACAGGTCCGATTGGCAATTCATGGTCAGAGTTTCTGCCTGAAGGCGGAAAAAGCGCGGCTCTTGTAAGCGGCAGCGTGGGCATCGCGCCTATGTCGTGCCTTATTTCTGAAAAGCCTGATTACGATTTTCATTTGTTTGCCGGATTTAGAAAGGGCTTTTGTAACAAGGACGAGGAAAACGCTGTTTTAGGAAAAGGCATTAACGCTAAAAAAGTTATTATTGCCTGCGAAGACGGAGTTAACGGTTTATCTGGGCGCGTAACGGATTTTCTTTTTGAAATTGAAAAGCATGAAATTGTTTTCGGCTGCGGACCAATCCCGATGTTACGCGAATTAAAGAAAAAACTGGAAACAAAAGAAACAGCCTGTTTTATTTCGCTTGAAAGCAGGTTTGCCTGCGGCGTGGGAGCGTGTCTTGGCTGTTCAATCAAAACAGTAAAAGGTAATCGCTGCTGCTGCAAGCACGGGCCGATTTTTCCCGCAAAAGATATTTTATTTGATGAGTAAAAATATGATTGAAACTTTTGAAAACAAAACGGATTTATCTGTAAATATCGCAGGCGTAAAATTTAAAAATCCTGTGATAGCCGCATCCGGTACTTTCGGCAACGGAACCGAGTATTCAAAAATAATTAACGCCTCTCTTTTGGGCGGTATATGCACTAAAGGTCTTACCTATGTTCCAAGATCAGGGAACTCCGGGATTCGCATTTGGGAGACATCATCAGGTCTTTTAAATTCTATAGGACTTGAAAACCCGGGAATCATTTCGTTCCTTGAAAACGATCTTCCTTTTCTTAGAAAATTGGGAAACGTAATAATCGCAAATCTTTCAGGCGGCGATACGGAAGAATATCTTAAAGGCGCAAAACTTTTAAATGATTCTTCTGTAGACATGATTGAACTTAATATTTCCTGCCCCAATGTAAAAGCCGGAGGAATGACATTCGGCCTTGAGCCTGGAACCGCCGCCGCCATTGTCACAGAAGTCAGGCGCATTGTAACAAATATGCCTTTAATGGTAAAATTGTCACCTAACAGCCCGAGCGTAACCTCTGTTGCTCTTGCCTGCGCTAAAGCGGGCGCGGACGCGCTTTCGCTTGTAAACACTTTTAAAGCGATGGCAATAGACACCGTTAACCGTAAGCCTGTCTTTGATAATATAACGGCGGGTTTATCAGGAGCCGCAGTTAAACCCATTGCTCTTAGAATAATTTGGGAAGTATACGATGCCCTCATCGAAGAAAAACTAAATATTCCCATCGTTGGTATCGGCGGAATTTCTTCAACTAACGACGCGCTGGAATTCCTTATGGCAGGCTCGGCGGCAGTTCAAATCGGCTCTGCTACATTTTCCAATCCCCACGCGATGATAGAAATAATAGACGGTCTTAGAAAGTATATGACTGAAAATAAAATATCAAAAATAGAAAATATTTCAATACGAAAAAAATTATAGGATGTTATTTATGGAAAAAGTAATTGAATTGTTACGTGAATCAGGCGCGCTTTTGGAAGGACACTTTCTTTTAAGTTCCGGCAGGCACTCGGATAAATATTTTCAGTGCGCTAAACTTTTACAGTATCCCGATAAAGCAAAAGCTGTTTTGCAAATCGTTGCCGAAAAAATCAATAACGATATTAAATCAGGTAAATTAAAAGTTGATATTGTCGCAGGTCCCGCGATGGGCGGCATTATCGCCGCGTGGGAAGCTGCCCGCCAGTTAGGTTTACCGGCTATTTTTACGGAGCGCGATGAGAACGGAATAATGGTTCTGCGCCGCGGTTTTGAAATACAAAACGGACAAAACGTTTTAATTGTCGAAGATGTTGTTACAACAGGAAAATCCTCAAAAGAATGTGCCCAAGCTCTCACTAAAGCAGGCGCTGTTATAACGGCTCTTGCCTGTGTTGTCGACAGGCGGTCTCAATCGACAATTAACGGTGAACAGCTAATTGTGAAAAGTGAATTTTTTTATCCTGCCGTAAAACTTGACGCCGGTAACTGGGACGCCTCTGAATGTGAACTTTGCAAAAAAGGAATTCCGGCTGTTAAACCGGGATCAAGGAAGATATAATTATACTTTGAAAAAGAACATATACTATTCGATTATTTTTCAGGATGAACATATAGTTGTTGTCAATAAATCATCTGGAATTTCAATCGGCGGCGACAGGTGGGACGAAACTCTTGAAAGGCTTGACCGGCTTATTGAGAAAGATTTAAGAATACCAAAAATATTTACAGTTCACAGAATCGACAAGGATACCTCAGGGCTTGTTGTGTTCGCAAAAGATTCAAAAACTCACCGCAATTTGTCTGTTGCTTTCGAGCAGCGCAAAGTATTAAAACATTATGTTTTAATTGTACACGGGCGTCCGTCATGGAACGAAACAAAATGCGATCTTGCCCTTGTCCCGAACGGAAATAAAAAGCACATGACCATAATTGATAAATACAAAGGAAAAGAATCCGTTACGCGCTTTACAAAACGCTTCTGTGCCGGAAATTACAGCGTGCTTGACGCGCACCCCGAGACGGGAAGGATTCATCAAATCAGAGTTCACGCAGCAGCGTTAGGACATCCCGTTGTCTGCGACGCCCTTTATGGAAAGTTCTCGCCCGTTAAACTATCTTCGTTTAAACGCGGCTACAGAGGCGATCCCCATGAAGAGCGCCCGTTACTGTCAAGACTCGGCCTTCACGCAGAGGAGCTTGTTTTGCCTGACAATCAAGTTTTTACAGCTCCTCTTGCTAAAGATATGTCAAGTTTGATAAAGCAGTTGGAAAAAACGGGCAATTAAAAACCTGGCTAAATTGCTGCTGTTGCGTGTCTATAAATACAGCTATCGTATCCCGGCAAGCGCTGCTAATGCCGCAACATAATCGGTGTCAGCGGGAGTGGTGGTTGCCGCCGCTCTTACGGCAGGATCGCTTGACTGTAAAGAAGTACGAACTTGCGAGGGCGGTACGGGCTGGCGTAATGCTTGCTGTCTGGCGGCTAGTTCGGCGTTGAACTGGGCTTCTGATCTTTCGCGCTCATATTTTACTTCGGCATTGATTTCGTCAAACATTCCGGCTATTACCTGCTGTGTTCTGCTTTGGGGCAGTACGCCGACAATATCATGAATATACTTTGCGACAAGCTGATCCCATACGGCTGAATCGCTTGCGTATACTACCCAATAGCTGTATGCGCGGGTTGTTCTGCGGTTGGCTCCGGTGGTTTCTACTAACTGCCAGAAGTCGGTGAGTCTTTCCTGTCCTGCTATGCTGACCTGCGCCTGTACTGCCGCGTTGTTTACAAGGTCAAATTCTCCGTCTGATTGAAGGGCGATGGCGGCGCGGGTTAAAACGGACTGCCGTAATTGGGAAGCAAGCCTTGCGGCGTATTGTACGTCTGCTATGGTTTGCGCTCCGTTCAGCGTGGCGTGACGCGCAACCCCAATTTTTAATACTTTGCCGTCTCTTACTGTCCAATCACTTCTGAAGTTGTTCCAGTTGCCGCGTACGGCAGGGAGCAGCCATTCGGGGCTTGCGATTTCTCCGATACCGCGATCTTTCCAGTCAACAATTCGGAAGTCATCGGCTGTTCTTTCGGCTTGCGCGGAAATCGCGGCGGAAGCTGACGGCTGTGTACTGCATGAGGCTAGGCAGCATAAAGCCGCAAGCGCCATCATCGACATAAAAATTTTTAACTCTGTTTTCGTTTTCATAATAATTACTCCTGTTTCTTTTAAAATATATTTACATTAAGAGAAAAACTTTCTCTTACTTTGTCTGCTAAAGATTGATACGCTCTGCGTTTCGCGACATCGGGTGTTACTGCCTGCGCTCTTTCGCCTTGCGCGCTGAAAGAAAATAACACGCCTTGTGATGTTGAAATAACTGCCTGTAATGACGGGTGATAAAAAATACCCAAGTCGCGCTGCTGCATTCCTTCGCTGACTGTTACGCTGATTACGGCGGCGGCGGCGTTGCGGCTGTTGGCGAAGGGAAAGCCGAAAGCGGTGAATCTTGAGGCGAAGGCGTTGGAAACAAGGTTTTCAAAATCGACAGGGCAGTCTATGAAAATGCTTGCGTTCCGCCTTGAGGCTTCCAGCCTCTGCGGTATGGCGGCGATTCTTGTACGCACACTTGCAAATTCCACGTTCATGCGCTGAGGGTGGAGTACCTGTCCGAAAAGGCTTGCGCTTTCAAAAGCGTCGCTTCGGGCATAGTTATCCGCCGCGATAAAACGCAAAGCTCTTCTGAATTGATCTGTTTCCTGTTCCGCCGCTTCAAAAAGAGCGATTAAAGAATCAGCCTGTTGGCGGAATCGGGGGCTGTAGACTGTCCATGCTTCGTCACGTTCTACCCATGCGACTGTGCGCCATTCCCTTAAATCTTTGCGGTAATACGCATCATCGGCGTAACGGATTCCGAAAAGGTTTATCTGGCTGTTTACAAACGCTTCATCATGTGTGCTGATTGATTCCTCCGCATTGTTTGTTGTTATGCGATAACCACGGTTCGCGCTTATCTGGCTTGAAAAAAAACGCGCAAGTTCCGCCGCGGCGTTTGCTTCCGCCGCCGCCCTTGTCGCGCCTCTGCCGCGCTGGGCGATGTATTCGCTGTCGGGGAAGGTTTGCCGTATCGCCGCGGGGGACGAGTCCCAGGGCGCGGGGTCGGTGGGGGTGCTGGCGCAGGAGGCGAGGACTGTAATAATGATCAAAATGCTTGAATTTTTCATAATTATCATTTATCCTTTGTCAATGGTATTTGAACAAACGGTTACTATTCCTGAAAGCCACAGGCTGCATCTGGATTTAGAATTGCCAAAAACAATGCCCAGCGGCACGGCTTTTTTAAGACTCATTACAGTTCCTCCGGCGACAATGCTTCTAAGTGAGGCTTCCCTTGCAAAAACATGGGATTTACCGGAAGAGGACGAAGCGTGGAAAAATTTATTTCTGGTTCTATTTCATTAGAAAGTTTAATTCGTCCAAATAAGATATTTACCGCAGATAAAGATATTATTTTATATAAGATTGGGCATTTATCTAATACTAAAATCGCTGAAGTAATCAATTCGATTGTCTCCTTGTTGCAGAAATAAATTCATCATGTGTGCTGATTGATTCCTCTGCGTCGGGGAAGGTTTGCCGTATCGCCGCAGGCGTTGCGTCCCAGGGCGCGGGGTTGGTGGGGGTGCTGGCGCAGGAAATGGCAACGAATGTGAGGAGAGAAATGAAGATAAAGGCCACGTCAAACGCATGAAATAAAATTTTCTCGCAAAGGCACAAAGATCGCAAAGGACGCAAAGCTATCATTCGTTTTCTTTTCTTTAACCTACAAAAATCTCGGAAAAATCTCAGATTTATAGGTAAAAAGAAGATGTCAAACAAATACTTTGTGATCTTTGCGTTCCTTTGCGCCTTTGTGAGATAAAATTCAAATTCATGCGTGTAGCGTGTAAACAACCCCTGCCTGTTTAAAGCAGGGGCTGTTCTTTATTCTTTCGAAAAAGAAATAACCACGAACCACACGAAGGTCACAGAGTTTTAATTAGTTATCCTATCATCTTCATCATTTATTATAATAATTCGAAGTATGGTATTAATGTTGAAGAGAAAAAAGATGTCAAATAATAACTCCGTGTTCTCCGTGACCTCCGTGGTAAAACAACCTCACGTCAAACACATGAATTAAATATTTTCTCGCAAAGGCACAAAGATCGCAAAGGACGCAAAGCTTTCATTTGATTTCTTTTCTTTAACCTACAAAAATCTCAGATTTTTAGGTAAAGAACGCCTTTACCTTGAGTTGTTTCATAACTATCTATAATGCCGTCCAATAAATAAATTATCTTTTTATCTTTCATGATCCTTCTTAATTGTGTTTTTAAGATGCTAGCGTAAAAAGCGTTTAATGTTCTAGGTAACTGAGCCGCCGAACATGCGGCGAAGCAGTTAGCGTTTGTTGAGTTTGCAGAAAAACTATTTTCAACTCAAAATCCCACTGAATAATTGACAAAAATTGCCAAAAATATAGGAAATGATGCGTTTTTTATCTGTTTTTTTCATCATAATTAATTATTCTGCAAACTCGTTAAACGCCGTTTTGTAATTGTCAAATGCTCTTTGATGAAATATCTAAACTAGAAACAATCCTTCACTCAATACCAAAGTTCGTATATTGTATACCTATTTAATTATTCTATGTCTTATAATTTTTATATAATATGTTTACTATTTTTCTTCATCCACTCAATATATTCCATGTCTTTAAAATCTACATTTTTTAGAATATATTTACTTAAGATATTATTGATTTGATAAATTTTAATGCCTTTTTTTTGAATATTTTTTATTAATGTTTTATCATATTTTGAATTTTCTCCCATTACTATATAATCGATAGCATTTTCTATATTCATTAAATAGGGCTCGTGATCAATATTATTATTTTTATTAACAATTAAATATCTGTATTCAATTTCATCGCGCCAATTAATATCCTTACGAAAAAATAGTAATCTAATATTATCAAGTAGATATTCATATGTGATTATTTTATTAAGATTTAATTCCATTCCACTAATGTATTTCATAATACTATCCTTATATTCATTACTAAGTATATCAATATATGATATTTTTCCAGCAAATAAATGATAATGACTAGATAATTTATTAAATATTGCATCAAATTTATTTTTATTAAATATAATGCAACATCCCTTATTTGTATTTGCATATTGTGCCCACATTCGAGGGTAAAAATATCCTGGTCGTTTATTAGGTATTTCTTGAACAGACAAATCATTAATCTTAGAAATTCCACAAGAAAAACAAAGCGTTTTTACTATTTTTTTTCTTAGTTTATTATACTGTTCCAATATAAAATAATAATACTCTCTTTCATCTTCTAGTATTACATTTTCCCAATCATCTAATTCTTCATTAAGCTCAGCATTTTCTGGTTCTTTAAAATTTTCACAAGATAATAACTTCATTCTTTCAGAAAATTCACTCATAAATTTTTGGAAACTAATAACCTCTAGATAATCAATAGACTTTACTTCATAAGGATCGTTCACTTTATCAATATTATTAAACATTATTGTTTGTTTGTCTAAAATAATCTTTAGTTTACTGATTGTCGTATAATGGAATAAATAATTCATATTGTCACACCTCTCAAATAAATATCATTATATTATGATATTACTATAAACAATGTTAATGAAGGTCTTAGTCAAGCTAGGAAATATGGCGTTTAACTCCTAGCTGTCCGTAGAACAGCAGTACTCCGTGGTTAAATTCTTACTTACTGGACAACTTCCTTTATTTTCTGCTCTCTATTCCCTGCTCTCTGCTCTTTGCTCTCTGCCCTCTGTTCTCTATTATTTATTCATTGCTCTACTCAGGGGCGGAGGAGACGGAAGCCGTAGCCGTAGTACCTGCCGTAGGGGTTGCTGCTGACCCGGCACGCTGAACGAATGACCGGCCCAAAGCTGAGCCAACTGCCGCCGCGATGCACGCGGTGGGAGCCGGAATCCGCACCCCTTGGATCAGTCTGCGCTCCGCTCGCATAAGTTCCGTACCAATCCCAGCACCACTCATATACGTTTCCGTGCATATCATATAAACCCCATGCGTTAGGCGGTTTTTTTCCTACCTCATGGGTTCTGCTATTGCTATTACTACTATACCAGCCGGTGCTGTCGCTTATCGTATTTCCTGTATTATACGCTGTTGTTGTTCCCGCTCTACAAGCATATTCCCATTCAGCCTCTGTCGGTAATCTATATCCGCTTGCGTTCCAATTTACAGTTACTGTTGCGCTTGTTATCGGATACCCTGTTGCCGGTGTTCTGCCTGTTATCGTATATACTGATGTCAGCGATTCTCTTTCACTCAGTTTATTGCAAAACTCAACCGCGTCATACCATGTTACATTTTCAACAGGGCGCTTTGCTTGTACTTCTCCTGACGCAGGATCACTTGAAAAATAACTTGGATTTACCCCTATTACCGCCTGATACTGCTCCTGCGTTACCTCATACTTGCCCATGTAAAAACCTTTACTTATCGTTACCTGATGTTGGGTTTCATCGTCATAACGGTTTGCCTCGCTAGTGGGACTGCCCATTGTAAAGGTGCCTGAATTTATTCGCACCAGTTCTATGCTTGTTGGTGAAGTGAAATTCACATTAACCCTAGCCACACTAGAACGAACAGATACCGCTCCTCCTGTTGCCCTTACTTCTACAAAATAATAATTTATTCCTGCTGTAAGTGTCGTAGGTATTGTATAACTCGATCCAGTCGCGCCATTAATAACAGTACCGCCTGTATTGCTTGCGGTTGTATTGCTGTACCACTGGTAACTCAGCGTTGCACCACCCGTAACGCTAGCAGTTACGCTTAAACTGCCGCTGATACTACCGGTATATACGTTTGTCGTTGCAGCCGGTTGTGTGTCTATCGTTATTACGGGGACTGCTACATTAACCCTAGCCGCATTAGACCGTACAGATGCCGCTCCTCCGGTTGCCCTTACCTCTACAAAATAGTAATAAGTTTCTCCTGAAAGAGTCGTAGGTATTGCATAACTTGATCCAGTTGCACCATTAATAACTGTACCGCCTGTATTACTTGCTATTGTGTTGCTGTACCACTGGTAACTCAGCGTTGCTCCTCCCGTAACACTGGCAGAAACGCTTAAACTGCCGCTTATATTTCCTTGGATCACATTTGTCGTTGCAGCCGGGTGCGTGTCTATCGTTATTACGGAAAATGTAGCAGCACTAACTGCATTTGATTGTCCGCCTGTCCCGCTGCTGTTAATAGCGGCTACCTTGTAATAATATGTCGTACTTGCTGTCAACCCCGTATCTGTATACGAAGTTGTGCTTGATGTCCCTACTTCTGTGAAAGTACCGACCTCGTTTGTACTGCGGTATATTCTGTATCCGGTCGCGCCTGCTACAGAACTCCAGCTTACATTTATGCTGCTCGAAGATGCTGCCGTTGCGGTAACTCCTGTAGGAATACCCAGCGCTTCAACATAAAGTGTTTTAACATAATTAAGACCGGAATTATCATTAAATGTTAAATTAAAAGTTATAATTCCTGAAGGAGCGTCAGGCGGCAGCTTAAACTGAAACGCCCTGTTATTATTACTGCTATTTAGCAATTGTACATCTGTCGAGTCTGCGCTTGTAGCACTGGATGTTAACGTACCGTAATGTCTGATTGGCAGATTTAACTGGTATGACGGTACGCGGATATTTTCAATGTAGGGAGCGTATGTATTATCAGCCGTAAGTCCTGTCATTGTAAGGGTTTTATTTTCGGCGCTGTTATTTCTGAATAATATATCAAGATTAACTGTATCGCCGGGTTTTACATTACCAAACGGATAGCTGCCGGAGACTTCGGCGAAAGCCCAGTTTTCAATATCGACTATTCTTGAATCAGGTAAAACATTGCCAAGATTGATTCTGTAAAAGTCAATATCTCCGTCATGCAGATACCCCATGAATGTTTTATTAATTTCCATGTCAAGATTTGTCGCGGCGCTTTCATTATCGTTTTGAGGTTCGTTAAAAAATAAATTTTCTCCGATTAAGGAATTCCAGTTTGAGGGCGCTGTATCATTTATCGCGAGTGAATAGCGGGCTTCGGAACCGGTTTCAACGGAAGCTCCCAGAAAGGCGACAAGATAATCCTGATTTGACCAGGGGACTTCTATCGAATAGGAATAGTTTCCTTCATGTCCTGTTGTTTTAAAATAAAATGTTTTACCGCCCGGCTCCAATATTACGCCCTGAACGGGTTTTTCCGATCTAAAGCGGAACGGGATCTGCACTTTGTAATAGTTAATCGAAATAAAATCTTCCCATGTTTTTGTCTTTTGCGCCTGAGTATCGTAACTGATAATTCTGATTCCGATTTTTTTCGCCTTTTTTATTTCTTCAATTGATTTCGCGCCAAGGCTTATCGGTATCTGTCTTTTTTCTCCGGGCCGAATCGTATCAAGCAAACCTGATGTGCTGCCGGAATAAAGAGTAAAATCACGGTTAAAATCGACATTGTTCTCATCGTCACGCATTATCAATTCATAACTTGCGCCTGTTGTGTTTGTAGTGCCGATATTTTCAACATCTAAAATAAAATTTGACGGAACTTCATCGGCAAATAATACGGAAATGTCTTCGCTCGGATTCGCCATTCTTATTGTTGTTTTTAAATTTACACCCTTGGCGAGCGGAATAATTCCCATATCATATCCGTCCCACGGTGTTACTCCTACGGTAATATTATTCCATTCGGTATTAAGCGGTGTTATTTCAACAGGATCGCCCGGTATAATCCCTTCAACTTCCATTTCGCCTGTTACAGGGTCGGGTGTTACCGTCTGCTCCAATCCCGGGTTTGACGGCGGCTTTATCGTAACGCCTCCGCTCGGTATCAAAGCGCGTCCTGCGCTTCTGTTCGCGCTTCCTTCATCTATTATTACTAATTTCGATTTAAAACTTCCGTTAGCGATTCTTGAAGCAAAAAGAAAATAATCAGGACTTCCCTGCTCTTTAACAGTTATCATTTTACCGCTTCTTGTAAGAACAACATTCTTATTATTAATTGAACCGTCAACCGTTATCGTGTTTCCGTTTATGTACCATTTCTCGCCTGTATCCATGCGAATCCACTCGCCAAGATATTCTTTTGAATACTTGTCGGTTTCAGCAGGATTTTCCGTTTCCTCAGGTTTCACAGATTTATTGGGCTCTTCGCATCCGCCGGCAAACATCACCGCCGCTAAAACTAAAAATGTTAAAACCTTCCCTTTTAATCTCATTATTCCCTCCGTCAATTTCCGAATTTCTTTACACCTAACATAAAATAATTTTCTCCGCTATTGTCATCGTTAAATGTTCTTCCGTATCCGATTAATGGCATTAAACCGCTTGCGTTCAGATTTATCAGCAGAGATACTTCCAAAGCGAAAGTTTTATAGTCTTCCATTATTTCAACGGCAGCCCATGCGCCTTTATCATCAATGCTGATCGATTTGTATATTAATCTGCTGTATTCATTGAACAATGAAAAAAACAGCGTAACATAATCAAAAAAATTAATTCCCGCGTTAAATTTAAGATAATAATAAGGGCCGCTCGCGTTTGTGCCTGTTACAGAAAATGAAGGCGGCGTCATAAAAGGAGAAAGTTTTAAACTTGTTTCCTGATGAAAATATGAAACAGGCACTACGCCGCCTGAAAATGAAAAGTATAAAAACTTCCATCTTATAGTGATATCCAAATCAAGCATGGCTCCGATTGCGTATCCTGTAAAATCGTAAATATACGCATTATAGCGATCAGAACCTGCGGGAGTATACAGGCTGCTGTCGTTAAAATAGCCTTGGACGCCGGATTTATTGTAATTAAAATAGGCGCCAAATCCGGCGCGTACATGAAAATTATCAAACTTTAAAAATCGGAAATTAAAAGGCAAAAGAAATAATTCATAAGTATCATTTTTAGTTGCTGACATGGAATCGGAAATTTCCCATATTTTATCAAAAGATGTTGATGTTTTAATTGTACGAAACCTGAATTCACCGCTAAATTTTTCCTCTTCGTTATAAAACAGCCCGAATAAAAAATCGTTTTGGGTGCCGTCTTCCAGTATTTTCGGTGTAAATGTAAAAAAGAAATTTTTTAGGTTAAATCCGGCTGCATTCTGTTCATCTGCTGTTAAAGTGTTTGCATTTAAAATAAAAATGAATGAAAAAACCAAGAAAAACGCTCTACACAGAGGGGAACAGCGAGATTTTTGATAAATATTTTTTGAAACCGCCTTTTTAACACATTTGTTGTTAAATTAATATATATCATTTTTATTCCAATTAATCCATAAATTTTCACATTATTTTATGATTTATTTTTTAGAATTATTATAATAATCATCTAATATATAACTATCAATATATTATACATATATTTAGACAATTTTTGTATATTCATTATAATTATCTATTATTTTAGTATATATTTATATCTATGGTAAAAACATTACCTGAATTCTGCTAAAAATTCGAGCGTTTTTACACAAATTTTCGATAAAAACTATCGACTTTTTTTTCCATTTATTCTATACTTAATTTAAGGAGAGCTTATGGCTGATGTTTTGTCTATAATTTTGGGGGGAGGAAAAGGTACTCGTTTATTCCCGTTAACCCAGTTTCGGTCAAAACCTGCTGTTCCGTTTGGAGGCAAGTATCGGCTTGTCGATATACCGATTTCTAACTGTATTAATGCGAATTTAAAGCAAATTTACATTGTTACGCAGTTTAATTCCGCTTCTTTGCATCTTCATATTGGTCAAACCTTCATTTTTGACTCATTTTCGCACGGATTTGTCGAACTTTTAGCCGCCGAGCAGACTTTTGAACATTCCGGCTGGTATGAAGGCACTGCCGACGCTGTCCGCAAGAATTTTTCGCATTTCAGAACGCAAAATCCCTCGTATTACATCATTCTTTCAGGCGATCAACTGTACAGAATGGATTTGCAGGACCTTTTAAAAAAGCATATTGATTCAGGCGCGGCAATTTCCATAGCCTGCACAGGTGTATCACGGGAAAACGCCAGCGGTCTTGGAATCCTCAAAGTTGATAAAAATAATCAAATTACCGAGTTTATGGAAAAACCCGGACCGACAAAGGATATTTCCGACTACAAAGCCCCCGCCCAACTTTTGACAGAAAAAAACAAAGACGATTGTTTTCTGGGTTCCATGGGCATTTATGTTTTTAACGCAAAAGCGATGGAAGACTGTCTTGCCAACGAGCTTACCGATTTCGGCAAAGAAGTAATTCCCGCCGCAATCAGCAGATTGAAAGTAAACGCTTATCTTTTTGACGGATATTGGGAAGATATCGGAACAATCAGGAACTTTTACGATACAAACCTCGAATTGACCACACTAAAGCCGCGTTTCGATTTTTATGATGAGCATAAACCGATTTACACACACATGAGAAACCTTCCTCCTTCCAAAATGAATTTTTCCAGCATGAACCAGTCAATCGCCGCCGAAGGATGTATCATAACAAACGCCAACATCACAAACTCGATTGTCGGCATTCGCACGTTAATCGAAACAGGCTCCAGCCTCAACGGCGTAATCTGCATGGGCGCCGACTACTACGAAACCGAACTGCAAAAAGCCCAAAACGCCGAAGCCCGCGTCCCCAATGTCGGAATCGGCCGCGGCGCAATCATCAAAGGCGCAATCATCGACAAAAACGTCTGTATCGGCGAAGGCTGCCGCATCGGCGTAGACGACATCAAACGCACCGACGGCAACTACGGTCATTACTACATCGTAGACGGGATCATCGTTATACCGAAAAATACGATACTGTATCCGGGGACGGTTATTTAAGCGCTGAGGTAATGCAAAGTAATAAAACTCTCTGTCCATGCGCCGGTCGGCTCACGGGCTGCGTTGGTGAAAAACATTTGCTAAGAGTCCGCCTGCGAGCTCTGAGCACAAAAACCACGTAAATTATTATTGTTACATATTCCCATCAAAGCATTTTGATAAAAAATTAAAATATGTTTATTATTATCACTATTCGGTTTTTGTACTCAGATCTCTTCGGCGGGGAACGGCAAAAATTGTTTTTCACCCCCGCAGCCCGCCAGCCAACCGGCGCATGGACACGGAAATTTGTGCTTTGCATTATTACATAAATATGTAGTGATGTAAAGTTAAACACTAACCGTATGCACATATTACTGCCGCGGTAGCGGCGGACCGGCAACAGACCCAGAAAAACATTTTCAGAAATTCTCCGCTGAAGAGACATGGCTATAAAAACCGGTAACTAAAATTTTTACTATTAAAATTTATGTAAAAATAGAGCTTGGATAGGAATATGTAACATATTTATTCCACGTGGTTTTTATAGTCATGGCTCGTAGGCGGGCTCTTTCTGAGTTTTTCTGGGGATGATGCCGGTGTGCCGCTATCGCAGCACTTATAGATGCATACAAATAGCGATTTTACTTTACATCACCTCTACTGGATTCGCATTTTTCCCACGTATTTTGATCACGCCTTTTCTGCCGTCCGCTGTAAAGACAGCTCCGGCGTTCCATGTTTCTTTAAGGAGCAATTCAGATAACGGCGATTCGATTTCTTTCTGGATTGTTCTGCGCAGCGGTCTTCCGCCGTATTTGGGATCCCAGCCTTTTTCCGCGAGAATCTTTTTCGCGGCAGAAGTTATTTTAACGCTGAAGTTTTGCTCCGCAAGACGGGAGGAAAGCTCTGCGAATTCGATGTCAAAGATTTTGTCGATTTCTTTTTTTGCTAATTGATTGAATACTACGATTTCATCAACTCTGTTTATAAATTCGGGATTGCAGATTTTTCGAAGTTCCTGCATGGCGGCGGCTTCTATTTCGGCTGCGCTCATTAAACCGCTTCCCGCTGTAAAGCCGAGTCTTGAGTCTTTGGAAATTTCGCGTACGCCTGCGTTACTCGTCATTATTATCACAGTGTTGCGGAAATTTACCGTATGACCGAGGCTGTCTTTCAGTTCTCCTTCTTCCATCACCTGAAGCAATATGTTAAAAATATCGTGATGAGCTTTTTCAATTTCATCAAATAAAATCACACGGTAAGGATTGCGCCTTATTCTTTCGGTTAACATTCCGCCTTCCTCGTAGCCGACATAGCCGGGAGGCGCGCCGACAAGACGGGAAGCGTTATGTTTCTCCATATAATCCGACATATCAATGCGGACAAGAGATTCCTCGTTCGCGAATAAATATTCCGCCAATTTTCGGGCAAGAAGTGTTTTTCCTACGCCTGTCGGACCAAGAAAAATAAATGAGCCCATAGGACGGCGCAAAGATGAAACGCCCGCTCTAGCCCTTCGTATCGCGCAGGCTATACGCCCGATAGCATCATCCTGCCCGATGACGGATTTTTTCAGCTCGTCTTCGATTGATAAAAGACGTCTTGATTCCTGCTCTTCAAGATGGATAACGGGAATTCCTGTTGTTTCCGTAACAACATGGCGGACATCGTCTTCTGTTACAATCGGCTTTTCATGCCTTGATTCTCTTTCCCATGCTTCATGAGCTTCTTCAAGACGCGATCTTAGCGCTCTTACTTTATCGCGAAGAAGCGCGGCGTTTTCATAGTCCTGAGAACTAACATACGCGCTCTTTTCATCGCATAACTTTCCGATTTCATTTTCAAGGTCCGATATCTCAGGCGGCTGCACGCGGTTTTCAAGCCTGCGAAGAGCGGCGGCTTCATCAAGAATATCAATCGCCTTGTCCGGCATGAATCTTCCCATTATGTACCGCTGAGCGAGCTTTGCGGCTAACGGCAAAGCGTTCTCAGCATATTTTATCTGATGATGTTCTTCGTATTTTTTCTTTATTCCTTTTAATATATCGAGAGTTTCATCAAACGCGGGCTCTTCAACAATAATCGGCTGAAAGCGGCGCTCGAGAGCGGCGTCTTTTTCAAAATGCTTGCGGTACTCAGCAAGAGTTGTCGCTCCTATGCATCGTATCTCTCCGCGTGAAAGCCCGGGTTTAAGCATATTGGACGCGTCAAGGGTTCCTTCCGCTCCTCCGGCTCCAATTATCGAATGAATCTCATCAATAAAAAGAATTATATTTCCTGCCTGCGTTACTTCACGAATTATTTTTTTGATACGCTCTTCAAACTCGCCGCGGTATTTTGTTCCCGCAACTACAAGCCCCATATCAAGACACATAATTCTTTTTCCGGCAAGAGCTTCGGGAACAGCTTCGCTGATCAAAAGCTGTGCAAGCCCTTCTACAATCGCCGTTTTTCCCACTCCCGGCTCCCCTACAAGAATTGGGTTATTCTTAGTTCTCCGCGCGAGAATTCTAACTGCGCGGTTTATTTCTGTTTTTCTTCCGATAACAGGATCGATTTTTCCCGCTCTGGCAATCGCTGTTAAGTCGCGTGAAAAAGCATCCAATGTCGGAGTAAGCACAGGATATGAAGCCGGTTTAATCCGCGGCTGCGGGCGTTCTGTTTCAATTCCTGTTTTATGATGAACAGCGGTTCTGTCCCTGTTTACAAAATAAGGCTGAAACCTTTCAGGGTTTGAATAATCATCTTCATTTATGGTATGAGGATTATTAAAAGTAGTTTGAATAATTACACGCATCATATCAGTATCAACAGCTCTCTGGTTAAGATAAATCTGCACTGTTGAATCCTGCTCACGCATTGCGGCAAACAAAAGATGCTCTGTGCCCAGATAGGCGCTTCCCATTGATTTTGCTTCTTCTGTCGCAATATCAAGCATATTTTTTGTTCGTTTAGACGGCGGCACTTCTCCCCGGATAATAAGTCCTGGAATTCGCGGAATTGAATTTTCAAGGATTTGCCTGAATTCAGGGATATCGATTCTCAGAAAGATGAGAGCTTTACACGCGGTACCGCCGCCCTCTTTCAGCATTGCGATAATAATATGCTCCGGCAGCAGTTGATCCGAATTAAAACGCCTCGCCTCTTCCTGAGCGTTTACAGAAAGCAGTCTTTGCACTCTTGCGGTTAGTCCTTTAAACACCTTTTTACCTCTTGTTATTTATCATAAATTCCCGACAATATCCCCAACCTGTATCCCGTTACGCGAAAACCACCCCTGAGGCACTTCTAGCGCATAACGTACAAACCTGCTTGACGTGACTGAATTTTCATTAAGAGGATACATATCTTTTATGTCGGTAATTCTTCCGTCCCATGTAATGTACGCGATAGATAGCGGAATATATGTATTTTTCATCCAGAAAGATAAAACTTGATCGTTTTCAAAAATAAAAAGCATACCTTCGCCGTCCGGCAATTTTTTCCGATACATCAATCCTGTTGTACGCTCCTCATGAGTCTCGGCAATCTCCGCTTTAACGACAGCAAGAACAACCCCGTCTCTTTCAATTGATATTTCACGTACCGGAAGTTTTTGCGTAGAACATGAAATTAAAAATATATTTACCACGAACCACACAAACACCACGAACTTGATGTTAGATATCAAAGTAAAAGTTCGTGTATAACGAAGGTATGATTTTTCGTGCGGTTCGCGGTAAATCTTTTTTTCAAAACTCATCAAGGAAATCCTGTCTTCGCTTTACCTGATTGGATTGGATAACACCTGACTCATTTAATATATCGTTAAAAACAGTTTTATCAATGTATTTTACCGTTAACGGTCTTTCCAGCGCTATTCTTGTTTCTTCAGTTTCCCAGATTGCTGTTCTTGGATCCAGATATGACGGCTCTCCGTACTTTTCCGAAAATTGCATAAATATTGAGTAATGATCGATTAACTCAATGTTAAGCGAAAAAGCCATTATAAACACCTGACCGTCTCTCAATTGAAAAAACGCCCGTCTTATAAATGAAGTACCGGTCGTTTCTACAAGGCTTTGATCGCGCTCAGGAAGAAAAGATACGTCTCTGTCTCCCCTGAAATTAAAAAAACTGTCTCTTAACAAATTTGTTTTTAAATCATCCATGTTCATCCCTAAAGAAAGCTCCCGAAACTGCCTGGGAAGCACAACTTCCTCTTTTTCCTCATCGGAAGCCTCTTGCGCCCAGAGTACGGAAATCACGGAAAAACATATAAATATGCCAAATATCATAGATTTATAGTTCATTGTTACATTATCGGAAGAAAAATAAGGACAATATAGACAAAAATATAAAGTAAAAAACTCACTGTCCATGCACAAGCTTACTGGCGGGAAAGCCATAGCGGTTCCTTGACGGCTTGAGTTTATTCACGCGCTGTGGTAGCTCGTAAGACGTTTAATTGATATAGCGGCGTTAATTTACCCGCGCCGTATGTCACCGCCATGTCTTTCCCGCCAGCCTGCTTGTGCATGGACAAGGAGATTTATACTTTATATCATCACATAATAATATCCATGTCCATGCGCTGTGCGGCTGGCTGGCTGCGGAGGTGAAAACATATTTTGCAGTTCCCCGCCGGAGAGACTTGAGCGCAAAAACCGTGTAGTACAACTTCTTTTATGTTTTGATTTTGTTATTAAAAAGCTTGGTTAGAAATATGTTACAAATTTATTGATTGTGGTTTTTGCGGTCAAGGCTCGCAGGCGGACTCCTCGCAAATGTTTTCACCAACGCAGCCTGACAGACGCACAGCACATGGATAGTGATTTTTTTTACTTTGTTATTTTACCCGGCTTACATGTTTTTCTTTTCCAACCGGGACTTTTCCATCTGCTGCATTTTTTTAAAATAGGCGTTATGTTTGATAATTTCCCGTACGTCTTTAACAAAGATTTTATCGTTCATTATTTGGAGCGCTTTGTTGTCCATCAATTTTTTTCCAACTACTACTGCGTCCGCTTGCGGGAGACCAACCATGGTAACAAGTTCTTTGAGACCGAAGTCAAACGAGAAATTGGTTGTGTTATTTATGTCGATTTTTTTCTTTTCAAGCTGTACTTGAAGCATATCGTACATTCTGCCTAAAGGCTCTTTTATTTTTGTGTTGGCGAGCTGTCTGTAAATGAACCAGATTCTCTCTGATAAAAGAGTTGTAAGGCGGGCAATTAATTGCGGCTGTGTTTGGATCATTTGCTGGAAATTTTCTTTATTGACAGCCATAAGCTGGCAGTCTTCATATGCTACGGCTCCGGCGGCTCTGGGTTTTGATTCAAGAAGCGCCATTTCACCGAAAATATCTCCGGCTTTAAGAACAGCAAGAAGTATCTCGTTGGTATCGGTTATTTTAATTATTTTTACAGAACCTTTTTGAATAATAAAAAGTTCATTCCCCGGCTCGCCTTCGCAGAAAACAATAGAGTCTTTTTTATATGACCTCATCATTTCTCCCGGAGGAAAATCTTTCTGAGGATCTTTTACGTAAGGGGCGATCTTCTTCATCCTTTCAACAGCTTCCTGAACTCTATTGCCATTTGGAGTGAATTTTATATATTTCTGATAAGCGTAAAAAGCCTGATTAAACTGGCTGTGTTTTGAGTAGTATTCGCCAATATCAAAAATATGGTTAATGTCATCAAGCGCATTTTTTTTCAGCGTAATGCGGGTTAAAGCATCGTCAAGGTATCTCATTCTTTTGGAAAATTGCATGATTATTTTCATGGCAACAGGAGCGTTATTCTGAATTAATATAGGGAATTGATCTTTCTGAACGGATATAAGCGTTACCTCGGTCAACGCCTGAGCTGTCTCAATGTGACTGTGCCCCGACATTGTAGAAACAACTCCGAAAAAATCGCCTGGCCCCAGTGTATCGCCGGATTCTTCGGCTACAATCTGCACTTCTTTGGAGAGCCGCACTTTTCCCGAACGAATAATGAAAAAACGATCTGCATTTCTTTTACCTTCGACGATTATATAAGCGTTTGCGGTAAAGTTTATAAATGCGAGCTGTAGAGACATTTCTCCTCTCTTCAATTCTTAATTTCGATAACATTAATTATATCGACAAAATGTCAATCAATCTATAGCTAAACAAAAAATGCCAAAATGCCGATATTAAAAGGGGAAAGTTATGAATAAAAGAATAAATTTTGAAGATACTATTTTCATACTAAGTGTAAGAATCAGAATGATTCGCGATCTTATGCGGCTTGATACGGATACGCATTTGTTCTACAGCCAAACAATGGGAGATCTGGAATTCATCAATACAGTAATGGATATACTTTCTGAAAAATTCCTCAATAATCTGAAATTTCTTGATCGTGAAGTTGAAGCGGATAATATACTTGACGCTGAATGGCAGTTCAGTCAGATTCTCAATGAGATATCAAATAATTCAAACTTTTTTTCACCGAATAATTACCCTGAAATGATGACTTTTGTCGTCAATTTGCGGAAAAACAGCGCAAAAAGGCAAAAATTAATTGAAGGCTCCTATGAACCTGCCGAACATTCAATGGCAGAACCTGTTGTCAGCAATGCGGAGCTTAACGGTCTCTTGGGAAGCAATCAGCAAATTTAAAAATGAGAATTACAGGCGGCATTCTCGCCGGAAGGCTTGTCGCTGTTCCGCCGGGAGAAATCAGACCGAGCATGGACAGAATGAGGGAATCTGTGTTTGCCAGTCTCGGTGACTTGTCCGGCATTTCTTTTCTTGACATTTTTACAGGTTCCGGCATTATTGCCATTGAAGCAGCTTCCAGAGGAGCGTTATCAATCACGGCAGTTGAGCAGGATAAATTAAAAAGAAAAATATTGCTGGAAAATGTTTCAATATCGCCGGTTCGTATCAATTGCTGTTTTATGCCTGCGGAGCTGTATGTTAAAAGAGCCGTACACGGTAAAAGTAAAATAAAACCTTTTAATATTATTTTCCTTGATCCGCCTTTTAGATACCAATTTAAATGGGAACTAGTCGCAAACATAGCCTCATCCGGGCTTGTAACGGACGGAACAAAAATTTTAATTCACCGTCCCAGATCGGACTTTTTAAATGCAGATATTCCTAATCTTGAGAAAACAGATTCCCGCGAATACGGCAGGTCAATTGTGGATTTTTTTAATTTTAATAATTAAAACAAAACATGTTTAATTATTTTTATTAATACTTGTTTTTTATTTGAAAACAACTGATAATATAAAGAGAAAAAAAATGGATAGAAAAAAAGTATTTGAAAATTTTGATGATAAAAACGCCTTCATAAAAGTTTCAGCGCCTGCGCCTGTAGACGGCTCTCAGAAAGCAGCCTTGAACCGAAAAGGCAATCAGTTTTATAATGATGGAAAAATCGAGGAAGCCCGCAGAATTTTTATGACAACAGGTTATACAGACGGTCTTTCCAGAATTGGAGACTTTTATAAATCAAAAGGAAGAATGGTTGAGGCGCTGAAAATGTACTGGATGGCGCCGGATAAAACTAAAGCGCAGCCGCTGATTGAGCAAATGGCAATTTTTGTCCAAAATATGATTAGCGAAGAAAGTAAGCAGGTTGGTGAAGTATGACTGATTTTAAACCAATACAAACAGAACAATATCAAACAGAAGATAATAATCCTGCCTTTGATTCTCAGAAAATCTCCGATATTTCAAAGAACGGATATCAGTTGTTAAAAGAAAACAGAATAGATGACGCCATTGACTGCTTTTCTAAAATTCTTTTACTCGATGAAAATAACAATTACGCGCTTGTCGGACTGGGAGACGCAAGCCGTAAAATGGGCTCAATCAGGGATGCTGTAAAATATTACCAGAGATGCCTTGATCATCATCATGGAAACAACTACGCTCTCTTCGGACTTGCTGACTGTTACAAAGCGATGAATCAGTATCAAAAAGCAATTGATATCTGGGAGCAGTACCTTCAGCATGATGATAAAAATATAACTGTTCTTACAAGAATAGCGGACGCTTACAGAAAAGTTAGAAACTTCGCCAATTCAAAAAAAACATATCAGAAAGTTCTGGATATGGAACAGGAAAACGCTTACGCGATCATCGGGCTCGGTCATTTGCATTATGATTTTAAAGAATATAAAGGCGCTCTTTATTATTGGGAAAAAATGCTTCAGACGGAAAGCTCTGCTGTGGACATCCGCGTATTAACGTCAATCGGAAACTGCCACAGAAAGCTAAAAACATTCAGCGATGGTATCCCCTATTTTGAGGAAGCGCTTAAAAGAGACAAACAAAATTTCTACGCGCTCTTCGGTCTTGCCGACTGCTACCGCGGTATGAATCTTTTTGATAAATCCCTTGAATACTGGAACCGTATTCTGGAGCAGGACCCGAAAAACAAAATGATATTAACCCGCGCGGGAGACGCCTGCCGCAACTTAAACTATATAGAAAGGGCAAAAGATTATTACGAAAGAGCTTTAAACGTAGAATTTGACACTTACGCGGTAATGGGTCTTGCGCTTCTTGCGAAAATACAGGGAAAATATGACGAGGCTTTAATTTCATTTAAAAATTTAATTCAGCAGGATAATAAAAACAGCCGTTTATTCATCGAAATAGCCGAATGTTATTTAAAAACAGGAGACAAACGTTCGGCACTTACAATTCTGGAAGATTTTCAAAGACAAGGTATTAAGAATCAAACGATCTCTGAGATGATTGAAAACCTTAAATGAAACAGCCGCTTTCAGGACTTTCCCTTACAGAGCTTGAAGCGATGTTTCCCGCTCTGCCTCCTTACCGTATAAAACAATTATTCAAATGGCTGGTGCGCGGCGTTTCGGATTTTGATCAAATGACCGATATACCCGCCCCGCTTAAAAAACAATTACAGGAGCAATTCACTCTTTTCTCAGGCAGCGTAACAGCCTGTCTTGAAGACGAAGATACAAAAAAAATTGTCATTACTCTGCATGATGGATTTAAAATTGAATCTGTTTTATTACGAGACGGAAAAAACCGTTTAACAGCCTGCATATCAACACAGGCTGGCTGTCCTGCGGGATGTGTCTTTTGCAAGACAGGCTCCTTAGGATTTAAACGGAACCTTAGCAGCGGAGAAATTATTGAACAGTATTTTCATCTTAAATGTGTAATAGAAAAAAATTTACAACGAACAGACACGAACAAATACGAACAGGAAAAGGCGAAAAAAAATAAAAAAAAAGTTAAAGAACATATAATTGACAACATTGTTGTGATGGGGATGGGAGAGCCGCTTTTAAATTTAGACAATTTGAAGAAGGCTGTTGATTATTTTAATGATAAGGCGGGGCTCAATTTTTCACGCCGAAGGATTACCGTCTCTACCTGCGGAATTTGCGGCGGGCTTTTTGAAATTGCCAATGCTCCTTTTTCGAGGCTTGCCCTCTCGCTGACAACAGGCGATGAAGAGCTGCGGGGAAGGCTCATGCCGATTACACGAAGCAACCCTCTTAATAAAGTACATCAGGCGTTAAAACTTTTTCAGGATAACGGCGGCGGGCGCGTCACGCTTGAAGTTCCGTTACTGGGCGGAATTAATTCACGTTATGAAGACGCAAAATCCATCGCTGACTTCGCAAAGGGGCTTGATACTGTAGTAAACATCATTCCGTGGAATCCTGTTGCCGGCTTTGTTTTTGAAGGGAAACCTCTTTGTGAGCCTTCTAAAAAAGAGACGGCGGATTTTGTAAAGTCGCTGGAAAGTTTTGGCTTAAAAATTACGATGCGCCTTCATAAGGGACAGCGGATCATGGGCGCCTGCGGTCAGCTAGGTGGAGATTGATCTACTGTACTACAATTAAACAAAATAAGAATTTCTCGCAAAGGCGCAAAGACGCAAAGGACGCGGAGTTTATATTTGATTTCTTTTCCTCTTCTTTCGTATCATCCTTAAAGCTACCGTAAAAAATAGCTCAATCCCGCCTGAAACAATCCAAGCAAAAAGCCGAGCACTCCGCCGAAAAGCTCAACATACTTCAACTGATTCGACATAACATCAAGAATAATGCGCTCTACGCGAATCATGTCAAGCGAATCGATCCTGTCAGAGACAAGCGATTTAATATCTATCGAAGAGAGGATATACTCAATTTTTCCGTCAACGGCGCTTGTTAGTTTGTCAGCGAGAAAATCGTCCAGTTTTATTTTTTCCTGCGCGCTTATGTTAAGCAGCGCGTTTATTTTTTTTTCATCATCGTTAATCATTCTGCCGAGAGAGGAAGAAGCGGCGTTTAAAATAGATTCTTTTACTTTGTCTTCTTTTAAAAATTTTTCAAGGCTGCCGGCAAGATCATCTATAATTTTTGGCATTTTTTCACGAATCGTTTGATCATATTGACCAGCGGAAAGAAAAAAACGCTGTAAAGTATTTAATTGTCCTATGATGTTTTGAAGTATTATCCTGCCTTTTGATTCAAGCTCGCGGCGGATGTCATTGCGGTTTACAAATCCAATAGCCGCAGATGTTAAAACAGGATACACTTTTTCAAGAGCTGCAGGCGCTTTTTCAAGGAGAATATTGCCGCTGCCGCCTGACAATCCCTTCGGCGTTTTTTCAAGGATGCTCTCTGTAAAAAGAGAAATTGCCTGCTTAATTTTTTCGCGGACATCATCGCGGGAAAGACGGTCGCGTAAAATTTCAGGGGTTAACAGTTCGCGCTCTACCATTGAGCCGATGCTCTTTGCCAGATTTTTTCTTTGACGCGGAAGAATACCCGGCGTAAAAGGCAGCCTGATGCCGAAAATACGAACTTCTTTCAGCGGGCGGAATAACATCCTGATCGCAATTACATTTGTAACATAGCCGATCACAGCGCCCGCGATAGGAGGAATTATAAAAAGCAAAAGATTGTTCATTTAAGCACAGTCTCCGAGGCGGTTCTCGCCTGGCTTTCATTTTCATAAATATCCATAACTTCTTCCTTTAACCAGCCGCCTGTATTAATATCATCTGCCGTACCATCGGTTAATACCCAAGATATAAAATTATTCTCTTTTTTGATTATCTGCCGCTTAATTATTCTGACAAGAGAGCCTCTTCTTAAATACCCGATTGACGGGCTTTCATCTACCGGAGCGGCCGTAATATGTGTAAAAGACGCTGTTATTACTCCAAAACCAATGTATTCACGGGATAAGGGCGATGTTAAAGGCGGTATAACAGTCACATCTTCTTTTTTTTTATCACAGCCAACAAGAGACAGGGAACAAAGAACAATGCTCAAAGAACAAAGTATAAGAGATAATTGACCAAGATAGTATTTTACCGCTATTCTCATATTAATGAGAAATATAACTCTTTTTTCAATTTTAGTCATCATACTGATATTTTCGGCAAGTTATGCAATTAACAGTGAAGAATTAACAGGTGACGATGATCAATTAATAATTAACAAAGAACAGAGAACAGAGAACAGAGGACAATGAGCAAAGAACAAAGTTTAGTCCGCAATCTACGATTGAACTTCATGCTAAGCCTTCAAACAATGCTTTTTGCTCTCTGTTCTCTGCTCTTTGCTCCCTGTTCGTGTGGTTCGTAGTAAATATTTGATTTTTTGTGTGAGGCATTGCGAGGACTTGAATTATTTTACTAAAAATGATATATCACCACATATATGCAAAAAACAACATTTTTTAACAAAAAAGGCATGAACTTTAGCAATTTAGCGGCTATAGTTGTATACCTCAGACTGTGTCAAAAGTCGAAGGAGTAAACCTTAAAGGTTATAATTATGATTGAAAAGCATCGGATATTAGCACTTTTTATACCTTTTAGGTTCCCCAAATTTAGTTTTAACACAATCTATCCCCCCCATCCCCGAACATGTCGAGTAGATAATCAGGTATTTTTAGGATATTTTTCTCATTTTTTGCCAAATTTGGGCAAGCTTTGTTGTCGGCAAGCTCTATCTATAAAAAAACAAAAAAAGGAGTTTTAGGATGAAAAAGACATTCAAGATGTTTGGGATGCTCGGGCTTATCACTTTGTTGGCGGTTACAGCCTGCAAAAGCGTGGAAATTTTTACGGAACCGCGTTTTTATACAAATAATACAACTACGGAATTTATTATTCTGGGCGAAATTGTTTACGAAAGCAAAGACCGGGTCGGCTATACGGAAATGCTGAAAGCGGCAAGGGAAATATATCCTGAATGTGATTTTGTGATTGATATTATGGTTGATCAGAAAAAAAACGTTACTACAACAGTATTTTTATGGTGGGTTGCACGCAAGGAAGTATCAACGTGGGTAATGCGCGGAACCGCTATTGAGTACAAGAGAAGATAAAATGAAAATTAAACTTTGTCTTTCTTTTCTGCTTTTCGTTATATGCAATCTAAATATTTACACGCAGGCACAGGTGCAGATGATCGATCAGGCAATAATAGCGTCTGCCGTAAGAATTTCAAGGGATTTGCCTGCAAATGCCAGAACTGCGGTTGTTGATTTTACTTCTGTTTCTTTGGAACTAAATAATTATGTAGTCAAAGAACTTAACGGAGCAATATTACGGCATCGAAGTATTGTACCTGTTACGCTTAATCAAAGCCAGATTCAGAACATAAATGTTGAAATGCGTTATAATTCGGCAGGAGAGCTGACAGACGATTCGGCGCAAACAATAGGACGGATACTTGAAGTTCAGTATCTTATAACAGGCACGATAGAACCGTTTGCCACTCATCACAGATTGATTTTTAATGTCGTAGAAACAGCGAATACAAAAAACAGATTTCAGTATGCTGCTCCGGTTGATCTAAGAAATGATATTCAGCTTTCTCTTCTGATAAGCGATCTTCGCAATCTGTTATCAAAAAAAGAACAGAGAACAGAGGACAATGAACAATTAACTAATGGCCAAAAAAACAGGCAGTACGGGTTTTCAATCGGGCCGCAATTTGGGTTTATTTACGCGCAGGCTGTTGAAATAGTATACCCTATTAGAACCAGAGGCGAATATTTAAGCGAACTTTTATGGAATATGAAACCTGTGTTTTATTACGGCATTCAGGCGGAATTTGGTTTAAATGATTTAATGAGTAAAATCGGTTTTAATTCCAATCTGTCTTTTAAAATGGGACATCCTGGAAATTCGGGGATTCATGAAAACCGTGACTGGATGTCAATCGAAAATGCCGCTTTAACTCATTATTCAAAACATACAAATAAAACAAAAGAACTTATAATGATTGATTTTAAAAACGGCGTGTCTATTCCGCTAAAATATGTTTATATAACTCCGTATGTAAATGTATCATGGATGCGTTTTTCATTTTCAGGATCGGACGGCTCCGGAAAATACGCCAGAGGCAAAAGATATGATAACAACGGCGACCCGATTGAAGACAACTCTTCAAACCCTTTAATGTATTTCCCTATCACCGATAATCCCAAAATATACAATTTCCAAAACGTGGTTATAACTTACCAACAAGACTGGATTTTAGCAGCTCCCGGTTGTACTGTCGGTACAAGTATTTTATCACCTTTTCATTTTGAAATATCATATCAGATAAGTCCGTTTACATATTGCGCCGCTGTAGATAATCACCTGACAACCAGATATGAATATCGGGATTATACCGGCTGGGGTCTTTTTCAGCAGGGCACGGTAAACGCTTCATTCAAATGGAAATTCTTTGAATGTTCCCTTGAATTTATTTACCGTGATATCAGCAATACAGAAGGTGAATCATTTTATAAACATCAGAACAGCAAGATATATAATCCTGTTGCAAACAAATCAGGCGCGGGATTGTCAATGTTTGATATGCGATTAATAACAAAATTTCGATATTAAAAGAGCCACTTGCAAAACTCGGTTAGTTTTGCAAGTGGCTCTGCAGTTTCTCGCCCAATGGGCTGCGAAACATGCAATTTTCATCGGTTGCTCTTGCAAAACTTCAGTTTTGCAAGAGCCTCAAATTACAGAAAAAGCAGTTGACCGAAAAGGAAATGCACCAGCGCTACAGCCAATAAAGCAATCCCGATTGGTTTTCTGAAGACAAGCAAGTTCACGCCGATGCGTTCCAGTTCACCTGATTTGGCTGAATTATCATTGCGGTAGATGCCGAAAATCAACATAAGAGCGGCGATAATTCCTGCGGCGGCAGGCAGCAGATCGCCCAGAAAAAACACCCCTTTGGTATAATCAAGATTATAAGTCGGTGAAAGTAATTTTAAAATACCAACAACAGCAGAAACAATACCCAATACAAGATAAAAAACAGGGTTACTTATTGAGAAACTTGGCTTGTCTCCCGTCATATTATCGTTCTCTGTAAGCAGAACATACCCCGATATAGCGTTACACAAAATTGATAAAAAATATAATTGGATCATAACCATACAATAACTTAAAAAATAATAATAGTCAATATTTTCTGTTTGGGATTTTCTATTTGGGATTAATCTTTATTTGAACGATATTCTTCTCATTTTGAAGAACAATCAGCAATTCGGGATTATCATATGGAACCGCAAACCTGAACACCTCTTCTTTCTCTGCCGAAAAAAATACGCGGTGTGTAAATATTGAATAGGCATCCTCTTCCCCCACGGCAGGCGAAACGCCGATATCGACATTGCCGCTGTACGCGTTTTTATTTCTCACTGTCTTGTTTATAATAATTATTGACGATCCTTCGTAGCTTGCGGCAGCAGCATCAATTTTGTTTCCGTCAAGTAAATACGAAGTATCAAAATAGCCGAATATTGATAATAACAATATTGCAACGCACAAAAGAATTATCATTGCGAAAAGAAAGCGTCTTGGTCTATCGGCGATTAATGAATGAAATAATCCAAAGCGCACAGGCTTATTATCATAGTAAAGAGATCTTACTGCTTCGGGCGCTTTTTCCAATCTGCGCCCGCGGCTGTAGTAAAAAGGAATATCCTGCGTATTGACAGAACCGGAACCTTCGCCTCTAAATGACCCGGCAGCGGCTTCATTACGCTTGTCCGGGCTTAATTTATATTTAGCATTCGGTCTTTTTGAAGGTGTTTCGTCACTCATCGATCATTTCCTATTGTACGCTTAAAATTCTGTCTGTCCGCCACCAAACCATTTTCACTTTATTATTATCGGCCATCATTGCACAAAGTATTCCTTCTGTTGAAAGGAAAAAATCATTAAAACCGAGATCTCCGCTGGAAAAACTGATGCTGCTCCTTCTCTGTTCCCTGGAAATTAAATTGACAAAAAGAAGCGCGTAACCTTGTTCAACGGGAAAATACAGAACAATTTTTCCGTTATCAGCCACACCGAGCATTGAATAAAAGACTCTGATACCTGTCGATCGCCCGTTTTCAATAAGCTCATAAAGCGGAAGCTCTACGGCATCCGAATATGTTCCGTCATCGGTGTTCAATGTCCAGATACAAGAGCCTACAGGCTCGCTTCCTGTCCTGGTTTTTGTTGTTTGATCATACGTGTCATTGGTGTAATCCACTTTTATGTAAAGTTTTCTTGAATCAACAGAGGCGGATATGCTGTCAATAACAGCGAGCGCCTGAGGCCAGTCCGCAAGAGCCGGAATCCTGTTTGAAGAAATCGGAATAATATAAAGGAGCATTCCGGAATTGTTAAACCAGTATACAATCCAGCCGTCGGGAACACGGCAAATAACAGCCAACTCATCCCTGACGGAAGTTGAAAGCCCGACAATCCTCGGAAAAGGCCCCCCGCCTATTCCTTCCCTGCCGAGATAATTGATAAAACGTCCGTTCTGATCAAAATGGAGAATAATACCGTCAAACTGGGCGTTTGTTTCGGGATCGGTTCTGCGCTCGTTCGGCGGGAGTCTGTCCTCAACAAAAATGTGCTTTCTCGAATCAACGGTTATCCAGCCGGGCTCCTCAAGCGGATAAGTATGAGCCCAGCGGGTAACCTGCTCATCTTCTGAGACATTGGTTTTTAACGAGAGAGGAATGGGGTTTGTTTCTTCATTGTAAATCATAAAAAGCAAATCCCCGTATGAAGTATACCTGACAATTTTACCGCTGTTCCCGTCCGCTATATAGAAAATCCCGTCCCTCATGGTAAAGCCTGTTCTTCGTATGCCCCTTGTCCCGTCAAGACTGTAAAGGGCAATTTGATCATCCATAGGTCCAATTTCAAGCGAAAAAAGTTCTTCTTTATCTATCGCATTTGACGCGTTATTTTTACAGGCTGTAAAAATCAATAATACGCAAAAAACGGCAGATATTTTTTTTAAGGATATTCGTTTCATATATTATAAAATGTTATTTAATCAGGTTTTTGTCAATTAGGACAGAGGTTGTTGATTTAAATCGGCGCTGCATACTATACTATCATTATGGAAAAGTTAATTTTAAATGCCAATGATTTAGACGGCTATTTAACGGATTCGGATAAAAAAAACCTAAATTTAATGAATACTCTTTTCAATAAAGCGCTGGATATTTTCCCGGATGTCCAAAAAGGGCAAAAAAACTCTGAACTCAGTCTTGTATCAATATATAATGAAATGGGGAATTTCATGCAGGAAATTTGCAGTCAAAATCCGAGGCTTCATGTTTACTCGTTTAAATCCGGGCATGAAAGCCATTCTGAAGCATCCAGAGTAATTGCAAAATTAAGGGATATCAACACTGATAATAACGAGTTTATTTATTACATTCAGCGAGCTTATGAGATGCTTTTTAAACTTGCGTGGGGAGGCGGCCACGGGGATTCAAGCGTTTCAGGAGCTCAAAAAAATTATCTGATTGTAAAAACGCCGGTAACAAGCCCGGCTCAAAATTTCGCTGTTCACAAGATAACCAATATTGATAAAAAAATCGAAAACACCGTGATGTGCGTTTTACTCAGGGGCGCTCTTCTTCCTTCAATGATTATGAGTAAAGAGATTGAGGAATATTCATCGGTCGGCTATGTGACGCCTTTCGCTCTTTTTAGAATACGCCGAAATGATTCAAAAAGTGAAAACGACATGGAATACATTCTTGATATTGATAAATCTTTTTTTAACGTTAAGGAGCTTGACGGAAAGGATTTGGTCTTTGCTGATCCTATGAATGCTACAGGCGGCAGCCTAGTTACTGTTATTAAATATCTGACTAACGCGGGAATCAAACCGCGCTCCGTCATTTTATTCAATGTCATCGCGGCTCTGAAAGGCGCTCTCAGAATTGTAAGGGCGCTTGATAATTGCGATGTTTACACTTTATGGATGGACGGTGTTTTAAACAATACAGCGTACATTATGCCTGGATTGGGAGACGCCGGAGATCGCATTAACGGAAAAGACAGCGAAACAAATCCCAGAAATATTATTCAGCTTCTTGCCGATTACGGCGCCGGTATCGCTAATCTTTACCGTTCCCAATACAGAGAGATTGAAAATACAGTACTGAGCAAGGAGCAATGAACAATGAGCAAAGAACAAAGAACAATGAATAAAGAACAAAGAGCAAGCTCTGTTAATTGTTCATTGTTCTCTGTTAACTGTTCACTGTTCTCTGCTCCTTGTTCACTGTTCTCTGTTCTTTGTTCTCTGCTAATTGTTTTCTGTTCTCTCTTCACTGTTAATTGTTCAAGCATGGCGGCTTCGGCGGAAGAATATTTCAGTATCGGCATGGCGTATTATGATATTGGTAAATTTGAGGACGCGGAAAAATGGCTTAACCGCGCTAAGCAGGCTGACAAGACGTACGCCGCTTCCCAATATAATCTTGGAAGAATCGCGTTTGAGAGAAAGCGCTTTGACGAAGCTGCAAAAATATTCGAAACTATTTTAAAAAAAGACCCGGACAATATACTGGCGCTAAGAGCCGCGGCTTATACAAGAATTAAAATGGGCGATATTGAAATCGCGCAAAAACATTATTCGCGTCTTCTTACGCTTGTTCCGGAAAGTTCTGATGACGGCTATAACCACTCGCTTGTTTTATTCGCAATGGCAAAGTACAGCGAAGCTGAGGAAATCCTTGAAAAATACCCGTTTGCCATGCTGGAAAATAAAGAGATACAGCTCCTTTTCGCCCGAATCCAGGGGAAGCAAAACAAAGTAGAAGCGATTGACAGTTTTTCCGCATGGCTCACAGCAAACCCCGAATACACGGATAAGGCGGCTTTATTAAGAGCCCGTTATGAATACGCGCTGGTTCTGGAACACCATGAATTTTACGCCAGAGCGCTTGAAGAATTAAAAACAGCCAATGAAGCCGCGGCAAAAACTTCGAAAGATCCGACTAAAAACGAAATTATCTTTTCTATCGCAAGAGTGCTTCTTATTGCTGAAGGCGCGAGCAATGAAGGCTTAAAAGAATTGCAGAGCGCTGTAGACGACGGCTATAAAGACTTAGAAGCGATTGAATCATTATTGACGCATCCAAAAATCTCCGATGCCAATAAAAAAGAATTGAGCTCAATTATTGACAGCATTAAGCGCGAAGAATTTGCCGAACAGGAAAAACAAAAAAACGCTGAAGAGCAAAAACAGCAGGAGCAATTAGAAAAAGAAGCTAATCAAAATGAAACGGAAACTTCAGAAACTAACCTTGAGGCTGGTTCCGAGTAGCGCTTCTATAGTAAAAATTTCGGTGTATAAATTTTCGCTGAATTTTAATTTAATAAATCCTGTTAAATTAAGCCTTCCTGTTATTCTGACAATTTCTTCATGCCCCGCGGTTAAAGACCAGCGCGGATAATCCCCTGTTTTATCATAAACCATCTCAATGCTTTCTCTTCTAAGCTGTTCGTATTTCGATAATAATCCTGATTGTAAATTTAACCATGAACTTTGTTTTTGCATTAATCCGTAAATCCGGTTGTAAAGCAATCCAATCAGGCTTTTCGGCGCCGGCGCTTCCCACAAGGCAGAAAAACTTTCCAGCCACGATTCGTCATTTCTCATTGTAAAAGTATTAGTAAATTTTATGTTACCCATGTCAGATAACATTCTGAAATTCGCCCCTGCCGCCGATTGAATTCTCCATGATATTTCATTTTCTTTCGGAATGACAAAAGCGGCATCTACAGTGTGGGAAAATTCATCGCTTCGGTAAAACTTAAATATAGGCAGATAACCTAAATTACCGAACATATTGATACTGGAAAAACCCAAACTTCCTCCGGCGTTTAAAATATCCGCTCTTGTGTCCATCTTCTGTTCCATAACTCTTTCAAGGCGAAAATTAATTTTTGTCGGGAAAAAAAATGAAGCGGCGCTGTAAACCGATAAAAGATTAATCCTCACGGAAAAATGATCGTTAAACGAAGTATAATTGAGCAATGAGGAATGTTTTGAATCTGATACGCCTCTGTCCATTGTATCATTTAGCTCCGGCGCAAAAAGAGAATAAAAAGGTATTACTTTCCAAAAAACAAAAGAGTCGTCAACGCTGTCCAAAAAAAGCCTGCCGTCATCAAAAACATCATCTCCTGAATGATTTAGCTGCTGCCTGAAACTTCTTCCCGCTCTGAAGTTAACATTTATTTTATCTGTTACGACAGGTACGTCAAGAAAAGCCGAGTTTTCCAATCTGGTACTTGCAGTGAAGTTTCCGGCGCTGCCGCCCGCATCGGAGAATAAAGCGCTGCCGTTTACAGTTATCACGGCTCCGACAGGTTTTGTTCTCTCCGTTAAAACAATTTGCGCGCTTGTTTTTCTGGTTTCCGCACCCTGCCCCGAATCGGGAATTAAATGCTCCCATGAATTAATCCAAATTTCGCCGTAATTTTCTTCTTCAATTTTATTTTTTTTTGTCCATAAAATTTGTGTATTTAACGCTAAAGAAGGGATATACTGATTCTTCGGTTTGTAGCCGATATCAAATTTCCAATTTTGTTTTAACTTTGATAAATCGTAAAAAGCGTCAGCGTCAAATGCAGCATTGAAATCCGACATAAAACTCATTTTAAAAGTATGGCGGGCTGTATTCTCAAAAGGAGAGGCGTAAAACGCTTCATTCAGCGAAAAAGCTCCGATTGTCCTTGAAAGAGAATGATCTGCGCTCCATAAAAACAAATTCTCTGCCGCTGTAAAAGACATATTTCCTTTTAATTGAATTCCGAACAAGGAAATTCCCATCCCTGTCCGGCTGACAACGCTCCCGTACAAAGCATCATCATTTATTTCAATTCCGGCGCGGGCTTCGGATTCCAACGCTGTCGAAACAGAAAAATCAGATAGCACATCAACCTTTCCAAAAGAAAGAATGCTGCCGTTCTTTTTATAATCAATGCCCGCTCCAAAATTCATCCTGTAATTAAAACATGAATCTTCTAAAATGACTTCGTCAATAAAAACTGTTCCGTCTTGCAGCGTTGAAGATGAATCCTGCGGATTAAAAAGAAAAATAATATAACTTGTTTTTCTCTCTGAGCTGTCAAATAAAACTCTCTCCTGTCTGTAATTAAAAAACGCATTCTCAGCTTTTAAGCCGTCCACGCTGATCCCTTTGTTATTTCCTTGATAACGAATTGTAACCTTCTGCCACTTCTCTGCTCTGAAAACATTTAACGGAATTTGCGCATCGAGCATTTGATTGTTGTCAATCGATTCTGCTCCGTCTGAAATAACAAGCCTTAAATTTTCCTTGTTCATTGTTAATTGTTCATTGTTAATTTTTATAAAGAATGATAATTCTCTGTAATCAGAAAGCGGCATTTCATCTAACTGTCCGTCAACACCTGCGGAAAAACCGGCATCCATATTCTCCCAGTCAATTCTTAAAACTCTCTGAGAGCGCGTTTTGTGAAATCTGTCGATGATCTCCGGATATGCTTTTTCAAGTAAGCTGCCTGTGTCAACTGTTTCGATCGCTCTTACCTTATCGCTATTTCCGTTTACAATACTGTCATATACAACCGGCCTGAATGCCGCACCTCGGACAATCGGGTTTGCGAGCAGCACCCTCCCTGTAACATTTTTACCGCCGTCATTTACGGCAACAAGGCGAAGAAATTTCGCGTCTCCAAGTTTTTTTCTGTCCTCTTCGCTGAGTTTAAAACGCGCTATCCTCGCGTTTTGATTAAAGCCTGAGCTGCTGTAGTAACTGTCCGGATCAGTGACGCTCATATCATCCGCGTAAAGAATTTTTTCCCAGATTAAAGCGGGATTTTCAGCGAAAGCGAAATCCTTTCCTGAAAGCGATCCAATCTGAATTACTACT
>Ga0209755_10001098_pt1 | contig 44769 bp, 34 predicted proteins | sample TergutCo191P1_FD_187301 | JGI IMG/M metagenome (GOLD analysis project Ga0209755, IMG submission 187301) | Cornitermes sp. P1 segment gut microbial communities from Petit-Saut dam, French Guiana - Co191P1 (SPAdes) (version 2) | ecosystem: Host-associated > Arthropoda: Insects > Digestive system... | reverse complement strand
TAAGATCGATGTTGCTTGAGTAAAGCAGCAAAAGTTCCCTGTCAATTTCTTCCATGCGGGATGCTATCGCTTCAATTTCATGCTCCTTCGCGGCGATTTGTTCCGCGGTGTCTTTGCGGATTTCTTCGATAAGAGCGCGTTCTGTTAAATTTAAAACAACACTACCGGTTCTTGCCTGCTCGTCTGTTTTGCCGTTAAATGAAATTAGGAGAAATCCGCCGAGGCAGAGAAAAACCGCAGCCGCGATATTTACCGTCATCGGAAAAATAAAACCTTTCTTTTTAGCGATAATTTTTTCTTTTTTAGCGGGTACATTTTCCGAAAGCTGCTTTTTATTTTTTTCCGTAATACCATTAATTTGAGTCAGTATCTCCTGCTGTTCTTCAGCGGAAATCCCCGAATTTTCGTCAATTTTAATATCAATGTCATTCATAATTTCTACCTTATAAAAATAATTTTTACCGCAAACCACACGAACATAACGAACCTTTACTCTGCTATTTTATCATAAAATTGTTCTATTTGCCTGATTTCGGATAATTTTTAATTAATTATATTTTAATACTTATCCCGAATCAACAAAAACTATTCCGAACATCAACAATATTTCCAAGCTCCGGTTCGTATTTTTCATGTGGTTCGTGGTTAAATTTGTTGATTTTCAACTCTTTACTTTTTCCACCTCTTTGTTAGAGAGCCTTATTCCTCCGGCTTTCAAACCGCGGATATTGTAATTCTGAGCTTTGAAGTCTTCTGTGAGGACTTTAAGCCGCGGTTTTGGTTTATATTTCAATGTGAAACCAAATTTTTCTCTTGTGTCGATATGGAGAACGTCTGCTCCGTCGGGAACCAGAAAATAATCTTTGTTCATTATCCAGCCTTCGATTATGAAACGCTTTATGTAGGGGAAACCGTCGTCTTTATTTTTGAAAATAACCGTAAAAACTGTCTGGGCGAGAGTGTCTTTGTCGGCAACGCCGATCCACCACGCGTCTGCGCCGATGAACGCTTTTTCGGGAAGGTCCATTACGGTGTACATTCCGTTTTTGCGGATTGCGAGAATTCTGTCGAAGGGGGATACTTCGGCGACTTTAGCGCCGGAAACATTTGTGCCCAGATAGCCGGACTTAGGATCGTACAAAAGACCGACATCGCGCTTTACTACTTCCTTGGCGATTACTTTATCAAACGCGCCGACAACAGTTTTACGGGCGCCGCCCATGATTTCTTCGTTTGCTTTTATTTTTGCGATTATTCCTTTTAAATACGAAACCGAATACGCTGTGATATTTTTAAGATGAGCGTTTATTTCCTTGATGCGCGCGTTAATCTGCTCCATTTCATCGCGGGCTTTGTTGATGTCGTATAACGAAATGCGGCGGATCGGGATTTTTAAAAGATGATCAACATCGTCCTCAGAAACGCCGCGCGGACCGACCTCTTTCATGAACGGTTTAAAACCGGCAATGACAGCGTCCTGCACGCCCTTCGCCGTTTTCATCTTTTCGATGCCTTTGTAGATTCGCTCTTCAATAAAAATTCTTTCAAGCGTGCGAAGATGGAGCTTGTTTAACAGTTCCTTTTTTTCAAGCTCAAGCTCGCTTGTTAGAATTTTTACGAGCTGTTTCGCGTGATACTTGATAACTTCGGTTACCGTCATAACAGCGGGAAGACCGTTTTTAATAACAAGCAGATTAGCGGAAATTGACTGCTCACATTCCGTGAAGGCAAAAAGCGCGTCAACTGTCTCTTCGGAGTATACGCCGCGGGCAAGTTTTATTTCGATCTCAACCTTGTCGGTGGTAAAATCGTTAATGCCCTGTATTTTTATTCTTCCGTTTCGCGCGGCGCTTTCGATGCTGCCTATAATGCTTTCCGTTGTTGAGCCGAAAGGAAGCTCCGTTATAAGAATGCGTTTAGGATCGGATGTGTCAAGTTTCGCCCGTACAAGCACCTTGCCGTTTCCGCCCTCATAACCTGAAACATCAACATATCCGCCTGTAGGAAAATCGGGATAGACTTCAAACTTTTTGCCGGTAAGGCAGGCAATTTCCGCTTCTAAAACTTCAACCGCGTTATGCGGCAGAATTTTTGTCGACATACCGACAGCGATTCCTTCAACGCCCATGATCAGCACGACAGGAATTTTAGCGGGAAAGTAAACAGGCTCCCTGTTTCTGCCGTCGTAAGAATCAGCCCATGTTGTCAGTTTGGGGTTGTAAAAAATATCTTTGGCAAGCGGCGTTACGCGACATTCAATGTAACGGGGAGCGGAAGCGTTATCGCCCGTAAAAAGATTGCCGAAATTTCCCTGCCTGTCAATAAAAAGCTCTTTATTGGCAAGCCCTACAAGAGCGGGGTTAATCGAAGCCTCGCCGTGAGGGTGGTACTTCATACATTGTCCTGTAACATTGGAAACCTTGTGGAATTTTCCGTCGTCCATTTCAAAAAGCGTATGAAGAATGCGCCTCTGGACAGGCTTAAGCCCGTCCTCAAGATCGGGAATCGCCCTGTCCTTGATTACATAGGACGCGTATTCGAGGAAATTGCGGTCAAAAAGATGTTTAATAAATGCCATTATATAATTTTATTATAGAGACAAAATTGGGTCAATAATCCAGCACGCTTCTCTTCAATATGAAACCTATTTTATAGCCGACTCCAATCTGCATACTGTCCCGTTGATATATATTGTCTTTACCGACAAGGCGGGATTTTTCAAAATCCATGGAAAATCTTGGATCGATTACGATCATGCCGGGACCGGCTTTAACGCCGAATTGAAGACCCAGAAACCATGAAGCGGCGGAAGGTATCGTTGCGTTCATGAGGGAAAAATTGAGAGCGAGGCCTGCGTAGGGTTCAATAACAAATTGTTCCGCGGTTTTGAATACCCCTTTTATCGATAAGGGAATTTCCAGTATTAAATCGCGGTGTTCGCTTTTTGAAGTAACAACCCAATCCTGTACAAACTGGGTTCCAAGCCCGAAAGACATAAAATCTGTAAAGTGAAATTCAAATGCCGCCCTTAAACCAAAATTCTGCCAATTGATTGACGGATTATTTTGCGTGTAGACACGGGGCGCCCATAAAAAACTTGCTTCAAGAAACAGCCATTTATCGCGCCAGTCGTAAGTTTCCTCGATATCGGGGATTCCGGCAAGCATATTGTAAACCTGAATTGAAAGCAAATCCCCTACAGAAGCGTCAGCCGCGGTAAAAACAAGCTGCTGCTTGCCCAAAATCTCACCTGTCACATTGTTAATCAACTCAAGTTTTAAGGAAAACTCCTGATCGTCAGCGATTACAAATTGCTCTTCAGGTGTTATTTCGTTATTAGGGCTGTAATTATCCTCGCCTGCGGCATTGTAAAAGTGAATATTATTGCCTAACTCCCATGAAAAATATTCTTGAACTCCCTTTTTTTTGCTTACAGGCGGAAGCGGATTATTGGGAATAGGGCTTTTCGGCTCAGCTAATCCCTCAGGTTCTTCAACCCCATAAGGCACAATAACAGCGCGGAGAATATAATCACAGACCCGCTGGGAGCGGACCAGAGCATAATACTGAAAAACTACCTCGGATGTAAGCTGGCGGTAAAAAAACGCTTTATCCGATATCCTGCCATGCCCTGCTACAGGCGGAACATAAACCCGCGCTTCGCGGATAACTTGGGCGGAAATAGGGAAAGTAACTGCCAGAATAATGATAATCAAGATGAGTTTCTTCATAATTAAATTATAATGAAATTCTGCTGATATTTCCAGTAATTGAGTCTGTCCATAAACTCGGTTAGTTTATGGGTAATTTGCTCAAAAAACCGCTGTTAAAACGCTCACAAATATAGTATAATAAAGGTATGAGAAAATTAATAGAAAGAATTATGTTAATTATTGGTTTGAGCGCGGTAATCATGCTTTTATATGCTGCCTGTGTTGTTGAGCCGTTTGATCCGGACAAATTCTTAAAGAATAAAAAAGTCAGTGATTTTTTGAAAAAAAAGAGAGTCGATTTAAAAGATAGAAGCGGGGATAAATTAAAAGCCGGTGATACAATAATCACAGGACTAAACCCGGATAAATACTACATGATAGAAGTGTTAGAGCCGGAATTAATTCCGGAAGAGTTAAGTCTGGTGTTAAGTCTGGACGAAGAGGTACTGCCGGAAAATGGAGAAGATGAAGACGGTGATGATGACGAACCGGTATTTAAAACGTCCATAATGTATGTTGAAGCCGAGGGCAGCTTATCGGATGACCCTTTGTATGTAGGAAAAGTAATCGGAAAAACAATAAAGGGACTGAAAAATGCAAATACCAATACTACCTATACAGTCTTTTCTTCATCCCCGTTAAAAGGCGAAATGAAATTATATGATCTTGAGCAGCTTAGCGACCTTGACGATGAAGAGGTTGCTCCAAAAACGGTTGATGAAAAAGGATTAGCGCTTCATGCTCTTGAACCTGGATGTGATTATTTTCTGCAGCTTCCCGAGTTATTCATGAAATATCATGATCCAGACAGCGAAGAATTAATTATTGTTGGAATTCCGGCTTCTTCCTCTCCTTCAATTACACCGTGGCTGCTTGAATGGCATGATGAAGGCAAATACATTATCAAACTGATCGGAGAAGAATCAACAATAGATTACCTGTTTATTAAGAAAAAGTTAAAAGAAGACAGCACCGAATATACAATAGAAAGTTTTAATTTCTTAAGAGTGATAGTAAGCAGCGATGACGGAGAAGACCCGCCCGGCGAAGTAGATCCGCCTGGCGGCGAAGACCCGCCCGGCGGCGAAGATCCGCCTGACGAAGAATAGCCGCGGTATTGTACAAAAAGAACTGAAGGTACTCTCTTGACAAACTCCGCAAAAATCTCATTTGATATACTATGACTATTTGGTTCGCCACAAACAATACTCACAAAAAAGCGGAGTTGCAGGCAATTCTTAACACACCTTTGAAAATCCCATCAGAAGAGGGAATTTCTTTCGATCCCGATGAAGCGGCTCTAACTTTCAGTGAAAACGCCCTGATAAAAGCACGGGAACTGAAAAAAATCCTTAAAAACAGCGATGACATTGTAATTGCCGATGACTCAGGGCTCTGTGTTGATGCCTTAGACGGACGCCCCGGCGTTTTTTCAGCCCGTTACGGAGACGAAAACGGCAAAAAAATCTCTCAGGAACAGAAAAATCTCAAACTCCTCGATGAACTGGGAGACAACAAACAGCGCAGCGCCCGTTTCATCTGCGCTATGGCTCTTTTATGGGATCACAACCGCTTCATAATTGTTCAGGAAACAACAGAAGGTCAAATCGTTCAAAAAAACGAAATAAGAGGTCAGGGCGGATTCGGCTACGACCCCATCTTCCTCCTGCCCCGCTTAGGCAGAACCTTAGCGGAGTTATCAGCAGAGGAAAAAAACGGTCTCAGCCATCGCGGAAAAGCCGGTGCTGTTATTGGAGGAATATTGAGAAAAGTTTAACCACGAACTCATACCTTCGGTATGCACGAACTTGATGTTTGAAATATTTATTTATCCTTCAAACTCCTCGAATTATGATAAAATTTGATGATTGGAAAAAATATCTAAGCAGTGGTTCGTATGCATACCAAAGGTATGATTCGTGTGGTTCGTGGTAAAAATTCTTACTTTTTGATTTGGGAGATATATGTCAAGAACTAACATCCTTTCACAGTTAAACGATCCGCAGATGCAGGCGGTGCGCACAATTGACGGTCCCGTGCTGATTATCGCCGGAGCGGGTTCGGGGAAGACGCGCGTTATTACTTATCGCATCGCTCATATGCTTGATAAAGGGATTCCGCAGTCGGCGATACTCGCGCTCACTTTTACAAATAAGGCGGCGCGGGAAATGGAGAGCCGTGTTAAAGAGCTGACCCGAAAAAAATTGCAAAGCCTTACTGTCAGCACATTTCACGCGTTTGGGCTGCAAATTATAAGCGAAAATTACGAGCTCCTTGGTTTCAGAAAGAATTTTTCGATTTATGATGAGACCGACAAGATGACGCTGATAAAAGAATCGCTTCGTGAATGTAAAATGTTTTCGCATAAGGTTGATATTTACGCGCTGAGCCAGTTCTTCTCAAAAATAAAAACAGGTTTAGCCGAATGGGTTGAAAACGCCGATATGCAGCCAGTTTACGAAGAATATCAGCAGGAACTGAAAATTTATAATGCCGTTGATTTTGATGATTTGCTTACAATTCCGCTCGAATTGCTTGAAACCAACAATGATGTTTTGAAAAAATACAGAGAAAAATACCGGTATATCATGGTTGATGAATTTCAGGACACAAGCCTTATTCAATATAAAATAATGAAATTGATAGCCGGAGATAAAAACGCAAATTGCTGTGTTGTAGGCGATGATGATCAGTCAATCTATTCATGGAGAGGAGCTAATTATCAGAATATTCTGATGTTTGAAAAAGATTTTCCCGCCCGCGTCGAAATCAAACTTGAGCAGAATTACCGCTCTACTTCCACAATCCTTGATGCCGCCAACGGCGTAATTTCGCATAACACCGGCAGAAAAGACAAAAACCTCTGGTCATCGCAGGAAGGCGGCAGACCGATTGAAGTTTTTTTTCCCGAAAATGAAACGGCGGAAGCGGAATTTATCGCAGGGCAGATAGATCAATTTAAAATAGCGGAAAACTATAAATTCCACGACTTCGGAGTCCTTACAAGAACAAATTCGCTGGCGCGTAACATTGAAGAAGCGTTTCTCGCGAATAATATTCCCTACCGCGTCTCGGGCGGAACAAGTTTTTTCCAGCGCAAGGAGATAAAAGATATCTCTTCATATATGCGTATCCTCGCGAATCCCGACGATGACGTCAGCCTTTTGCGGATCATCAACACTCCGCGAAGAGGAATCGGCAAAACGACAATCGCGGCGTTAAACGAAATTTCCAAAAAAAACCGCATCAGCGTCTGGGATTCAATTTCCCGCCTCAACTACGCCCGCTCTCAGGGACAGCAGGGGCTTTTTCAGGACAGCAAAGCCGCCACAGAGCTTGAAGAGTTCGCCGCCTTAATCGAAAAAAACCGCTCTCTCTTTATAGAGCGGCAGGGGAAGGAAGGTAAGCCGTGGAAGCTCTCCCAATGCGTCCGCTCCCTTGTCGATGAAATCGACTTCTGGAGCTATCTTGTGATGGAGCACAGCAAAGACGAAAAAAAAGCCAAGTGGAAGTACGCTAACATCGAATATTACATCCGTATGATTCAAAACTGGGAAAATGATGACGACACCGCCGATGCCGGTCTGTACCCGTGGCTGAACAGGATCAGCCTTATCACCCGCGATGACGGAGAAGACGACACAAGCGGAAAAGTAAATCTCTCTACTATCCACGCGGCGAAAGGTCTTGAGTTCCCGGTCGTTTTCATCGCGGGCGCCGAAAACGGTCTTATGCCTCACGAAAAAAGCATTGAGGAAGACGAAGAAAATGAAAGCGGCAGCATCGAAGAAGAGCGCCGTCTTTTCTACGTCGCGATTACAAGGGCAAGAGAAAAACTGTACATTACAAGCTGCCAAAAAAGACGCAGCCTGCAAACTGTCAGCGAGCGGGAACCTTCTCCCTTCCTTGACGAGATCCCGAAAGAACTTGTTAAAATCACCGAAATATCAAATGAAGCGGCTAACGAAGAAGAAGCGGAGAAGTATATAGCGCAGATGAGAGCGATGTTCAAATGAAATTAGGGTTTAAATGATATTAGGGTAAAAGCTTTTGTAAGACCTCAGTTTTGAAAGAGGCTCGGTATTCAATTCTTTTTCTTATTAAAAAAACCGAATTTATAACCTACGCCTAATCCCATTACAAAACGGTTGTAATGTAAAACCTCGGGGTTAGGCGCGAGAGGGTCGTAGGGGTTTTTCATTACAGCATCCGTGAAACTGTGCAAATAATTTATATCAACAAAAAAAGTTCCGTGTTTGCCTCCCTTTGCCGCGATTTGAATTCCGGCGCCGAAAGAGAGAGAAGGAAATTCGGTAAACAGCGGAGACGGATTAAGCAGATAATTAGCCGCAAGATACGGTTCAAAAATCAAAAAAGGCGTCTTTATAGGAAACTTCAGCTCGGCGCCTGCTGCAGTATTATAATATGAATATGTGCTTGTATCACCCATACTCACCTGAAAGTTCGCTTCCAAACTCATGAAATTTAAAAATTGAAATTCAATGCCGATTGTAGCTCCGGGCTGCGGCTGTATTTTGTGCTCAAGCGGAATCATGTCGACGGGCGCATCAAAAGTTCCGTCATATACTGCCTGACCGCCGACTAATCCGGTAGGCTTCAGTACGTGAAAAACTACAGGATAATTTACCGATGCCCGCAAGTATATCCATTTATTCTGCCATCCCCTGTCGTCTTCCGTTTTTACAGTCCGGTCCGCTCCCCCGCTTCTGGCGGCAGGCGGAATGTAAACTGTAGCTTTCAGGAAAATTAATTGAGTATATTCGTACATTTCTATTAATTGTGTGAAGAAAAAGTCAAATCGAAGAACTACCATATTATCTTTATTGTTAATTAAATAAATTCTTAAGATATATTGATTGTCATTGGGAGGAGCGGGGCGCTGAACGCCGTCAATCATAACCGTATTTGGGATAACTGAAAAGCGGAAAGTATAGGCTGCTTCCTGTTTGGTTTTAGTTACGGTATAACCAAAGGTAGCTGCCTCAATAGCGAAATTTGTTAAAAAGAATTCCCTATGTTCTTCGTTTTCCGCAGTTCCTTCAATAAACAGGAAATCATTAGGGATACTTTGAGCGAAAGAGGAAACTGCAAAAAGTGTCAAAACAGCAAAAAACAGCGCATTTTTCATCTGAATTTAAATATAGTATAATTTCTATTTATTTTCAAGATTCAATTGAATTTTTAAAACATTCCCGTGTTAATCATAAAGATATGTTATCCTGTAATCCGTAATTGCTCTAAACCTGAGCTTTGTATAGAGTTTTTGAGCTGCGTGGTTTGACTTTTTTACAAAGAGAGTTACTCCCCTGCCGTCTTTAATAAGAGAGGAGATAAAAAGAGAGGTCATTATACCTGCAATACCCATATTTCGGAAATCTGGGTGGATAAATACGCCGCCAATCAGATATTTAGTAAATGAAATCCCGCTTACGTTAATTTTTCCAACTATACGTCCGTTAACCTCCGCGGCAAAGATATTGCCGCCTGCGATAATGGAAGCCAGATTAATGCGGCTGGCGGCGGGGCTGAAAACCGATCCTTTGTGCAAAACCTCCTCATGCTCATAAGCCGCCTGAAGCGGCGCCAAGGCGTCCAAATCAGTCATTTTAGGGGCTCTTATTACAAGACCCGGTATTGACGCGCTTATCTCCTTATTTTCTCTTAACCAACGATCCGAGTTCACTGCTGTTAAATCAAGGCTCATAAAATCATAGTCAAAAATATCAGAAATCTCCCTGCCGTATTTTTTTACCGTGTCTTCAATTATTATAACTTCTTCTTTTAACCCTTGAATTGAATGAATCTTTTTTAAAGTAAAATAACCTCCCAAAAATTTAGGCTGCGGCATATCATATTGACAGCTTCCCTCAGCGCGGTTTCCCCTGTAAAGAACAGGCAATAGAGTGCTTTTTGAATTAATAATTAAAGCCGATAACTCATTTTTCTTTCCCGTCAATGTCCAGACCGTATCTCTTGACGGTACGCGGGAAATAAAACGCGCTGCCGCGCAGGTGTAATTATCTTCCAGATCGCGTAACATATCTTCCGCGGGGAAAATTTCGTTTTCTTTATTTTTCATTTTCCGCCATGAAAAGTAATTATCGTTCATAAGGAAGAACTCCGTAAGCGGGTATCCTGCCCAGAATTGCGGAAAATCCTGCGGCGAAAGATTCCGGCGCGTAACTGTAAACAGCGACAGCGCCTGTAACCCAGGGAATAGTTTCAAGATGAAAAGGACTTAAAATAGAAAAAACATAAACCTTTTTATTAGAGTTTCGCAGGCTCTGAAGAAGACGCAGATCAGCGCTGTCTGAAAGGCAGAAAATAACCGTATCCGCGTTACGTGCGTACGCAAGAAGAGCAGCCGAATCCGTAGCAGGAGTTATGCTTAAAATAACAGGGTTTGGAAAAGCGATCCTTCCGTAAACAAAAAAGTTGGTGAATTTTCCCGCAAGAAGAACCCTTCCAGCTTTTTCCCGCGTAAGCGGAAAAGCCGTCTTAGTATCTTCAGGGTATACGATTGTAACGCTTCGCGCCGCTAAATCCATAAAAAAAGCGGACGCGTCAGGATCGGATAATCCTTTTTGTACTCTTGCTATATCGGGAATATGAGGAAAACTTTTCTCGCCGCGAAGATAGGTAAGCTTTAATTCGAGCACCCTGCGGGCGGAAACTCTAACAATGGAGCGGAAGTCTTCATCCTTCATTGAACTGACAAGATGTGTCCAAAACTGATCGTTTAACGGAGGAGCGTAAAAAATCAAAATTATATCGTTGCCTGCCGCAATCGCCTGCTTTGCTGTGAGATGAATCGCCCGCAGATATGAAGCGGCTCCTATCATCATTAAATCATCGGTTATTACAATCCCTTTAAAATTCATTTTTTCACGTAACACATCGCGGAGAAACCATGATGAAAGAGAAGCGGGAGTCTCTCCTCCTTCCGTCAGCGGAAATGAAAGATGCCCGCTCATTATCGCAGGAATTTCTTCATTGATAAGCATCCTGTAGGGAATAAGCTCTCTATCCCAAAGCGTATCGTACGTTATCTGTATCCTGGGAAGGATGCCGTGAGAATCAAGCGCTGTATCTCCGTGTCCGGGAAAATGTTTCGCTGTCGGAATAACACCGGCTGCCAATTGGCCCCGCGCATAAGCCGCGCCCAAAATACCTGCTTTTACAGGATCGCTTCCGAAAGCGCGCGGACCTATTAAAACAGAAGCGCGGTTTGAAAAAAGATCAACTGTCGGAGCAAAGTTCATATTGACCCCGAGGAGAGCAAGCTCTTTGCCGATATAATAACCTGCTAAATACGCATCACGCGGATACCCTGACGCGCCGATAGCCATATTCCCCGGCGTCTCGCTTGTAGCTCCCCTGATATGCCGTATCCAGCCGCCTTCCTGATCTGTCGCTACAAGAAGAGGAATTCCAAAAGGAGAGGCTAAACTTGCTTTTTGCATTTCACTTACAGCTCTTGCAACCCGCACAGTATTGTTTGCGTTCCTTCCGAAAATTTTTACCCCGCCGATATTCCTCTGTCTGATCCAATTCATTATAAGAGGCGAAGGATCTTCCCCATCCCAGCCGAACATTAAAAGCTGAGAGAGCGCCTGCTCATCTGTCATAGCTTTCTCAATAGCCGCGGCAAGCTCTGAAGGAGAGGCGGCATCGCTGAATTTTTGCGAAAAGAGAGGAGCGGCAGTTAGTATTAAAAGAGTTAATAGAATTTGTATTGTTTTTTTTCTCAAAATTAATTCCCTATTACCTGCTCCCCGCTTCATCTATATACTTCGCCGCATTATGCGCTGCCACAGCTCCGTCGGCGGCGGCTGTTACCACCTGGCGGAAGGCGCCTGAGCGGACATCGCCTGCGGCGAACAGGCCGGGAACGTTAGCTGCCATTTGCATATCTGTGATAATATAGCCTTCTTCATCAAGCGCGGCATTAACCCCTGACGCAAGAGAGGCTTGAGGAACTGTTCCCGCGAATATAAAAACAGCGTCGGCTTCTTCTTCGCGTTTTTCACCTGTTAAAACATTTTCTAATAAAACAGATTTTACTTTTTTATCTCCTTTTATTTCTTTGATTACTGTGTTAAAGCGCGTTTTAATATTCGGGTTTTCAAGCGTTCTTTTGGCAAGAGCTTTCTGGGCGCGCAATGTATCACGGCGGTGAACAAGAATAACATTGTCCGACAGATGAGAAAGATAACGCGCTTCGTCACAGGCGGCGTCCCCTCCTCCGACAACAAAGATTTTTTTTCCTTTGAAGAAAAATCCGTCGCAGGTGGCGCAGTAAGAGACGCCTTTTCCCGTAAAATGTTTTTCGCCCGGTATATCGAGCAGTCGCGGTTTCGCGCCTGCCGCGATAATGACAGAGACAGCGGATAGAACGGAGCCGTCATCAAGACTCACTGTAAAACGGCTGCCTTCTTTTTTAAGTGAAGTTACAACGCCGTTTTTAAATTCAGCGCCGAATTTTTCAGCCTGCCTGTGAAGATCCATTGCGAATTCATAGCCTGATTTTGGGCTGGAGATTTCCGCCCCCGAGGAATCATTCTGGCTGACATTTCCCGGATAATTTTCCAAAACATCGATTAATAGAGCCTGCCCGCCGACAGAAAGCTGCTCTATAACAATTACTTTTAAATTGGCTCTGGCTCCGTACTGAGCCGCCGTAAGCCCTGCGGGACCTGCGCCGATAATTAACAAATCATAATCACTCATTTTATCTCCCGAAAACATTTTACAATTTTAACTAATTAAGTTATAGTAAATTGTGATTGAAAAACCGTCAATTAACTTCCCCCGTCTCCTGATGATTTTGTTTACTATACAAGCAGCGGGTTTTACGCTTTTTCCAGCGGAGTTACCCGCGCAGACCAGGCAGATTTCGAATTCGAGGGAGCGCACGACGGAATTTCCCCGTTTAGAGCCGGATCCGAAAGCGATTGAATTCTACAATAAGATCAGCGGGGATTCAGAACTTTCATGGACAGAACTTTCCGAGCTGGCTCTCTGGGTATCCGGCGACACGTCTTTAACAAATTTGCAGAAAATTATTGACGCAGCTTCTTCTTTGAAAAATTCGGATATTCCCTCATCTGAAAGAGAAAGAGCTGAGTATATCCTCAGTTTTATGCATACAAATTTTTTAAGAACATATTCTGTTTATCAGACAAGGCTTGATACAATTTTTTCCAACGGAAGATTTAACTGCGTATCCTCTGCCGTTTTATATACAATACTGTGCAAATCAGCCGGCATTAAAACAAGCGGTGTTATTACAAAAGAACACGCTTTGGTAATCGTTCACATTAACGATCAAAATATTGATGTTGAAACGACAAACCGTTACGGTTTTGATCCGGGCAACCGCAAAGAATTTCACGATCAGTTCGGAAGGCTGACAGGTTTTGCTTATGTACCGGTAAATAATCACCGCGACAGGCAGACAATAAATCCGGTTGAACTTGTCTCGCTAATTTTGCATAACAGAATCGCAGAGCATGAGAGAACAAGCCGTTATGCGGAAGCGGTTCCTCTCGCATCAGATCGCGCCGCTCTGCTCAGAGGAAATTCGTCTTCATATAACAATTTTGATTCAAGCGGCGCAATTTTTGAGAATCCAATAAAAGAACTGATAGAAAGGCTTATTAATTACGGCGCGGCGCTTTTAAGAGCAAACAAAGAAGAGGAAGCGCTTAACTGGGCTGCTTCCGCTCCTTCAAGTTTCGCCGCTTCCGGGCGCTGGCAGGAATTTATTTACACGGCGGCAAACAACAGGATAGCGCGGTTTGTCAGAGAAAAAAAACCGCATGAGGCAAGGGCGTTTCTGGAAAAATACAAAACGCTGTTTTCGCAGAAAGTTTATTCACAGCTCGATTCAACTTTAGCTGATGCCGAACTTATTTTCAGAGCGAACAACATCCGAAGCGCCGCTGAAGGAGACATTGTTGTAAGCGATATTGATCAGGCAAGACGGAATTCAAGGCTGCCTGAAAAACGCGGGGATGAACTTCTTGTTTTCGCGATTCAAAAAACAGCAAATGTACTCTGTGCCGCTCCCGATATGAACTGGAGAGCCGCGATCAGTTATCTTGAAAACGCGGTTTCGCGGTACGGTAAAAACAGCGAGCTTGAACGAATCATTCAGGCGTACTACGGCAATCTCGCATCGGATTACCATAACCGATTCGCCGCGGAATGGAATAAAAGAAACACCGAAGAAGCAGAGCGTATTTTATTCGAGGCTCTCGCAGAATTTCCCGATAACAGGCTTCTCCTGTCGGATTTGGAAATTGTAAACAAGTTCCGCTCTCAGTAAATTACCGTGCGTAATAATTAATTAAACACCCGTCAATTAGTATCTGCCTTTCAGGGTCGGTTAGTTCGCCCAGAGTTGTTTCTATCTCTTTTACGGTTTCACCTAACACATAGCCTGTGATCTTTTCTTTCTTTTCCAAAACAGCGGTTTTAATTTCCGGAAAGAAAATAAAACAGTCAGGAGATAAAACGCTTTCGTCGGCGATAAGAAAAGGCAAAATCCCCCAGTTGATAAGATTTGACCTGTAGCGTTTTGTGGCGTATTCAAGAGCAAAGTTCGCGCTTGCACCTAACACACGCTGGCAGGAAGCGGCCTGCTCTCTGGCGGAGCCGTCACCTGGTTTTCTCGCGTAAATTGCGCTGCCCGCTTCGATATCCTTAATTGAAAGACCGGAATTGCCGCTTATGCTTTTTATTTTCTCTATTATCCCGTTTAATTCGCTGACAATCGGCACCTGTCCTTTAAGTTCCGCTCTCAATACTTGTACTTCTTTCGCCTTCATCACATATTCAGGATCTTTCCGGCTTAATGTAAACTCGGCAAGTTTCAGCGGGTTGGAACGGTAGGAAGAAGTTTCACCTGATGGAATAAGCTCATCAGTTGTCGTTACGGGATCTGTGATGAAACTAACGATTTTAATAAGAAGATTTTCGCCAAGAGGGGGCATTTTAGGCCAATCTTTGATGTTGGGGCCGAATATCAATTCTTTATTACTTTGAGGTTTGCCGATGCCGTTGTAAACGCGTTTATCGTAAATAGATCTGTCAAAGAAAAATTTGTACTTGCCGAAATTAACGTCAATATCCACCGCGGATGTTATCTTTCCGCCGTTGACGGCGGTCGCAGCTACGGAACGGGCATCCATTAGCGCGACAGAAGCGAGCTGCCCATCGCCTGGTTTTGAGCCTTCGCGGTTCATAAAGTTGCGCGTAACATGACGGACTGAAAGCTCGTTGTTCGCCGGAGTGTCTCCCGCTCCGAAACATGGGCCGCAGAAAGCTTCCCTTACAATAACTCCCGCTTTCATCAATGTTTCTACAGCGCCGTTTTTTACAAGCTCCAAATACGCAGGCTGACTTTCCGGGTATACGCTCAATGAAAAGTTTTCGCTGCCAATCGAAGCGCCTTTTAGGATATCCGCGGCCGCCATAATATTTTCAAAAATACCGCCTGAGCATCCGGCTATAACCGCCTGCTCAGCCCACAACCCGCCGTTCCTGTATTTTAAACCAAGATTAAGGCGCAAGCCTGTCGTTTTATTTTCTTCGTCTATTTTATAAAGAATATCTTTAGCATTCTGATTAAGCTCTTTTATTGTGTAAACATTACTCGGATGGAAAGGAAGAGCGATGAACGATTCTATTTTGGAAAGATCGATTTTTATGAATCCGTCGTAATACGCGGTTTCGGCGGGATTAAGATCTTTATAGTCGCTTCCCCTGCCCCGCTGTTCAAGATAAGTTTTTACAAGATCGTCAGTTCTCCAGATTGATGACCAGCAGGCAGTCTCCGTTGTCATTACATCAATGCCGTTGCGAAAATCCACCGACATATTTGAAATACCAGGACCGACAAATTCCATAACCTTGTTTTTAACATAACCGTTTTTAAAAACAGAACCGATAATCGCGAGGGCGGCATCGTGCGGGCCGATGCCTTTTTGAAGCTCCCCTTCAAGGTAAACACCCACTACGCCCGGCGACTGCATGTCGTAATATCTGCCTACAAGCTGCTTGGCAAGCTCTCCGCCGCCCTCGCCGACCGCAATTGTTCCAAGAGCGCCGTAGCGGGTGTGGCTGTCAGAGCCGAGAATCATTTTTCCGCAGCCCGCCATCATCTCACGGTTAAAACTGTGAATTACGGCAAGCTGAGGCGGCACATAAATCCCGCCGTATTTTCGCGCCGCTGAAAGCGCGAACACATGATCATCCTGATTGATTGTGCCGCCAACCGCGCATAAACTGTTGTGGCAGTTTGTAAGCACATAAGGAATCGGGAATTTTTCCATCCCGCTGGCGCGGGCAGTCTGAATTATACCTACATATGTTATGTCATGTGAAGTTAACGAATCGAATTTCAGCGATAAATTTCTTTCATCATCATTTTTGTTATGCGCAGCAAGAATTCCCGAAGAAATGGTTCCCTTCCTTGCCTGTTCTTTTGATATAGATATGCCGTACTGCGCCAATTTCGCCGGCGCATCGTTATCATCCGCGATAATTTCCTTTCCATTTATTAGATACGCACCGCCTGTAAAAAGTTCAATCATAATATCCTCCGAATTAATAAAAAAAATTGATCTGTATTATTCATCATTCTAACATCTTTAATACTATTTATTCTATAATGTCTTGTCAAACCCCCTAGTCATCGATCAAAAAATCATTTAGAATAATGTTATGGAAGAACTTGACCTTCATTATACAAAGGGAGACCCTGACTTTGGGATCGCTTCGGAAGGCGAATTTATTAATGATATTGAAATATTAATAAAAAGAATTTCCGAAGTAAAAAATACGGTTAAAATGCTCAGCATTAACTTTCAATACGGCATTACTGAAATTCCTGCCGTGCTTAGCGAGTGTAAATTACTGGAAAAATTAAATATTTCGCACACAGGCATCACTGAAATTCCGGATTTTGTTTTTTCGCTGCCGAATCTGGCAGATCTTTCATGCTGCTGCACCTATCTTAAAGAATTCCCGGTAAACGTTTTTAAAGCGCAAAAACTTGAAAGGCTCCACATAAGGATTAATAAAGAATGGAATATCCCCGATAAAATACCGCCTCTTCCGAATCTGAAAATTCTTGCTATTGATTTATATACATCATTGGATATGCCTGTAAATTTGGGTGTTCTGAATAATCTTGAACAATTTTTAGTTGCTACAAAATATACGGAAGGCGATGTTCCTGATCTGCCGTCTTCTTTTAAAAATCATCCGGTTTTAAGAGACTACAGTATATTTGATCCTTTTCATAAATACAGAAAAAATTTTAATCTTGATAATGCCGTTAAAATTCTTTCTACGTGTTCTAAATTTGAATATCTTAATATTTCAGGTTTAGATGTCGGAAAGGGACATCAGGCTCTGTCTAAATTGAAAAATCTGAAAAAACTGGAAATGGGACATTTAGTAACAGAAGGAAATATTTTTGCTTCGATATCAAATCTGAAAAATCTTGAAGCGCTCCATATTTGGGGCAGCGAGTTTAGAATAACGGAAATTCCCGATATATTTTCCGGCTTGAGCGGATTAAAAGCTTTTTCATTAGCAGGCAACATGGTTACATCTCTTCCGCCGTCGATTTATACTCTTTCAAATCTTAAAGAGCTGAGCATTGGCACTACAGGAATTTTTTCGTTAGACGACAAAATTGGCGGCATGCAAAATCTTGAGATCATTCGTATATATGACGGACTTTTAAGCAGTTTGCCGGAAACGGTTTTTACGCTTCCAAATCTTAAAATATTAAATATCGAAGAAAATATTTTTACAGCGGATGAAATTTCAAAAATAAAAAAGAAGCTGAGCGCCCTTGCCAAAGACGGTCAAAAAATCCAGTTTGTATGTGATAAGCAGGGACACCGGCAGATGGTAAAAAAACTGCGGGCTTTTAATCTGCAAAACGCGGGAAACGCCGCCAAAGTAAAGCCTGAAGTGTATATTAATCATTGCATGAACGCGATAAATGAAAATCCGTATTCGATAAAATACGTTGAAACCTCAATGTTAAACGACACAAATACTTACGCGAAACTCTGCATAGCGGCAGTCAGAAAGAAGGTTGCCGCTCTGGAAAATATCGCGCCTGAGGCTCTTGGAAAACAGCTTTATTATTCTGTTTGCATGGAAGCCGCGAAATCACAGGATATCGGAAGAGCTTTTAATTTTATCAACAGCAAGTTTTTACCGGACAGCGAATATATTCAGGTTTGCATTGAAGCGGCGCTTCATAACAGACATTCGGATTTTATTGAAAACTTTAACGCCGAAGAATTCCAAAAGCGCTTCAATCGTGATATTTACGAGCGTGTCTGCTGGGTTGCTGTATTGCATAATCCGAAAACCGCATCAAAGAAGCTCAAATAAATATATTAACAAGGAGGTGAATTATGGCAGAAACAAAAAAGTATAAATGCAGCGTGTGCGGCTACGAACATCCGGGAAGCAAGGAAGAATTTGAACAGCTCCCCGATGACTATCAATGCCCTGTTTGCGGAGTCGGAAAAAGCGATTTTGTGTTTGAATAAGAAAAATAAAAAGACAAAAGAATAAGTACTGGGTGGCTTGGCACTATTTTTGTCTGAAAAATTTAACACGAACGGGAACAAAGAACAATTAGCAAAGAACAATTAACAAAGGAATACTTCGTTATCTGCTCTTTGCTATTGTTCGTGTAGTTCGTGGTTAAATTCCTCTCCAAACAACAAGTTCGCTCTTGTCGGTTAATGGTAAATCCTTCCTTCATATATCAAAAAATATGCAATATTCTCACTTTAATAGTCAATTTATATGCATTTTTCTTGACAATAGGGTCAAAAAAGCGGTAAAATAGGATTATGAGGTTTTTATGCTGAAAAGAAAGATAATTCAGACCTTAAAAAACTGGAAAAATACCAAAAAAAACGAGTGTTTACTGGTAAAAGGGGCAAGGCAGATCGGGAAAACCTTTATAATCGAAAAATTTGGCAGGGATTTTTATAAAAGTTACATTTATATCAATTTTTTGGAAAATCCGGGGCAGAAGGATATTTTTGAGGGGAGCCTTGAGGCTGCGGAAATAATAAAAAAAATGTCGCTTGTTTTTTTTAATATTGATTTTGTCGCGGGCAATACTTTAATTTTTATTGATGAAATACAGGAGTGTCCGAACGCGCGCACGGCTATAAAATTTTTAGCATTGGATAATAGATTTGATGTAATCGCCTCGGGTTCTCTTTTGGGAATAAATTATAAGGAAGTTCCTTCAATTCCTGTCGGTTATGAAACGCAGATTGAAATGCACTCGCTGGATTTTGAAGAATTTTTGTGGGCTGTTGGTTTTAATGAAAAGAAAATAGAAAGTATAAAAGAATATTTTAATAGTTTGGAAAGAATACCGGATGCGGTAAATTCTCAAATGATGAAATTTTTTCGTGAATACGCGGTAATCGGCGGAATGCCTTCTGTAATCAACCGTTATCTTGATACAAATAATTTCGGCGAAGTTCAGAAAGAACAGGATCGGATTATTAATAGTTATATTGATGATATATCGCAATACGCTTCAATGACAGAAAAACCAAAAGCAAGAAATTGTTTTCTTTCCATTCCAAAACAGCTCGCGAAGGAATATAAAAAGTTTCAGTTTTCTGTTGTTGAAAAAAAAGCTTCAGCGAGAAAATACGCCAACAGCCTTGAATGGCTGCGCGACGCGAATTTAATATGTTTTTGTTTTAATGTTTCAAAGCCTGCTTTTCCGCTGCGGGCTTATGAACGCGATGAGCAATATAAAATTTATTTACACGATACAGGTTTGCTTGTATCAATGTACGGTTTTGAAATAAAAAAAGAAATTATTGATAATACGCTGAAAGGCTCCGCAAAAGGCGGTATCTACGAAAATCTTATTGCGGATGTTTTAATCAAAAAAAATTATAAGTTAAATTATTTTAAAGCGGATGATAATACGCAGGAAATTGAATTTTTATTGAACGGTGAAGGATCTGTAATACCAATCGAAGTAAAAGCCGGAAAAGGCGCATCAATTTCATTGAATAATATATTGATGAATCGGGAAATAAAAACGGGATATAAACTCATTGCGGGGAATATCGGGCAGGACGGCAAAAAAATAACGCTGCCTTTATATATGGCGATGTTTTTATAATTTCGTGCTATAATAAGTTATGGCAAACCGGAAAACCGAAAGAGTCGAATTAACCGTTCTAAACAAGCCCGGAGTTCTTGGCAGGGTTGCGGGACATATCCGACATGAAGGCTGGAATATAAAGCGCCTGAGTGTACAGCCAACAAACAGTGAAACCGGCGCTGATGACAATGAGGGCGAATGGGCGAAAATTCCCGGCACATCCTTCATGGAAATCGACATTGAAGGAGCGCATACAAAACTCGCGCAGGTAATGGATCGTATTTTAAATCTTGACTGCGTGATAAGTATCGCCATGATTCAAAACGGAGAAAAAATAATTCGAAGGCGTCCTCTTGAATGTATCATCGAAGAAACGCCTAAAGAAAAAATAATTAAAGCGCCGCTAAAAAAAGAAAATACTTTCAGAATACTGGCAATTAATCCAGGCTCAACTTCGACAAAATTCAGCCTTTACGATAATGAACAATGCGTCATTACCAATAATATCAGTCATGACACGGCGCAATTAACGCAATACGGATCGGTATTGAATCAAAGGGAATTCCGAAAGGGGTGCATCTTGCAAAGCCTGAACGCGTGCGATGTTGACGTATCTTCCATTGACGCGATCGCCGGGCGCGGCGGTCTTTTAAAACCGATTGCGAGCGGCGTTTATATCATCAATAAAAAGATGATTGACGATCTTCACAGCGCAACAGCGGCGATCCACGCATCGGCGTTAGGTGCAATTATAGCGTCTGAAATCGCGGACGATCTTGAAACAAAGGGGCGGACTGTAAACGCCTACGTTGTTGATCCGATTGTCGTAGACGAAATGGACCGTAACGCGAAATTAACCGGAATGCCGGGAATTGAAAGATCCAGCGTGTTTCACGCGTTAAACCAAAAAGCAATAGCGAAAAGACTTGCGAAACAATTGGGTAAAACTTACGAAAACGCGAGGTTCATCGTTGCTCATCTCGGCGGAGGCATTACAATCGGCGCGCATCGTTACGGCAGAGTGATTGACGTTAACGACGCTCTCGCAGGCGAAGGTCCCTTTACCCCGGAGCGCACCGGCGCTGTGCCGCTGGTCCCTGTTATCAACATGTGTTTTTCAGGCGAATATACCCAGAAAGAAATGATAGAAAAAGTTACCAAATACGGCGGCATGAAAGCGTACCTCGGCACCAACGACGAAACCGAAGTTGAAAAAATGATAAATGACGGAGACGAGTTTGCCGCTCTTGTCTCGGATTCAATGGCATATCAGGTATCAAAAGAAATAGGAGCGATGACCGCCGTTCTTGAGGGACTTGTTGACGCGATAATCCTCACAGGCGGACTCGCCTACTCGAACCGCTTTACAGGCGCGATTAAACAGCGTGTCGATAAACTTGCTCCTGTTTATGTTTTCCCCGGCGAGGATGAAATGCTGGCACTGGCAAGCGGTGTTCTGCGTGTTCTGCGCGGCGAGGAGAAAGCGACAAGGTATTAAAACGCAATGATAATAACATTCAGGAGGAATTATGAGTAAGTTAATCATCAATACAGAGAAAAAAGGCGAGAAAATCAACAAAGAAATTTACGGACATTTTGCCGAACATTTAGGCAGATGTATATATGAAGGAATTTATGTCGGAGAAACTTCCTATATTCCAAATGTCAGGGGAATGCGCACCGATGTCGTCGAAGCGTTAAAACAAATAAAGCTTCCTGTTATTCGCTGGCCGGGCGGCTGTTTTGCCGATGAGTATCACTGGAAAGACGGAATAGGTCCAAAGGCAAAACGAAAAAAAATGATCAATACGCACTGGGGCGGCGTAATCGAAGACAACTCTTTCGGCACTCACGAGTTTTTGGATTTTTGCGAACAGGTCGGATGTGAGCCGTACATCAACGGAAATTTAGGAAGCGGTACTGTTCAGGAAATGAGCGAATGGGTTGAGTACATCACTTTCGCGGGTGAATCGCCTTTGTCCGCGCTCCGAAAAGAAAACGGTCAGGATAAACCGTGGAAGTTAAAATACTTCGGAGTAGGAAATGAAAACTGGGGCTGCGGGGGAAATATGCGTCCTGAATATTATGCTGATGAATACCGCCGTTATCAGACATATATCCGCAATTACAACGGCAATCAGATTTACAAAATCGCCTGCGGCGCGTGCGACTTTAATTATAAATGGACAGAAGTTTTGATGAGCAATGCGCGATTACACATGCACGGACTTTCGCTTCATTATTATACGATCACAAACTCATGGGAGAAAAAAGGATCGGCTCTTAATTTTACAGAACAGGAATATTACACGACATTGAAAAAAGCGCTTGTCATGGATGATATAATCGCTAATCACAGCCGCATCATGGATACGCATGATCCCGGAAAAATGATTGGCTTGATTGTCGACGAATGGGGTATCTGGCACGATGTAGAAGCGGGTTCAAACCCCGGCTTTCTGTATCAGCAGAATACCATGAGAGACGCGCTTGCTGCCGCCGTTACTCTGAATATTTTTAACAAACACTGCGATCGTGTTAAGATGGCAAATATCGCGCAGATGATAAATGTGCTTCAGGCGATAATCCTTACCGACAAGGAAAAAATGCTCCTAACGCCGACCTATCATGTGTTTGATCTTTTCAAGAAACATCAGGACGCGGTTCTCGTTGAAAGTTACATCGAAACATCAAACACAGGAACACAAGAAGCGCCGGTTCCCGATTTACACGTTTCTGCTTCTCAAAACAATAATGAAATTCACATAACGCTTATCAATCTTTCTTCAAATGAGAGCCGAAAAATTGACATGGAAATTCCGGGCTTCAATACGAAAAACATATCCGCAAAGATTTTATCAGGCGGTATACACGATCATAATGATTTTTCAAATCCCGATAAAGTAAAACTTGCAGATTTTACAGGCATAGCAAAAACAGAGCGTAGTTTTGATTTTACGATACCGGCTTGTTCGGTGATGGGGATTACGGTTCGTCCATAATGGGAAGCAAGTGGTTTTCCGGTGTCTCCGACTCCAATTTTCTGCTTTTCCCTCTGGAAAACGTAAAAAAACAGTGAAAATCATAATATCAGATAATTTGACATAATTCTCTATCTGTTATAAGCTTAAATGACTGACTGCGCTTTTGTTTGGGTGCGAGAATGCAATTTTAAGGACTAATTAATGAATATACGCGTTAGGGCGATACTCGTCATAATTATAACAAATTTTTTTATTATTTTGTTCAGTGTTTTTGTCGGTACAAGATATGTTGAAAAAAATATAGATAATTCTGTTGAAGCGGATCTCATTGTTATGTCCAATATCGCTGATCATTATATCAGCAGCGATATAGAGAATTTAAAATTGAAAGCGGGAAGAATTACCGATAGTCTTGAAGCGGTAAATGAAGAACGCTGGCAGAATGTTCTTGTCGGACAATGCAGTATATATCCTGAGTTTATCGGGATGGCGGTCTTTGATGTGCAGGTCAGGCTTGAAAGAAGCAGTCTGATTGCGGCAGCCGGAGAAAATCCCGCTCAGTTAGATGTGTTAAACGACAAATATATTAAAAATTCCTTTATTAACAAAAAGATATTAACTTCGACAATTCATTCTGATAACGGACTTGTGATTTATCTTGCTCATCCTTTGTCATCTTCGCACGGCAATGCTTCAATACAAACAAGGATTCTTGTTATTACGCTTCCCGGGACATATTTCAAAGAGCTGCTTTCCGCTTTTACCGTATGGGAAACTGGTCATATTTTTATGAGCGATGCCGAAGGTTACGTGATATCCAATCCGCGTGAAAACTGGATGGCGGATCGTTTCAATTATATTACTGCCGCGCAAACCGATCTGGATTTTACATCATTGTCGGAGACTGTTACGCGCATGGCTCGCGGCGAATCCGGAACGGCGTATTATACTGTTTACAGAATTCCCCGCGTGTGTTCTTTCAGGCCGATTTCAGGCTCGCAGGAAGGATGGAGCCTCGGAGTTGTCGCGCCCCTCAACGAAAGCCCTGTAAAAAATACTGGCAGAGGGCTTATTGTTGTAGCTATTGTAAGCATCATTCTTAATGTTATAGCCGCGGTTATCGCGTCAAACTTTATTAGAAAACCTTTTGAAAGAATTGAAGTCTTAAAAGAAGAAGCTGAAATTTCCAATAAGGCAAAGTCGGCGTTCCTCAGTACAATGAGCCATGAAATCCGTACGCCGATGAACGCGATATTGGGTATCAGTGAAATTCAGCTTCAAAAAGAAAAGCTTGAACCTGATTTAAAAGAAGCGTTTGAAAAAATTTATTCTTCAGGCGATCTTTTGCTGGGTATTATAAACGATATACTTGATCTTTCCAAAATAGAAGCAGGCAAACTTGAACTTATAAATTCAAGATATGAAATTGCGAGTTTAATAAGCGATGCCGCTCAGCTTAATGTGATGCGGATCGGCAGTAAAATGATTGATTTTCAGGTTATTATTAACGAAAAAATTCCGTCGCATTTGTTAGGTGACGAGCTGAGAATTAAACAAATTCTGAATAATTTGCTTTCTAACGCTTTTAAATACACTGATTCGGGAACTGTTAAACTTATTATTGATGCCGAAGCAACAAGCGATGAAGAAGTGTGTCTTATTATCGAAGTAAGCGATACTGGACAGGGTATGACCGAAGAGCAGGTAGGAAAGCTCTTTGATGAATATTCCCGCTTTAATCAGGAAGCAAACCGTACGGCGGAAGGCACAGGGCTTGGAATGAGCATTGCGCGTAAGCTGATTAATATGATGAACGGTGACATCAAAGTTAAAAGCGAGCCCGGAAAAGGCTCAACATTTACGGTTAGGGTTTTTCAGGGTAAATGCGAAGCTGTTGAGCTTGGCAGCGAGACCGCGGACAATCTGCGGCAGTTCAGGACACATTCAAGGGCGTTTATGAAGAGGGTGCAAATCTCCCGGGAACCCATGCCTTACGGAAGAGTGCTTGTTGTTGACGATGTGGAAGCGAATATCTATGTCTCTAAAGGACTTTTAGCGCCGTATTATCTTGAAGTTGATTCTGTGAACAGCGGAGTATCAGCGATTAATAAAATTAAAAGCGGTGAAGTATACGATATTATTTTTATGGATCACATGATGCCGGAAATGGACGGAATAGAAGCGGTCAGGCATATTCGTAATTTACAATATAAAGAGCCTATTGTCGCTCTTACAGCTAATGCCATAGCAGGGCAGTTGGAAATTTTTATTAAAAACGGTTTTGATGATTTTATTTCAAAGCCGATAGACATAAGGCAGTTGAATACGATTTTAAATAAATTTGTACGCGATAAGCAGCCTCAGGAAGTAATTGACGCGGCGCGTCTTCATATCAAAGCGGCAGCGAACAATCAACAGGATGAGGGAAGTTCCGAGAATTTACAAGCGAACGCGCTGAAGCGCAGCTTGTTAAGCAAAAGTGTTTCAGGGCTTGATATTTACAAGGGACTTGAACTGTTTGATAATGACGCTGAATTTTATATCAGAGTGCTGAACGCGTATATCATCAGCGCAAAGGCGGCTCTTAGTGTCATTCAAAATGTTACCGAAGAAAATGTTTTAAGCTACAAAATTAATGTGCACGGGATTAAAGGCACAAGTTTCGGCATCCGCGCTATGATGATCGGAGAAGATGCGGCGCTGTTGGAAAAAGCCGCTTCTTCAGGCGATATGGACTACATAAAAAAGCATAATGCTCTGTTCTGCGAAAAATTAAAAATAATAGTTTTAGAGATCGAAGAAATGCTTGAAAGCATTGATGTTGTGAAAATGAAACCTAAAAAAGATAAGCCTGATATTGAAGTTCTTGCGTCTCTTCTTGAGGCTTGCGATAAATATGACATGGACGGCGCAGATGCCGCTATGAAGGAATTGGAAAAATATCAATATGAAACCGACAATGATCTTATTTCGTGGCTGCGGGATAACATTGACATTGTAAACTTTGAAGAAGCTGCCGAAAAACTCAAAAGTATAATGCAGTAAGGGAGGAAATAGTCAATGGCAAAGTCCGGTTTTGTTTCCGCTTCCTCAATAACAGGTATGCGGAAAAAAATCCTTTATTTAGATGACGTGAATTTCAACCTGATAGCGCTGAAAAAGGCGCTTGAAGCGCACTATGAAATATATCTTGCGGATTCAACAAATAAAATGTTTAAAATTCTTGAAAAAATTACACCGGACATGATTGTACTAGATGTAAATATGCCGGATATGGACGGCTATGAAGTAATTAAAAAATTGAAATCCGAGACGCAATATAAAGAAATCCCTGTTATTTTCATGACGTGTAACAGCGATAAGCAAAGTGTGGTGAAAGGATTGAGTTTGGGAGCGGCAGCTTATGTGGTAAAGCCGTTTAATCCAATAAAGCTTATTGAAGTTATCAATAATCAATTTCTTCCGAAACAGCTTTCTAAAAAACCGGCTAAAAATGATTTTAATCCCAATGTTCTTGTTGTTGACGATATGGGTACCATGTTAAGAACAATTCATCATGCGTTACACGACAAATATAATGTGTTTTTGCTTTCTAAATCCGATGTTGTTATCGACTTTCTGTTAAGCAACAAACCCGATATTATTCTGCTGGATTATCTGATGCCGGGGTTAAGCGGGTTTGACTTAATACCGAGAATAAGAGCCCTTGCGGGTTATAAAGATATTCCGATTATAATAATTACCACAGAGGGAACGATACAAAATGTGAGTGACGCTATTGCCCGCGGCGCGTCTGATTTTATTGTTAAACCTTTTGATATAAAAGAACTGAATTTTAAAGTAGAAAAGTTAATTCGATTATATAAGTCAAAGAGAGAAGACGATGAGAATGATTTTCTTTTAAATTAATGGCTTGAAAATTTCGCAAATTGGTGTGATAATGAAAAGTCATAAGATGATTTAAAATGGTTTACCGGCCGCCCGAAAGGCTTTAAAGCATTTAGAGGAATTAAAATGAAAATTTGGAAAAAATCGATTTTTATTATTTTAATAGTTATTCTCTTATCTGTGCTTTTTGTGGAATGTAGTTTTAAAAATAATCAGTTAAACAAAAATAACGCTGTGTTTAATTCATATCGGGAAATACCAGGCGTAACCAATTATGAAATAGAGGCGATAGAAGCGTATAGGCAAGCGGTATCGCGCGGCGATATCGAATACTTTGAGTACGGAATGCCTCTCAGTATAGAAGCGTTTATCGGGGAAGACGGTAAAATAAAAGGTTTTTCGGCGATGTTCTGCGAGTGGCTGACAGAACTTTTCGGAATTACCTTTAAGCCGGTTATTTATAAGTGGCAGGATCTTTTCGCCGGTCTTGATAGCGGAGAGATTTCTTTTACAGGCGAATTAACAAGAACTGAAGAACGTTTAAAAAATTTTTATATGACAGGCGCTCTTGTTTCGCGCCCTGTAAAGTATTTTCACATTAAAGGCGGAAAGCATCCTGCGGAAATTACTCAAGAACGTTTGCGGTGCGGTTTTATCAGCGGCGCTGCTACCATAAATTCCGTTATTGCGGAGCTCGTTCCGGGTTCTTATGAAGTTATTCTGCTGGATGACTTCAGTTATGTTTATGACGCGTTAGTCAGCGGCAAAATTGATGTTTTTTATTGCAGCGGCACGGCGGAAGTAAATTTTCTTGAACACAGCGATATAATCAGCAATAACTTTTATCCATTGATAAGAATGCCTGTATCGCTTGCTACAAAAAATAAAGCGCTAAAACCATTTATAACCGTAATTGATAAAGCGCTGGAGAACAACGCTACGCGTTATTTGTCAGAAATGTATAATCAAAATTATTTTTATTACACTAAATACAAACTTTTTTCTCAGTTTACCGAAGAAGAACTTAATTATATAGAAAGCAATCCTGTAATTCTGTTTTCGGCGGAACATGATAATTATCCTGCGTCATTTTATGATACCCGCATTAATAAATGGACAGGGATAGGTTTTGATATACTAAAAGAAATTGAAACGCTTACTGGTTTGAAATTTACGATTGCTCATGATGAAACAGCAAGTTATTCAAAATTAATTCAAATGCTTGATGACGGCGAATCATCATTTCAGCTTGAAATGATACGCGCCGCGGATCAGGAAGGAAAATATTTGTGGTCTGAGTTAACTCTTAATACGGATAATCCTGCGCTCATTTCCAAAACAGACGTAAGGAGTATTAATATTCATGAAATATATTCCGTTAAAGTCGGCTTAACAAAAGGTCTGGCGTATACCAATATGTTTCACAAGTGGTTTCCAAATCATAATCTGATAATTGAATACGAAAATCATTACGAAACATTTAATGCTCTGACGCGCGGTGAAGTTGATATGGTTATGAACAGTTACAGCGGTCTTTTGTATCTGACGCATTATCTTGAGCGTCCGGGGTATAAAATCAATTATATGTTTGATTATCCTTACGACTGCACTTTCGGTTTTAATAAAAAACAGGAAGTTTTATGTTCCATTATAAATAAATCGCTTGGTCTTATTGATACGCAGGGAATAACAAATCAGTGGCTGACAAAGACTTACGATTACCGTGTTAAACTTGCGGAAGCGCAGGTGCCCTGGTCGATCGGCGTGTCCGTTTTATTTTTCGGCGTCCTTGCTCTTGTTGCGGTTATGTTTATAAGAAGCCGCCTTACAAGCCGTGAATTGGAAAAACTTGTAAAGAAGCGGACGCATGAGCTTGCGCTGCAGACAGCTACGCTGACTACATTGTTTGATTCAATTCCGGATTTAATTTTTACAAAAGATAAAGACCTGAAATTTATTCATTGCAATAAAAGCCTGCTTGAGCATTTCGGAATAAAAAAAGAAGACTTAATAGGAAAAAGAGAAACAAATAAACTGTGGATGTCTTTTGAGAAAACAGAAGATGACGAGTTTTTAGATCGTAAAGTTATTAACGAAGAACAGCAATATGTAGTGGAAGAGTATATTCCGCATATTGACGGCTCTTCTCCGCTTTTTGAAACAATTAAAATGCCGCTGATTCTGAACGGCGTAGGAATCGGCGTTTTGGGAATTGCGCGTAACATAACGCGGCGAAAAGAAATGGAAAAGAAAGTTCTGTCTGATTACGAATACTCAAAAGAACTCAGCGACGCGCTCGCGGAAATTACCAAATCTCCGACAATATCGGCGGGGATTTTAAGAGACGCGGCAAGCGTTGTCGCTCAGATTGGATGCAAAGCTTTAAAAACTAATCGTGTCGGAATATGGAATTATTCGGAAAACGAAAACTGCCTTGAAAGCATTTTGTTTTATGATGTTTTCTCCGGCGAATACTCCTCTCAGCAAAATTACGATCTTCACAGCCGTCAGGAATACGAAAAGCTTCTTAAATCGGAACGCGTTATTGTTATGAATGATATTGACGAATGTATGCTGATATCAATGGTAGACAGTGAATATGATCATCTGTGCGCCGCGCTTGACGCGCCAATCCGCGTTGACGGCAAGCTTGTCGGGGTTGTCTGCGTAGAACAGTGGAGATCCGGAGAATATGCCGAAGAGCGCAGATGGCGGCTGGAAGAGCAGAGTTTTGCTTCATCTCTCGCGGATTTAATGGCGCTGGCTGTTTCAGGTTCCGAAAGGCGCAATGCCCGCGATTCTGCCGAAACCGCAAGCCGGACAAAATCATCATTTCTGGCGAACATGAGCCACGAAATCCGCACGCCGATGAACGCCATTCTCGGAGTAACAGAAATACTTATACAGCACGAAACTCTTCCCAGAGAAATCGAAGAAGGGCTTATCCGCATTTACAGCTCCTGTGAATTGCTTCTCGGCATCATCAACGATATACTTGATTTTTCAAAAATTGAAGCCGGTAAAATGGATATAATGCCGGCGAAATACAAAGTCGCGGGTATGATAAACGACTCTGTTCATCTTAACATGATGCGAATTGAAAGCAAACCGATTTCTTTTGAACTCAATGTTGATGAAAAAATTCCGTCATGGCTGATCGGAGACGAACTTCGCATCAAGCAAATTTTAAACAACCTGCTCTCTAATGCTTTTAAATATACTGATTCCGGTAAAGTTACGCTGTCGGTAAGCCATGAAACAATTTCCCTGATTAATTATCTGCCGGATCATTACATAAACGGACAAGTTAAGTGGCTTGATCCCGAAAAAGAAGGTATTACTCTTGTTTTAAAAGTAAAAGATACAGGTCATGGAATGACAAATGATCAGCTCGAAAAAATATTTGACGATTATTCCCGTTTTAATTATGAAAGAAATTCCGCTGTTGAAGGTACGGGGCTTGGGCTCGCTATTACTCAGCGCCTTGTTAATCTGATGGGCGGCGTCCTGCAAGTTGAGAGCAAACTTGATGTCGGCTCCGTCTTTACCGTAAAACTTCCGCAGGAAACTGTAGATGATGAGGTACTTGGAAAAGAAGCTGCCGATAACTTAATTAATTTCCGCACAAGTTATATATCAAAGAAAAAGAGAGGCCAGCTTGTCCGCGATATAATGCCTTACGGAAAAATTTTAATCGTAGATGATGTTGAAACAAATCTTTTTGTCGCGGTAGGCTTAATGAAGCTTTACAAGCTTCAGATAGAGACTGCAATGAGCGGCAAAGAAGCGATTGAAAAAATTAAAAGCGGCAAAGAGTACGATATTATTTTTATGGATCATATGATGCCGGAGATGGACGGAATAGAAGCGGTAAAACATATCCGCGATTTAGGTTATAAAGCTTCTATCGTGGCGCTGACGGCTAACGCTGTCGCAGGGCAGGCGGAGGTTTTTAAGAGTAATGGATTTGATGATTTTATTTCAAAGCCGATTGATATACGCCAGCTTAACGCTGTTCTGAATAAGCTTGTCCGCGATAAGCAGCCACCGGAAGTAATTGAAGCTGCCCGTAATCAAAAAGAAGATAAAGAAAGCGGCGCTTCGTCATCACTGCAGGTAGATTCTCTTTTAATTGAATCTTTTATAAGAGATGCTTCTAAAACTATTTCTTTGCTGGATGAACTTATAGCGGGACCCGAATGGCATACAAGCGAAGAGCTGCTGAAGAAATTTACAATTATTGTCCACGGAATAAAAAGTTCTCTGTGGAATATCGGCGAAATTGAACTTTCTAAATTCGCCCTTAATTTGGAAACAGCGGGAAGGGAACATAATACGGAGCAGATAATATCGGACATTCCCGATTTTATGCGCCAATTACGCGCTCTGCTTGAAAGGATAAAAAATATACAGAATGAACGCATTAATTCAATCAGCGCGGAAGAAGAGGATGCTGAAAGCATGCGCGATAAATTATTTGAAATTAAGGAAAGAACCGAAGATTATGACAGGAAAGGCGTTCTGGAAATAATTTCCGGCATTGTAAACTGCAATAAAGAGGCAAGAGATGTTTTGGATAAAATAAAAGAATTTATTATACATAGTGATTTTGAAGAAGCGGATAAAGTAATCGAAGCTATTATGAACAGCAATTATAAAACATTGTTTAAAGACAAGACAGTTGAAGGGCTGGATATAACCAAAGGACTCGCGCGGTATTCTTTTGATGAAAAAATGTATTTAAAAGTTCTGCGCTCATACGCGGCAAGCGTCCGCGCCATGCTTGGCGCGGTAGAGAAGACCGGCGAAGAACAGCGGATGTCAGGAGGACGGCGGCTTTCCGACGGACAGCTTAATGATTATAGAATTAAGGTGCATGGTATTAAAGGAACAAGTTTAGATATTTTCGCGGACGGCATCGGAACAGCGGCAAAAGATCTGGAAGAAGCGGCAAAAACAGAAGACTATAGTTTTATTGAAAAAAATAATCCGTCTTTTATGGAAAAAGCATGGAAAATGGTCAGCGATATCGAAGATATGATTTCAAGAATTGAGGCGGAAAATCCGAAATCCCAAAAAGACAAGCCGGACAAAAGTGTTCTTGCGAATTTACTTGACGCCTGCAAAACATACTATATGGACGGGATGGATACCGCGATGGCGGAGCTGGAAAAGTATCAATATGAAACTGACAACGATCTTGTTATCTGGCTCAGGGAAAATATTGATAAAATGAACATAAAACAGATAGTTGAGAAACTTTCTAATTTAGAATAAATTAGATATAAGGAGATATGATGGCAAATAATGAAAATATTCCTCAGCCTGAAAATTCACACCTTAGAAAAAGAATTATATATGTTGATGATGTAAACTATAGTTTAATAACAGTTAAAAACAGACTTGGCGAGCATTATGAAATTTTTCCCGCGGACTCAGTCGTTAAAATGTACGAATTCCTTGATTATTTCAAGCCGGATTTGATTTTATTAGATGTAAATATGCCTGATATAGACGGTTATGAAGCAATAAAGAGTTTAAAATCTGATGAACGATTTGCTGAAATACCTGTTATTTTTCTTACCGGAAACAGCGACAGGGAAAGCGTTGTTAAAGGTCTTAGCCTTGGAGCCGCGGATTATGTTATTAAGCCTTTCTCAGCGACAAAATTAATCGAAAGTATTGAGAGTAATCTGGATCCGGAAAAGCGAAAAAAAATTCCGAAGCCGGAAGATAATGACAACAAACAATATAGCGTTCTTGTTGTTGATGATGTTTCAAGTATGCTGCGGGCAATTCAATACGCTCTGAATGACAGATACAAAGTGTTTACGCTTTCTAAATCGGAAGATGTAGCGGATTTCCTTCGCACAAAGAAACCGGATTTAATTCTGCTTGATTACCTGATGCCGGTTATAAACGGAATAGAACTGATCCCTATTATTCGCGCATTACCTGATCACAAAGAAACGCCGATAATAATTATAACTACAGAAGGAACGCTCGATCATGTAAACGAGGCAATGGGTACAGGCGCTTCCGACTTTATTGTAAAACCTTTTAAACCGAAAGAACTTAACGATAAAGTGTCGAAGCATATCAGGATTACGCAGGAAATGCTGAAATTAAGGGAAGATAATAAAAAGTTATATGGATAGTAAAATGCAAAAGCAAATATTTATTATAGATGATAATGATGCCAATCTGACAGTTGCCGCCGAAGCGCTGGAAAACGATTTCAGAGTTTTTACTATGCCGTCGGCTGTCAAGATGTTTTCTCTCCTTGAAAAAAAGACAGCGGATTTAATTCTTCTCGATATTGAAATGCCGGAAATGAGCGGATTTGAAGCGATTGCCAAACTAAAAGAAAATACGAAGTGGAAAGAAATTCCGGTTATTTTTATTACAGGCTGGCTTGATGAAAAAGTTGCAGATGATGCGCTGAAAGCAGGCGCGTTTGATGTTATAAAGAAACCTTTTAACCCGAATGAATTGCAGGAAGCTGTCAGAAAAGGAATGGTATGAAAGAAAACAGCGTATTAATTATTGATGATCATGAAACTACAATTACCGCGCTTCAGAAAATACTGAGCGCTGAGTTCACGGTTTTCGCGGCTTTAAACGGAAATGAAGGAATCAAACTTGCCGAGAAGTATCTGCCGGATGTTATTCTCCTTGATATTCTTATGCTGGATATGGACGGATACGCGGTAATAAAAGAATTGAAGCAAAATGATATAACTAAAAATATTCCTGTCATTTTTTTAACAGCTCTTACATCGGACGCGGATGAAGAAAAAGGTCTTGCAATGGGAGCCGTTGATTATATCGTAAAGCCGTTTTCTCCGGCAATCGTCAGACTGAGGCTTAACAACCAGATAAAGATGCTTGAGCAGCTTCATACAATCGAGAAACTCAGTATGAGCGATCAGCTCACAGGGCTTCCCAACAGGCGCAGTTTTGAAGATCGGAGCAAGGTAGAGTGGGCAAGGGCATGCCGCGAGCAGTCGCCTATCAGTATTTTAATCATAGACATTGATAAGTTCAAAGATTACAACGATACCCACGGGCATTTACAGGGTGATGTCGTTCTGCAGGTAATCGCCAGAGTATTTACAAAAGTGCTGAAACGCCCTGCCGACTTTATTGCCCGCTGGGGCGGCGAAGAATTTATTGTAATTATGCCGAATACCAATTCGCGGGGCGCTCAGGAAATTGCCGAGCAAATCCGCTCTATGGCCGAACAAACAATGATCCTTGACCAGGAAAATAATATCTCCGGTATTACTGTCAGCATAGGTATTAATTCAAAAAGCGCTCCGTCAGGTAAACTCCCTGATTTCTTCAACGGAGCTGATACTGCCCTTTATGATGCAAAAAGAAAAGGGCGTAACAGGGTGTGTATTTTTTCCGAAGAAAATGTTTAAATTGTTTTTCAGCATTATTTGGAATAACGGTGTATAGAATTTTTGAAGTAAGTATGATATAATGGTATCAGTAAATTTAAGGTCAGGATTTATTTTGAAAAGGAAATATCTGTTATTTATTTTGATATTATCATGCTTTGCCTTTTTGGCTTCATGCGGTTCGCTTGCGCGGCAAAGAGAAAAATTTACGGTTTCTTTAAATTCGCCGAATGTTCCGATTGGAGAGATTGAAACGCAATTCAACCCCTTTATGTCAATCGGCAGCATAAAAAAAAGTACCGTAAAAGCGTTATATTATCCGAGGGAAGACGCAGTCTGCCTTCAATACAGACATGAGCTTACAACATACAATTTATTCTGGAGCTACTCAGGACGTCAGACTTTCATTACTGCCCTTGAGATGTACAACAAAGACTACGCCGACCGCAATCTTATTACGCAAAACAGAAAGACTATCCGCAATTACGGCGTTATAGAAGGTTATCTTTACTGGCAGCAGTTCAGTTTTACAGTCCTCGCTCAGGCAAACGTCAATGTAGATATTGGCTATCAGTTTAAAGAAAGCGCCCCTAAAGAAAACGCTCCTTACTTTTCCGTCAATCAGCGTGATGCGGAATTTAAAGAAGACGCGGCGCGTGAAAATAACCGCACGAGCGCTGTTATAACAATGTACTTCACCAGGGCTCAGGCCGCGGAGCTTGCTGCCTTATTCGATCAATCATTCCTTAAGTCGCTAATTACAGCTCCTGTTCCCGGAATTGACGCGGCGCCGATTAATGTTGATAGAGACGTTTACTAAATCTGTCTGTTAATTTCATCTGATTTTATCTCTCAGCGTAACAGCCGCTGTATACCCGGGATTCAGCGTCAGGCATCTGTTTATATCGGACAGCGCTTTATCCATTTCGCCCTTGCTATACCAGGCGTTTCCGCGGTTGTACCATGCGACTGTATAGTTAGGGTTAAGACGGATTGCTTCGGAAAAATCTCTTATCGCTTTATCGTCATCTTCTCTTCTGTACCATGCGCTGCCTCTTCTGTTCCAGATTGTTGAGTTTCGCGGCTCCAGAGAGATAATCCGGTCGCAGTCTTCGATTGTTTTCGCGTAATCGCCGGTTTGATAGTAGGCGTGGGAGCGGTTTACAAGAGCATCAATGTAGTTTTTGTTGAGTGTTATCGCGCGGGAAAAATCTTCAATGGCGAGGCTCATTTCGCCGCGTTCGCTGCGGGCAAAACCGCGGTAATTGTACAGTTCCGCTCTTGACGAATTGAATTTGATTGCGCGGTTGTAGTCTTCAATAGCGCGCGCGAAATCGCGTTTTTTCATATATGTTTTACCGCGGGAAATATAAGCTTCGATAAAATTTGAGTTACGATTGATCGAAGCTGTGTACTCAGTAATCGCTTTATCATAGTCCGCGTTCTTGTAAAATTGTTCTCCTGAATAAAATGAAATTATATATTGATCCGTTCCCATTTGTTTCAGGATATTGATGTCAGGGTTGTCATAATTTATCGGGTCAATTTCCGCTGTATTCACGCCCATCCCTGAATTTTTGCTTATCCCTGAAAGTGATGATAAAGGACGCTGAACTTGTGTTGAAGTACGGGCTTCGGGTCTTGTTTGCGCGCTGCCGGAAGTATTATTGGAAGAGCCTGCGCTTGCGCCGGAGTTTTGTTTAGGCAGATTATTCTCTTTTGACTCAGGCGTTTCTACTGTTTTGTTTCGCGTTTCTTCTTCTTCGGTTTGCTCCGCTGTCTGCTCAGATGTTGTTTGATCAGTCTCTGTCTGTTCAGACACAGTTTGATTGGTACCGTCTTTGTTTTTATTTTCAGAATTAAAACGGAAAAAAAACAGCGATACAATAATCGCGAGGACTAAAACTATTAAAATTATTAAAAAAAGACGCTGATGCCGCAATTAATACCTCTTGTTTATTCAGCGGGCGGAGTGTAGTCAGTCATAACAGGCGGCAGAGCAGCCGGTCTCGGCGCTTCTCTGTAGACAAGTCTTATATTTTCCGATGCCGAACGATGTCTTATTTTAAGAAGCAGAACTTGTTCCTGCTGAAAATAATAAAACCCGGATGAATCATAACGTTCTATCTGAGTATCGGCCCTCCAATCTACCCCGTTGATTTGAAGCCTTAAAAACGGGCGTACTCCGCGTATTAAAACATAATGGGACATATTTATTTGGGATGTAAAAGTAAAAGTTGTATTGCTTGCCGTGACGGCTGTTCTGATTGAAGGTAAAACAGTCCACGCCCAATGCCCCGTGTCAGAAATCTGTATGGCTTTCGGACTATAATCCGAAAATTTCAGGATACTGTATAACCTGCCTGAAGTGCTTCCCGAGAGCGCGGATATTACAAGCGATTTTCCTATATCCGCCCAGACAGGCAAATCCGCTTCTTCATTCACTGAATTCTGAGCCCAGTAAATAAGCGCCTTTCCAAGCCTTAAACTGTATTCGGGACCGCCGTTATCTGACGAGGATACGTACACCGCGTCCTCTTCGCTGTCACGGTGCAGGTTGTCTGAAATTGCCAGAAGAATTTGCTCTGTTAAATGCTCTGTTGAATTGAACGGCTGCCATCGCTTTAAATCTTCAAACGCTTCCAAAAGACCGGCGCAGTAATCAATGTTAATTGTCAGATCCTCGGCGTTATTAATTAAATTAATTACTTCATTCGCGAGAAGAATATTGCTCCGCGTAAAAAGATAATTAAGCACATGATCTTCTTTGAAAACAGCAAGTGACCTTTCCCTTGCTAATTTAGTTATCAGAATTTCCTTTTCATTCTCTTCCGCGATAAATGACGGATACTGGTTTGCCATTCCGCCTACGAAAGACGCTGATCTATAGCTTTGCCTTGAGGTGTTTAAAATATTAGGGGAGACTGCGCTAAGGGCAGATGAAAAAACGCCTCTTCGAATTGACTCCGCGAGGAAAGCGGTAATGTCATCTTCATATTGAAGAGCATAGGCGTTTTGACTCCAGAAAGTAAAACTTGAGTTCTGCCAGTCTCTCAAGATTGTTTCGTAATTCTGCGCTTGTTCAATTATGTAATCCGTGGGAATAAATTCCTTCTGTTTTCCTCTTTCCCGCAAAGAGATGGAAGCTTGTTCTTTTGACAGCACTACTTTTCCGTTTTCCAGTTCATTGCCCTGAGTGTTAAAGAAAAAGCGTTCGCTGCCGAAACTGATTCCAATCTGCTCATTGTCTCTAATGATTGATGAGCGGCGCGGCGTTATAGGTATGGTAATTTCCGAAATATTATCCGCAAATTCAGCGGCGATTTGAAGTTCCATGCCTCTGGGCGTTTTTATGGAATTAAAAACAAGCGCTGTGCCGCCTGAAAATGTAAAACGAACGGAATTATCTTTCAGAAGCATGGCTGCGGGATTTTCGGTTTTTACTCCGTTTTCGCCTGTAATCGACAAACCTTTTCCCCGTTCTTCTTTCAGGTTGAATTCTATTCCGTGACAAAAAATGTTTACGCCGCCTGATACAGGTCTGTCAATTAATTCATCGTTTTCCGATAACGCGGAAGAAGTTTCCTGCGGCAGATACCTGCCTCTGATTGCCATGGAACCTGCGTGCAGAGAAAAATCACCTCTGTTTGAAAACTGGAAAATTACCAGCAAAAAGAACACAGCGCAATACAGCGCGGCAAGTCCAATAATGCGTGACGCTAACGGTTTTCTCATCACTTATAAACCTCACAAATAACCGGCTGCTATGTTAACTTGCCGATTTATTGAATATTGTATATAATTTATATTAACATTAATTTTAAGTTCAATGGAAGATGTATATTTTAGTATTTAATAGGTTTTTGGGGATTAGCATGAATTGTAAATTCAGAAGATGTTTATTATTTGTATTGATTTTTGGGTTTTTTGGCGGTGTAAACGGTAATACTCAAATACAAGCTGTTTTTGATGAGATTTTATACTATCTTGGGGAAAGGGATTATTCATCCGCGCTGGAGCTGTTTAAAAGCCTGCCTCCTGAGGAAACTGAGAAAACCACAGTTCGTGTAATGTGCGCTTCCATAATGAATTCGGCGGGAAGGACAGCCGAAGCAAGGCGGATAGCGGACAGTATCATCGCTTCGGACAACCGGAATACAGACGCGCTGATGGTATTAGCGGACGCCGCCGCGATTGACGGCAAAGAGAGAGACAGGCGCAGCTTTCTGGACAGAATAATAAAAATCGATCCGGCTCATGTAAGAGCGCTGAACGATTTAGGCAACATCAATATCAGAAACAAAAATCTCCGAAGCGCCGCGGGTTATTTTGACAGGGCAATTACAGCCGACCCTGAAAACGGGGAAGCTCTTGTCGGCAGAGCCGCTGTTCATCGTTATAACGGCGAAACCAGAAACGCCGAACGGCTGTTAAACCGCGCTATAAGTCTGCATCCCGGCTGGGCAAGACCACTGCATGAAAGGGCAAGGCTCTATATGAGTTCTGTTTATTACGCCGACGCGCTTGAGGACTTGGATGCGGCGTTAGCGCTTGAGCCCAATAATTACTGGATGCTTGTTGACTGCGGGATTGTCCTTATGGAAATGAACCGAAAACAGATTGCTTTGGATAGATTCTGCCAAGCTGTCATTATTGAGCCGAATATCTTTATGGGCTATGTATACAGCGCCGGGCTAAAAGATGAGTTAGGCGATTATGAAGGCGCGGAACATGATTATAAGATTCTCGCCCGCCTTAAACCGGATTATTATTTCGCTTTCGAAGCATTAGGTGTTATTTATATGAGAAACAAACAATGGTCTGCGGCAAGGGACGCTTTTCTTGCCGCCTATAAACAGGCGCCGAAGGAATATAGTTACGCGATACTCGCTTCGTTAAACTGGATGCGCGCGGGAAGGCATACTGACCCAAAACAGTTTTTAGCGCAGGTGATCCGCACAGCTCCGCGGGATTCTCTTGATTTCGCGGTGCTGAAGCTGCTTCACGATTTAAAAGGCGATGCCGATGTTGCGGCAATGGTTGAAAAAGAGGTTAATATTTATACAAAATCGCGGATGCTGTATTATCTGGCTTCGTATTTTGATATCACAGGGAGTAAGGTTTTGGCAGACAGATATTATTTAATGGTAAAGGAACTTGAAGCAGCCGCAAGCATTGAATGGCAGCTAAATGAAATTGTTATTAAAGAGCGCGGGCTTGTTGTAGTGAGCGGAAATGAGTGACAATATAACAATAATTACGCTGAACAGCATCGAATTTAAAATAATCGGAACCGCGCATGTTTCACGCGAAAGTGTCGAAGAGGTTAAAAATATTATCAGCGAAGAAAAGCCTGACATGGTATGCGTAGAGCTCGATCAGGCGCGGTACAATTCGATAACACAGAATGATACATGGTCAAAACTTGATTTATCAAAAGTCTTTAAAGAAGGGAAAGCTTTTTTATTGATAGCGAACCTTGTCCTTTCAAGTTTTCAGCGCCGCCTCGGCAATCAGCTCGGAGTAAAACCCGGCGATGAAATGAAAATCGCGGTTGAAACAGCAAAAGAACACGGCTTGCGGTACAGTTTTTGCGACCGTGAGGTGCATACAACCCTTCGCCGCGCATGGGCAAAATGCGGCTTATGGAGCAAAACAAAACTGCTTGCCTCTCTTCTCGCTTCCGCTTTTTCAACAGAAAAGCTCGATGAAAAAGAAATTGAAAACTTAAAAAATAAAAATGAACTTGACGGCATGATGAGCGAATTGTCAAATTATCTTCCATCCGTCAAAGAAGTCCTTATCGACGAAAGGGATTTCTATCTTGCCGCCAAAATCTGGGAAGCTGCCAATACCGCTCCCTGCTGCGAAGACGCAAGCGGGCAGGCTGCCGATCTTAAACCGGTAAAAAAAATAGCGGCGGTAATCGGCGCGGGACACATGCAGGGAATTGTCTCTCATCTTGAAAAACTCAGTAAAGGAGAGGAAGACTCTAATGTAAACGCGTTGGATGTTATTCCGCCGCCTTCTTTCCTTTCCAAAGCAGCCGGCTTTATCATCCCCGCCGCGATTATCGCGCTTATCGCAGTCGGCTTTATCGGCAAGGGAACGGATATCGGCTTGGAAATAGTGCTTACATGGGTGTTGTGGAACGGCTCGCTTGCCGCGCTCGGCTCTCTTCTTGCGCTTGCCCATCCCTTCGCGATAATTATCTCATTTATAGGAGCGCCTTTCGCGACATTAAACCCTCTGATAGGCGTTGGCTTATTTTCCGGTCTCGTGCAAATCGCCATGCGAAAACCCCGTGTTTCCGACGTTCAGAACATAACAGATGACGCGACAAGCCTAAAGGGAATTTACCGCAACAGAATTTTAAAAGCGCTCTTGGTGTTTTTCCTTTCCAGTTTGGGCGGAGCTATCGGTAATTTTATTTCATTTCCGGCGATTGGAGGCTTGCTGCTCGGGAAATAACCGCATTTCTTGCGCCTGAAATCCCTGCGTTCCGCTCGAATAAGAGTTTAGAGAAAGGTTAAGCTTACCCGTTTTTCAGCCGATAATTGCATGAGAGGATTATTTTGCCTTATAAAGACGCGACACTAACATACAAAGAAACGAAAGTACAAACAGCAGGGCAGGGACAGCTCATCGTCATGCTTTATGATGAAGCTATTAAGCAGCTTGCCAAAGCAATCGAAATTTTAGAAAAAAATCAAGTCGAAAAAGACCCGGGAAAAATCGAGCTGATCGGCAAAGCCGTTATGAAAACAGAAGAAATCATCACAGAGCTGATGGTCTCCCTTGATTTTGATCAAGGCGGTGAAATCTCGAAGAATTTATTTTCTTTGTACACATGGTTTAACAGGGAACTTTTGGAATCGAATATCGCTCAGGATTCAGGCAGAATGAAAGAAGTAAAAAAAATGCTGTCAGAATTAAGAAACACATGGAGCTCCATAAGTAAGATGACAGTAGAGACAGCGAGCCGAGGATCGGTCGGGCTGAATATTGCCGGTTAAGGTGATACACGAAAGGGAGGGTATATGTCAATTTTATTAAAGGAAGAAAAAAAGGAAACCATAAGCGAAATTGATTCCGCTGAACTTGCGCACAGAGTCGCCGTAATAAAACGTTTTAAAACTTTGCTGACACAGCAAAGGGACAGGTTTCGCTCGTACCTTGATTTGCTTGAAAAACAGCAAAATGTAATAGAGGCGGGCAGCGCCGAAGACCTTCTGTCTTATGTCGAAATAGAAGAAAAAATTGTCGCCGACATTTTTTCCATCCAGAAAGTTATCGATCCGCTGGAAGAAATGTATCATTCAATCACCAGCCAAAAAGTCCCGTTTCAGGCTGACGAAGTCCCCTCTCTTAAAGCCTCGCTTGAAAACCTCAAGAGCGAAGCCGTTATGCGCTCAACCAGAAATAAAGAGCTTCTTTCCAAACGCATGATCGAGCTGCGCTCTGAAATTACCGAGCTGCGCAGCAATCCGTATGTTATGAGCAACAAAAAGTCGTCTTACGGCGCGCCAAGTACGCCGTCGACAATTAGTCTGGAAGGGTAGTTCAGAATCCGCCTAAATATCACGAACCGGAGCTTTTAGCGGATATGCGGACAGCAGGCTTTGTTCCGCCGGAGCTGCTCCGGGAGCTTACGGGGGTATAGACCGGCGCAGGTTCCTGCACAAGGCAATCCATGTCATATTCGCGCATTTCGGCATCACTTATTATTCCTAATTTGTACATACCTGCCGCGTCTTCGTGAATTGCCTGTAATATTTTACTTTGATATTTCTTTCTCATTACCGCTCCCGTTATAATTCAATCAGCTGACCGTCTTTAATCATTGCTTCCAGTTGCTCAACAGTCATTAAAAAATAACTATTTGCCAATTTCTTATATCCTCTTAGTTCCTTTTCACTGATATTCGACCTTTCAGATTTCGCAAAACCGTACACATAAAATGTCTTATCTCCGCTTCTGAATAACACAATCACCCGGTGTCCGCCGGATTTCCCTTCGTTAGGTCTGGCTACCCGCAATTTATAGACATTACCGCCCAAATTAGCATCGGCTTGTCCTGCCTCAAGCAGATTGACCGCTTCTTTCAGTTCACTGTCCGAAATGTCCTCTTTGCGCACATATCGGGCAAACCGTGTATTTTTGAAGATTCGCACTGATTCAATAATAACGCAAAATTATAGAAGTTTCAATATCAATTTGTGGGCGATACTGGATTCGAACCGGTGACTTCTACCGTGTGAAGGTAGCACTCTAACCACTGAGTTAATCGCCCACAAATTGCTATAGCACTCTCCCGCTGAGTTAATCGTCCACCAAGCAACCTTGGTGTTTTGCGGCTTCTGCCGGGTGCTTGTAAAAAATTGAAGCAAACGGATTATTGACGCGAGCGCAACAAGACCAAACGATAATAATAAAATAATGTTCATAAATCCCTTCCCTGTCAAGCCGCAACTCAAAAACCCGCTGCTCTTTGTTCTTTATTCTTTGTTCTTTGCCCTTTGCCCTCACTCTGCCTTTTGTGTGTCGTCGGCGACATCGGAGGGGGAGAAGTTGATGTTCTTAACAAATTCGCAGGCTTCGCGGGCGCCGAGTTCGCGGTTCATGCCGGGATCTTCCCATTCGACGGAGAGGGGGCCTTTGTAGTTGATCGCGTTGAGTTCGCGGATCAGGCTTTCGAAGTCGACATCGCCGTGGCCCGGGGCGCGGAAGTTCCAGCCGCGCCTTACATCGCCGAAGGTGAGGAAGGAGCCGAGGATGCCTGCTTTGCCGTCGAGGGTGACGGCTGTGTCTTTGATGTGGACGTGTATAATTTTTGAGGCGAAGTCGCGGATGATAAAGTTGGGGTTTACGCCCTGCCAAATCAGGTGGGACGGATCCAGATTGAAGCCTAGTGTTTTGCGGCTTTTGAACTCTTTAAGAAGGCGTTCGGCGGAATAATAGTCGAAGGCGATTTCTGAGGGGTGGATTTCAAGAGCGAACTTGATGCCGTTTTTATCGAAATCATCGAAAATCGGCGACCAGAGGGCGACAATTTTTTTGTAGCCGTCATCGATCATTTGTTCTTTTGTCTGGGGGAAGGAATTCTGGAAATTTCGCTGTAAATGCCAGTATGCCAAAATTGGACTGCCCATAAAGCCCGTAACGATTTTTATGCCGAGGTTTTTCGCGGCTGCCGCGGCGTATTTCATTTCCTGAACCGCCCATTTGCGTATTTCTTCGGGTTTTCCGGCGAGGTTTGCAGGGGCGAAACCGTCAAGGGGCGAATCGGCATTGTCACCGACACATTGACCGATTAAATGAGTGCCGATTGCCAGCGCTTTAAGACTGTTGTTTTTTAAAATCGTTTTTATCTCTTCTACGTAGGCAGATTCTGTTGCCGCTTTTTTTAAATCCAGATGGCCGCCCCAACAGGCGATTTCTATCCCATCGTATCCGAAGGATTTTGCCTTTTCACAGAATTTTTCGAAAGGCATATCTGCCCATTGTCCTGAAAACAGTGTAACTGGTCTTGTCATTCTTATCTCCTAATCATGTTTATATATTGAATTTTAATCTTTTTCCTCAAATATTTCAAATTTTAGGGGAAATTTACCCAAATTGATCCTTGTCCTGGGCTTTCAAAGCACTTATTAATAAATATAACGCTATTTTTATCCATTTTCAAATCCGTGAAGTCCAAATTATCGATTTTTCCGCCTTTTTTTAACATTAACATTGAACCATTTTGGTATGGTAGAATAATATTGAATTTTGATCAAGGGGGATTCGCTGCCTGTACCATTTCAAATTTGCAATGACCGAACTAATGTATCATAATTAATGTGTGCGGAGGTACAGAATGAAGAAAGTTTTAACATGTTTACTGTTACTGGTTCTTTTCGGCATCGCTTTGATTTCCTGTGTCAGTGAAAATGTAACCTATTGCCCGTTTTGCGGTAAATCCGACATCAAGGAAAAATCTGCTTATAACCCGGATGATGGAATTACGTCAATTTACTATGAATGTATGAACCCTGATTGCGGTAAAATATTCGGCGCAGGCCAGATTTATAAGGAGCCAAAATGAAAAAAATAGCCACATTGGTAATTATCCTTGCCGGTATTTTTATCGTAAGTTCGCTTTCGGGCTGTGTTTACGATGACATTTTTTATTGCCCCTATTGCAGTTATGGAAGCGTTGAAAAACAGGAAGGGGCTGAAGGTATTTATAAGTGCACTAATTCCGATTGCGGGAAAGTATTCGGCGCGAAAGAGATTAAGAAGTAATATAAATTTAAAACGCTATTCGTATGCAGCAGCGCTCGGCAGCATACCTGAAAAAACGCCTAAGAGCCTGCCTGCGAGCCATGACTATAAAAACCACGTGTCCATGCGCAAGCTTACTAGCGGGAAAGCCGTAGCGGTTCATAAATAGACCGCTACCGCGGTCATTTAAAAGTCTTGAGTTTATTCACGCGCTGTGGTAGCTCATAAAACGTTTATTTGATATAGCGGCGTTAATTTACCCGCGCCGTAACCTCAACCGAGCCTGCTACTGGCAGGCGAAGGTT
>Ga0209755_10001097_pt1 | contig 44815 bp, 28 predicted proteins | sample TergutCo191P1_FD_187301 | JGI IMG/M metagenome (GOLD analysis project Ga0209755, IMG submission 187301) | Cornitermes sp. P1 segment gut microbial communities from Petit-Saut dam, French Guiana - Co191P1 (SPAdes) (version 2) | ecosystem: Host-associated > Arthropoda: Insects > Digestive system... | reverse complement strand
CCATTGTCGGTCAATTACCCGGTTATGACGAATACATGATCATGAAACATCTCGGCGAATTCCCCACCATTCTGGAACGTTTAGATAATATTCAAACGCTGCTTTATGATGGATCGAAGAATCCGAGTTAGGTAGAAGTTTCATTTTTAATTATTCCTCCGCTTTTCTTTCCAATTTCTTAACTCCATGTTCATCAGTCAAGATTTTCATTTGAGAAATAGCTGTTTTGTTAAGCGCAACGACTCTTTCTTCCTGCGGTATGTCATTGTTTATTAAATGCGCATTTAAGGATTCTAAATTGGCAAGACATACCAATTGCGCGACATCAGCATAATCGCGTATATTACCGTCTTGTTTTGGATTTTGCTTACGCCAGTCGGCGGCTGTCATTCCAAATAATGCTACATTTAAAATATCTGCCTCTTCCGCATACTTAAAACTAGCCTGTTCTTTTGTTATAACTTGTGGAATTAAATTTAACTTTATTGCATCTGTGTGGATTCGATAATTAATTTTTGTCAGATTTCTACGAATATCCCAGCCAAACTGTTTGTATTCTTGTTCTTTAAGCCGTTGAAACTCTTTAATAAGGTATATTTTAAATTCGGCGGAAATCCACATACCAAATTCGAAAGCGATATCCTTATGAGCATATGTACCCCCATACCGCCCGGGACGGGCTTGAATACCGATAGCATTCGTTTTTTCGCACCATTCTTTTGCGCTGATTTTGTAATTATTCAAACCGGCTTGATTTCTAATTATGGCGAATTCGCCATAATTAAAAGTAGGATTATGTATTTTTTCCCATATACCAAGAAATTCCATAGTATTTCTATTACGAAGCCAATCAGAAACAAAGAAATCTCCGTCTTTTGCCTTTAACATATCTGTAATAGAAATAAAATCCTCATCATTGATGGTCATAACGCTTATCTCTGTTCCTAGTACATTCATTTTTGACATATTGATACCTTCCTTTTGGTTTTGTTTGTTATAGGATTGTAATGGATATGCTATACAGTTGTCAAGTATATGTTTGTCCACGATTTACACTGATTAACACGGACAAGAAGAAGAAATAAAACCACAGAGGACACAGAGAGCACAGAGCTCTGCAGCTAAAGTTACTTGGAGTTTTGGTAAGGCTTGGATTGAGGTGTGAAGTATGGTGTTTATCAGGGGCTTATAAATTGCTTAATTGTAAACTGTAGATTTTTATGGTATTATTATTTAAATATAACAACATGAGATATAAATAATACGATAAATACGGAAGGATAAAAATGGCAATAATGATGAAACGGCAGTTAAATGATGCCGAAAAAGCAGAAATTCTTAGCAGATTTGGACGCGTTTGTTACGCAACAAATCATAAGATCCCTGATGGAGAGGAAATTCATTATGATCATATAAAGGCTTATAGTTCAGGAGGTCCTACCGAATTAAACAATATTGCTCCTATGTGTAAAGATCATAATTTAGCAAAAGGAGCGTTACCATTAGAGGATTTTAGAACAAAATTACGAATATTAAAATTTTTTGAAGCTGGTAATAGACTAACATTAAAAGATTTATTGAAGTATCTGAAGGATAATAATGAAATAAAATCTTATGGAGAGAGAGTTGCTTTAGGTTTTGTTGATAACAAAGTAAAATTAGAAAATCATATGTTTTCACAGTTGTTTGAAGTTCAAGAGTGTCCTTTAACAAGATGGCAATATTTTTATTGTATATTACCTGTAGATGTTCTTGATAGTGATGATGATGATGGAGAGAAAATTGGGCTTCAACCACGATTTCTTATTTTTGATAAAGTTTTTGAAATGTTCAGGCATTTTCAACATTTTCCCGTTCTTCAACCTTCAATTGGAAGAATTAGTAATGGTCGAATTTTATTATTTGACGGACAACACAAAGCGGCTGCATTACTTTGGACAGGTAGAAAGAATTTTGAATGTAAAATATATATAGATCCTGAAATTGATAGATTAAATCAAGCTAATATATCTGCGCATGATAAATTTGCTCAGACTAGATTTTTCTCATCAATAATGGTGTTAAAATTAGGAGCACAATTTGGAAAAGATTTTGAGGAATATAAAAATCTTGAACAGGATGGAACAAAGTCAGAAGAAGGGTTTCTTGAATATTTGGGGAAGAAGGATTTAGCTGTTACCAGAGGTGAAATCAATGAAAAATTCAGGAGTTATTTATATAAATCAATTCTTGAAAATAATGATAATAAATGGAAACCCTTTGTATCAATATCTAACAGAAGTTCTAAAGAGCAACCAATAACTCTTGATATGCTATCAAAATCTATTTTTTCTAATTTTCTTTGTACAGAGCCATTACGTGATAATATTTTAGCAGATTCATATAAACGCGATGTTGAATCTGCAAATGTTATAAAACTAATGAATATAATGTATGAACAGAGCTTGTGTTCATGGGATATAAGTGCAAGCCCAAATGATTCTACGCAAATAAAGCTCAAGCGAATTTATGGCTCGAAGTCAATAATGGCATGGACTGAACTTTTAAAAGATGTCGTTATTGCAACACTTGCAATTCGTGATCGTGATGAATGGATAAAACTATTTTATAGAGAAATATCAGTGAATGATTTTGCTAAGATAAGTGATATATTATCACGTTTATATAATTGGCAAATGTGGGCTTCTTCTAAAGACTCTGAAATTGATACACAAATTGCAGGAAATAAAAGAAATATAAAAGAGTGGTTTAAAAACAAAGGATTGACTACAGGTTATTTAATGGGAGCTTCAGAGTAAAAATGGAGAACATAAATAATACATGAATCTAATAAAAAATGTTCATAATTTTAATTTCGATGCCATTCCTATAGATTCTTACTGGAATTCGTCTAGCGATAATGAATTAAAAATACATAATATACATGCATATCCTGCAAAATTTCCTGCTTTTGTGACTACTAATGCAATTAACTATGCAAAAGGAAAAGGTGTAGAAATAAAAACAATAGGAGATATTTTCTGTGGTTGTGGGACAACAGCTTTCGAGGCTAAACGTAATAATATTAATTATTGGGGATGTGATATAAACCCAGTTGCTACAATGATTGCTCGAACAAAAAGCAGAAAATTTCAAATTAATAGGTTAAAAAAATATTATAATGAGATAGCTCTAACATGTAGAAAACGAAATATTAGAGATGTATATGATAATGCCTGCGAAAGATTGATATATTGGTATTCAAGAGGTCAATATAATAAATTATTCCATTTAAAGACCAAAATTTTAAGTAATACACCGGAAAACAGTGATTATAGAGACTTCTTTTTATGTGCATTTTCTAATATATTGAAGGGTTCATCTCGTTGGTTAACAAAATCAATAAAGCCGCAAATTGATCCAAAAAAAAGACTTGTTGATGTATATAAATTATTTGAAAACCAATGTTTTAAAATGTTTAAAGCTATTGAAAAACTTCCACCATTTGAACATTCAGAGAATGATATATACACAGAAAATTTTCTTGATAATTCTTTTAGTTTTCCTAAAACCGACATGATAATTACTAGTCCTCCATATGTTATTTCTTATGAATATGCGGATCTGCACCAATTATCTAGTCTTTGGCTTGGGTTTGCTGATGACTATAGAGAATTACGAGAAGGAACAATCGGAAGTTTGCATCATGTATACAACTTTGATGATGAAAAAACGAAATTAAATATAACTGGTAACAATATTATTAATCAACTCCTTACGAAAGAAAAAGGAAAAGCGGGATCCGTAGCAAAATATTTTCTAGATATGCAGAAAGTAATAAAAAAAACTCGTTCAATACTTAATAAAAATGGAATTGCGATATTTATTATTGGAAATACTGAATATAAAAGTGTAAAAATTGAAAATGCTCGTCACTTAGTAGAATCTATGTTTAATGTTGGATATAAAGAAGTATCTGTTACAAAACGTAAGATAAGCAGAAAAATTCTTACTCCGTACAGGGATGAAAAAGGAAAATTTACAACTGATGGAAATGGGCGTAAGGTGTATAATGAGGAATTTATTATATGTGGAAAAAAATGAAATTGAGGTGGTATTATGGCTGAGGGGTATAATCTTTCAATTTCTGATGTGTTAAATAATGCTCCATGGCAATCTTTAGAATTGCACCTTAATACACTAACTGAACGTATCGATGCTTCAATAAGTAAAAGCCATGAAATAAGAGATGAATATAGAAAAGAATTATTATCTGATAAACCTGAATTATTAAGTAAAATAAAAAGACCTTCTGAAAATGCAATGAAAATTGCACAAGATAATTTTAAAAGTGGTATTATTAGCGCAGCAGATGGAACAGTTGCGCCAGTTCCGCTTTTAGCAGGTTCAAAAATTCAAATAGGCGTAGTAATTGTCTCAAATCGTGGAGATATAGTAGATTTGGTAACTAGAGTATTTGAAACTGAATTAACTTCAGAAGCAAAAAATGCTCGTGAATATTTTACTAATTTAAGAAAAGCAAGAACAATTTCAAATCTTTTATCAAGATCCATTATGCTTTTTGGCGAACGAAAATTACTTCTTGAACAAAAATCAGATTGGCGGCTTATACATGGTGAATTGATACCTCACGAATTAAGAACAGGTGCAGGTAAACCAGAAAAAAATCTTCCACCAATGTTTGAACTCATTCATAAATATATCGAAAGTAAAAATTTTATAGCAGTTTCGGAAGCTTCCGATGATATTGATATACTTAATGCTGCAATATTACTAAAACCAGGAGAATATATCGTAATACGATCTTTGAAAGATACATTACTTACATTTTTAGAAGGTGATAAAGAAATTGGACAATCAAGAGCAAATTTTGTATCTGCTGATGAGAAGCGTTTTCGGGAATTTATAGTTTCAGCTGGTCTTCAGGTAGCAGTTGTCTTGGTAAAGGCAGGTATGAAACCGTTTTTAATTGAATGTCATATTGATATAGTTGAAGAAGCTGTGGCTATGTTTTTAACAGATGCATTATGGATTAAAGGTTTACCTGTTGATGGTTCTGGTTTTTCAATAAGGGGTTTCCCCTTCCATATAGATCTAGCGGATCAGGTTGCAGGAACATTATTTAAGGGTTCTGATTTTAAAAATATAGTTGAAACAAGGTTATTTGAATTAGGTATAGAAGCAGGTTTATTTGACATTGATCCAAGGAGGACAAGAGCATGAGTGATTTTAATGATGAATTAGTATCTGAAGAGGATGAGATTGATGGGACGGAAAGTGTAGAGGTCAAAGAAAAAATAACCGAGAACAGTGAAAGTACGAGTGAAAATGAAACTATAAAAACTTTATATAAATCACTTGTTCAGCTTGGTTTTGTAAATTTTGATGGTTCTACAGTGGATAACTCGTCTTCCGAAGTTATGGTATCCTCAGAACATCGAAAACATTTTCGTAGAGATGTTTATGTTGGTATCAAAGATGTTGAGCAAGGTCTGGATTTTCTCGGAAGAGTGGTAGAAGGTCCATTCCATTCACCACATGAAGTTGGAGTGGATTCTGCTATAACAAGAACGACAGTTCTTCATCCAGATAGAACACAATTTCGTCCATCTTACTATGTTACTGGAACAATAGAAATATTAGGTCAGTTAGGTGAAGGAGAACAACTTATTGTTAGTCCTACAAGACCAAGACCATATTCTGAAATATATATTTTCCCTCCAGAAAGGCTGCAAAAATTTCTTGACATTAATGGGAGCTTCTATTTAGGTCAACTAATGGGATATGAAAAAATACAAGTCAATGTTGATGTAGAGAATAAAAATTTTCTTCCTAGAAATTTAGGTATTTTTGGTACTGTAGGTTCAGGTAAATCAAACACAACACAAGTTATCATGGAAGAAGCTGTTAATGCAGGTTGGGCTGTTGTAGTTATTGATGTTGAAGGTGAGTATGTTGGAATGAATAAACCTACTGATGATAAAAAACTGATACCTATTTTAACTCATAAATTTGGTGTTAATCCGGAAGGGATTAATAATTTTAAGGTTTATGTTCCTTTTTCTGGTCACTCAGAAGCTGATAATCCAATTAAATTTAAGGTTCCTGTATCTGCTATTGACGCGTATGTTCTTACTGATTTAATGGATTTATCAGAAGCACAAGCACGTGCATTCGAAGGTATGATGGAAAATGCTAATAATTTGGCTCAAGGAAATAATAGCAGAATGGGAGTATTAGCTTCTCAAGACAATTCTGAAAATCCAGAACGTGTGTATTCACTACAAACTCTTATCGATGGGTGTGTAAATGGAGGTTCCCTGATTCCTAATGGTACAGACCAAAGAACCATTGGTTCTTTAAGGTCAAAGCTAATACGATTGGGAATGTCGCATATGTTAGACTGGAATGCTAATAGAACTACTCCAGAATTACCAGTAAACGAGCTTCTTGTTGCTGGAAGATTATCAGTACTAGATGTTTCTGAAACAGATGACAGGAGCAGAAATATTGCTATTGCATATACATTACAGGCTATATTTAATAAAGTTATTCAAACATCAGTTAATAAAAAAATGCCAAATGGTTCCTTGCGTCCAAAAGTTTTAGTAGTAATCGAAGAAGTACATACTTTTGTATCTAGAAGTAGTGCCTCAAAAATGAGGTCAGTGCTTGATAATTTACAGATAATAAGCAGACGAGGAAGAAAAAGATGGATGTCACTTGCTCTTGTTTCACAACAACCAGGTCATGTTCCTGATGAATTATTTGAACTTGCGAATACCAGGTTTATTCATCAATTAAAATCTGCTTCGAATTTAGCTCCTGTAAAGCAAACAACAGGTGGAGTTCATGAGGCTTTATGGTCAACAATACCTTCTCTTGGACCAGGTCAATGTTTAATGACAGGAGCTGTCTTTAATAATCCTTTGTTTGTAGAGATTAGACCGGCAAAAACACAGAGAATGTTAATAAATTAAATAATAAAATAATATGATTAATAATGAAGCAAATCGTGCGGACTCACTTCTTCATCTTTAAAAAATATATCTTGACAACGAAAGCAATTCTAAAAAAACTAAAACGGTTGTATCAGTACCTAATGTCCGCGGATTACACGGATTAAAGAAAGAAGAAGAAAAATTTGCAAATGTAGTAATGGATACGATACGTAATTATCAATATTTACCATCTTCTGGATATTTGTTACAAAAAGATGTTCAGGAATCGCTTGTAAAAGAAGTAACACAAAAGATATTCGTGTAAAACGGCTGTCGCCCACTGACGAAACTGTGTGCCTCTTAGTGATTTTACGCGATAGCCGACTGCGAGAATCATATCGAGGCTATAATGGTTTACATTATAATTTTTACCATCAGCGGCAGTTGTTCGGAATTTCCGAACAACTGAATCTTCTAAAAGCTCTCCTTCATTAAGAATATGACTAATATGTTCACTTATATTGGATTTACTTGATTGAAATAATTCGATCAACTGCGCTTGTGTGAGCCAAAGTGTATCACCTTCAAAACGGCAATCTATTTTTGTTTTTCCGTCTTGAGTTTGGTATATGATAATTTCTGCGCTGTTGTTCACGAAATTAGAATAATATATTAGTTAACATTTGTCAAGTAATATGTTATTATGATTTAAGAGGTTAACTATGCTGATGTTGTATTTCTCCGCTACCGGAAATTCAAAATATATCGCGGAACTTTTTTGCCGTGAGATGAATGCGCGCGTTGATTTGGCGGATGCGCAAAGTTTTCAAGCTGCGCAATGCTGCTCTATCGAAGAGAATATTGATTTTGGAAAGTTGATTTCTGCGCATGAAACAATTTGTTTTTGTTATCCGATTTATGGTTCCAGAGTACCGAGGATTATGCGTGAATTTGCCGGCAGATATATCGATTCGTTAAAAAACAAAAAAATAATTATTTTTTGTACTCAATGGATGTTTTCAGGCGACGGCGCGAGAGTGTTTACGGATATCTTTCCGCGTAATTTTTTAAAAGTGATTTATGCTGAACATTTTTTTATGTCGAATAATGTTAATAATTTATTTATTCTGCCTTTAGAGAGTGATAAAAAAATTAAGAAAAATCTTGTTATCGCGGAAAAGAAAATGAAAATTATTTGCGGGAATATTAAAAATGGAAAAATAAAAAAGCGCGGCTTTAATGTTTTTTCTCGTTTTCTCGGGCTTTTTCAAGGTGTGTTCATGCCGATGTGGGAAAAAAAGGCGATGGATAAAGTTTGGATATATAATGAATGTAATCAATGCGGTTTATGCGTTTCCATTTGTCCTATGCGCAATTTTGAAAATCAGAATGGAAAAATAGTTACTAAAAGTAATTGTACAATTTGTTATCGTTGTATTAATAAGTGTCCTAAAAAAGCGATAGCGGTATTTTTAAATACAAGAGTGAAAAAACAGTATAAGGGATTAAACGGTTAAACATAGCAATATTTTTGCTTATTTGTTATAATGAGCTTATCTTGAAAAACAAATTCGGAAAAACAATCGAACTGCTCGCTCCTGCGGGAGATTTTTCTCTGTTGAAAACCGCGTTTTATTTTGGCGCGGATGCAGTTTATTTGGGCGGGAAAGAATTTAGTTTGCGGGCAAAAAGCGGTAATTTTTCCAACGAAGAAATTATCGATGCTGTTAAATATTCTCATGCTGTTTGCAGCGATGCTGCTTCAGATGTGCGCGCTATGAATAAAAAATTATACGTTACTGTAAATATTTTCGCGAGAAATAATGATTTTGATAAAATAAAAGAATATGCGTTATTTTTGGAAAATGCGGGAGTTGATGGCGTTATTATTTCCGACCTTGGCGTGCTAAAAATATTTAAATCGCTGACAAATTTAGAAATACATATTTCGACACAGGCGAATGTTTGTAATTCTGAAACTGCGATGCAATATGTTGAGTTAGGTGCAAATCGAATCATTCTTGCGCGTGAATTGCCGATTGCGGATATAAATGAAATTTGCGATTGTCTTGAAGGCAAAGCGGATATCGAAGTTTTTGTTCACGGCGCGATGTGTATGTCGTACTCGGGACGCTGTTTTATGTCGAAATACATGACGGGAAGGGACGCGAACCGCGGTGATTGCGCTCATCCATGCCGTTACAAATATGTTTTGCAGGAAGAAAAACGTCCTGATGAATTTTTTCCTGTCGAGGAAGATTCTAACGGCACATACATTATGAACAGCCGCGATTTATGTTTGATAGAAAAATTAAATGAATTGGCTGATGCCGGTGTTGCAAGTTTTAAAATCGAAGGCAGGATGAAAAACGAACATTATGTCGGCGGCGTTGTAAACACATACAGACGCGCAATGAACGGAGAAATATTTGATTTTATGACAGAGTTAAAAAAATTGCCTCACCGTTCGTATACAACAGGCTTCACTTTTAATGATCAAAATAAAGAATTTGAAAAATCGGCTGCAAGTATTTCAAATTATATTGTCGCTGCCGTCGTTGTGGAAAATGATCAGGATATAACCGCTCAAAAGCAACCAGATTCGTTTAAGATTAAAATTAAAAATAAAATTGTAACAGGCGATGAATTAGAAATATTATCCCCCTCTGACAGCAACGGTAAAACATTTGTGTTTAACGGTGAAACAGCAAATGTTCCCGAGTCAATAATTTCGATTGATTGTCCGTACAAATTAGAACCTTACGATGTATTGAGTAAAAAGGCGCGGTGATATTTTAATTCAAATATTTCCCAATCCTTCTCGCAGCTTCCCTAAGTCTCTCCGGTGATTGTATCAGAGCGAAGCGCAGCCAGCCTTCACCGCCTTCGCCGAAACTTGAGCCGGGGACGCAGACTACGCCTGTTTTTTCGAGCAGATCCATGCAAAATTGCTCGCTTGTTATTTTGTTTTGTAAATCGTGAGGGAGAGGAAACCATGTAAACATTGACGCAGGAGTTGCCGGAACATTCCAGCCGATGTCACATAACGCAGCGCAGAAAGCGTCGCGGCGTTCGCGGTAAGCTGCGCGGTTTTGCGCGACGACATCCTGCGGTCCTGTTAACGCGGCAATTGCCGCGGCGTGATCGATTGAGGATAAACCGTAGTCAATGTTGGAACGCAGTTTTCGGAACGCGCCGATGATTTGTTTATTGCCAAGCGCGAACGAGATTCGCAGTCCCGTTAAATTATAACTTTTTGAAAGCGAATTAAATTCGATGCCGACATCTTTTGCGCCGGGGATCGAAAGAAAACTGCCGGCAGGCTGACCTTCGTGAACAAATTCAGAATAGGCGTTGTCGTGAATAACAACGATGTCGTACTTTTTCGCAAAGGCGATTAATCTCTTATAAAAATCCCTGCCAGCAACAGCGCCGAGCGGATTTGACGGGTAACTTGCGATTATTACACGCGCTTTTTTCGCGATCTCAACGGGTATCGAATCAAAATCTATCAAAAAATTATTTTCAGGCAGCAAAGGCGTGCGGTAAACTTCCGCGCCTGCCATACAAGGTCCGTAAAAAAATATCGGGTAACCAGGCGTTCCGACGATAACTATATCGCCAATGTCACATAACGCGTGAAATATATGCGCGAAACCTTCCTGAGATCCGTAGATCGAGAGGGTTTCTTCAGTTTCGATATTTACATTGTAACGTCTTTTGTACCAGCTTTGGACTGCGGAGATGAGCGCAGGCGGATCAATCAATGTGTATTTGTAATTTTCTGGGTTTTTTGAAGCGTCGGAAATTGTCTGCATAACATGCTGCGCGGGAGGTCTGTCCGGTGTTCCGGCTGACAAATTGATAATATCGAGTCCGCCTGCGGCAAGCTGACATTTGCGCGCTTCAAGTATCTGAAGAATATTTGTTCCTGAGGCTGAAGCTAACTTTGATATGTACATGTTTTATTATACAATGAATTTTTAATTCGTTCTATTATGCTATTTTTTAATTTCATCACTAGGATCAAAATCATCTTTATTTAAAACGACAGGAGAAGCCAATGATCCATCGGCGCGGTAAGCGTAAGTTCCTGGAAGAACGATCATTTCGTTTTTATTTCTGATACATTCAATTATTGACAGCTTGCAGTCTTTCGCCAAATTGCTCAAGCCGTCAGTAATTATTTGCGGATTGAAACACAGCGCGGATTTTTTAACAGGAAAATGCAATCCTCCGGGAGAGGTTACAATTAAAAAGTTTTTCTTGCCGATTTTTTCTGTTAAAAAATTTCGCGATTGTTTTTCAAAATAAAAATATTCTTCTTTGTTAAGATCATTTTTATCGATATCGATTTCAAAATCTGCCCACATTCTTTCGGCTTGAGCGTTTGCGTACAGCGATAATGTCGCGTCAAAGATTCGCCGCATTTTATGAAACGCAGATTCAATCGCTGTATCGCTTTTCTTCAGAGCCGCGGCGATCATCTCTTCGTTGTATTCGTTGATTAATCTTTGCTGTTCAAAGATCACTTTTCTCACTGATGTCGGATTCAGATTCCAATATAGTCTGAGGCATTTCTGCGGATAAGGCGCTCTCGCTTTTGTTAACATCCCCTGCTTGTTACACTCTGCGGAGCGAAGGCTTTCCATAAAATGCGAAAAACCGTTCTTGCGTATAACGCTCTTTCTAAACATTTCGGAACGCCCGAGCAAATAGGTTTTTCTTTCCTCTTCGCTGAGAATTTTGTTACGCGCGCTTAAACTCCAAAAAAGAACTTTATCCTGTTCTATGCGAGGCACTGCGAATTTATAAAACCATTCAATTTCGCTTATGCCGTATATAAATTGATAATACTGACTTTCGATTATATTTTGTTCAATTTGCATAAAAATCCTTTTGTTGTTTAACGTTTAATCAAGGCAGAAACTAAAGCGGTTGTTTCTACAAAATCGCTGTGAAGCAGAGCGGTAGAAATTTGATCAAGTGTTTCCTTTATTTCCCGCTGCCATGTTTTTTCATTTATTTCGATTAACATTCTTTTTGCCGTTTTTTTGTCCAAAGCCGCGCATGCTTCCAAAATAATTTGAAGTTTTTCTTTTAAAAAATTCAAGGAGGATGAGCTTATATTGATTTCTTCATTCTCTTCCGGTGTCAATTTATTCATCAAGTTTTTCAGCGCTGTTAAAAATTCGGGAGTTTCAGACAATAATAAATTATTATTGCTTTCTCTTCCGGCATCTTCGAGTCTTGCCGCGATTGCAGAAATATTTGTTTCACCGATATTCGCCAAAGCGCTTTTTATTGCGTGTATATTGATAATATAGGCTTGAATATCAGCATCATTGCTGAATTTATTGTCGAGAGCTGATTCTAAAACTTTGATTACATTTATTGCGTCACATAAAAAAACATTTTTTATTTTCGGCGATAATTGAATCTGCGTTTCGGCAATGTTTATCGGTTGTTTTAACAATTCAGATTTATTTTTTCGCGCTTTTTCAATTACCGAAGGCGGCTGTTTATCGCGTATTAATCTGTTAAGTACCATATTCAACTGACGGATATCGATTGGTTTTGAAATGTAATCATCAAAACCGTTTTGCAAAAATATTTCCGATTGTCCGACTACAGCGTTGGCTGTTAAGGCAACAACAGGATGTTTATAACCCATTTCGCGGAGTTTTTTTGTAGTTTCAACGCCGTCCATTTTCGGCATCATATGATCCATAAATACAACATCGTAAATTTTCCCTTCTTTGATTTTGTCAATAGTTTCATATCCGCTTTTCGCAAGATCGATTTTCAAATCATATGCTGTTAACAATCCTTCGGCAACATATAAATTTGTTTCTACGTCGTCTACAATAAGAACGCTGCCGTAAGGCATCGGCTCACGAAGTATTTGTGATTTTTTTAAAAGAGGAGAAATATCATAATGAAATTTTTGAAGATTTTCGACACGTTCTTTTCCAATTGTTTTTGAATCAATTTCTTTTTGCGGTAAAAGAAGTTTAAAAGTTGTGCCTTTTCCCAGTTCGCTGTTTACAGATATTTCACCGTTCATTAATCGTATTAAATGTTTTGTGATACTCATGCCTAATCCAGTGCCTTCGGTGGTTCTGTTAGTTTCCATATTAAAACGGGAATATTCATCAAACATATTACTTACTTCCGCGGCTGTCATTCCATGTCCTGTATCTGTTACCACAAAAGACAAAAAACATGCGTTTTCTGTTTTATTATTGTTTATGTTATTTTGTTTTATATCAATTTCTAAAATTACAGATCCGCTTTCGGTGTATTTGAACGCGTTAGAAAGAACATTATTTAAAATTTGTTTAATACGGATTTCATCACCGCATAAACTTAGGGGAATATTTTCATTTAATTTGAGAATAAATGTTACAGGTTTGCTGTTAATTCGCATAATATTGAGATGAACAATATCGTTAATTAATGAAGGAACATCATAATTGACAGGCATTAATTCAAATTTACCGGCTTCAATTTTTGATAGATCAAGAATGTCATTAATTATGTGAAGTAATAAATCACCGGAATTATATATTTTTAACAGCGCTTCTTTTACGTTATTAGGGATCGACTGATTCTGCAATTGAATATCCGTTATGCCGATAATTGCGTTTAACGGCGTGCGTATTTCATGACTCATTGTCGCAAGAAATGAAGATTTTGCTTTGCTAACGGCTTCAGCTTCCATTTGACGATTAGACATTTCTTCAATAATGGTTATATCCTGAACAACTTCAATATAACCTGCTGTCTGATCGTTTATATCTTTTAATAATTCAACGTCAACTTTATATGACGCGCCTTTATGTGTAAAGAAAGTTTGTTTTATTCCTCGTTTCGCGCACTCAATTCCGCAATTCGGAGTGTTGCAAATATGAGCGCCCCAATTACTGCAATGTTTTCCTTTTATTTCGTCAAATTTTACGCCTAAAAAATCCTCAACTCGTGAATTTACAAATGTCCAGCAGGAATTCGCGTCGGTAACGGATATCGGCATAGGAATAGCGTCAAGAATTGATTTATACCAATGCGCCATAGTTTTAAACTTTTTTCTTTCTTCATTGATGTTCGCCAGCATATCATTTTCGCGTTTTTTTGATATTACTTTTTCTTTAACAATAATAAATAAAATTACGCTTAAAACAACAACTGAAATAATAAAAAGTACAACAGAAAGAACGAGCATGATATTCTCTCTATGTAATTTGTTTGTCTGCTAACGCAGATGCTTCATCAAATTCGCTGTGTAATAAATGTTCGGCTATCATGTTAATAAGTTCTTTTGTATTTGCCGACCATGTCTTTTCTCTTAACTCCGCCAGAACATTTTTTGCTGTTTTCTTATCTAAATCAGCGCAGGCTTCCTTAATTATTATTAATTTTTCATTTAAAAAAGCGAGAGATTCCGCAGAATCTTCGGCGGTTTCGTTCACTTTATTTTTTAGATTTATTTCTTTTACAACGGTATTCAATTTATTAATAAAATCTGATGTTTCAGACATAATAATATTCATATCTTTTTCTCTGCCTGCCTGCTCCAGTTTTAAAGCCGCAGCGGAAAGTTCTTTTTCGCCGATATTTGCCAGCGCGCTTTTCATCGCATGAACATTGATGATGTACATTTGAAGATCATTTTCGCTGTTTAGATTATCCTGCAGGCAGATATTTATAGTTTTTATCGCTTTTTCAGCGTCACGCGCAAATATTTCCGCAAGCTGCATGTCTACCGTCTGAAATCCTTTATTAGCAGATGCCAGTTTTTTCTCTAACATTGTTTTTTCTTTTTGAGCGGCTTCTAAAACTTCTTGAGGCTGTTTGTCGCGAATCAATCTGTTAAGTGAACTATTTAATTGTCTGATATCAATCGGTTTTGAAATGAAATCATCAAAACCGTTTTTCATGAACATTTCCGCCTGTCCTGCCAGAGCGTTAGCCGTTAATGCGACTATCGGGTTTACGTATCCTGAATTACGCAGTATTTTTGTCGTTTCGATGCCGTCCATTTTCGGCATCATATGATCCATAAAAATAATATCATAAATAATACCGGTTTTTACTTTTTCAATTGCTTCAAATCCGCTCATTGCAAGATCAATTTTTAATCCGTAAGGCGCCATCAAACCTTTTGCGACATATAAATTTGTTTCAACATCATCAACTATTAAAACGCGTCCGTACGGCATATAATCATGCGTTAATTGAGTTTTCTTTATTGAGGCGGCGCTGCTTAGTTTTAAATTACGCAAACTTTCCGCTACTTCTTTGCCAAGTATGCCTTTGATGCCGACGCCGTCTGTTTTTTGCGGCAGACGGACATTCACAGTAGTGCCCTCGCCGATTGCGCTTTTTACGGATATTTTTCCGTACATCAGATCAATTAAATTTCGAGTAATGGTCATACCGAGACCTGCGCCTTCAGTGGTGCGGTTCGCTTCCATATTAAAACGAGTGTATTCGTTAAAAAGTTTACTGACCTGTTCAGGAGTCATGCCCTGCCCGGTATCTTTGACCTGGAAAATCAGCGTAACAACGACAGCTCCGCCTCCGCGTCCGATACATTCCGCGCTTGCCGATAAAGTAACTACGCCTTGTGCCGTATATTTAAATGCGTTGGAAAGCAGATTATTTAAAATTTGTTTAATACGAAGTTCATCGCCGACTAATACCGACGGAATATTCGCGTCAATTTCGATATTGAATTTGATCGGTTTACTTTCATAACGTATATGATTTAATTGAATTATATCGTTAATCAAACTTGATACGTCGTATTTTACGGGCACAAGTTCCAGTTTGCCTGCCTCGATTTTTGAAAGATCAAGTATGTCATTGATAATACTCAGAAGTAAATTACCCGAATTATTAATTTTGAGAAACGCTTCGTTTGTCTCCGGAGGATGAGAGGCGTTCTGCATTTGAATTTCCGTCATGCCGAGAATTGCGTTTAACGGTGTGCGGATTTCATGACTCATTGTCGCGAGAAAGTTGCTCTTTTGCTGTGTTTTTTTATCTGATTTAAATTTTGCCTGCGCGATATAATACAGCATGATGCATAACGCGGATGCCAGCAGCGAACCAATCACTATAAGAAATGCCGCCATATTATTTACGTTTCTGTAATATTCGTGAACAGGTATAATTATACCAAGAGACCAGCCATGTATAATTTTAATAAAGTAGATAATAGTATCTTCGTACATATAATTTTTTAATCTGCGTTTATAAATATTACTGCCGTTTTTAAGATCATCGGCAATAGATGCTATGCCGCTGTCGATATTTTGAATATTTTCTCCGATGAAATACGAAAACGGATGAGCGATCATTATTAAATTATTATCTATTAATACGCCGTAACTTCCGTATGTAAGGTTAAGTTGTATAGCATGCTCGTTAATAATACTGTGATTTGTATCAAGGCAAATAACCGCTAAAATATTACCGTCATCGTCTGTAATACAGCGGGAAAAAGCGAGTATAGTATTTTTTGTTATCGGATCTTTGTAAGGCTCGGAAATTACGGTTTCGCCCTGAGCTTTGACGGCATCCTGATACCATGCGCTTTCTTGCGGTTTAAAATTTTCAGGAGATGAAAAATCTTTTCCTGTCAGATATTTTCCGCCCCAGCTTAAAAAATATCCGTGAATATTAATAAGCCATGACATACTTTCCTTATTGTTGTTCAGAAATGTGATAATACTTTTCATGTATGAGGATAGTTCCTGCTGGTTATTGGTTTCAAGAATAATTCTGCGGATTGTTTCGGAATAGCTGTTAAGGAACATTTCAGGATTCTGGAGACTTACGTTTATTTTGGATTCAGCGTAAGCAAGGGCGTTTTCAGCGTCTTTTTCCAGATGTCTATGCTCATTATTGGTTGCCATGAAGAAACTGGATATTCCCATTATCACAAAGGCTGTAACAATGACGAACATTTGTGCGTATATCGAATTCAATATACTTTTTTTTTCAGTAATCGACTGCACAAACATCCTCCATACATAAACTTCTGAACATAAACTCCTGACTTACAGGCGAAATATCCCGCTTTTGCCGGATATTTCAATTATAAGCCATTTATAAGCCATTGAAGCACAAAATTTCCTATATGTGTGAATTAATTCGTTCAATTAGCGTGGATGGTGTAAAAGGCTTGCTGATTATGCCGACAGCTCCCAATTTTTCGCTTTTCTCCTGTATAGATGTGTTTATAGTACCTGTTAAGAAGATGACAGGGATTTGAGCGCGGGAAGCGTCGGATTTTAGCTTTTCCAAAGCCTCAAATCCGTTCATTTCCGGCATTTCGATATCCAATAAGATGATATCCGGCGTCATTTTGCCCAAAAGTGTGAACATTCTTTCCGCCGAAGGAAGCGTCATCACGTTGAAATGGTCTTCCAGAGCCTCTTCCGCCATAGCAAGATTTGTGTCGCTATCATCTACAATAAAAACCGTTTTCAAATGCCTTTCCTCATTCTCGAATTGAATTTATTGTTTTTTACCGATTTTGTCAAGGTAAAGGAAGGCGCACAAGGAGAGTTGTGCGCCTTTAGTGAGGTATTTAAAGTCAATTAGAATAAATCATCCCAAGATAAAGAAGGTAAACTGTTTTTTACATTGACAGTATTACCGATTTCAACAGTTATTCCGCCTTTTTTTTCATAATCTATATATGCTGTAGAGTTATTTATCCATATTATTCCATTGAGAGACCATTTACGATTGATGTTATATTTTTGATGATATATTTCGTTATAATAACCATCATCTACTTCAAACAATTTTAAAACATATTCGATGAGGGTACCAATATCTTCAATGAAGATTATGGATAACATATACGTTTTTTCATTGTTGAAATATGGTGTTTCAATTCTTTCACATCTGTACTCTTCTGCATCTAAGTTATAAATGAACATGGACGCGCTTTCCCAATATTGTTCCATTACCAGTATTTCATTACTTTCTGGGTAATAATCAAGAAGCAGGTAATTTTTACCTGTAATTTCTCCATTATTCTTATCCAAAAAATTTATAGCTTTATTTTTATGTTTCACTGATAATAGTGGTCCGTATCTATTAATATTTGTATATTGTTTGACAATTTCATGTTCTTTGTTTTGTTGATATCTATAATAATTTCCGTTTTTTAAATTTGCTTCGGGTTCACCATAAAATGAAATTTCTGAGATATCGTATAAATAGATGTAACCTTGTGTGTTAAAATCATCTGTTATTAAATAAAACCAATTTGAATTTTCGTCTGTCTGCATCAAGAAAACGTATTCGTGATTTATTAGAATAAAATCGCTTTCTTTGGATTTATTCTTATATACCGTAAGTATGTCTTTGTTGTTGTATTTTATGAAGTTCTCAATTGACCCAATTTTTGAATTTATTAATCTTATATCAAAATTATTTATATCAATAGGATTAACGTTTGTTGTATTATTTGCTGATGTTTTATTCTCCATTATTTTATTTTCAATTGTAGCGATTTCATTTACAACAGAATCGTTTTCCGGCGCTTTTTTATTTGTGCAATTTAAACATATTATTACTAGAGATAAGATTAGAAATATTTTCATTTAAAATATTTACTCCTTGTGATAATTAAAAAACACACCGTTCTTTATAAACGGTGTGTAGCAATTTAGAAATTATTTAAATAATTTTCTATGTCATACGTTACTTTTCTTGCTGTTTGTCCATTATATGTGCCAATATAACTTTTTGCTTCTCTGCTTATTACAGTTTGTGCAGAATTAATACTAAAAAGATACTGTAAAGTTGTTTGGGAGAAAGGTTTATTTTCTAGTGTGTATATCGAATAATGTAAATGTGGTGCTGTACTCCTGCCAGTATTGCCAACCGTTCCTATTTTTTGGTCACTATTTAAATAAGTGTCATTTGCAAATTTTGGCTTTTCTTCCATGTGCATATATTCACCATATATTCCAGAACCAATAAAGGATCCTCCAAATCTATATCCATATTCAACTGCCATCCAATTACCATTACCAGCTCCAGCTTCCACATTATTTACCAAGAATTATAGCATCATTTGTAAATATTACATTTTTGTTTTTATGCCATACAGTATTATATATGCCGGGAACATCACTTACACCATAAGTATCTATAATATTAAAGAACATATTTTGTTAAATTTAAATAATAATTATATTTGTATTATCGTATTGAACATTTTGACGAGCAAAAGCTTCCTGAATATTATTCAATGAATATATTAGATCGTTATTCAAAAGGTTATTATAATATGTTTTAACTGCGTTATTTCGAAATGTGAATTGTGCTGACCATAAACCTCTTTTAACAACGAGTAAGTCTATTTCGACCTCCTTTTGAAAGATTTTGTTTTCAGCGGATAATTCTGATTGATTAATTATATTATTCGCATGCAAAGAAGCAGAAGCGTTAAAAATAAAGCAGCTATTCATGCAAAGAATGATAACTACTAATAAAAATATTTGATATAGTTTTTTCATAAAATTTTCCGATAATATAATTGACATTTATTAGATATATACCTTTATATTTTATTTTTGTCAATATTTTTATATAAAACAGTGAATTTAAAACAACACATAACATATTTACTTTTGAAATGTAAATAAAACAATTTCAAATGAAAGGAAAAAATACTTCGAGATGACAAATGTCATCTCGAAGAAAAATTGATTTCGAATGAAAGGCGCACAAGGGGGGTTGTGCGCTTTCATTTTTAATTACATTTGAGTAATATTGTATTAGGGAGCATAAACATACACCGCTTGTGAAGATAAGATAGAACCGTTTACGTTACACGGATTATACAAAGGCAATCTATTTGTTCCGGTTAAGATATAGTGAATTTTCGAATTATTATCACGTAATTCTAATATATAGCCCACATGCGCCGCTCTTTCCGGCGGTTCAGAACCGAAAAGAATTACAATTTCTGTTCGTTTTAGTGTTTTTAATACTCGTGTCGAAAGTTCTTGCCGATTAGTGACTTTTCCATCAGCAAGAATTATACCGTCATTTTTTGCCTGCGCGATTAAATTTTGAATTTCTAAAGGTGCAATATTAGTTCCTGTTAGCAGTTGAGGTAAAGCGCATACAATCAATATTTCACAAGCATTATAGTTATTTGTTTCTATGGATTGAGCAATAACAAAATATGACGAAATACAAAACAAAAAAGAGATTAATAGTTTTTTCATAAAATCCTCCGATTATTTATTTTTTTAGTATCTTGGATAAACATAAACACTCCTATTTATTTCTGTCGTTTTATCTGTAGTATACGGATCCCATACTAAATTTCCGAATATGTCACCGACAAGAAAGTGACCTGTGTTTTGGTAAGGAGTTTTTAATCTGTAACCAATTAAAGTTGATTCTACTCCTTCAACAGGACCCCCAAATGCCAGTCTTATATCATTTCGCCCTAAAACATCAAGAGCCATTGCCGCAATTTTATCCTGATTTCCTACATATCCATTAGACTGTAAAATATCCGGATCTTTTTTTGCCATATTCCAAATTTCCATCTGTTGTTCTGCTGTTAAAATTTGACCTGTGACTAATTGCGCATATGCTAATGTGAGTAAAAAATTACATCCTGCTTGCTCTATTGCCGGTATAGAAGCAAAAGCGGCATCATATTGCTTAATTAATACGGCTAATACAGGATTATCAGCATCAATTTTTAATAAGGAAATAATTTCACCACTTGAATCATTAATTGTAAATATATTTCCCTTTGTAATAATTTCTTCTGTTGTGGGGAAATCCTTATTCTTATTAAATAAATTTGTAATAAAGTTTTTAGCATTATTTAAAGCATTGGTTGCTGTATTCAATGCGCTATCCTTGATATTTTGAGCTTTATCAGCAAGTTTTTTCCAGAAACTTATTTCCGGTATTAATTCTTGCGGTTCTGACGGGACATAAATAGCTGAGTCATACTTTGCGTACCATCCTACACCGTCTTGATAGTCCAGCCCCGATTTGACCATAATATCGTTCATTTGTGATTTTGTTATTCCATTGCCAACAGCTGCTGCTAATGCAGCACTTACACTTCCTGTTTGTAAAGATACAGTTCGTTCATTACCATCTGCATCAACAATAGTCGCTTTTTGATAATCACCATCCCAAAATACTTTATCAACACCTCCGTTTGAATTCATTATCACTCGCCAAAAATCTGCACTCGAATCATAATGGGTATCAATATAGTTGTTAAAATTCTCAACGCCTTTATAGTAAGCAATAATATCACTAATTAAATTTTCATCCATTGTTATTTTTTCTTTTGCATTTAACATTCTTATTGCCATTTCTGTATGCGACAATACGGCTGTTCTTGTTTCCAGATTGTTATTGGATGTAGTAATTCCGTCTCTGTACGCTTCGTGTCCAAGAGTTATCGCTAAACGCATTTGATCCTTTCTGCTCATCCCTTCAGAATATCCTGACAAGGTAACCACTCTCTTTCCGTCTACGATGGTAGTTTTTCCTGCATAGTCTCCGTTTGCATCGGTATTTAATGTTGCATCGCCATTGAGTATATCCCATAATTGGTCTTTTTGTACACTGTCTCCGTAACCATATTGAGCGCGGAGAGTTACAAGCGCATCAAAATTTTCTTCTTTGCCATATTTGGTAATGCGGTTGTTTACATTCCAGTGCATAGCTCCTTTAACTGAGTCAATTATATTGTCGATGCTGACATTTGCGCCGCCCATACCTACGTTCATTGTTACGCCATCGCGTCCGAAATGCAATTCGAGTAAACCGCCGTTTAATTTTCCGTTGGAAAAAAGACTTGCATTAAGTAAATTTAACGTAAAGTCATTTCCTAGAGCGTAATTTACTCCCTGCGCAGCAAGTGACCCGACAAGATTGAAAAGTTTACTTTGTTCGATATTTTGTAATGGATTAAAACCGTCTGCTTTTGAAAAATCAAGACCGGCGCCTATTGCGGTAAGGCTTGAAGTGACAAAGGTGCCTGTCATTGATGTTAACATACTTATGCCCAAGTTTTTCCCGAAGTCTCTGTTAAAAACATCTTTGTTATAACCAAATCCATCCTCGCTGTTATAAGTAATTCCGCTGATGGCGTTAGTAATTGTTGCTGTTGTTGCTGTTTGTATTCCTGTCATTACGGTCTTAATTATTATTTGTCCTACGCTGGATTTTGTTAAACCTGCAGCCATTTCAGTTAATCCTTTAAAAACAACTTTGTCGCTGCCTGTAAGAGGACCTATACCGCCAAATAATGCTCCGCCAAAAGCGGTTACTGTATTTGTTAAAAGTGTTTTTCCTAAATTAACAAATGCTTCATCGGCATTTTTATATCCGCACGCTACATCAAGACTCGTAAAAACTACTTCGCTTGCTGAACTAATTCCGACAGAAATTGCAATTCCTGCCCAGCCCATTCCTCCTGTGACAGCGCCTGCAATTATTGAACATGCAATTGTGCCGATTGTTCTGAGATTGGGGGCTTTGAACCAGCTACCTTCATCGTTCCACAACCTTTTGTCCCAGGGAGCCATGTTAAGTTCATAATTTCCTTTTCCATCAATGACAGCCCAATAAATATATTCTGATACTAAACGCCCAACTTCACCGCCGCCTTGATCGTAAAACATATCTTTTTTTGATTCTCCCATTTCGTCCGAAGGTTTTTGATCTGGACTGTATCCGATATGTTCGCCGAATTTTCCGGGGGATTGTGAGCGTTCATTTTCTTGCTCTTTTGTTGTAGGTTTTATAATTGCTTCTTTGCCTGTGCCGAATATTTCTTTTGCGATTAATTCTATTTCATTATAAGCGCTCTCAAGTAAACCTCTTATTGCAAGAGTATCCAATGAAGCAAGATAATCAGAATTTAAATTTGTTTCTAATATTATTGGCTGTAAAATATAATTATCGTAACCTTCAATTGTTACTCTTTGCGTAATAATTGACGTTAGCAGCGTTGCTCCCTTTATTATATTTTTTTCATAGTTATTTCCTGTCTTTGTCCACAATCCGGAAAAAACAAATAAATCATCCATACTTGATTTAAAATTATTATTTGCAGTATTAACATTTTCCGTTAACCCTTTTTTCGCTTCTTCTGCCATTAATTTTGCGTTATATGCAAGTTTTCTGGTTTCACTGTCCGCTATTTCAGCATTTGTTTTTCGTACAAAATCAGAAACAATTACTTTTTCACGCGCTGCGTCCCATGAGCTGCCTTTTAATCCTCGTTTTACGGATGTTGATATCGAACTTGTTATGTTATTCAAAGACGCGAATGCTTTTGACATGTTGATTATGCCTGATGATTGCAAAAGTTCCGCCATCAAGGTATTCGCTTCGTTAATATCAATTCGAATTCCTAACGGTTCTCTTGTGTCCATCATGCGGGATAAACGCTCGCCTTCTGTGCCGATAAGCAGCAGGAATGATTCCGCTGAAGCGTTATTAGCCGCATCCGCCGCTTTTTGCAGCCATTCTTCTTTATCTTCAAGACTTGCCAAATACGCTTCATTCCATTCGTTACTTACCCGATTGTATTCTTTTTGGAAATTTACCTGCCATTGATTTAATGCGCTTTCCATTTTTTGACGGCTTGTTATCCAGTCTGTTCTTCCGGTTTCTATTATCAAATCAACATATAAGATCCATTCAGTTCCTTTTTCATTTAGATCCTTTCGAATTAAATCCCATTCAATTTCTCTGGCTGTCAATTCCGCATTGTATTTGTTATCCAGCATTTCTCCGATTAATAACGATAAATCGTTTCCAAAATTACCGAATAATGAAGAAAGGTTTGTATCGATTTCCAGATATTTTGACAGGTTATTTATTAATACATCATGCGAATCATTGTAATAATTCTTTATCGATAATACATTTTCTCCGTATGCTTTTTCCGCAGCGCTTTTTAATTTTTCCTGACTGCTTGTGCCGGCGATAAAAGAATTTACTTCTGTAAGAAAATCATTTTTATTTTTTTCTTGATTTTTTATTTCTTCTGCCCAAAAAGTATCTAAATTATTTTTGATTCTGATTTCTTCGATATTGATAAAACTAATAAATTCAGAAAGCGCTGAAATTATTTCCGTGTTCTTATACTCTAAACCGCCGTTCATTTTAATCCAGTATTTTTTTATTTCTTCTAGTTCTTCTTCATTTCCTCTTTTGTTTTTTTGTAAACAGAGTTTAATATTATCCCACGTTATATTTTTACTGCTTTCTGCAATACCATTTATTTTTCTTAATTTTTCTAATGATTTATTATATGCAGATGCGTATGATTCTATTGTTGATAAATAATTTTTTAAATTATTTATCCATTTATTTACTTGTTCTTCTGTTTCATTCTTCACAGATTTTATTCTTTCCAATGCATTACCGTCTACATCGCGCGCTTCGGATAAAATTGGATAAAATAAGAAATTATACCATTTACTTAATGCATTTGAAATATTATCGTAATCATTTTTAACGGATTTATATATAGCATCATATATATTCATGGAAAACATTTTTAAGAAACCTTTTAAATAATCATTGCCGCCGCTCAGTGAAAGAATAACATAAAATTCAAGATCCGCTTTTTCTTGTTCGCTTAAACTTACCCACGAATCTTGATATTCTTTTTTCATTACATTTAATGCACCATGTAAAAAAATATTTTTTAAAGAAGAGTGTGAATTAATAGTACCTAAAAAGTTTTTATTATTAACATCTATAATTGTTACTGAACCTAAATCACCGTCTAATTTTCCTGTTCCTGTAAATGCTTCTTTTAAATATTTCAAATCATCGTTTTTATTCATTAATTCATACAGAAGATAATCTCCAGCATAACTCCATTGTTTAAATTTTTCTTCATCTTTAAAGTATACAGCCATTCTTTCGCTTAAACCCCTGAGAGCATTTTCAAATGCGGTAATAGTTTTATATTCGTTATTTGGGTTTATTTTTTCTGTTAAATAATCGTTAAGAGCCAATGCTGTTTCTGCGCTTGTTCCGATAATAGCCATGTTTCTATCCATGGAAAAAGCCAGTAATCCTTCGTTGTTTATTGTAATAATATTTTTAAGCGTCCATTTTTCTTTGTTTTCCGGTAAAATATAATTATTGTAATCCAAATAAGCATATCCAAATTGATTCAAAGAATTTGAATAATTATCAAATAATTGCTGATATCTATTATATTCATACGCATACTCAGAAATTTCGGTTTCCTGCGCTTCTGTTAATAAAAGTTTTACAGAAAACATTTCTTTATAAGCGGAAAATAAAGCGTCATATTCAGGATTTTTTTGCTGAGAATTATTTTTATTATTAAGGGAGGAAAGCGTAAATAAAACAATTTCAGCTTTTTCTAATTTTGTTTTATTTTCATCAAGTTTTATAACATCAACGCCTAAATACGAAGTACTTGCCCATCTTTGAATTGCGTCATATTTTTCATAGTCAAAACGTTTCTGTTCGATATTTTCATACGCTTCTTTTGCTATGCTGTATTGTATATCGTAAAGATTACCGATCCCTATAAATTGATTTGCTTCTTGTAAATATTCAGATTTTTTCTCATTATAATTTTTTTCCTGAGTATTTTTTTCTATTTCTAAAACTGCTTTCTTTTTGTTTATTTCTTCTATATTCAGTTTTGAATAATCGTAGGCTTTAGCGGTATCGGCAATCTCCTTGTATTTGATATCTAAATAATATAAATAACCTGATATTTGAGACGTTTCTCTGTTATATAATTTGTAATAAAAGTCAGAGTTTTCTTCCAAAGATAATATTTGAGAGTTTGAATATAATGATAAAGCTTCGTTTATTCTTTTTGTATTAAAAATTGAATTATCAAAGGCGTCTTCATATATTCCCGATTTATTACTTGTTGTTGATTTAATTGCTGGATCAAGTTTATCTATATACTTTTCTGTTAGATATTCCCGCCAATTCTTTTCTTTTGCTGATACAACATTTTCATAATATTTAAATGTATTTGTAATTTGATATTGATAATTATTTATAGATAATGTTTCGAAAAATGAACTTAATGATGTATTTATTGAATTTATTTCTTCTTCTGTAATATTTTCTTTTTTTGAGGATTCGATTTTTGCGATAATATTTTTTTGTATTTCTTCTTTTTCAGTTTTCAAATCATTTAATGATTTATTTGTTTTAATGTCATTATTTAACGCAAAAGCGGCAATAAAACCAATGAATGATTCTTTCCAGTTATTAATTTCTAATCCAAGCCATTCTGGAAGCAATGAAAAGCAATTATCAAATTCTATCAAAAATTGTGAAGCGTTTTGCAGAAAGTCGCCTTGTTTTTTCTTTATTGAATTACAAAGCTCAAGAGGTTCAGGCAAAAAAATCAATGACGAAGAAAAATCGTATTTTTTTATTAAACTTGATAATAACAAGCAAGAATTTTGCCATATTTCTTTTTGAATAAATAAACTGAAAGAAGCATATTGATTAAAATATTTATATAAATTTTCATAGAAGTATATTTTATCATTATATTCAGGTATTGATTCTGGATCAGCTTGAAGTAATAAATTATAATCTTCATAAAGACGAGAATAAAGATTATCTCCGTAAAAAGATGATTTTTCTTCTTTTTCTGAAAATTTATATCCGGTTACTTTAGAATACCAATCAGCGCCGCTGTAATTTGAATTAAAAGCGCGCAATTCGCCGCTTGTATCGTCCGCAAATAAATTAATTAACGCATAACGGATTTTTATATCAATTTCCAATTCTGATTTTTCTAGCTCTGTTAATGATAATAAATCACTGTCGTTTCCGTTAATCAGAATATTTAAATAATTTTGTGCGATTTCTATTTGTTCAGCCTGCCCCCAATTTAATCCGTAAATAAGCGCATTTGAATAAAGAGATTCCTCTTTTGTGTAAAAAAGTTTTTTATAATCTTCGATTAAAAATTCATACTTTGTTTTTAATTCGGTACGAAAAACATTTTGCATATTGACAGTTGAAGATGAAACTAATGCTGTATAATCCGAAAGTAATTGATTTAATTTCGCTTCTTCCTGCTGTAGAGCCGATGCTAAGTTTGATAATACAATTTGTTTCGATTGTAAATTGTTTCCAATTACCGTAAGGTTTTGCAATTCTGTTTCATATGCAGTCAATGACGCTGTATACGCGTTTTTAGCATCTTCCCACGCTTTTAATCCTTCCGCTTCTGTCATTCTTCCGGCAGTTAACTCTTTTGCGTAAGCTGAAACAGCTTCCGCTATAGCGGTTTTATTTTTATAATAAGTGACAAGCGCTTTTGCTCTTATAAGCGATAATTGATATTCATCAAGATAAAAATCCTCGCTTGAAGCGCCAGGTAATAAAAAATCTTTCAATGAACCAAAATCAAAGAGATTTGAATAATTATCAAGTATTTTTTTCCGCGCTTCCAGCGCATTCTCCTTGTAATTGTTATACATGTTGTAAGAATTTTTCATTTCTTTCAGTTCTGTTAATGACTGGTTTAATTTATTAATTTTTCCTATGTTAAGCGGTGAGGAAGAGATAGTTTTTATTTCATTATCTATTTTTTCTATACAGGTTAAAACCCATGAGTAAAAATTATCATCCTTTAGATTCGCTTTGTTTGTATCATCGTATTGATCGTACCAAAATTGAAGATTTTCTTTTGAAGAAAGCGCGGCAGATGAGCAAATTAAATACATATCGATTAACGCTTTTACCCTTGTTGTTCCTTCTCCGATTCGCATAGCCTTATTTAAATCAAATTCAATTTTCGCAGCCGTAATATTTTTTTCCAAATCATCGTTTATATCCATAAATAATTTTTTGCCTGCGTTGAATAAGGTTTCCGCTTCTTTCTCCCAAAGATTACGTTGTTCTTCAAAATCTTTAAATGCGGTTTGCCAAACTTCTATTCCGTTTTGAAAAAGATTTAAAGAATCATGTTCCCATTCTATGCGTCTTGCGAAAAATCTTTCCTCAGCGTCTTCCCATGCTTTTAATCCTCTGTCAAATTGATCTTTATACAATTGAAGCCATTCTTCACCTAACAAAGCAAGATCGCCTGTACCAGCCTCAGCCTGTTCTATTTTGATTATTAGACTGTTTATTCCGTTTTTGCAGGCTTCCTCGGTTTCCGCAATCAATTTTTCAGTAAACATTTTTGCAGATTCATTTTCGCTTTTACTGCGTAAACTCCATATATCTCTTGTTCGGCGGCTAATAAATTTTCTTTCTTCAATAGCGATAATATTCTCAAATTCTGTTTTTATTGAATTGCTCATTGCTAATAAATTATTTACGATTAAATTATTTGTCTTTTCGCGTAATTCATCAGGAATATAGGCGAGCAGCTCCGGATATAAAAGCAATAAATTATTATCAAAACTTTTTAATGAATTATTGATGTGATTGTTTGCCTGTTCACGCCATTTAATTATATCCTGAGAGAAAGAATTATTTTCTTCGTCGGGACGAATTATAAGAGGATCGCCTGTTTTTTCATCAAATAAAATATTTCCTTGATCATCAAGATACCATGAATATTTTTTTTGAGTTTCATCCATTGATTGAGAAAAATTTAACAATGAATTTAATTTAGAATTTAAAAAAAATCTTCCGACAAGCCATTGAGAAAAACGTTTTTCAAGTTCTTCTTTGCTCCAATTTTCAATTTGATGCTTTGCCTCAGCAATAAGAAGAGGATTGTCGTATAAATTACTTGCGATTAATTCCCATGCGCCGATTGCCTGAGTTATGCCCAATTTAGCTTCGGCAAGCCAGCGTTCGGGATTGAGCTCTCTGTCGGCTCTGCTGAAGTGACTGTCAAAAACAGATTTATTAAACCCTCTTATTTCCGAAGTTGATAAAAAAGATGATGAAGGGTCAGAAAAAACAAAAGTAGGAAATAAACCTGTAATAAAAATTAATGTTAAGAAAACAGAAATTGTTTTGTTGAGAAATTTAATTATCATATTAGTTCCAAAGTAAAGTTTTATACCCCGCACAAGCGGGATAGATAATGTTTGTATTTTGAAGGTTTTAAAACTTTTTAAGTTTTAGTTACAACCTCTTTAAAAATCTTTTTAGATAAAGATAAAAGTGACGGAATTAATGTAATTGAACAAATTAATGAACCTGTTACCCCAAGCGCGCCGACAAGAGATAAGGTTCTGATAAGTGTATTAGCGTTTTCTGTAAGAAAGAGAAAAGGAATCGCTCCCGCAGCGGTTGTTCCTGTTGTCGCAAGAAGCGCCGGCATTTTTTGACGCAGCGCTAAATAAACAGTTAACGCGGTATTTTTCTTTCCGCCGCGTATTAATGATCTTATACTGTCAACGCAAATAACAGCTGCGTTAACTGTCATTCCGCTGACAGCGATAAAAGCGCATGCAATCGCGGAATTGTAAGCGCTGCCGGATAAAACTAAACAAATTGCGGGAATTGCGAGTGACGGAGGAATTGCAGAAAGTATCAATAATGGAATGCGAAACGATTCGTTAATCGCCGCGATTATCATATAACAAAAAACGATTGCTAATAAAAGCGAAAGTACGGTTGCTGTTAATCCTTCGCTTTGTTTTACAGCCTCGGGATCAAATTCAATTGAATATCCCGCGGGTAATTCTAATTTTTTAAATACATCCGATAATTTTTCTTTGACGCGGCGCGGGTCCATCGGTTTGGTAGAAATTGTGATAGACGCGTATCTGCGGCGATTATCTCTTCTGATGCTTGATGGTTCATATTCGTCTTTCGTTTCAGTGAGCGAGTTAAGAAAAATTGACGAATTCAACTCATCATTTCCGGTTAGAACAAGCGTTTTCAGAGTTCCTTCTCTTGATTGGCGCATAACGCTTTTATGTGACGCATAATATTTAAAATCTTCGATGCCGCCTGATCTGATTCTTACGTCGGTTTCTTCTTCCGAATTATTTCTTTTGTAAACAACAGGACCGTACACTCTGAGACGCGCCATATTGATCGTTTCGGAAAAACTAACCTTAGCTTCAGCGAAAATTTCTCTGTTTGGAAGCAAGATCATTTTTTTGCTTCCTTGTTTAAAATTTAAAACCCTTTCCTTTACAAGCGGATTATTCGCGTCTAAAGGAACATTTGAGCAATAATACGCGAGTTCTTCCGCGAGTTCTCTGCATTTTTTATCTTCATCTCCGTAAATAAAAATTTGCCAATAACGATCTTTTTGCGAATTATCATGAAAGAAAATAAAACCGCCGGGAATCGAAATTTGTTTTGCCATATCACGTACCTGCTGTGGTTTTAGTATTTTTGGATCGAAAGAAATAAGCAGAGAACCGGAGCCAATCCGCGCGCCTGTTTCGATATTGATAATTCCTTTTTCATTCGCCTGTTGCGAATGCTGCGTCTCCTGCGGATGCTGTGCCTGCTGCGCTCGCAGTGAATACTGCGCTCGCTGCGAATGCTGCGCAAGCTGCCTGCTGTAATTAGAAAGAAGCCGATCAACTTCTTCCGCAAGCAAACCTCCTTCAAATTCAACTTGCGCGTAAACAGAATCTTCTGAGCCGTAACTAGTTGTGTCCGCGCCTTTTGCAAACAGCAAAAGAACCGCGGAAATTGTTATTACGCCGCTGATTAATAAAATTAATATCGAATGACGGTAACAAAAATTGACAGAAGCGGCAAGAAATTTATCAAGTTGTCGCAGCGTCAATTTAATTTTGATAGTTAAAAACAAAGGCATAGAAAAAATTGAAACAGGTTTTTTCAAATCTAATCTCCATAACAGAAGCGGAGGCAATAGCGAAAGACTTAAAACAAAAGCTGTTACGGTGACAACAGCGACAGCGTTTGCAATTATTTTAGCGCCTCCGTCTTCTATTACAGTAAGCGGAATAAGAGCGGCTACAGTCGTCGCGGCGCCTGCGAGTAATGGTCCCGCAAGCGATTTTAACGCTGCCGCGGCAGATTCGTAATTAACGCCGGCGTTATTTGATGTGTCCGCGTCATTTGATGCGGAAGTTTCTCTAGAAATAAATTTACGAAGTTTTTCAGAACAAAGAATAACAGCGTCAATCGCGGTTCCGATTCCGGCGGCAATTCCTGCGAGAAGAAGCCTGTCCATGGAAAATCCAAAAATCAAAAGGATTGCGGCAGATATTACGCAAATCAACGGAATAGAAAACGCGCAAAAAATACCGGCAATGTTAAAACGTTTTTTTCCGTTTAAAAGAAAACCGATTATCGCGACCATAATTGCACCTAACAGCGCGGCGTTAAAAACCGATTTAAAAGCCAATGCTTCTTCTGCGCCGAGATCAGATAAGACGATAAATTCAACAGGCAGTGAAAAAGAAGACAATTCTTTTTTTATTTGTGACGATAATTTTTTCAAATCTCCGCCGTGCTGACCCATAATCGCGATGCTTGCGGTTTTTTCTCCGTTTAACCGCGATAAAACATCCGGTTCCCGTTCCTGCTCAACAATAAGAGCGATTTCCGAAAGTTCGATTGATTTTCCGTCTCCGATAGGAATTAACGCATCGTTAAGTGAATGTATCTGATCGCAGCGTCCGTCGACAGTTATGATTATTTCCGTGTTTTTATGAGTTACCGAACCGCCCGAAAAAATTGAATCGTTCATCGCAAGAACGGAAGCGACAGCAGACGGGCGTAAACCTATAAGATTTATTTTTTCCTGATCAAGAATTATATAAATTTCTTTTATTCCTGCTCCGGAAATAATTACTTCTCCCGCGCCTTCAAGGCTTTCGAGCCTCGGTTTTACGATTTTCTCAAGCATTGAAAGAGTTTGCGACTGCGAAGTTAAAACATTTTCATCTGACGCTTCCTTCGTGGTATTTACTTTGTTTTTCGCAATAACCGCAGCAGACCAAACGGGAATCATCGAATTATTTGAGCTTAAAATTTCCGGTCTTTGCGCTGATGAGGGAAGCGTTTCATAAATTCTTTGCGCAGCGTCGCGAACAGCTTCATAACGTCCGTGAATTCCGGCTTTAAAACGGACATATACGTTTGACGCGCTGTTTTCGCTTGAACTGTGTACGGACATGACTCCGGGAATGGAATAGAAAGCGTCCTCTAAAGGAATTGTAACGCTCCTTTCCATTTCCGCGGCGTCAATACCGTAATGTTTAATTTTTACCGCATACATACCTCCTGAGTTTAGATTTATTTTATTTTCTGAGGTTAAAATGGCGAATAACGATATCGCGCAGATTGCCGCTAATATGCATAAACTCGCCTTTTTTCTTTTCAGCCATGAAATTAAAAATTTCATTTAACATCCTCCTTTTTACGTTTCCAATTAAAAAACCGGATTAGTACGGAAGGAATCGCGAAAAGACTTAAAATTGTTGATGCGGCAAGTCCTCCAAGCATTGCCGCCGCCATGGATTTTTGGGAATTTGCTAACGGGCTGAATATCAGCGGCAGAAGCGCGAAAATAGTCGTCAGCATTGTGATCAAGATTGCCTGCAATCGTTCCCGCGCTCCGCAGAAAACCGCGGCAGCCGGATTTAAACCCGCGCGTATTTTTTGTTCGCTGATTTCATAAAGGATAAGACTGTTATTTACAACAAGTCCGAAAAGCGCAGTCAAACCAAGAACCGCTCCCGAATCGATTTTTGATCCTGCAAGTAAAAGAGCGGGACCTGCGCCCGCAAGCGACAGCGGAATTGTCATCATCAAAATTAACGGAAGCGAAAACGATTCGAATTGAGCGCCCATCGCCATATAAAGAAGAATTAAAACAAGAAGGACAAAAAGCAAAAGAGAATTACGATAGCGGCTGAAGGCGGAATCATCGGCGCGTTCCGCAATTATTTTGACAGAAGACGGTATTTCCGCGTTAGGTGAAATATCAGCGTAAATCACGTCCGATCTGTCGAGACGCGCAAGAGCCGCTTCCGCGTTTTTTCGCTCTATTCTGCCGAGAGATCCGAGAAAAACGGTTTTACCCTGCGCTGTTCTAATGGGAGTTTGTTCAAGTAATTGAATTGGATCCGCCGTTGTTTTGTTTTGCGTCTCTGCCGAGCCTGTTACGCGCACATCATGCGGTCTTCCGTTTAGCTCCAGACGCGACGCGACAACTCCTTCGTTTAGAATGAAAAGCGTTTCCGCAATCTGCGCCGCGGAAATTGAAAGATAAGCCGCCGCTTCCCTGTTCGGGAACAAGCGAAGTTCAGGTCTTTTTCCGCGAGGTTTGAAATTTACATCGATAGACGAGGAATTAAAAGCGTTTTCCGCAAGATCGATTCGTTTCTGCAATTCATCTCTGTCTTTTCCTTTAATAACAAATGTATTCGCGGAAGATAATCCGAGAAGCGTTTCCGCTCTGTCTTTCGGAAAATATACCGAGAAAGAAACTTGATCATTCTGCTGAATTATGATTTGCGAAATAACTTCCTTGATTTCATCTAACGCTCTTTCGGGTTTTATTCCTTTTTCAAGCGAGCAGCGCAGAATCAATTCTTCTTTTTTGTAATCGATATCCGCTCTGCGGTTTGTATCCGCTTCTTCCGCGCCTGCTCTCCCGTAAACTGTTTTTACAAACGGCAGACCTGAGATTTTTTTTGATGCGTTTAAGGAGAAATTTTCAGGAGAATCTAAAAGGGTTCCGGGGGGGAAAATCACCGAAACCCAAATTTCCTCCGCTTCATCCGGATTTATGAAAACTACCGGCTTTGATAAAATAGTTACGGAGCTTAAAATAACTATAAAAGCAGTTACGGTATAAAACTTACCCGGACGGCGAAGAAGAGAAGAAAGAAAAGCGCTGTATTTTCTCTCAAGACTGCCGTTTCTGAAAACAGAAACAAATTTATTTAAAACATTTTTTATCAATATTAAAAATTTTCTGTTATGAGAAATAGATATTGAATTTGATTTTACAATTATCGAAGATCCGAAAAACAAACGATAAAGCGAGGGGAGACAGAATTGCGCGTAAAACCATCCTGCTGCAACCGATACCGAAAGAGCGATCGCTAAATCGCCGAATAAATTTCCCAGCGCTCCGGGCAGCATCATAATCGGGATAAAAACAATCGCGGTTGTCAAGGTCGACGCGATGCTTGATCCAGCGATCGAAAACGCTTTGTTTCCTATTTCTTCATGTTCAGGCGTTGATGATCTGTTTCCAAAAGCGCGGTGAAGCAGATCAAGAACAATTACGCTTATATCCGATACAAGACCGATTCCCATCGCAAGCCCGCCGAGACTCATGCTGTTAAGAGATTTTCCCGTAACAAAAAGAACGCAAATTCCCGCCGCCGCGGAAAAAGGAATCGACAATGAAGCGAGAATACTGTATTTGAATCGCCTGATAAAAATTAAAAGAACTATAACAACCGCCGCGGCGCCTAAGCACGCGGAAATTAAAAGGTTTGTTATACCGCTTATTAATGAAGGAGTTGAATCCGCAACGAGTTCAATTTGCGCATCACGCGAAAAAAGCGAGATCGCTTCGTTAAGCGTTTTTTGTATATCTCTAGATAAACGCAGAGGATCAGCGCCGGGTCTTCTGTAAATTTCCAAAGCAGCTGCGGCTTTTCCGTTGTAAACAAAAATACTTTCTCTCTTTGCGGCAGAAGAAGAAAGCTCTCCCGCGTCCGCTACTCTGAAAGTTCCGTCGCCGACAGGCAGAACAATCTGCGAAAGAGATGAAACAGAATCAGGTTTTCCCGATCCGACAACAACCAATTCCATATTACCTTCACGCGCGTTTCCCGCCGGAATATTAATTGTTTCCTGCGATAGAATTTGTATAAAATCGTTAGGAGAAATTCCGAGAGCCGCAAGACGCGGCACATCAAGAGAAATTTTTTCTTCCGGTATTTCGCCGCCGACAAGCACAACAGATCCAACACCGTCGATTTTTCTTAAACGCGCCGTTAATTCATACTCCGCGAGTTTACGTGCAAATTCCGCGCTGCCGTTATGCGAACTTACCGCGATAATTGCGTGTGTTTCGTTTCCTGCCCCGCCTGATGTTACTGACGATTTTCGCACTCCTTCGGGAAGCCCGGGATAAACAGCGTCAACCGCTTCACGGACAAGAACAGACGCTGTCATCGGATCAATGCCCCAGCGAAAATCCAAACTAATGATTGAGCTGTTGTCACGCGATACGCTTCTGATTCGTTCAAGCCCTTTAATCGGAGACAGACCATCCTCAAGCGGAATTGTTACCATGGCTCTTATTTCGTCAGCCGCCATACCGTGATAAATTGTTTCCACCGTCACTCTCGGAATTGTAAATTCCGGCAGTCTGTTAATCGGCAGTTTAAAAAGAGAAAATACCGCCGCTATTATTATTGCCGCCAATATCATGATAACTGTTACGTGACGACGGACAAAAAGATTAATTAAATCTCTCATATATACCTACTTTATTACCGAAATATTGAATGATTTATCATTTTGATTTCCAAGATTATCTTTTAACCCAGAAGCAATTTGAAAATTAATGATTCCCGAATTTGTTGAGTTGACAAGATTCACTGTTATTTCGATTCTTTGATAATTTTCAAAGCCCGCGTGAGGCTCTGCGATATTAAAATTATTTGTTTTAACATGACGCAGTAAAATATTTATCACGCTGTTTGAAGTATCAATACTAAAAAGCTCCATAACGGAAAAAATATCGATAGAAGCGTTTTCTGCGGTTGAAAAATATAATTCAATCCATGAAGCAACTGCCGCACCTGACGGATAATTATCATCTGATATGTTTATTATTTTATACAGAGAATCAATCTCGTAAAAAACCGGATTGCAGTTAACGGTATTTTTCGGCGACAGCGGTATTCTAATTCCGGCAAGCTCCGGCGGCTTTGAATATTTACCGTCCGCGAAAATTTTAAATATTGATTCGCTTTTTGTTTCGTTTCCCGCGCTGTCCTTAACTCCCGGTTTTAATTTAAAAGTAAACCGGCTTTCGAAAACAGGCGTTTTTTCAAACTTAAAAACGATCTCTGTACAAAAACCGTAAGATGTTTCCATAATTAGATTTTGTCCGTTCTCGGCGCTTAAATTGTTTTTTACTGTTAAACTATCTACCGGTTTTGAAAAAATAAGCAGCAGTCTGTCTTCTTTTTCCCAGCCGCTGTTTTCAACAGGCTGTTCCGAAACGCTTGAGTATCCTTTATCGGACATCAACAAAATATTTTCGTTATTTTTTGTTATGCGATACGCATTAAATAAATAAGGCAACTCCCTGTCAGCGCCGGTTGTAAATACGCTTGTAAATTCATTTTGCAAATTATTACCGCTGTTATCTGTCAATGATGATGATACGCGTATCTCGTAACGGGTATTTTGAGTTAATGTTTCAGATGGAAAAAATACTGCAAGTTTTCCTTCATCTTCAAGCGTCCAAAAACCTGTTATGGGCGGAAAAAAAGAAATATTTTCGTATAACGCATTCATAGAAATAGGCAGAGAAAATTCCAATCGTATCTGTGTTTTTAAATCGTCAATTTCCGCGTATACCGGCGGAGAACATGAAATTAAAACAGGACGCTCCGATCTTTCTTTGGTTGTAAAATCTCGGTTGAAACTTTCGTCCATTGAAAGTCCTTTATGATCACGAGCATCGGCAGTCAGGCTTAATGTAAAGTTTGTATTTTTTTCTAGCGGTGTCAGCGGCATAAAAGTAAAGCGGTTTCCTTCCCATAAAAAATTTCCTCTTATGCGGTTACCGTTTCCTGTCAAAGAAAAATTACGCTCAATGCTTGCCTTGTGCGGACTTTCGGAAAAATTAAGAGACACAATTATATTTTCGGGTTCTGAATGATATCCGTCTCCCGGCGTCCACGAGATTACTTCAAACAATTAAATTCTTAAAATATCACATGATGAAAAGGAAAAAACGATGAAAATAAATAAAATGAAAAATAATCGGTTCATTTAACAGCCTCCAAATAAATAATAAAATCTTCCTTCATGTAAGAGCCGTTTCCGCAGCTGATTCCGCTATTTCCTCCCGGAATTAAAAGTTTGTAATAATGAGGGACTTCGTTGTTTACACCTAACGAATTGCCGGCGGAGAAACCTTTCCAGCGCATGTTTAAATCTTCATTAAAAGACCAGCTTGCGTATAGAAGATTTACAGACGAAATAGTTCTTGGAAAAAACGGAGTAATGATAATTTCCTGCGGAACTGATTGTTTTCTTTTGTTGTCAGTGAAAGGCAAAGAAAATCTTATTGAAATATTTACTTCGCCTGTAGCGGTATCAGGAATAACAGGAACAACATTATTTGAGTCAGTAAAATTTATCGTTGTATCTCCGTAATTAACGGAAAAAGAAATAACTCTTAAATAAGGAATATTCACTTTAAAAATTGTTTTATAATCAACGCCGATTTTTAATCCTTCGGTATCCTTTGCGTCACTTGATACAATCAACGTATAATCAATTTCAGGTTCGGGATCTTTGGAAAAAATGTAGACGATAGATTTTTCTGTCAGCATCTCAGCTCTTCCCGACGCAGAAGGTTCGAAACGCAATGAACGGAGAACATTTTCGCTCATCGGTTTGTTAAACGAAACAGCAATTCCTTGTCCGGCAATCAACCCTGTCTCCATATTGACAGCCGCTGGATACCAGCAGCCGCCGGAAAACTCCGCCGGATAAACGCTTGTTACTTCCGGTAAGATTTGATCCATATCAGTAATAAAATTACCGGAATACGCTTTTACCAGAGGAATACCGTCAATGCTTTTTGCGGAATCTTTTAAATTCCAGCGGAAAAAATTCCACGGGGAAAGCGATTTATCCGGAGTAACAATTATTGTTTTATCGTCATCTAACCATTCATAAGTTTTATTTCCGATTCCTTCGATTGTCAGCGCAGATTCCACCGACAGCCTGTTCATCGATTTTGAAAAATTAAATTTAAAAACAACATTATTCGTTTTAATAGATTCTCCTGAAACGGGAGAATGTGATTCCAATACCGGCGGATCGTTTTTATTTATCGCGTAAAACGAAATGTAATTTTCGATCCGCGCCTCTCTGCCGTCAGCAGCGCGGATTGTTCCCTTAAAATTCAAATTGTAACGTATTCCGGCAGTCCATCCATGTATAGGTACAAAATATAAATTGTTTTTTTCCCAGCGTTTTTCGCCGTTTATGCTTCCAAAATCAGAGCTGATTTGTAAAAGAGATTCTGCGTTTCTTTTTTCCATTTCAGTATCAAACTTGATAATTACAGGAGAAAATAAATCAGGTAAGACAGCGTTATTTACAGGTTCGATACTAACGTCTATCGGCAGCAAATTTATTAATTCGCATGACAATGATAAAATTGCACATAACGCAAATACCGTTAAATTAGTTAATAAGCGCGACATTTGTTCCCTCCCTTAAATCAGAATCCGGTCTTTGCACAATTAATTCGCCTGCGCTTAATCCAGTTTTTACTTCGCGATCCTCGCCTTGTAAAAAACCGATAGATATTTTTCTTTCTGTCAAAGCGCTTCCGTTAATTACAAAAACCTTTCCTTCATTGTTTTTCTGATTAAAAATAGCAGACTCGGGGATATATAAAACCATGTCAGGCAATCCCAAAGAAACCGTAACGCGAGCAAACATTCCCGGTTTTAGTTTGCTGATTTGATTTTGATTTTTTGTTTCCTGTAAAAGCACGCGGACTAAAAAACTTAAACTCTGACTATCCGCCTGCGGATAAACTAAATCGACAACGCCGTCCATTGTTTCTCCCGTTCCGTCTATCAAAACAGAAGCAGACATCCCCTTTTCGATTCGCAGAGCGTCTTTTTCTCTCACCGGAAAAATTGCGTATAACGACGCGGTATCAATCAAGCTAATAATTTTATCCTGAGGACGGACGCGCTCGCCCTCTTCAAGATAACGTCCTCCGACAATTCCTGAAGACGGACTGTAAATGGTAAGTTCCTGAAGCGCGAGATTCGCGGACGCTAATTCCTTTTCCGCCGCCTCAAGCCGCGCCTGAACGGCTTCTAATTCCGCTCTGAGGCTCGCAGTCATGAGCGCGACGAGGGCTTCTTGTTTGCGAATTTCATCTAACGGAATCGCAATTCCCGCTTTAACAAGGTCTTGATCACGAATGCCGATTTTTCGAATCTCAAGCTCTCTCTCCATTAATTTGATCTGCTCCCATTCGGTATCAAGACTGAAACGGCTGACAAGAATCGCCTCGGTGTGAATGCCTCCGGCTTGAAAAAGCGTTTCCTGATTTTGATGTTTGCGGTTATTTTCTTCCCACTTGCGTTTTGCAAGCGACAATTCCGCGTCAGCTTTTTCAAGAGCGAGCAGCTGCGCTTCCGCCTGAAAAATTCCTTCTAGCAGCTTTGTGTTGGTTAAATTTCGCGCAGCTAAAGCCTGTGAATAATTATTTTTTGCCCTTTCAACGGCAAGAATAATCTGCGGATTTTCAAGCTGAATAATTAAATTTCCTTTATTAACACGATCGCCTTCGCGAAAATAAAGTTTTTTAATTACAGCTTCCTGAGGAGACGCAACATCAACTTTGCTGAAGAAAGATAAACTTCCGAAACCTGACGCTTCGTCAGGCTGTTCGCGTTCAACAACAGCGATAGCTTTTACATTTCTCGCTTCATTGTTGTTTGCCGCGTTTTTACCGCAGGAAAAAAGCGAAACAATTATCATGTGAATAATTAATAAATATTTTAATTTCATTTTTTACTCCTTAATTTGATTAATTTGCAGAGGCGTTTTTTTCCGCCTCAAGAGTTTCCGCGAAAGCCGCGAGTTCACCCGGTTTTAAATCCAGAAAACGCTCAAGTTCGCGTTCCGCTTCCAGTAAAAATGCCGCGGCTTCTATCGCTGCAATCTCCCTTTGAGTCTGTTCAATTAAGACTTCCATCATTTCAAGTCTTGTAATCTGTCCAAGGTCATGCCTGATTACTTCAATACGGCATCGCTCAGTGCCGATAACGGACGCTTCAATAGAGAGCAGGCGTTTTTGTTCCGCAAGCATGCATTTTTCAACAGCGTTAGCCGCCATTCTGCCTACTTGATCGAGAGTCGTGATATATTTTTCTCTTTCCAGAGCAAGAGCAAGTTTCGCCTGACTTCTTCCAAATCTTGATGACGGATTGTTGAAAGGCGTAAAACTATTTTGAAGCATTGCGCTTCTGTCATGAGGAGGCTCCCATCCCATTTGAAAACCGAATCGATTTTGAATCCACGGATGGTTAAGCTCGATATTTATTCCGACAGACCAGTTGTAACGAGTCAGCGGATAACGATCTCCGCTTAAACCGAATGTACCTGCAAGCCTGAAAGACGGTATCCACGATCTTGATAAGTAGCTTAACTCCGCTTCTTTTTTTGTTATCGAATGACGCGCTTCGATTAAATCGGGATTTTGTTCTTTCGCAAGAGAAGAAGCGGCTTTTGCTTCGGGCAAAACACAGGCGCGGTAAATATCAACCTTCTCGATTAATAGCGGAAGTTCATCAAGTCCGAGAATTTCCGTAAACTGTCTTTCCATTTCGATCAAATCAAGCTGCAGCGATAAAATATCGATTTTTGCGTCAGCAAGATTAATTTGCGCATTTGAAAAATCAACAGGAAGCGCAAGACCTAACGCGACTTCCTCGTTCATAATTTTTAACTGTTCTTCAAGAATAAGAAACGCTGATTTTTTTATTTTGAGAATTTCTCTTGACGAAAGCACTTTACGATATGCGGAAATCGCGGCTTCCGCAATTTCGGACGAGTATCTGTCTATTTTTGAAGAGGATAAATTCAATTCCGTTTTTTCAATTTTGCGGGACAATAATAATCTGCCTCCGTCAAAAAGAAGCTGATCAACGCTTATTCCGTAATTTTTCATAAATGAGTCCGCGCCAAGCTGCTGTAATCTGTCATTTTCAGAAAAACTGATTCCAAATCTCGGAAGGAATTGCCATATTCCCGACAACCATGTTTTTTCCGTAATTTTTTGCGAAGACCGGGAATGTCTCAGATCGGCGGAAGCCGCAACCGCAAGATCTGCCGCCTGTGAAAAAGTAAGAGTCTGCCGCTCTGCGTTATCTGAAATTAAATCGTTATTTGCAAATAACGAAATAGAATTTATTAAACAAAAACCGCAGCAAAATAAAATTAAAAATATTTTACGCATTTATTTGCTAACCTCCGAAATATTTTTTTCTAAATTTAAAATTGATCGCAGCAGCGGCGTATCCCACGGAAGCATCGCTTTTGCGCGGTTTAAATCTTCTAAAGCGTCATTTGCTTTTCCGGCTATCCAGCGCAGTCTTGCCCTGTCGAGCAGAACCATCGCGCTTTCCGCGGAAAATTCCGCCGCTCTGTCGAGCAAGATTCCGGCTTCGTCAAGTTTTCCTGTTTCCGCCGCGATGTCCGACGCAAGACGAAGAACGCGTATATTTTGCGGATCATCGGTTAATAACGATTCGATGACTTTCGCAGCGTCAGAAAATTCGCCTTTTTCGCGGAGGATTCTCGCCAAATACAATTTTGCTTCCAGCGATGAAGGACGGACTTTGATCGCCCTGCGGCAGGATTTTTCCGCCTTTTCAATGTCACCCGCGAAATATTCGGCTTTAGCGCGCAGTATCAACGCGGGCGGAAATTTATTTTGCGCCGTTAAGATTTCAGACGCGGCATTGAATCGTCCCTGAGAATACGCTTCCGACGCGTGAACATACGCGCGGATTGTTTCGGCGTTCGGCGCGTCTAAAGCGGCGAATGTTTTATCGCAAGAAATAATAAACGCAAGAGAAAATAAAAATACTGTTATGTGCAAATTAACAAATTTCATTTTAGCCTCTGCCGATATACAGAAGACGTTCTGCCAGCCGCCCCGAAGAAGACGCTGCCTGTTTGTTAAAGTAGTCCCTGAAACCGGGAATGTTTAATGTAGTCCGCAATGCGCTGACGGCGTAAATCGTATAAGGATTTTCAGGAAGTCCGATTAACGGCAGCAATGAATTTAAAAACTGAGGATTTCCCGAACTGACAGATTGATTAACAATCGTCTCAATTTCTTTTTTTGTTTTAATTGATAAACCATCATCGGTTTTTAATCCGGTAAAAGCCGCGATAATGCTTCGGCATTCTTTCGCGAAAGGTCCGTTAGGCGCAAGATTGATGCAGTTCTCCGCGTAATCCGCGGCAATTGCTCCCGAAAAAGCTCTCGCTCCCCTGTACCAGTATTCGGGAAACGGAGCGTAACGCGCGCGGATAGCTCCGTAAGCGGCAGTGTCACTTCTGATAGAAGTGTCACTTCGAATCGAAGCGTCATTTCTGACAGAAGCGTTGTTTCGATTCGAGGCGGCGATTTTGTTTTTTTCCAGAGAACAAACAAGCATCATCCATCTGTCGAAACTGTCAGGTTCATCAATGAAAGGCAAAGGCGCGCGCTGATTTTGCTGCGCGGAATGTCTCAAATTTGAAAGTTCCGCTTCCGCGTCCTCCCATCGTCCTTTTTCAAAAGCAAGGATCGCGTTTGTCGCGGCAATGACGCTTTCATCATTTTTTACGGTGAGCACATTTTTAATTCCGCGCTCAAGATCATCTTTTTGTAAAAAGCCCAAACCGTAAGCCCACGACAGCTCTTTGTATGCCGCCGTGACCGCGCCCGCCAAATCTCCGGCGTTTTCTCTAATGCCCGCTTCTCTTAAAGCCATCCCCTGAAACCATGAGCCCGATCTTTCAATTTCAGCAATTTGATCAAGCGTCAGCAGAAATGTTTCAGCGTCGATCTCCGTCTGAGATTCGTCCGCCGATGAGACTTGTGAATTCAACATCGAGGCTGATGATCCGCCCGGCGTCAATCCTGCCGGTGACTGTGCCGCAAATTTTGCCCCTGCCCTTTGCGAAGGCGCCGACTGCTTTTGCCGTGATTCGGAGTTTCCCGCGCCGCAAGCCGAGAACAACATCATCAAAAGCAGAATTAGAAAAGTGTAAAGTTTAGTTTCCATAAGCAACTCCATAAAAAAAATTTTGTTTCCCCTATATGGGTGCGCAGATGCGTGGCGCTTGCTCGAAAAACAAAGAAAATGAAAAAAATGTTGAGTAATGCCCCTGTGGTGACAGTCACCGCTTTCAAATGAAAGTGTATTTCTTGCGAATGAAGTTGGTGACAGTCACCAGAGGTTTTACCACAGGTGACTGTCACCTTCTTTTGCGGTACACTCTACAAATGACTAAAACCGAAACCGTCCGCGGTTTATTTAATGCCGTCGCTCTTTGCGCGGTGGGCGCTGAAAAAGCGGTGTCCAATGAATTGAAAAAACTCGATCTCAAAGTCGATGAATCTTTGTACGGCAGGGTGCGCTTCAAAGCCGATGCGAAAGGTCTCTATAAAACATTGATTGGATTGCGCGCCGCCGATCGTGTGTTGCTCGAAATCGCGAACTTTAAAGCGTTGGATTTTGATGATCTGTTTGAGGGAACTGTCGGCGCGGAATGGGAGAGCCTTGTCCCAAAAGGCATGGGTTTGAAAGTAGCAAAGGTGCGATCAAACCGGTCTCAGTTAAAAGCGGAAACCAGCATTCAGGCGATTGTTCACAAAGCGGCGGCGCAGCGATTGTGTGGCAAGTACAAAGTGAACCGCCTCCCTGAACCTGCGATGCTCTCGCGAAGAGAGAGCGCGGAAGGAGTGACGCCCGTAAAAGTCGCGGAAGTGAGAGTCTATATCGAAAAAGATATTGTCTCACTGCTTGTTGATTTGAGCGGTGATCCGCTTTTTAAAAGGGGCTACAGAACCGAAGGCGGCGCCGCTCCTTTACGCGAAACTACAGCCGCGTCCCTGTTGTTATTGTCCGGCTGGAAAAGAAAATTTCCCCTCTACGATCCCTTCTGCGGTTCGGGAACAATTTTGATTGAAGCCGCGATGTACGCGTGGGATATCGCTCCCGGGCTTGGCAGACGCTTCGCTCTGAATGATTTGATCATTGCCGATGAAAAAATCGAACAGTCTGTCCGCGATGAATTTCGTTCAAAGATCGATCTTGGCGGCGGCACAGCAAGCAGCGGCGCAGCAGGCAACGGCAACAGTAACCGTCTTGTTCGAATTGCAGGCAGCGACGAAGACCTTCGTTCTGTGTCGATTACTTCTTCAAACATTGCCCGCCTGATCGACATAGCCGAAGGCAGACCGCCGCAGCGCGGTATTCACTCAACAACCGGCGGCGCAGGATTCTCCGACAACAAGCTCGGTATCGATCTGAAAGTCCTCCCAATGACAAAAACGCTGTCTCCTTTCAATGATAACGGTTTCTTAATCACAAACCCGCCCTACGGCAAAAGGTTTGGCGATCAGGCGGCGGCGGAGCAAATCTACAAGGACATGGCGGGTTTAGAGGAGCGTTTCTCCGGCTGGAAAATAGCGGTAATAACCGATCACAGCGGTTTTGAAAGTTTTTACGGCAAAAAAGCCGATTCATGCCGCGAAATCAGTAACGGCGCAATTCCTTCCTTTTTCTTTCAATATGGGTTATAATAAACGTAACTAACAACACAAAAACATTGTTTGTCAAAATGATATAGATCGATACGGCTTTAAAAAGGGGTATTTTAAATGGCTATCGCTGTTGAGCATGAGCAGAGACGTAAAAAGATTCTAGAGAAAGCGCTGACTGTTTTTATGGATGACGGTTTCGAGGACGCGACTTTTCAAAAGATCGCGGATCGATGCGGAATCACAAGAACAATTTTATATCTCTACTTTAAAAATAAAAAAGAAATTTTTACCTACAGTATCAAACAGCTTTTGTTAAGCGTTGAAGAAAAAATTTATTTAATTATCAATA
>Ga0209755_10001096_pt1 | contig 44818 bp, 36 predicted proteins | sample TergutCo191P1_FD_187301 | JGI IMG/M metagenome (GOLD analysis project Ga0209755, IMG submission 187301) | Cornitermes sp. P1 segment gut microbial communities from Petit-Saut dam, French Guiana - Co191P1 (SPAdes) (version 2) | ecosystem: Host-associated > Arthropoda: Insects > Digestive system... | reverse complement strand
CCGGCTCATTTAGCTCTGCGAAGATTGTTCTGACTGGTTTGGGTAGTGAGCATGGTGAAGACAATATGATTTCCGGTGCGACTATGGCCGCGTCTCGTGGCATAAATGTTATTTATATCGGTACAAAAACTGCGGACGGCGTTCAAACTATACAGACGGAGTGTGAACGTGAAGCTCATGAGATTATGGAAAAACTGCTCCAAAACGGTGAGGCTGACGGAGCGGTCACAATGCATTTTCCTTTTCCAATCGGCGTATCAACAGTCGGACGTGTCATAACTCCCGGTATGGGTAAGAGCATGTATCTTGCTACAACCACCGGAACCTCATCAACTGAGCGCATTGAAGGCTTGGTTCTCAACGCCTTATACGGTATAATCACTGCCAAGGCTTGCGGCATAAAAAATCCGACAGTCGGAATCCTCAATATAGATGGTGCAAGACAGGCTGACATGGCTCTAAAAGAGCTTCAAAAAAATGGTTATGAAATAGCCTTTGCACAGTCAGGCCGCTCAGATGGCGGTAGCGTGATGCGCGGCAATGATTTGCTTTCAGGGACATGTGATGTAATGGTTGCAGACCCGCTCACTGGCAATATTTTAATGAAAACACTCAGCTCTTTCACCACAGGCGGAAGCTATGAGTCCATTGGCTGGGGCTATGGCCCGGGTATCGGTGATGGGTATGATAAACTTGTACTTATTTTATCACGAGCTTCCGGCGCTCCGGTTGTCGCCAATGCTATTGAGTTTGCAGCGCAGCTGGTTTTAGGCAACTATAGTGCCGTTGTACAAAGCGAATTTGCTGCCGCCAAAAAGGCAAAGCTTAACAATGTGCTTCAGGCAGTGCGTGCAAAAAATGCACCCTCCGGGGGTGCCGAATCTGTAAAAGAGCCGCCAAAAGAAGTTGTAACGGCTGAAATTTCGGGTATTGAAATATCCGACCTCGAAGATGCCGTCTTCGTGTTATGGCAAGAAAACATCTACGCCCAAAGCGGCATGGGCTGCACCGGGCCGATTATTCTCGTAAATGAATCCAAACTCAAACAAGCCGAAGCAGTACTCGCCGCCAAGGGGTATGTGGGCGAGTAAGGATATATTACAGCGCACTTACAGGGCAGGCTGTGTTTGTGGTCTGCCTTGTCTGTTATTGTTCAAAAAGTCGTTTCCTTTTGGATAGGTAAATTATATTTTGCCATATAGACACCCTATGCGCTGCAAAAAACCTTGAGAACTTTCCATGTGGTCAGTTTCTCAAGGTTTTCTATTTGGACACGGGGCCGTTCAGTCATTATGATACCCTAAGCGCTCTGATATTCCCTTTGCCATTGGAAGTAAGTTTTGAATCAAATCATCCTTTATTTCGGATAGCAGCTCTGTCGGATAAACAATTCCGACACCGGCAGCGCATTGTTTTAGAGAGTTAAAAATAGGTGCAGATACCGAGCTGTGTCCCATGTATTGCTCGTCTCTATCTTCGCTATAACCACTTTCCTTTATTGTTTCCAGCACATCATAGAGCGCTTTTGCAGACAAAATGGTATTCGGCGTGAAAGGACGAAAGCGATACTGATCTATCACACCATGCAAAATAGGATTGTGAAGATAGGCAAGCAGGACCTTTCCCAAAGAATTTGAGTAGGCTTCCATTTCAAACCCGATTCGGGTATCGGCACTGTGCAAGGCATCAGATTTCTCTTTATGCAAAATAATAACTTTTCCATTTGTGTTTAGCGTTCCTAAATAGACAGGTTGGCCACACAAATCACGCAATCTTTGCATATATGGCGTGGCCACTTCGACCAAATCCTGCCGCTCAGCGACGTGCTCACCATAGTTCATGAATTTTATGCCCAGTTTATATTTTGCGCTTGCAGTTTTGAAAACATAGTCCTTGCGAACTAATGTGTGCAATATTTTGAATACACTTGTTTTGTCGAGGTTACACCCTCTGCAAATTTCGGTCATACTTGCGCTATCACGTACCCCTAAAAAGTCCAGCACTTTAAGTGCATTATTGACTGAACTAAGAAGGTATTTGTCTTTTTTGTTTTCGCTTTCCATGTTCTCACCCCGCTGACCTTATATGACTTAAGTATACCACCTGTGGCCGTCAGCTTCAAGAAAAAGTTTACTATACAGAAACACAAGAAGCAAAATGGTTGCGCTATTAGGAAATGTATCCAAAGATTGTTCTCGTAATTTGGAGATACTGACAGTTGATTTTGCAAAACGCACTGTGTATTATATCTTCATAGGGAATTTTTTGCAAAAAAGTTTCTTATACAAAAACTTAAAGAGAGGGGAATTTTAAACAATGCAAAAATTAAAAGAAAAAAATTACACTATCGAGTTTCTCCGCTTTTCATTCGCAATAAACTTTTTGATGGTTCACGTCTACATGGTTTATGCGAGGGCAATGACAGGGGAGTTTGTCTGGATTTATGCCTTGGACAACATTATGCCCTTTATGATTTTTGCCGGCTTTTTCATGATGCACGGCTTCAAGCGCCAGCAACCGATGGCTCTGGAGAAAGGGCTCACGCCCGGACGCCAGGCTTGGAATTATCTTAGAACTAGGTTTATCAGCCTTATGCCCGCATTTTTCTTCGCACTACTGATTGGTTTTATCGTAAACCACGGTATCGTAATCAGGACTCCGCTACAACAGTGGCCACTTGCACTACTTAGCCATATCGGCGAATTCTCCGGATTGCAAATATTCGGCATAGGTTTCGGTAATATGTCTGTAGGAGCCTGGGGGAATTTGCCGCGTATTATTCAGTTGCTAAACGCTCCTCTATGGTTTATCTCTGGCTTGTTTATAGTAGGCTATTTTGTCACATATTTGTTAGCTAAAAACGAAAGTCGTTTTCTTGCTTTTATCGGACCTGTCATAGCTGTCCTCTTTTATGGAAGTCAATGGCTACGTGATTCTAATCCTTTCTGGTTTGACCCAATTGCCATAGGCGACTTTTTAATAGGTGAGGCAGTAATACACATGTTCATAGGACTTTGGCTTGGCTGTATTATATGGGTTGCCGTGAATAGCCTTAAAGATAAAACTTTCTCAACAGGCATGAAAACGTTATTGACTATTGCCGCCTTTGCCACAGGTATCCTAACCATCTACAGAACATGGGTTCCCGTGAACATTCCTTTTTGGGGGCAGCTGCTTCCAATGAACTGGGGTTCCATGCATATTCTAACTATATTCCTCTCTTTCATCATCTTGTTAAATGTTGACGGATTTACTTGGCTCCTAAACAGAAAGATATGGAAGGTTCCTGGGCGGCTTGCATTTTATATCTATATGTTCCATTTCCCAATCATAATTGGTCTGGCAGGCTTTATGAATACCGACGATATGATGGGTCTGCATATACTAACGATTGCATCGACAATTGTAACCATTATAGTCAGCTATATATTTATGATTTGGAATGACAAGGTTCTCCAACCGTGGTTCGCCAAGCAGCCCTGGTTTGTCAAGCAACAAACACCAAAAAACAAGGATAAAGAAGCATTAGTATAAAGGAGAAGTTGTGTGATGGCTAAAATTGTATCTGCCGAAGAAGCAGTCGCCCAAATCAAATCCGGTATGAAGGTGGGTATTTCCGGCTTTGCGACTTTCGGTGCAGCTGAAACCGTGCTTCGAGCACTGGGGAAAAGCTATAAAGAAACCAAAGCCCCTGGAAATCTCGACTTGATTGTGCCGACCACGACAGGAGATGAAAAAGAAGATGGCTGGGGCCTTTCCGCCCTTAGAGAACCAGGTCTTATCGCATCCATCATAAGCTGCCATATTGGAAAGGCCCCTGCAATTTCCCGTATGGTCAGCGAGAACCAAATTCCGGGATATATTGTTCCTCTCGGAGTATTCGGCCATCTGTTTCGCGCTATGAGCGGAAAGAAACCGGGAATTGTGACACATGTTGGGCTTAACACCTTCGCCGATCCGCGTGTAGAAGGTTGCAAGATTAACGGAAAAGCCAAAGAATCCGACCGCGATATTGTTTCGCTAATTGATATTGGTGGCGAAGATTATCTTTTCTATCACTCCATGCCAATGGATGTCTGCATTATCCGCGGTACCTACGCGGACGAAGATGGCAATATCTCCATGGATCATGAGACAATTATTTCTGAGCAGTTTGAAATGGCAAATGCTGTGCACAACAGCGGAGGCATTGTCATTGCGGAGGTCAAAGATGTTCTGGAGCGCGGCTCCATTAACTGCCGCGATGTTAAAATTCACAGTGTAACGGTTGACTATGTTGTGAAATCCGCACCGGGCACCCATATGCAAACCTATTTTACCAATACTTTCCGTCCCGAGTTATTGGGAATGATTCGCGTTCCCACAAAAGCTATCGCTCCATTAGACTTGGGGCTGCGGAAAGTAGTGGCGCGGCGTGCCGCGATGGAGATAAAAAAAGAAAAAGTTTTTGTTAACTTAGGGCTGGGTATTTCAGATGGAGTTCCGAATGTCGCCAACGAAGAAGGTTTTGCCCATGAAATTACCCTCGGCGTAGAAACAGGTGTTATGGGCGGCGTGCCCCTCAGCGGTTTGGATATGGGCACTTCTGTCAACATGGAAGCCCTGTACAAGATGGTAGATACCTTCGATATGTATGATGGAGGTATGTTGGACATTAGTTTCTTGAGTTTTGCCCAAGTTGACAAAGAAGGCAATGTCAACGTGTCAAAGCTTGGCTCTAGGGTCATTGGTGCAGGTGGATTTGTCAATATTTCGCAAAATACCCCTACTGTCTGTTTCAGTGCAATCTTTACTGTAGGAAAACTAGATTGTGAGATTGTGGACGGTCAGTTGCAAATCCACAGTGATGGCACAGACATCAAGTTTGTGGAGAAGGTGGATCAAATTACTTTCTCCGGAAAAAATGCCGTCAAAAATGGTCAAAACATTACATTTATAACCGAAAGAGCTGTATTTAAGTTAAGTCCGGGCGGACTGGTATTGACAGAAATAGCCCCAGGTGTAGACCTAGAGCGAGATGTTCTTTCCAAAATGGAGTTCCGACCACTTATCTCTGAGGAATTAAAGTTGATGGATGCTCGTATCTTCCAAGACGCACCCATGGGCATATCCATACAAGAAAACGCTGCCGCAAGTTGTCCGACACTTGAGCAAGTAAAATAAGAACTTGGTGCCTCTAAAAACTCTGTGTCTGTCAAATTGGCGGGGGGATTCTTTAACCAATCGGAGTCAAAAGCGCAGTTACTACTATGTGTATTTACGAGTATTTTGGCAAAGATCGAAAAAAGACTTAGTTGGTTTTTAGAGGTGCACAAATGCGGATCCTGCAGCGAATGCGGGATCCGTGAAACTATAGTGAGGAGAGTGACGTATTTCGTGGGTTCATTTAAAGATAAGCAGTTACCTCAACGGTGGGTACTGTACGTTTTTGGGATTTTTCTTATATCGCTGGGTGCTTCCTTTAATGTTGTAGCAAACTTAGGTGTTTCTGCGATGCAAGCGCCTCCTCTGGTTTTGAGTATTGTTACGGGGCTTTCGATGGGTACATGTTTGTTTCTTGTGTTAGCACTATTTGTTTTGTTTCAAATTCTCGTTTTGCGAAAAAAGTTTCAGTGGATTTCGCTTGCACAGCTCGTGGTGTCTTTTCTTTTTGGATACTTTATGGACTTTTCGCTTTTTTTGGTGGGAAGTTTAACCCCTTCCTCTTATCTTCAGCAACTCTTATTGTTTGGGATTGGCACCATCTTATCTGTAAACGGCCTTTTGTTGTATGTGCAGGCAAACCTTATCACCATGCCGCCCGAGGGACTTACTATTGCACTCACAAAAAAGATCCCAAACAGTAAATTTCATCGGATAAGGATCGTGCAAGATTCATCCCTTGTCGTAATCGCAGTTGTACTCTCGCTCTTTCTTTTACATGGTGTGTATGGAGTTCGGGAGGGAACTGTACTTTCTGCTGTCTTAATCGGGAAACTTTTACCTTACGCAGGCCGCCTGTGGCGACCTGTATTGCGTAGGATCGGGATGGAACCAGAAATGGTAGGTTAGATTTTTAATAAATCCTTGTGCCTATGACCCTCACCCACCGCGCCCCGGCTTTAGTTTTCCACAAAAGTCGGTTGAGCTTACTTTGAAAACACAAACGGTATTTGCTTGCATCTCAGTGAATTTGTACTCGGTGTCTGCCTGATGTTTTGTTATGATTGTGAGTGCCATGCACTTTTCCTCAATATCTTCAATAAACTGCGCGTTTCCAAAGCCTATTACACTTGAAAAATAGTATCCAAAATCACAGGGTGTGGCTTCTTCAAAACTCGACTGTCCTTCTGTTGACATTTCAAAGCATACAGCGCTGTTTTTCCTTAAAACCTCTATCTTTCTGCCCTCTTTTGCACTGTGAAAATATATGGTAAGCATATCTTCATCAAGCGTATATCCATGGCTAAGCGGAACAACATAAGGCTTACCTCCATCCACCATTGCAAGGTGGCAGGTTTTTATTGGAGCGAGAATCTTTTTTATCTGCTCTGGGTCTGTAACCTCTCTGTCTCTTCTTCTCATTATATACTTTCTCCTGTCTTCAGCGCACTTGCCAAATCACTGAGCTATTGCGGAATGTGACAAGTATATCATGCATAGTATCTTTTCACAATGACGCGCAACACTTTGAGTTACCAAAAACAACCATCTCTCAAACCACGTATCTATGCACAAAAACGTCCACTGCTTCACCATGCTCGGCACACGTTGAAGCAAAAGTGAAAATGCCCAAAATGAGCATTTTCACTTTTGTTAAAGTAATCCTTGACCAGTTGTTTGGGGATGAACCGTTAAAAAGCGGCGTTCGGTTGGTCGACATTGCCGACTTCAAAGTAATCCATGACTGATCAGGAACCTCGATCATAAAAATTGTAAACCCTAATAACATTTTTGAATTCCCTAATTATTCTTTATATTTCGGCATCAAAACACTTGACAATTATTTTGGTATAATGTAGATTGTATCTGAAGTTAACAAACTGGAAACAATCGCTGATGTCTGATAGATTCAATCTATGTTTACAAATGCTGTCCTCACAAAAGAAGTAATAGCCAGTCTTGGTTACATAACCATGACTGACTATTACAGGAAAGTTCGCGAAACCAGAGAACCACCGCTTGCGAAATCGCAGGAGCGGTAGTGTGGGAGTGGTCACTCAACTGGTGGGTGAACTCCTGCCCGATTGCAATTGCAGATTGCAATCACACATAGTTGACTATCTAAATATTGCAACTATTGATTGGATGGAAGTAATAACGATTGTCATAACTTCTGACGCAAATGCAGTTAAACGAAAGTTAAACATAATGCCACCTGCCTTTCTTTTTTATGTATGACTTAAAACCAACCCACTAGCTCAATCATTGATTTGTAATTAAAAGTCGCAAAGATAAAATCGTCACGACAGATACAATCTGAGATCTCGCAAGGAGCAAGTAGCCACCCACTCTCATCGATAAAATCATTTCGTTTGTTGCTGATTTCGCAACAATATCAATCCAGACACAGCATACAGTACGTTGTTTGGAAAAATGCTTTCACGCGAAATAACTCCGATAGTGTTTTTGTTGAAATATAAGAGTGTGGCACAAAAACAACTCAAAATATACGATAGTTAAAACGACAAAAAACCTGTTCGAATTATAGACTATTTTTGTCCTAATGTCAAGTTTAGAAAAGACATCTTTAAAGCGTCAAAACAAGTTTTATTACAGTTCACATAGTAGCAGGGAATCAATGCTGTATGGCACAGATTTTTCACGTATTTAGATGCAATTCGTGGCATATTGGTGGAGGCGAATGTCTTGCAGGTGACTGGGCTGTGGAGCAATCGCTGATGACGAGCTACCTTCTATATAGAATGCAGTGCCTTCAATGTTTTGGCACCTCTAAAAACACGCTCGCCATCCTGATTCGTCCAGATGGCGGGCGTGTGTGCGTCTCAATTATGCAAGCTTATGTGACAGGTGACCGTCAAGCAGGTTCTCACTGAGACAAAATAGAACTGTTTTTGTAAGTTTGCTATATATACTACGATATTTTCTTCTCAAGTTCCGTCACTGCAAATGTCGCTACATCTTCGGCGAATTTCCCTGGGCCGAAACCTGCGTCATAGCCTAGTTCTTTTGCTAGTTCGTTGCTGATTCTTGGTCCACCACAGACTAGCACGTAATTTTCGCGGACACCCTCGGCCTCCATGAGTTCGACGAGTTCGGTCATATTCTGGATGTGGACATCTTTTTGTGTAACTGTTTGCGAAACTAGAAGTACATCAGCCTTTAGCTCCTTTGCCTTGAGCAAAAACTCTTCATTCGGCACTTGGCTTCCAAGATTGTATGCTTCAATCATATCATAGCGTTCAAGGCCATAGTGACCTGCTAAACCCTTGCGATTGATGATTGCATCGATTCCCACTGTGTGCGCATCTGTACCCGTGGACGCTCCAACGACAACGATTTTACGTCCTATGTATTCTTTTATGAAATCATTTATCTCATCCATACCCATAACTTTTTCATTTACCGCAGCAACGTGAATGTCCGTATAGTCCACAAAATGCGATACCGCGCCGTAAACGATATAAAATGTAAAGTCACTATCCAGAGCCAGGTTGCTTGCGACATTCGGGTTTTCAATGCCCATTTTTTTTGCAAGTATGCGTGCTGCTTCTACACCTTTTTCATCATTTGCGACAGGAAGCGTAAAGCTAAGCTGGACTTTACCGTCATTCATTGTATCGCCATATGGTCTAAGCTTGGTAAGATCCATTCCAGCAACCAAAAGTCCTTCATTTATTTTTTCATTTCCAAGATTCATGCCGCTGGACCTCCTTTCATGATGTCAATAAATGGGTTAAAGTATAGCTCTGCTTTTTTCATAACTCCTGCAAGACCTTTTCCGCCGTCTCGCCCTCTTTTAATTCCTGCAAAAACGCCTTTTTCCAAGGTCGCAAATAAACCCAGCTTTTCAATTTCCTCCAGAAGCTGTGCCGCATTTTCCAAAACCTCTGCCGCTCTGCTTTGGATTATCCCGCCGTCTTTGAAGGTTATTTCATCACCAAAATGTCTCATTGTTTTTTCAATATAGTGGGCACTTTCTATAGCAAGTGCTCTGTCCGATAGAAAGGGTGTGTGTATTGCTTCTGTAAGCATGCCAAGCAGATGTACTTTTTGTTCTGTCATTACAGTGATAGCATTAAAAAGTGCATTTTGTATATGCGCCTTGAAAATATTTCCGGTGATAAATTTTGTCGGCGGCATATATTTTAGCGGAGCTTTCGGGAAAATTTCTCTTGCCATTTGCGCTTGCGAAAGTTCCAGAAGAAATGCATCCTCTACTTCCGGATCCATTTCAAATGCGTGTCCAAGCCCTTGCTGCTCTTCTCTGAGTCCTGCCTTTAGTGCAAATTGTTCGTTGAGAAACTGTGAGGCAAGTACTGTATGAGCTTCTTCTACCGCATCTGCTGTTGTCAGATAGTTGTCTTCACCTGTGTTGATTATTATTCCGGCAAAGGAATTTATAGCCCTGGAAAAATATTGATCGACAACGGTCCTCTGCATATTTATGTCTCTGAAAAGTATGCCATACAAAGCATCATTTAGCATCATATCAAGTCTTTCCATCGCTCCCATCGCCGCTATTTCCGGCATACAGAGTCCTGAACAGTAATTACACAGCCGGATATATCTTTTTTGCTCTGCGCCTACTTCATCAAGAGCCGCACGCATAAGGCGGAAATTTTCTTGGGTGGCATATGTGCCGCCAAAACCTTCTGTAGTCGCGCCATATGGAACATAGTCGAGAAGACTTTGTCCGGTTGTGCGTATGACCGCAATTACATCCGCACCTTGGCGTGCTGCGGCTTTTGCCTGAATTATGTCCTCATATATATTGCCAGTTGCGACAATTACATAGGCATATGGTGCATCGTCTTCACCATATTCTTCCAAGTATGCTTTCCTTTTTGTTGCGTTACTGCGAATCTTCTCAACAGAGCTGTTTACAACAGGCAAGATTTTTTCTGTTATTTCTTCAAGAGGATTTGGAGGCAGACGGGAAAAATCCAGCTCACCTTTGCCTATTTCCACGGCGATTTCCTGCGGAGTTAGCCCTGTTTCAATCATGGCATTTCCTATATTATAGGCTGCGCCTACTCCGAGTAGTTCTTTTTCTTGAAGATGGTCTACTAACACATTTGACAGCGGAACTTCAACTTCATTCGTACCGTCGATTCCGAGCAACCGACAGATTGCACGCTCTACTGTAACTGTTGTGTGTTGCTCAATAAACTGCTGTGTGTCCGCTGCCACTTTTGCAGCACTACTTCTTGCTTTGTTTATGAGGTTTTGACTTAGGTTCAGTTTACTCTGCATACGCTTCACTTCCTTGTTTTGTTTACAACTAATGTTTCTTTCACCTATTTGAAAGCATAGGCGTAAGGACTGTTTCCCTTTATTTAGTGCGTTGCGCTCTTAAAAGATCCTTTGGCTCAAGTGAAATTTGGGTGCCTTGCTCAAGACCGGCGACACCAATAGACTCCACTTTGCGTTTTCCTGTACAAACATCACACTGGCATTTTTCTAAATAGTGCTCAGGTTCGGTGTATGCCGCTATAACCCCTTCAAAGTTTCTCAAAATAGTGCGCTTGTTGCTTCTTGATATGAGGTATTCAGGCATCACAGGAATCTTGCCTCCGCCGCCTGGTGCATCAACAACAAATGTCGGTACGCAAAATCCGCTGGTGTGACCGCGCAGACCTTCAATAATTTCTATACCCTTAGAAACACTGGTGCGAAAATGCTCCAGCCCCATTGAAAGGTCGCATTGATATATGTAGTATGGTCTGACTCTCATTTTCACAAGCCCATGAACCAGCTCTTTCATAACATGGACACAGTCATTTACACCTGCAAGCAGAACTGACTGATTTCCCAGTGGTATTCCCGCATCCGCCAACATTGCACAGGCTTTTATAGCTTCCGATGTTATTTCCTCAGGGTGGTTAAAGTGGGTATTAAGCCACACAGGATGGTACTTTTTGAGCATGTTACAAAACTCAGGTGTTATTCTCTGTGGCATAACGACCGGAATTCTTGAGCCTATACGCACAATTTGAACATGTTCAATCTCTCTGAGTTTTTTAAGAATGTATTCGAGCCTATCATCAGAGAGCGTGAGGGGATCTCCACCTGAAAGCAGCACGTCCCGCACTTCCGGATGGTTGCGGATGTACTCAACTTGCTTGTCAACAATCTCTGCCGGTGTCATCGCGTCAGCTTGACCTGCAAATCTACGGCGTGTGCAGTGGCGACAGTACATTGAACATTGGTCCGTAACCAGCATCAACACACGGTCTGGGTAGCGATGGGTGAGATTTGGTACCGGGGAGTCGCCATCTTCGTGCAAGGGATCATGCAGGTCTGCCTTTGATTGATGCAGTTCGTTCGCCGTTGGTATACTTTGCAAACGCACAGGACATCCCGGATCATCGAGATCTATAAGCGATAGGTAGTAGGGTGTTGCTGCCAACCTCATTGTTGTCAGACATGTTTCAACACCCTTTTCCTCTGCAGGAGACAGCTCAATATGTTTTTTTAGTTCATTGAGTGTTTCTACTCTATTTCTTATCTGCCATTTCCAGTCATTCCAGTCACTTTCCGGAATGTCTTTAAAGATTGTTCTTTTTGATTCCTTCATATTCTTCATTGGCTCCCATCAGATAAATGTAAAATGTGTGATGCATTATGGGTATTTTTAAAAACTCGGTGTCTGCCAGATTGGTGGTTTTTTTCGCCAATCAAAGTCAAAAGCGCAGTGAATACTATATGTGTTAACGAGCATTTTGGCAAAGAGTGGTGGAAAAAGACCTGCCAAGATGGCGGACAGTGAGTTTTTAGAGATGCCCTATATATATTTAGCATTAAATAAATCACGAATCTTTTTGCTTTCGCGAAGTTCCCAAAGCGTTATTTCCGCATGGTCTTTTGTGTAGCCGTTTCCGACAAGCATTACCACGTCTTTTCCCACACCTTCTGCACCTAGCGCTGCTCTTGTAAAGCTTGTTGCCATTGAGAAGAAGTACACGGTGCCTCCGTCTTTTACCGGTAAAATGGCTGCCATTTCACAAGCTTCAACATTTACACAGCTTATTGATATGTCATATTCGTTGCCGTCATTTGCTTTTAGGGCTTTTTCCAAAAGGTCCACAGGGGCAGTTGCATCTGCCACTATATAGTTTGTACAAGCTCCCAGTTCGATAAGTTCCTTGCCTTGAACTTCACGCCTAACCGATGCAATTACATTGCCTGTCGGCCCCGCTCTTTTCACAGCTTCATATCCGCTGAGTATACCTGATTTACCTCCCGCTCCCAAAATCAGAACGCTGTCTCCCGGCTTTACAAGCTTTGCTGTCTGAGCTGGTGCTCCAGCTACGTCAAGCGCTGCAAGAGCAAGCGCTTCACTCATATCTTCCGGTAGCTTCGCATAAATTGCGCTCTCAAATAAAACGGCCTTTCCATCTATGTCAACCTTGTCAATGTCCATATGAATTTTCTTAATTTTGTCAATTTTCAGCGGTGTAAGTGAGAGCGATACCAAAGATGCAATTTTGTCTCCAACTTTGAGATCACGATCTTTCAGGTCTTCTCCGATATATGATACTGTGCCTATAAACATGCCCCCCGAACCTGTGACCGGGTTTTGCATTTTGCCTCTTTCTCCCACTATTCCAAGAATCATTTCTTCGATTTTTTGTGGGTCTTTGTTGCAGGCTTCTTTTATTTGGGTAAATGATGCCGAGTCAATATTTAGTGAAATTACATCGCAGATGATTTCGTTGCTATAAAGCTTTGACATATCATTGTCAATTTTTTGAGCGGCCTGTGTCAGTACGCCCTGTGGCTGAATAACTCTATGAATTCCATATTTATTGCCTTTCGTTGCCATCAATTTGTTCCTCCTTAAAAAATGTAATTTAATATTTACTTTGTTCGGTTAAATCATTTAACTGATAAACCCAAGATTTCTCTGGCTTCATCAGGTGTTGCTATTTGTCTGCCCAGTTCTCTTGCCATGCGGACTGCTTTTTCTACGAGTTCGCCATTAGATTTTGCAAGCACACCTTTTTCCAGATATATATTATCTTCAAAACCAACTCTTACATGCCCGCCCATTATAATTGCCTGTACAGCTATAGGAAATTGCGCTCTGCCTATTCCGGCGGCTGTCCATGTGCTTGCTTGGGGTATGCTTTCAGCCATGAACAAAAGGTCTCTTGGTTCAGCTGAGATTCCACCATTTACTCCCAGAACAAAATCAAAGTGCATAGGTGACGGTATTATGCCCTTTCTATTTAGGCGAGTGGCGGTGTCAATCATGCCTTTGTCAAAGCATTCGATTTCAGGTTTTATGCCTCTAGCTGTCATTTTCTGCGCAAAGTCTATAATCATGTTTTCGGTGTTTATGAAAATCTCGTCGCCACCAAAATTGCATGTACCGCAGTCTAAGGTTGCCATTTCTGGGTTAAGTGTAATTGGCTCTAACCGCTCATCATTGCTCATGCCAACCGCACCGCCTGTTGAGGGCTGGATTATGACATCAGGACAGACTTTTTTGATTGCATCAATGCAGAGTTTAAAGCGCGCTGCGCTTTGTGTTGGTGTGCCATCATCTTCACGGACATGTAGATGAATTATTGACGATCCTGCGTCATATGCTGACTTTGCTTCCCTGACGATTTCTTCAACTGTATACGGCACGGCTGGGTTGTGCTCTTTAGTGACCTCTGCGCCACAGATACATGCCGTTATTATTAATTTTTGCATATATTGACCCCCAAATTTATTTTGGGTATCTCTAAAAACTCGGCGTCTGCCAGATTGGTGGGGATTTTTCGCCAATCGAAGTCAAAAGCGCATTTAATACTATATGTATTGACAAGCATTTTGGCAAAGAGTGGCAGAAAAAGACCTGCCAAGATGGCGGGCACCGGGTTTTTAGAGGTCCCCTTTTCTTTGTTTATCTTTCGGTACTATACATGTGCCGCTTGCTTTGCATACGATTATTGGCTCATCGAGTACATCACAGGCTGATTCACTGATGTCTGTGCGTGGAATTATTACTTTTCTTGCCTCAAAAACCATTTTCCGCGAACTGTTGCCTTTTTCCGTAATTTCTCCTGTGGCCTCAATATAGTCCCCTGCATAGACAGGTGCTAGAAAATCGACGGAATCGTATGCTCTAAATAACCCTTCATCACCATCTGTCCTGATTAGAAGCTCTGTTGCTACGTCACCGAATAATGCCAGCATTCTGGCTCCGTCCACCAAATTCCCCCCATAGTGGGCATCTGCGGTGCTCATTCTTAGTCTTATTGTTGCTTTCATTGCATTCCCTCCTAGTACTTCATTCTTAAAATAACTATACAAATCTCACGCTGTCTTTTCCCGCCTGACTTCGTTAAAAAATCTTGAAAGACCACTGGTATTACTTCGATTTTTCGCCTTGTCAGACAAAAAAATCCATCGCAATCTTTGTACAGTTATTTTAAGAACGAAGTACTATTTTTTGACAAAAAAGCGCGCTATTAGGAACTATCTCCTAATAGCGCGTCATGTATTCATGACAGTGATAGTGTGCTAAACACTACCCCCAAGGAAAAATTCGGCTCGTTTTTCCTTTCGGCGAATGACACATTTTCCGCGGGCCTTCGGATTGCCCTCCGTTTTCATCCAGCAGATACCTTGTCCTTCGCACCTCTATTTTGTATTTGGTTGTGGTTGGTGTAGCTCACACCACGGATATTGTATGATTTTATTTTCTCACAACTGGTAGTATATCACAAACTAATTGAATTTATCAATACTTTTTTGACAATTTTTGCCAAAGAACTTATATTTCTACCAAGTCCATAATCCCCTTTTCAAGCCCTAGCAGCTTACATATATTTGTAGTATCCTCAGGTAATCTTTCGTCTGGGGATACTTTTAGCAGACCGTAATCCATATATTTTGCGATACTTGCAATCCTTTCGCTAACTTTTAAGCTTTGTATTTCTGCTATTAGGGGTTTTGTCAGCTCCATCTTGCGCAAACCTGCTACCTGATAGTGCGCCTTGGCTGTGGGTGCCACGCCTTCATAATGTGTGGTCATCACGGTATATGCGTTTTGGTTATTCATGTATGCACAAACAGCTCTGACAATCGCTTGTCCTTCGTCGGGATTCGTTCCTCTTGCAAATTCATCAAGAAGAATGATTGTTTTGGCATTTCTCATGTCGTTTAGGATCTCTTGAAACCTAACTATTTCTCCACCAAAACTGGACAAACCTCTGTCCGATGCTTCAAGATTTTCAGATATTAGATAAACACTGTCCAACAACGGACAGCTTGCTCTTGCTGCAAATGGATAAAATCCATTATGAATGAGTAAAACGTTCAGTGCAAGGGTTTTTAGTGCAACACTCTTTCCTCCCATATTTGCGCCTGTTATTACTGTTGTACCTTTACAGAGCTTAATTGAAAGTGCAGTAAATGACCCTCCTGATTTTAAAAGGGTTTCGTGCAGCTGCGGGTTTGTCATGTCCGTGAAACCTACGCTTTCACCGCCTATTTCCGGCATACATGTTTTATATTTAATCGCTAGTTTTGCTTTTTGAATTGTAAAATCAAGACGACCTATTGCCTGCGCATTTTGCGAGAGCACGTCCCTCCACGGCTGAAGCTTTTTTGATAGCCACATAGCCGCCTTTTGCTCCTCTTTTTGTTCACTCGCGGCAATTTTCGATCGCAGTACATTCAGCTCAGTTTTTTCTTCAGCGCTTTGGGCTAACCGTAGCTTTCTTTCTATTTCCTTTTTTTCGTTTCTGATTTCAGCCAGTATCGGAAAACTTTTCCCACTAATGTGAAAAGTGGCAACACCGCTATGTTCAGGGTCGAGTATTTTAAGTGCCGGTTCTGCGCTTTCCAGTGTGATATCATTGTATTTTGCTTCTTCATTGATCTCATTAAATAAAGGCACTATTTGATCTAATTGTAGCAGGTATCTTTTTAGTTCAAACAAATCAACTTCGCTTAGCTTGGCTCCAATACGGCTGATTGATTCTCTTATATCTTTTGTTTGTCCAAGCAAAGTTTCTAATCTTTTGTAGCTCTCTTCGTTTTGTAAAAGTGATGTTATAGCTTTTTCGATATTTTGCAGTTCTTTACTTAGCATTTCTTCTTGTCCTGGCTGTGCAGGAATCATACATCTCAAAGCGTCTCTCCCATAGGGTGAGGCCGGCTCAATGAGATTCATTATGTATGTAAAGCCTATGCGATCTTTTTGGTCATATGTTAGCATCGTCATCTCCTTTGCGAAAGGTACCTACGCCCTATTCCCAGACATTAATAACCGGCACAGTCACTTCTTCGGTCATTTTGCTTTTAAATTCCGCGCTGTCGTAGTGGTTACCATAGGCTGAGATTGGATTAATTGTCACAGCGACAAGGTTTATTGGTTCAAGGACACCAAGTTTGACGTTTGCAGCTTTTAGTCTGCGCATGCAACCTGATGATATGAGAATTTTGCTTGCATCGTAAGCGGCGAATATAAATCCTTTTGGCAAGCCTGAATAGATAAGAGGATTAACAAGGCTATCGGTAATTGCACCACTTGTATATAGTGCCCTGCCCTGTTTTATTCCTTTGATTGCGGTGGTAAGGTTTGCGCCATCTTGCAAAATAATATTACTGTCGCCAATTAGCATGTATTTATCATTTAATTTTTCCTGCACGACCTGCTGCATAAAGTCAGGAACAGTCGGTGTCATTAAGAGATTACACACATGGGCTGTTTCAGCTATGGTTTCATCCATATTACGGCTAAAGGATGCTCCTGTACACAGGATCGCCGCATCCGTAAGCTTTCTTGTGCAAAGGGTCTTTCGTGAAGCCGCCCCATCAATAATCATCCTATCCGCACCTTGGTCACGGAATAATTTATACACCTGTGCAAGCTGACTAATAATGGACGGCCCAGCCAATTGAATATTTCCATCGCTAAGCGCCCTGATAATGACTACTTTTCCAAGCGGAGTTGATATTCCTGATGTGTCAAGGATTTCTTTGGTTACATCACAATAACTAAGAAGGTTTTCCGCTGTTGCGAAAATACTTCCCTGCCTTATGTATATACCTGGTTTTTCTGTACCAGTAACCGTGTCAACGCTCTCCCCGTCTCTGCCGATAGACGTAAGCGCCAATGTTTCGCTTTGTGGAGCATTGGATATTATGTTATTTAGGACAGTTGTTTTTCCGGCATTTTTGCACATGCCGGAAATAGATACAGAGCTATATTGTGAAACTAAGTCAAATAGTGCTCCCAATAGCGTTCCTTTCTCATTTCAAAACCCTTGTGTCCCTGTACAAACATATCCATCTTACCAACACACTATTTTGTTGCCAATGTGAAAACAAATTTTGTAACTCCATCGTGGCTTTCAACATAAATGTCTTGATTATGATTATTGAGTATGGTCTTTACTATGTAGAGTCCCAATCCTACGCCTTCCTTATCAACACTGCGTGACTTGTCTGTTTTATGAAATTTGTCAAATATGAGAGGCAACTCGTCTTTACTCATGCTATCCCCTTGATTTTCTATAGAGACATATACGAGCGCACCTTGCTTCCAAAGCTCTACTTTGATAACGCCTCCAGTCTGTGAAAACTTTATCGCATTATCAAGGAGATTGTATACCACTTGTGTAATTGCATCGCTATCACCGCGGGTAATAACCGCTTCTTCCGGTAGGTCAGCTTCAACATCCAGCTGCCTTCCCTCAATTTTTCTTCCGAGGCTCAGAAGCGTTAGACGGACGACTTCTGTTATGTCAAAACTGCCTTCCATCGCTGAGTTTGTCCCTGCCGATTCAAGAGACGACATTTCCATCATCCCTTTGACAAGTCTGGATAGCCTGCGCGCTTCGGATGAAATGACTCCTAAATATCGCTTTTCTTTTTCCGGTGGTATCGTTCCATCGGAAAGTCCTTCCGCAAAGCCTGAGATTACGGTCATTGGTGTTTTAAGTTCATGTGAAATGTTTGATATAAAGTCACGTCTAAGTGTTTCCGAGATTTCAAGGTGGTCCGCCATTGCATTAAATGCTTGTGTAAGTTCACCTATTTCATCTCGACGTTCTGAAGTCTCAACACGAACGGAATAATCTCCACGGGCAAATTTTCGAGCAGCATTTGCCATTTCATAAAGCGGCTTTGCCATTTTCTTCGTCGCAAAAAAAGTTATTGCAATTGTAACTGCCAAAACCCCTATCGTGATTAACGCAAATACTCCCGAAAACAACTGCCAATCGCGGTGAAATGCTGCCATATCACTTGATACAAACATATATCCCAGCAAAAGCGTCTCACCGTCTAACACCCTGGTTAGCGGGACTCCTGTCACATGCCGACGTTCAGGATAAACATCACCCATTGCCGTGAGTTTTACATTGTATCCTCCAGGGGCAGCATTTTGAAGCAGGAATTCTGGAAGCTGCATTCCATGGTGCATAACATTGCGCTCTGAACAAGCGGTTACAATTCCTTCAGGATCTGTAACTAGCAGGTCAAAACCTGATACACCGGAGGTAAACGCCAGCCACATGCTAAGACTTAATTCATTAAAATCAAGCCCATAGTATACATGCTGAGCAATCACGTATCTCGCCGTCTCTTGTATTGTTGATGACATCATATCTCTTTTTTCTGACATGAAACGCCTATAGCTCCACGCAGAGGACAATGAGCCCAAAAGCGTGAAGCTAATAAAAATGATTAGTGCAACAGCTAAAAAGTTGCGAAAATAAAGACTTAATTTCATCTTTATCTATTCAAACAATTCAAACTTATAGCCGACTCCCCATACGGTTTTCAGAGACCACTTATTGCTCACATTTTCAAGTTTTTCACGTAGTCGCTTTATATGGACATCTACGGTGCGTGAGTCTCCAAAGTAATCAAACCCCCATACTTCATCGAGAAGTTGGTTTCGTGTATATACTCTATTAGGCGTAGATGCGAGGTGGAACAGAAGTTCCATTTCCTTAGGTGGAGCCTCTACCCTCTTGCCATTTACATATAACTCAAAAGAATCCATGTCAATAACTAGATTTTCATAAGTCAATTTCCTATTTTCCGACACGTCCGCCGATCCGAATCGGCGCATGACCGCACGGATTCGTGCAATCAATTCTCCGACTTCAAACGGTTTTACAATATAGTCATCTGCCCCCATTTCCAGACCTGTTACTTTGTCGAGAGTCTCCCCTTTGGCAGTAAGCATAATTATGGGTACATTCGATGTGGCACGTATTTCTCTGCAAACGCTCCACCCATCCATTATGGGAAGCATAATATCGAGTAGCACCAAATCAGGAGCAAACCTTTCAAATTCAGCTACACCTACCGCGCCGTTTTCGGCGATTGCAACTGCAAAGCCATCTTTTTCCAAATACAGTCTGAGTAGTTCTGCGATGTTGTCGTCATCTTCGATTATTAGTACTTTCTTTGACATTTCGCTCACCTCAAATTTTTAATTATTTATCTACCCCTTCATTGTACACAACTAATGTCAATAATGCAAGAGGATAACGTATTTGATTTCCACAAAACTGAAAATCAAAAACAGCTGTAGCAATTGCAAGATAAAGCTTTTAGAGGTATCCTATGGCTATAGCTAATGGAAAAAGCTTCAAATTGGTATCTCGCTTAATTGACATCTGAGAAACATTGTATTTCTCGGCCAGACGCTGTGCAGTAGTTTTGTTTCGAGCTTTGGGACCATTTTGGTCCCAAAGCTCACTATGCTGATTTTCCACCATCATTTTTAATAATAAACTTGTGTGGAAATAATCCGAATTATCACAAAACAAACCTCTTAATACGAACAAATATTGCAGTACACACTTGACAATGGTTAGCTGCATGTTTACATTTATTAAACTTTTTTTGTTGCAGCACATGTGGTATTATAGCGATAGATTTTGTCTGCGGACGGGAGGATTTAGCCTATGATAAACATTCAGGAGCTTTGGCAAAACTTTGGTATTGCCGAGCTTAATATACAAATTTACAATATCCTACAGGCTCTGGTAGTGCTGATTATTTGTTTGATTGCAATCAGAATTTTCATGCGTATATTCACCAGAGCCTGCGGCAAGTTAAATGTTGATTCCAGCGTAAAAACACTTTTGCGTACCATCTTTAAAATACTGCTTTATACTATTGCACTTTTGACTGTGGCAAACACTTTGGGGATACCCATATCTTCAATGCTTGCAGTTTTTGGTGTAATTGGCTTGGCCATTTCGCTGGCGGCACAAAATTCCTTGGCCAAGCTTGCCGGAGGATTAATGATACTTGCAACACACCCTTTCAAAGCCGGTGATTTTATAGAGGCCGCAGGAGGTATTAGCGGCACAGTGCAATCAATTGGTTTGGCGTATACACGTGTACGCATGCCTGATAACAAGGTTATTATGGTTCCCAATAGCAGCATTGCCAATGAAATTATCACCAATTTTTCCATGGAGGAAAATAGACGCATGGATATTAATATTAGAGTCGGTTATAATCACTCCATAGAGAGCGTAAAAAGTGCTTTGCGCACTGCTCTTGAAACTCAAAGCGGCATTTTAGAAGAACCTGTGCCGTTTATAAATGTTTTTTCTTATGAGGATAATTCAATCCAATATGTAATACGTGTATGGGTCAAAACAAGTGAATTTTGGCCAATTCGCTTCAGACTTTTAGAAGAAATCAAACATAGTTTGGATGAGCAAGGTATTGATATGAGCTATAATCGCTTGAAGGTTGATTTTGTTGAAGATAAAAAAGAAGAAATAGGATAAAAACGTATATGCAAGCAAACAGTCTGCTTCCCAACTGGCAGACTGTTTTTTATGTCAAACATCTTGTACACCTTGTGGAGACAATGCCTTCATGCTTTTTAACGCTTTTTTAAGGATTGTTTAATAAATTTTTCCTTGACAATTAATACTATATGATGCATAGTATGTGTCACATAGTATTATTCGATGCATAGCATCTGATGGAAAGGAGAACGCAAATGGATGCACAACTAAAACGCGGATTGCTAGATGCCTGCCTGCTTGCAATCCTTGCCCAAGGAGAATCATACGGCTACAAAATAATACAGAGCGCACAGCAGGTCATGGCCATACGTGAATCAACACTATATCCCATTTTGCGACGAATGGAACAACAGGGTTATCTAACAACATGGCAACAAGAGCATAATGGGCGGCTCAGGAAATATTATCGCATCACACCCGATGGCGAGAACCGCCTGAGTAATTTCAGAACGGAATGGCGGGATATAAAGCAAATGGTAGATTATATTATGGGGGGTGAGCTAATATGACACGCAGCGAATTTTTTAAGCAGCTACACGGAGCGCTTGCGGGATTACCAGACAGTGAGGTAAACCGCATTACGGAATACTATGACGAAATATTCAGCGGCGCACTCGATGATGGCAAAACAGAGGAAGAGATATGTGAAAGCCTTGACAAGCCTGAGGATATAGCCGGAAGAGTACGTGCAGAGATAGCCTTTGTACGCGCTGAGCAAAAACCATCTGCAAAGTCGATGAGTACGGTCCTTCTTGTTTTGCTTGGGATACTCGCTCTGCCGATTGGCCTCCCCATTGCAATTGCAGTACTTGCAATAGTGTTTTCCCTTCTAATAACCGTGTTTTCTATTGTCGTTTCCCTTGGTGCAACAGTATTTGCACTCTTTGCCGGAGGACTTGTTGGTATCGTTTATGCAATCACTGTAATCATACAAGGCTCGCCTCTCTTCGGAATAGTCTTTATTGGTGTATCGTTTGTACTAGTTGGCATTAGCGTACTCGGCGGCATAGGTATCTATCATCTCTTCCGCATCATGTTTCGCGCAATTGTCAGATGCTTCCGGGCACTGTATAACTGGGTTCGAAGACGTACCCACCGCAATAATAAGGAGGAAAACTAATGAATCGTGCATTAAAAATTTTACTAATTGCAGCCACCTGCCTTCTTATTTTCGGCATTTTGCTGACCGCAGGTTCAGCAATTGCAATACGCGCAACGGGTCAGCATAGGAATAGTAATGCACAGGCAATTCCACGGCATGCCGAGGTTGGATCTATTCAAACCCTCTCTCTTTCTCTTATAAGCGAACCGATATACCTTCGCAGAGGCGGTGACAGCGTCATAATTGAATGGTCTGAGCTACACGAAGACCAGTATATGATCACAAAAACGGAGGGGCAATCATTGTCTCTCTCTCGTACCCCCCAGGGTATTGGCTGGTTTGGCGGCAGCTGGAACTGGAATCTATTTAATCCCCGCCTAGGCTTCTTAGGGATTGACAGAGCTTCTTTAAGACCTGTAACAGTTACCATACCGGATGGTATGAGTCTGAGGAATGTTGACTTGAGCGGTGCAAACATACGTGTAAACGCCGATGACATTGAAGCTTTGGAGATTGATATTTCCGGCGCTAATGTAAACGCCATTATAACAAATGTGGAAGTACAAGAGTTTAGTATATCCGGGGCTAACGCAAGCGCAGCTCTCGATAATATAAGTGCACAAACAATTAGCATATCCGGGGCAAATGCCGATGCTGTGCTAAGTGACACACAGGCCCATGATATTGAAGTTTCCGGTGCTAACGCCACTGTTATCTTCAACAACATTTCAGCAAACAGCATAGATGTAAGAGGTGCAAATGCAGAAGCTACAATGAATCTTTCAAGCACCGATGATTGGGGGTTTAGTGTAAGCGGCGTAAGGGCTGACCTAAGAATAGACGGACAAAGATCCACCGGATTCAACGGTTCAAATAACATCTCGGTCAGCGGCGCAAACGCAAGTCTAAATGTCTGGACACGATAAAATAAAACCACAATGGGACGGCCTCAGAGCTGTCCCATTGCTTTTGTAGTGATCGCTTTATAATTACCCGTTACTCTGCAACAATGAACATTCACCGACAATCAGCAGCATATCGTTTCCTCAAAATACAATAAAGTCCATCATCGCAAGTATAAAGTTCGAAAAATCAGGATGGCGTTCAAGCGATACACCCACTGGCTCACCTGTCTCCTCCATAATAATCTCCCGACCTATTTCCGCAAGCAAATCAAGATCAACAACTTCTCCGTCCACTTCTCCATTTATCCATCTGACAGCGTATTCAAAGGCAAGTGCATTATAAAAGTCTGCAGGATCCATAGGCCACGAGGATACCCGACCTGTCACTCCCAATCTCACAGCTTCTTCCCGGATTACACGAATGAGCTCTTGATACGTGCGTATATCCCATCTAACTCCATACACATTGTGCCTATTCCGTATCGGAAAGGTTGCCAAAGGCTCAACACGCCCAAACACTTGACCAACCTCTCCAAAAGGTGACGGTCGGTTAGATGCCGGAAATAGACCTTCCGACCCGTTAACTATTGGAAAAAATATAGGAAACTGAAACATATTATTAGGTGAAAAAAACGCCGTGTTTGCCCCAAAAATGCTAATCTGCCTCGGCACATCCCCGAATACATAGCGCCGTGCATTCTCCAATTCTGCCTGCCGCTGGGCGGATTCCACTCCTCTCCTGTCCTCCAACAGAGGCACATCAATCTCAACAAAATTGATACCCTTGAGCGCTGCTGTTTCTTCCATCATATCACGGATTATAATGTTCTCTGGCCGTCTCGTTTCAAACAGAGTTTCACTTTTATAGTTAATTATGGTTTCCGCGCCCATCCTCTTTGCTTGTTTTATGTAGTAGTAGCCAAACATGGGATAATTTGTTCGTATAGCCAAATTTGCTATTGCCGAAACTTCTTCTTCGCTGACAAAAGGCGTTACATATACAATGAACACATCATCACGATCATTGATAAACATATCGACAGCATCAATCATCCCTCTGGAAGCCCCACTTATAATCAACACTCTTACATCGGACTCTGCCGCTATATCTTGAAGAGTCGCTTTCATCACCTCTATCTCCTGATCGGAAATAGGCCATACCCTGTGTATTATCTTATCTTCACCAAGTTCCCTTTGAATTGCTACCGCAAAATTATAGTCCCTGAACCCACTTCCCACTGGCCGTGTAACAATCGCAATTTTACCTTCAAATGGTAATTCTGATGCCTCACATTCCCCTTCGTCTTCTCGACTATGCCCACCTTGTTCATATTGCGACATATCCTCAACCTGATTTTCAGGGACAGCTTGGCTATTATCTTGTGCCTGTTCTTCATCAACGGGAAGATTGTCATGTGCCTGCTCAATTTGTGTACACGATGTGAGCATAAACACCATGCACAAAACTAAAATCACATTAAAAATCTTTTTCATCCCTTAACTTCACACCTTCCATATTTTTTATACAAACGTAATCCTACCTGAACAACGCAGGCATTATTAACGCGAATACCAAAACATCTATACCATAAGTAACTGCATAGGACAAAATCGTCCCGTCAATCAGGTGTACTCTTAAATGGTTGTTTATGGAGCCTTTTGCCTTCACAAATACTATCAAAAAATGGTAACCCCGCGATCAATCCGTGGGGTTTACCATTTTCTTTTTATGCTATTTCTTGTGGCACCAAAAAGTGAAACATACCCGCAAAGCTATATTCCGGCACTTTTTTGTTAATAATTATGTCATGTTTTGTAATATTTGTCAATTTTTTATTTTATGACCAAAAGCTTGTCACAGTATGCAGGATAGCACGAAATGGGCTGTTTGCTGCGCTTTTTTCGCATATCGATAAAGACCCATGCTAGCGAAAAACGCATAGTAAATTGATCCTTTCGTTCGGATGGATGGCGATGCTTACCGAAAACAAACAGCATGTCACGGATTTTCGCTAATACGGGCACAAATACCCTACATAGGCTAAAAATCCGTGACACACTGATTAATGTATATGGATATTTTCCATGGATGTAAAAACAAAATCAAAACAAAATAGCATTCGCCAGAGCTATTGCTTCGCGGAAGAAGTATAGTGCTTTGAGCCTAACGCTTGGTGTTTCCGCTGCTACGCCTACTGCTTCAAGACCTGCGTTATCGGCTATCATCCTTGCTCTAAAAAGGTGAAACTCATTTGAGACAACCGCAACAGTTATATCTTCTGTATCCAATCCCCGCTCTTCCATTAGCTCACGTGAAAACGTCAAGTTCTCATAGGTATTTGTTGATGCTCCTTCCATCCAAACAATGTTCTCGTCTACCCCTCTGGCGGTGAGATAGTTAAACATTGCCTGAGCTTCTGTAATATTTCTACCTGCTCCCAGTCCACCGGATACTATAATCGGAACATCTTCGCGAGCCCGTGCATATTCAATCGCTGCATTTAACCTCGTTTGCAAAATCACACTCGGCTCATCTCCTCGAAGTCCCGCTCCTAAAACAATTATTGCGTCAACGTTTGCTTCCTGTGTATGTGCCCCGGATATAATGAGTATTTGCAGCACAATAAATGCAACAAGCCCTATGGCTAGGCATATGTAATATATACGCTTTAGCACCCTTGCCGCTTTGGCAAAACGCTTTGACTCACTCATTGTCCACAAGGTGAGGAATATAACTAATATGGCGGATATGCCCAAGGTTAATAAAAAGATTATGTGCATATCGGGTACTCTCATTTGCATCATAAAAAAGGCCGCACCAACCATAAGTCCCGCCAAAACCGTGATGGTAAGCGTAATAAACATCCGCCGTCTAAATGACAACTTCTTTGTGCTTTTCTCCTTCTTTACAGCTATCCCCCCGACCAATGCTTCCACAATCAGACCTCTTTTCTAAGTGTTGATGGCATTATATCAGGGGGTTGTGTCAGAGATGTATCGGAGACAAACTTACCCTACCCTAGTGTGACGTATACGAAATAACTGGGCGTAGATTGTGGTAGATTTTTGCGGCTGACTAGGATAAAAGCCGCGGGAACACCACTGGTATTTCAAGGTTTTTCGACAACGTTAGACACAAAAAGATGCCGCAAGATAGGTCTAGTTATTTTGTGTACGTTACACTAAAACAAACTCTTCAATCACAGCCGCCACGCCGTCGTCGTTGTTTGAAAAAGCGACATGGTTGCTTGCGGCTTTTACCGCTTCTGGTGCATTGCCCATCGCGACACCTAAGCCGGCATATTCGAGCATTGGAATATCGTTAAACCCGTCTCCAATAGCAATCATTTCACTTGGCTTTATTCCATAGAGCTTCCCAACTGCGTCTAATGCAGCTTCTTTACCTGCCTCTACGCTGAAAAATTCCAAGTACTCCGGTTGAGAGGTGGCACAATTTAATCTTCCGGCAAAGTGATTTCTCATTTCAGTTTGAATCAGCTGGTTTTTCTCAGCAGTACCAACCCAAAATATCTTAAAAACATTTGATCCTGCAATATCATCTAAACTATCAATGATATTAATTTCGATATTATAATATTTATTGTAATCAATAGTTTTTTGACATAAACTACTTGTCCAAAGGCCATCATCCGTCCATATCACCATAGGAATATCTCTTTGATGTCCTATGTCAAACACCTCTCTGGCTAATGATTCTTCAAGAAATTTGTTAAATAGCACTTTTTTCGACTTTCCCATGACTACCGAAGCTCCATTGTATACTATAAAAGGCAGGTCTTTATCAAATATATCGTTAATAAACTCGGCACCCTTCATAGCTCGCCCGGTTGCTGTAACATAAAGAGCGCCTTTTTCAATTGCTTTTATCATAGCAGCTTGCGTTCGCGGTGAAATTTTAAATTTGCTATTAAGCACGGTACCATCTATATCCACTGCTACTAATTTGTACTTCATTTTTCCTCCTGCAATGGGATTTTCCCATTATCCTTGAATTTTATTCGTTTGTAGAGTATCATACGGGTAGCTCCAAAACAATACATTTGTCGAAAGGACATGCTTATGCAACAATATAAGCTGCCTCTCCATGCGGCAGAAGCTGAGTTCGTCGAGAAAAAAAGCAGGTTCATTTGCAATATAACACCTATTTCTTCAGAAGAAGAAGCTCTTGCTTTCATAACCAAAATTCGCACAAAGTATCGGGATGCAAATCACAATGTATTTGCATATAAGCTCAAGTCAGGCAACATTTGCCGCTTTAACGATGATGGTGAACCCTCCGGAACTGCTGGTATGCCCTTGCTTGATACTTTTGTAAAGCAGGATATCTATGATTTTTGTGCCGTAGCAACTAGGTACTTCGGCGGCATTATGCTCGGCGGAGGCGGACTTGTGCGCGCTTATTCCCGCACCGGTGCAATTGGACTTGAGGCATCAGGGATTGGGCTTATGCGGGAGCTGACCCTATGTTCTATAGAACTTCCATACTCCCTTTATGAGCTGAGCAAACGTCTCCTTGCCGCGTCCGGTACAAATATAACAGACGAGGATTTTGGAGCAAATATAATAGTCAGTTTTAATCTCCCCTCAGAGGATTTGGAAAATCTTGAGAAGAAGTTGACAGAACTAACCTCTGGCTCTGTTTGCATACATGTCGAAGGCACTAATGTGGGCGTTTTTGAGATTTAGACTTTAGACACTCTTTACTTTCCCTGCTCCATCCACTTTGCAAGTTGTTCCGCCAGAGCGGAAGTTCCTTTTTCTTCACCTTTGTTCTGGTTGCGCAGAAAGTTTTCTGTGTCTCTTTTTGATGCACCGGTTTCTTTTTTGCGTTTTTCAAAGTCAGACAGGCGCTCTCTGTGTCCGCAGATGCAGACAAACATACGCTTTTCTCCCTCGCCGCGCATTTCCAGTTTTTTGTGGCAATTGGGGCATCTGGCATTTGTGACCATTGATAAGTTCTTGCGATAACCGCATTCTCTGTCAGGACAAACCAGCATTTTTCCCTTTTTCCCACTGACTTCAAGCAAAAATTTTCCGCAATCGGGACATTTATCTTTTGTCATATTGTCATGTGTATATTTTGCATCACTTGCCACAACATCAGAAACAAGCTTTGTTGCGTAACCACACATCTGCTCTATAAAGGTTTTTTTCTGTGCCTGCCCTTTGCTGATAAGTGCCAATTCCTGCTCCCATTTTGCTGTTAGTTCCGCCGAACGGAGATCTTCGGGTACAAGGCTAACAAGCTGTATGCCTTTTGACGTTGGCACAATTTCTTTGCCTCGTCTCTCTATGCAAAATGATGAAAAGAGTTTCTCGATTATATCTGCGCGGGTTGCAGGAGTTCCCAGCCCACTTGTGGTTTTTAAAATGGCTCTAAGCTCCGGGCTTATCTCCTTGCCGCTCGGATTTTCCATTGCCGTAAGCAATGTTGCTTCATTGTATCTTGCCGGTGGTTTTGTTTTTCCATTTACAAGTTCACAGCTTTTTATATCAAGCTTGTTTCCCTGCTGAATCTGCGGCAGGGTTTGCTCTCTTATGTCACTGTCGTCATCGTCATCTTCCTCATTTGCCCCAAGCTGACCATATGCTTCTTTCCAGCCTACAGTGCGAATGATTTTTCCTTTTGCGGAAAAGCGCTCTTTTCCAACAGTTAGCGTAATCTTTGTTTCTTCATATTCAAAGGCAGGCATAAGTACCGCCAGAAACCTTCTGACAACCAAATCGTATATGTTTCGTTCCTCAGGTCTTAAAAACATTAAATCAACAGACTCCTCAGTAGGAATAATAGCATGGTGGTCACTGACTTTGTTGTTATCAACAAGATATCTGGTTGATAGCGGTTTTGATCTGAGCAACGACAGCGCAAGTTCTTTATATGGTCCAACGGCAACACTGCGCAATCGTTCAGGCAAAGTAGGAACTATGTCTGTTGTTATATATCTTGAATCTGTTCGTGGATATGTCAGCAACTTGTGATATTCGTAGAGCGACTGCATTATTGACAATGTCTCCTTTGCCGAATATGCAAACCTACGGTTTGCATCGCGTTGCAGTTCTGTCAGATCGTAGGCCGCCGGAGGCGCTTTGTGCTTGTATTGCTTTTGCATATCGCTTACAATGCCTTGCTTACCGGATACTCTGTCTACTATAGCTTGTGCGTCTTCCTTATTTGAAAGACGAGTCAGCCCATTGTTTCCCGTCCAAATCGCCGAAAACCCAGGCAGCTGCGCTCTAATACTATAAAAGTCCTTTGGAACAAATCCTTTTATCTCCTGTTCCCTTGCAACTATTAGTGCAAGAGTCGGTGTCTGTACACGCCCTGCTGACAGGCTTGCATTATGCTTACATGTCAGTGCACGTGTTACGTTGAGTCCTACCAGCCAGTCTGCTTCCGAGCGAGCTTCGGCAGAGAGAAATAGGTTATAATAATCTGCAGCGGGTTTAAGGTTTTGAAATCCATCTCGCACCGCTTTGTCTGTTTGAGAAGAAATCCAGAGCCTTTTTGCCGGCTTTTTGCAGCCCGCTTTGATTAGTATCCATCTGGCAACAAGCTCTCCTTCACGTCCTGCATCCGTTGCTATGATTACATCTGATACGTCTGAGCGGCGTAGTAAGCCCTGTACTATTCCAAACTGTTTTTTTGTTTCTTTCATAACTACAAGCTGCATTTTTGAAGGCAGCATTGGCAGCGATTCAAGGTTCCACGTTTTATACTCTTTGCTGTAAACTTCCGGGTCGGCAAGTGTGACAAGATGCCCAAGCGCCCATGTGACAATGTATCTGTCGCCCATAATACATCCATCACCGTTTTGACGGCAGCCCAGTACTCGTGCAATATCCTTCGCCACAGAAGGTTTTTCAGCCAATACCAATGATTTTGCCATTGTGTCCCCTCCAAGTTCTGTCTGTTTTCATGCTATATTTTATTCATTTTTCACCCAAATTGCAAGTTGCTGTTTTTGATAACCAAAAAAAGCACCCTCCAAAGCAGATATTAGTAGACTGCTCTTGAGGGTGCATTTAAATCGTATTTCTAGCGTGTTGCGCCTTTTTTATTTTTAGATACTACATCAAATGTTACGGCAGCCAGAAGGACAAATCCGTTGATGACGTTTTGCCAGTTTATATTGACGCCTGGGAGCATCGTCATACCGATATTGAGCACACCCATAAGCACAGCGCCTATAACAACTCTTCCAACTTTACCTGTACCACCTGACGCTGAAGCGCCACCGATAAAGCACGCTGCGATTGCATTTAGCTCAAAGCCCTGTCCTGCCATCGTTGAAGCTTGGTTAAAGCGCGCTACAACAACCAGCGCCGCCAAACCGGCAAGCAGACCATTATTAGCATATGCGAAAAACAAAATGCGTTTCGTATTAATACCTGACAGACGGGCTGCCTTGGCGTTTCCGCCCATCGCATACAAATGTCTTCCCCATACTGTGTTTTGAGTGAAATAGCTGTAGATCAAAAACACAAGACCGATTATGACAAGTACAGCAGGCATTCCATTATGTCTTCCCAATTGGTAGAATAAGAATATAACCGCAACACAGATGATTGCCGGATACAGCATTTCAGAAATAATATTACCAACATCATATCCCTTGCGTTTTCTTTGCATATACGATATAAACCTTGAAGCTAGTATGATCACGCTGACTACGATACCAACAACTAGTGTTGAAATAAAAACCGATTCGGGTGTCGGGTTCGGAAGCCAGTGTGCAGGAAGAAAGCTGTTAAATAAATTTCTGTATTCAACTGGAAACGGCCCAATGTTCATTCCATTCATAATAATCAGAGCAATACCACGGAAGGTAAGCATTCCCGCCAACGTTACAATAAATGCCGGGATGCCGACTATGGCAATCCAAAACGCCTGCCAAGCACCAAGCAAAAGACCTATCATCAGACATAGTAGGATTGCAACATATGGGTGGATGCCCCACTGAACTATAAATATACCCGCAAATGCACCTACCAATATAACTATACTACCTACAGCAAGATCAATATTACCTCCGGTGATTATGCAAAGGAGCATCCCGATAGCCAAAATAACCACAAAGCCGTTTTGTACAATAAGATTGTTCAGATTATGGGGCATGAACATAGAGACACCATCGGGGAGCAAGATGTCAAACACTAACATAGTAAATAGCAATACTATAAGTAAAGCATATTTGCCAAAAACATTCCCAAAAAAGCGAGTAACCGGCGCAACTTTCGAACCGAGTGTACCTAAAGAATTATTTGATGAATTATTCATCTATAATGGCTCCCCCTTTGTTTCCCCGGGCCGCCTGAAGAATCATCATCATGATGACCTCTTGGTTGGCTTCTTCCCGGCTTAATTCACCTATCATTTTGCCTTCGTTCATTACATATATCCTGTCGCACATGCCGAGTACTTCCGGCATTTCACTGGAAATCATAACCACAGACTTTCCTTGTGCAATTAGTTCGTTTACAAGAGTGTATATTTCATATTTTGCGCCTACATCTATACCGCGTGTTGGTTCGTCCAGTATAAGTATATCAGGTTCAGCAAACATCCACTTCGCAAGAAGCACCTTTTGTTGATTCCCACCGGAAAGTGTTCCAACCTGTTGCTCAATTCCCGTGCAACGAACACCAAAACGTTTGCTATACTCAGTCGCTTCGCTCCGCTCAAGGTCTTTGTCCAGGTGGAATCCAAAATCAGTCACGCGCATTGTGTTTGCAAGAGTAATATTTGGACGGATTTCGTTTGTCAGTACAAGCCCCAAAACCTTACGGTCTTCAGTCACATAAGCAAGCTTATGATCAATCGCATCCTTAACAGTTTTTAGATTAACAGACTTGCCAGCAATTTTAAGTTCTCCTGAAATATTTGCCCCATAACTGTGTCCAAAAATGCTCATGGCAAGCTCAGTTCTACCCGAACCCATAAGTCCGCTTATTCCGACTACCTCGCCACGCCGCACATTAAAACTAACATCATCACACACCTTATGTTGCCTATAAAGAGGGTGGTGTGCAGTCCAATTTTTAACTTCGAGACAAATATCCCCAAAGTCATGCTTCTCACGCTTGGGGTAATAATCGTTGAGCTCTCTGCCAACCATTCCACGCGCAATTCGATACTCGTCCACCTCATCTTCACCCTTAACGAGGGTCTCAATGACTGTGCCATCTCGAATGATGGTGATTTTATCTGCTACTTGCTCTATTTCCTTTAGTTTATGAGAGATCAGTATGCAGGTCATACCTTCACTCTTAAATTTGAGCAAGAGTTTTAATAAATTTTGAGAATCGTCTTCATTTAGCGATGCCGTTGGCTCGTCTAATATAAGCAATCGAACATTTTTTGCAAGTGCCTTTACTATTTCAACAAGTTGCTGTTTTCCAACCCCGATATCCTGAACCAGCGTGTGCGGTGACTCTTCTAGCCCAACAAGATCCAAAAACTCTTGTGCACGGCCAAATGTTTCATTCCAGTTCACTCGTAAACGACTTCCACACTCGTTGCCCAGAAACATATTTTCACCGATACTCATATATGGGTTTAGTGTCAATTCCTGATGGATTATAACAATTCCTTTTTTTTCACTGTCTTTGATTTTGTTGAAGTGACACTCTTTTCCATCAAAAATAATTTTACCCTCGTAGCTATTGTGGGTAAACACCCCGCTGAGTATATTCATCAGCGTTGACTTACCTGCACCATTTTCACCTACAAGGGCATGTATCGTACCAGGGTAAACCTCTAAATTAACATTGTCAAGAGCCTTAACGCCGGGAAAGTTTTTCGTTATTTTCTCCATTCGGAGCAAGGGAGTCTTCATCAAAAGCCCTCCATAAGGAATTATAGGAAATCCCTTGGGGGCGCTTGCGCCCCCAAAGGCTTCATGGGTTTAACGTATTAATCTTATCGTGTGAGTTGCTCTCTTGTGTAGTAGCCACTGTCAATCAACAGCTCTACATAGTTTGCAGTAGTAGCTGTGATTGGTTCACTCAGATTTGTTGGGATGTAACCTGTGCCATTGTTGTATTCGTCCAAATTATTAACAGGCACAGTAGTACCGTTTACAATAGCAGTAACCATTTCAACAACATTTGATGCAAGTACGCGAGTGTCTTTAAATACCGACATTGCTTGAGTTCCGTCAATCATGTTAAGAACAGAAATAACGTCGCAGTCTTGTCCAGTGACAAGTGGGAAGTCAGGGCCTGCAACCCAACCATTGTTGAGAAGAGCATTTGTAACGCCTTGTGCAGTTGAGTCGTTTGAACACATAACAGCGTGAAGCGGGTGTCCGCCTGGAGTTAGATTGTTCATTGCAATCAGAGTTTCCATACGCGCTTGAGCAGCTTCTGTAGACCAACCTGGGGTTGCTACGTCCATGATAGCTGTTTGTCCTGATGGTGAAACAAGTGTGCCGTCATCAAGGAAAGGCTGAAGAATGCTCATTGCACCTGGGAAGAAGAAGTTGATGTTGTTATCACCTGGGTCGCCTGTGAAGAATTCAATATAGAAAGGACCCGGTTGATTCGGGAGATCAAGTGCATCTCTCAGGAACTCGCCTTGCATTTCACCTACGCGGAAGTTGTCAAATGTTGCGTAGTATGTAACTGCTGTTGTGTTCATGATTAGGCGATCATATGCAATAACTGGAATACCAGCTGTTTCCGCTTGGGCAAGAACTTCTGTCAGTGAGTCGCCATCTATGGCAGCTATAACAAGAACATCAACACCCATACCAATCATACTTTCAAGTTGGGCAACCTGTGTAGGAACATCATTTCCTGCAAACTGTAGGTTTACTTCAAAACCTCTCTCTTGCAGCAACCGCTGTAGGTTTTCACCGTCTTGGTTCCAACGTTGCAGGTCCATTGTCGGCATTGAAACACCTATTGTTGCTGCACCAGCAGCATCACCGTTTGTCGCTGTGTCGCCGCCTCCTGCGGGCGGGGTTGCTGGGGTCTCTTGTCCGCAAGCAACGATAGTAAATACCATTGCCAACGCAAATACTAGGGCCAAAACAGTTTTTAACGATCTTTTCATTGTATCCTCCTAAAGTTTTTTATTTGTACACGCGAATTAAATAATACTGTCCATTTAACTATTTGTCAATATATATTTAATTATTTTATAAAATTGAGCATTATTATTGTGCCCGTGCACAAATTTTCACCGACCAAAATACCAAAAAAACTGTGCATTAATTTTTTAAAACCACACCTATTTTTCAAAATATCATCTCCGCAGACGATTAAACAGATCATCAAGCGCAACGGTTTGCGGCATTTCGCTTGCTATGGCTTTGTTTGCACAGATACCTGTCATGATGGACATAATGCCATCTTTTACACCAGCGGCGCGCTTAAATCGGTCTTCTCCCGGCGTTCCGAAAATATCTTCCAGCATAACCTTGTCCCCGCCGCCGTGACTACCTTCCGCCATTTCCACATTTACGGCATATGGTGCTCCAAACATTGGCCATACTACAATTTCTTTATTTTTTAGTGACCCCTCTTCATTACGATCTCCACCTGCATTTATGTAGGAGTTTTCTATTACCTTATATTCTATACGTCCTTTAGAGCCATTGAAATTTACACAGAAACCCTCCCAAGGCATATAGCTGTTTAGAGAATATGTAAGTATCGCGTTGGTGTTATACTTTACAATGACTCCCATCGTATCTTCAATACTGATATCATCCGCAAATACACTTCGGTCACGAATATATCCACTGTCTTCTTCCGCGTCAAGGTATATCGCTTTCAAAGCTTCATTTTCTTCCATATTTATTGCAAATGGGTCATCTTTAATGGAGCTATTGTGGGAGCGTGAAGTGAATTGTGTCATACCACGCTTTTCTGCATTATGTCTGCCATAGAAGTTAAGTTCTCCAAAGGCGAACACCTTTTCCGGCTGTGCGCCAAGCCAGAAGTTTACTAAATCAAAGTGATGGGTAGATTTATGTACAAGAAGCCCTCCGCTGTTATGTTTATTGCGATGCCAACGGCGATAATAGTCTGCCCCATGAGACGTGTCAAGCAGCCACTCGAAATGTACACTAAATACATCGCCTATGACTCCATCCATTATTAGTTCACGGATTTTCGTGTTGTTTGGTGCATAGCGATAGTTAAATGTTACACGCAAATCACGACCCGTACGTTTGATTCCATCGAGAATATACTCCGCCTTTTTTTCATCGATGGTCATCGGTTTTTCTGTAATTACATCGCAGCCTTTTTCCATTGCACGCACAATAAAATCGTGATGTGTGCGATCGGTAGACGTAACTATCACCACGTCAGGTTTTGTTTCATCAATCATTTTTTCAAAGTCCGTATAGTTATACATAGGAACTTCTTCATGCCCAAGCTCCACTATTCTTTTGTTTGCATATCTCATTCGTGTTTGGCTTTGGTCGCAAAATCCGGTCAGCTTGCATGTGTTTTTATAGGTGGATGCAATTGCTTCATAAAAAATTGCACTGCGCGAGCCTGTTCCAACTATCGCATATTTTTTCATAATGATGACTTCCTTTCAGCTGCTGATTCTATTGTCTTTTAGTAGTATACAATCAGGTTAAAAAAAGTGCAATAAAAAACAGCATTAGCCACCGTGTTAAGTGAGCTAATGCGTTACACCTCACACGGTAGCCTCCATCAAGCGGTATGCCACGGATTTTTCGCGTATGTAGGGCGACAAGACCCGTACTAGCGAAAAATTCGGGGCATATTGCTTGATGGAGGCGAACATTTTGCATCGGTGTGAAAAGTAACGCTAATGCTGCTTAATAAATTGTGTTTTCTTTTAGAGGTGCCCTTATGCTTTTGTCGATGTGTCGTATAGGGTTTCGGCGTTGTCCCATTCAAGGATTATCTCAGGAATAATTTTGTAAAGGTCACCCACTATACCATAGTCCGCAATTTCAAAAATTGGGGCTTCTGGATCTTTGTTGATTGCCACAATTATATCCGATGACTGCATTCCTGCCAGATGCTGAATTGCTCCTGATATTCCGCAGGCAAAGTATAGTTTGGGCTTTACTGTTGTGCCCGTTTGCCCAACTTGATGTGAATGGTCAATCCAACCTGCATCAACAGCAGCACGGGATGCGCCCACTACACCGCCAACTTTTTTTGCCAAACTACCTATAAGTTCAAAGCCTGCCGCATCTCCAAGACCTCTTCCTCCGGAGCAAATTATTTCGGCATCAGTAAGTGACACCAGCTCTTTTGCAGACTTGACTATATCCAGTATTTCAATTCTGATGTCTGACGGTAAGAGATTATATTTTAGTCTGACCAATTCACCTTTTGCACCTGGTGTTTTTTCTTTTTTCTGCATTACACCCGGGCGTACTGTTGCCATTTGCGGCCTGGTTCTCGGGCAGATAATTGTTGCCATAAGATTTCCGCCAAATGCCGGACGTGTTTGAAGCAAACGTGTATTTCTGTCTTTTGGGTCGAGGGTGGTTGTATCCAAGGTTGTATTATTTTTTGCATATTCAATATATGCCGGAACACTTACATCAAGCCTTGTACAGTCTGCTGTCAAGCCCGTGCTGAGTCTTGCAGCAACTCTGGGAGCAAGATCTCTACCGACATGGGTCGCTCCAACTATGACAATTTCCGGCTTGTATTCGCTGAGCGCCTCGGTCATCACCTTTGTATATGCGTCAGTCGTGTAGTTTTCAAGAAGTGGATCTTCAATGAGAAATACTCCGTCCGCTCCATATTCAAAACATTCTTCTGCCAGATTTTCGACACCGTTTCCGATTAGTAGCGCATATACTTTTGTTTCTTTACCTATTTGCTTTGCAAGTCTACCCCCTTCGCCAATTAGCTCTAGGGCAACATTCATGAGTTTACCTTTTCTTTGCTCAGCAAAAACCCAGATATGCTTATACTGACCAAGGTCTATTGCACCTTCCGTTTCGCCTGTCTTGATGATTGCATCAAAAGGACATGCGGGTATGCAAAGATTACAGCCTGTGCATTTTTCGTTAATAACAGCAAGCTTATCTTCCATTTCAAGTGCATCAAAAGGACATGCTTTCAGACAAAGCTCACAACCTTTACACTTATCTTTTATAATCTCAATAGCCATAACTTTCCACCCCTTCTAAACAACATGCTTGCTTTTGAGGTTAATCAAAAGCTTTTGTGCTGCTTCACTTGCCGTATCTGCTTCAATGATTATGCCTTTACCCTTTGGTGCCGGAGTAAACGAGCGATAGACATTTGTAGGCGATGCATCAAGCCCAACTTCCTTATCCGTGTCAACATTAAGGTCAGTGGCGGTAAACACCTTGATATCTTTCTTGCAGGCATCAAAAATGCCGCTTATTGTCATATATCTGGGTGTGTTTAGTTCTTTAATCGTTGTTAGCATACATGGCGTGCTTAGTTTTATGAGTTCATAGCCATCTTCGAGAGCCCTCTTGACAGTAACAGATTTTTTATCTTCGGCGATTTCAAATTCTCTTACATATGTAACCTGAGGAATATCTAGCTTCTCAGCAAGCTGGGGACCCACCTGTGCTGTGTCACCGTCAATAGCTTGTCTGCCCGCAAAAATTAAATCGTACCCATCAAGCTTTCCGATCACAGCGGCAAGCGCATTTGAGGTCGCCCAAGTGTCCGAGCCGCCGAGCGCTCTGTCTGATGCAAGGATGGCATCGTCAGCACCCATCGCTAGGCATTCAATAAGCATATCATTTGCCTGAGGTGGCCCCATTGTGATGACGGTTATATGTGTGTCTGGATATTTGTCTTTTATTTTCAGCGCTTCTTCCAAGGCATTTGCATCATCGTGGTTTAAGATGCTTGGAACGCCTTCTCTTTTTAGGGTTCCTTTAACAGGGTCTATTTTTATTTCATTGGTGTTCGGAACTTGTTTTGCGCACACAATAATTTTAAAAGCCATACTTATTTCCCCTCCCTTATCTGCCAAAAACAGACGCGGCTATAACGAGTTTTTGGATTTCTGAGGTGCCTTCATAAATCTCAGTTATTTTTGCGTCTCTCATCATTCTCTCTACCGGATAATCCTTCGTGTATCCATACCCTCCATGAAGCTGGACACATTTTGTTGTCACGTGCATGGCTGTTTCAGATGCAAATAGCTTCGCCATTGCAGCCTGCGCACCATATGGTAAGTTTCTTTGTTTCAGATCGGCTGCATTGTATATAAGCAGTCTTGCCGCTTCAATTTGTGTTTTTAGTTCTGCTATTTCAAATTGTAGCGCCTCCATTTGTGAAAGCTTCTTCCCAAATTGTTTTCTGGCTTTCATGTATTCAACCGTAACATCAAAGGCACCTTGGGCAATTCCAAGAGCCTGCGCTCCAATTCCTATACGTCCACCGTCAAGTGTTGACAGAGCAACTTTAAAGCCGTCTCCAATTTTGCCAAGAAGGTTTTCCTTTGGAACTATGCAGTTTTGAAATACGAGTTCTGTGGTTGATGAACCGCATATACCAAGTTTATCTTCAACCTTTCCAATAGAGTAACCTTCAAAGCCTTTTTCAACAATGAACGCGCTAATTCCGCCTCTCGTTCCCTTTTTCTTATCAGTCATTGCAATAACAACTACTACATCGGCATATCCACCATTTGTTATAAATATTTTCGCACCATTAAGCAACCAGTGGTCTCCATTGTCTACGGCCTTTGTTTGTTGTCCGCCTGCATCAGAACCTGCGTTTGGCTCAGTAAGTCCAAATGCACCGATTTTTTTACCCGAGAGCAAATCCGGAAGATATTTGCGTTTTTGTTCCTCAGTGCCCCAAGCAAATATTGGCCAGCAGCATAGTGATGTGTGCGCTGAGCAAATAACTCCTGTTGTCGCACACACTCTTGATAACTCCTCCACTGTAATGGCATATGAAATTTGGTCTCCTCCGGAACCTCCATACTCTTTTGGAAAAGGAATTCCCATTAGACCCAACTCCCCCATTTTCGCTGTGTTTTCAACGGGAAATTTATGCTCCTTGTCAATTTCAGCAGCAATTGGTTCAACTTCTGCCGCCGCAAAGTCTCTTACCATCTTCCTTACAAATTCTTGTTCTTTTGTCAGTTGAAAGTTCATTTAGACCTCCTGTTTATTTAACAAAATTATAATTCCACATCTCTATAGATGTCGGATAATATAAGTCTCAAAAATTTTATTGCACAATTATTCCTACACATAGTTTAACATATCCATTTCACTTTCATAAGTCAATAGTAAAAACAACTATATTTTATGATTTTTCTATCATGTTAAATTACAAAAGAAGACACCCGATATTCTTAAATCTATTCAAGTATGCGAGTTGATAAGAAAATGTCACACTATCCCGTCTTCCGGTTCTTTTTAAAGCACAATGCCGCCTCAAATTTTGCACCTGTTTTTACCTTTATGTGGCAATTGCTATTATAGCTACCCTGTGGTATTATGTTAATCTACCAAATTTTACAAGGAGGATACATTATGTATAAGCAGAAATTTTTTAAGTGTCAACATTGTGGGAATTTGATTGGATTGATTATGGACAAAGGTGTGCCGCTTGTGTGTTGCGGTGAGGAAATGGCTGAGCTTGTTCCGAACTCTGTCGATGCAAGTAACGAAAAGCATGTTCCTGAAGTTACTATCTCCGGCGACAAAATTAGCGTTCAGGTTGGCAGTGTTCTGCACCCAATGGAAGAAGAACATCATATCGCATTTATTTACGTTGAAACTGAAAATGGCGGACAGAGAAAGTGCCTAAAAGTCGGCTCTGAGCCAAAGGCTGAGTTTTGTTTTGCTAATGATAAGCCCGTGGCTGTTTTCGAATATTGCAACTTGCACGGTCTTTGGGTAAAAGAGCTCTAGGGTTACACCGATAATTCGTTTGAGTTTTGAAACAACATATTTATGAGGCAGGGCTTTCCCTGCCTCATTTATAAGAAATGGCTATTGTTATGAGTTGGAAATTTAAATTTGGTGTGATATGGTCGGGTCAGGCCATATCTGTTTTTACGAGTTCTATCTTGCAAATGGCACTCATCTGGCATCTTGCTATGCTTACCGGCTCAGCGCTCATGCTATCCATGGCAGCGTTTGCAGGCTTTTTACCAAGGGCATTGTTTGGTACCGTTGCAGGAGCTTTTGTTGACAGATGGAATCGTAAACTGACTATAATCGGTGCTGACCTATATATTGCACTGATTAGTTTGGCTCTTGGTATACTTACAATTTTTATAACTCCGCCCATTTGGTTTATCCTTGCGGTACTTTTCTTCCGCAGTATCGGCTCAGCATTCCACACTCCGGCGATTAGTGCGATAACTCCGTTAATCGTTCCCGAGGAGCATCTGACTAAATGTGCCGGTTATTCGTCTTCCTTAGAGTCAATCGGCTTTATCGCCGGCACATCTGTGGCTGCCATTTTATATCCCATTTGGGGGCTTGATGGCATGGTCTGGCTCGATGTTGCCGGTGCTATTATTGCATCACTCACCATTGTTGTTGTAAAGATACCGGCACCACCCAAAGCTGAACCTTGCGAGGCTGTGGCAAAAGCAGGACTCTTTTCTGAAATTGGTGAGGCGTTTATTGTTTTACGAAAGCAAAAAGGCTTGTTTGCACTACTGTGGATTGGTTTTGCTTTCACCTTTGTCTTTTCACCGATAAACGCACTTTTCCCTCTGATGAGTATGGATTATTTTGGAGGTACAACAACTCAGGCTGCAATTGCAGAGGTGGCTTTTGCAGTGGGCATGATTGTTGGAGGGCTGCTCTTAGGTGTTTGGGGTGGATTTAAGAATCGTGCTGTTACAATGACTTTAGCGATTGCCATCTTGGGTGTGGCTATTGGCATCTCCGGTATACTGCCCACCTATGGTTTTGCCATCTTCGCTGTTTTGTCAACCTTTATGGGATTCTCAGCACCTCTATACAATAGTCCAGCGATGGCTCTAATGCAGGAAAAAATTGATCCGGAATATTTAGGGCGGGTTTTTGGCGTGTATGGAAGTCTTTTATCATTTGCTATGTTAATCGGGCTAGTTGTTTCAGGTGTTTTTGCGGACATTGTCGGCGTTAATATCTTATTTCTGATTTCCGGGATTATAATAACTGTTCTTTCTGTGATAACCATAATGACACCGAGTATTCGAAATATAGAAAAATCCTAATCGATATTTTCTTAATCATGTTTTATATGCTTTTCGTATGTAGCATAAAATCATTCCTACACCAAAGAAAGAAAACCCAAATAAAATAACTACTATCGCTATAGGAAAACCCGTATCACCTGTCTGCGGTGAATTTTCGGTTGGCAGCGGTTTAACAATATCCACTGTCTCGGTTTGTATGGGTTCAATTTGCGCGGATTCAATCTCCGACACATCCATTTGTGTAGTTTCGCTTGACGGTAATCCCCCCGGGGTCGGCTCTACCGACTGTTGGTCTATGTATGGCTTTTCAATATTTGGTATGGTTGCTGCTGGCGGTGATATATCTCTTTGCGCTGTGTCTACCGATGGTGCCCCCCACTGTGGCGGCTCTATTGATGGCGGCTCTATTGGTGGCTGTTCAACCAGCGGTGGTTCTACTGGTGGCGGATCCACCGGAGACGACTCTTCTGGTGTGGGTTCTTCTGGTGGCGGCTCTTCTGGTGGAATATCTATCGGAGGAGGCTCTATCGTTTCTAAAATCCATTGAGCATAATATACATTGCTTATAAAGATATCCCCAGGTGTGTCTGGTGGCGGGCTATTTTTTTCATCCATCCAGCCATCAAAAATATATCCCATGCGTACCGGTGCTTCCGGAACATGAGAGGTATCGTAATTCTCCCAAGGCGGATCAGTTGCCCCCGGGCAGTATTCACGTATCCGCGGAGTAACAACTCCACCCCAACTACCACCATTCGGGTCAAAAATCAACGAATAAATAATAGGATCCCACATACCGTATACAATTGTGTCTGTATCTATCGGTGTATTGAAGTCAAAGGGCGTGAAATTCATATAGTCATCCGTTATGTTTGCGCTCCAACCATAGAATTTAAATGCCTCGTCACTCCACATGGTGGTATCCGGCTCTACGGCAAAGCCCCCCGATGGCAATCCTTGCGCCGTAGCTATATTGCCTCTTGTATTGGCAAAGCTAACATTATAGTACTGCTCCCATTTTCCGTACAATATTTTCGAATTGTCCTGCGTATTTGCCGCTGTAATAGGGGTCGAGAAATCAAATGGGGTTATATCCGAAAGGTTTTCAAACCAACCAAGGAATTTTTTATTACCAAAGTTTAAGTATAGCTTATCGATTTCCAACATCGTTGGTTGTGTGGCCGTATCGTCAGTCAATACTGTTTGGTAGCCTATAGCGTCGGAAAAAAAATTGTTTCCGACAACGAATGAAACGGTAATTGGAATCGGAAGCTTCGCCGTTGCCACACCGGATGCCGATGAAAGCCCTTCCGGAAAGTCATATTCAACGTAAAAGCCTTGAACTAATGTTGAATTGTTAACCAAGTCATTCCAAGATGCTTTATCAGACCAAGCAAATTGCAGACAGCACTCACCCCCATCACCGTTTGGTTCAGAACCATTTTGTATATAGCTTCGATACTGCGGGTATGTATTATACGTCCACCCGTTAGAAAAAAAATTGAATACCCCCGGAATCGGGCCATGTGTATCATTTCGTACAGGAGCGTTGTAAAATACTGTTCCGGCCTCTGGTCCATCTGCCCAGTACCATACGTTAGCTATATTTTTGTCAGATGTGAAATTCTTTATGTCTGTGGAAATATCTGTTAATCCATCTATCATCCTATTTCCGTCTGAATTATACCTAAGTCTTGTCCCTCCCAGCCATCCTGGTTTTTGGGCTATGGTGTTATACACAAACATCTGCTCTTCTATGCTCGTCAGTGTTGCCAGATATCCCTGACGACCAGCAAAACTGCGCCCGCGAGCCGCATTGTATGCTTCCAGCCAGGTTAATATTTTGTTGTTCGCCTGTTTCGCAAATTCTACAAACTCGTACACATGTGTTCTACCGTTTTCGTCCGTAAATTTCACAATGGTCTGCTCCGAGATCATAATTGTAACGCCAGAACCTGCAGGTGGATATATTTTATCGGCTTTTAGAGTAAGTGTAGAAGCGTTTAAAAAGTTTTTTATGTCGGTGTCCATCCCGTTTGCCGTTGGTGTGTAAATCATGATAGTTATGTTTACCGTACCTCCTGTTGCTGTCGATATCGTAACTGTCCAGTTTGCAGGTTTGTTCTCAGATGACAATACAGCTCCGTTGTAATTTAGTTGGAGCTCAGCTGGGTGACTAATGTTAATAACACTATATCCCACATAGGTCGAACCAATGTCCACATCGGCAAAATAATACATTGTCACGGTGTCATTCGGTATTAGCGTAAACACAATTTCTCCTGCTCCGACTGTAGCTTGTGCAGGATTAATTGGAAGCATTCCTAAAATAAGTACTGCTGTGAGCAGAATTCCTAATAGCTTTTTGTTTTTTTTCATTTTAACTCACAACCCTTAATCTATAATGTAATTTAGTCCGCAACCCAGTTTATATTTTTTTAATGTATTCGCATATTACCCAAAAATCGAAAAAGGCTATCGCAAAATACATCTTGAAATGAACAAGAAACCCGAAACATCATCCTTTTAGAATGAGTTTCGGGTTTCTATGGTGGGCCATCACGGACTCGAACCGCGGACCGTCCGGTTATGAGCCGGATGCTCTAACCAACTGAGCTAATGGCCCTGATTATCGGTATAGCGCCGCCATAATGAGCGGCGCTATACGTCTGGCTCCCCAAGCTGGACTCGAACCAGCGACCCTGCGGTTAACAGCCGCATGCTCTACCGACTGAGCTATTGAGGAATATGTGATTTGAATCAACTCTAGAATGGTACAACATCCCATGACATTTGTCAAGGACTTTTCGTGATTTTTTGCTGATTTTTTCTTGGAGTAAATTCCCAAAGTAAGTTCCACAGTGGACGCGGGAGCGGAAATTAGAGTGAGAAGAAGTAAGTGATAGAATTGAGTCTGGGAAATTTTCTTATGGAGGAAGAAAAATGTCAGACTTGCAATTAAAACATAAACACCTTACCAACGATTCTCGGCGTGAAATCATGGAGTGTCTTGATAAAGGGATGACGTTCAAAGCAATAGCTGCTCGAGTCAGCAAGGATCCAACCACTATCTCAAAGGAAGTCAAAAAGCACTTGCATATATCAGAAGACAAATCCACCGTTAAAGACCAGCGCTGCCCCAAACTGCTTAAATCGCCGTTTGTATGCAATCCCTGCGATAAACGCCGGAGAAAGTGCGGTTTCCAAAAGCAATTATACATTGCTAACAAGGCACACGCTGAATATGAGACGCTCTTGCACGAAGCCCGCGAAGGAATCCCGCTTAGCAAGGAAGAATTTTGGGAAGCTGACGCTATCATCACAGAAGGAATCAGGAAAGGGCAACGATTGTACCACATTATGGAAACCCATAATGTGGGCTTTTCGAAGTCAACAGCGTACAGAAACTTGCATAGAGGCTACCTGTCCGTAAGCAAGTTGGATTTCCCCAGAGTTGTCAAGTTTAAAGCGCGCAAGCAGTACAGGGCAGATAGCGTCCCGAAAGCAGTTAGAAGCGGACGCACCTACAGCGACTTCTTAGATTTCGTTGAAAAGCACGATGTTAAGTCTTGGGTTGAGATGGATACCGTTATCGGCAGGCAAGGCGGTAAGGTCATTATGACCTTTGACTTTACTTTCTGTAATTTTATGTTTGGTCTGCTTTTAGACAACAAGACCGCAG
>Ga0209755_10001095_pt1 | contig 44935 bp, 41 predicted proteins | sample TergutCo191P1_FD_187301 | JGI IMG/M metagenome (GOLD analysis project Ga0209755, IMG submission 187301) | Cornitermes sp. P1 segment gut microbial communities from Petit-Saut dam, French Guiana - Co191P1 (SPAdes) (version 2) | ecosystem: Host-associated > Arthropoda: Insects > Digestive system... | reverse complement strand
GAATAACGCGCATAAGGGCAAGCTCTTCAAAGGGCATGTGGGTGCCGCCGTTGAAAGCGGCTGTTACGCCCGGATCGGTTCCCGTCAGTTTTACGTTGAGCTTCGCGTAGTTAGCCGAAAGGAAAAATTGATCGTAAACGCGCCGCGATGAAAAACAGCCAAAGCTTGACGCAAAGGGAATTTTTCCCAATGTTGAAAGCCCTGCCGCAATGCCGACCATGTTTGCTTCCGCGATGCCGACATTAAAAAAGCGATCGGGATATGTTTTTTTTATGACACCTGTGTTAATGCAGCTCATTAAATCTGCTTCCAATACGACAATGTTTTTATTTTGTCCCGCTAATTCCAAAAGTGTATCCGTATATGCCATGCGCATTTCTTTTTGTTGTTCTGCCATAAATAACCTCTATTTAGTGCAGTCGAATGACTGCACATTATAATCGAACATGAAACAACGTTTCATGATTACCCCTTATCCTAATGCCGTAATGGCTTCTTTTGCCTTTTCCATATCGTAAGCCATACTGTGATTTTTCTCGACGCCTTCGGCGAAGCTGCATCCTTTTCCTTTGATCGTATTCATTACGATCATCGATGGTTTCTCCTTCTGCGCAAGCGCTTTTTCGATTGCCGCGTCAAGAGCGGCGACATCGTGTCCGTCAACTTCCTGAGTAAACCAGCCGAACGAATCCCACTTCGCGGCAAGGTTTCCCATATCAAGAACATCCTTGGTAAAACCATCGAGCTGCTGTTTGTTAAAGTCCGTAAAAGCGACCAGGTTTGAAAGTTTCTGATAACCGGCAAAAAGCGCACCTTCCCAAACCTGCCCTTCCTGAGACTCGCCGTCTCCGATAATCGTGTAAACTGTCGATGCTTTCTTATCTATTCTTAATCCAAGCGCGATACCGATAGCCGCGGAAAATCCCTGTCCCAGCGAACCTGTTGTCATGTCGATGCCGGGTGTTTTATTCCGGTCGCAATGGCTGGGAAGACTTGTCCCTCCCTTATTCAGAGTAGTAAGCCAATCCTTCGGGAAAAACCCCTTAAGTGCTAATGTCGCGTAAACGGCAGGCCCTGAGTGGCCCTTTGAAACTACCAGTTGATCCCTTTCTTCCCAGCGGGGATTTTTCGGATCAACCTTCATGCGGTGAAAATATAAAAGAGCCAAAACGTCAACAATTGACATGGCTCCTCCGATATGCCCTGATCCCAAGGCTGCTATTTCTTCGATTGTCATTTTTCTGATTTCTTTTGCCTGATTTTTAAGGTATTGCTCAGTTTCTTTGTCCATAGTTGTCTCCTCGGTTAAGTTTAGCATAAAAGGCAAAATAAATTCAAATATATCAGTTCGAAATGTTCGTGTGGTTCGTGGTTATAATTTAGCTTGACATTACAGCTTACTAATTGTATATTTACTAAGTAAACAATTAGTAAGCACAATATTACTAATTAAACAATTACTAATTATGGAGATAGCAAATGTTTGCGGGAAGGGAAAGAGAGCTAGGTGAGCTTGAACGGTACTATAAGGAAAATGCCTTTCATTTTGCTGTTTTTTACGGCAGGAGGAGGGTGGGCAAGACTACCCTGATTAATAAGTTCAGGGAAAATAAAACATCAATCAGTTTTACAGCGGTAGAATCTACGGCGAAGGAAAATCTGGAGCTGCTTTCCAATGAGATTTTTTCTGTTCTTGCCCCGGAAACGCCGGAAAATTATTTTACTTCTTTTTTTAATGCCTTTGAATATTGTTTTAAGGCGGCTATGAAAAAACGCCTGATCCTTGTAATAGACGAATATCCCTACCTTGCGGAAAGTGACAGGTCGGTTTCGTCAATATTGCAGGCGTTAATCGACAAGTATCAAAATAATTCACGGTTATTTTTGATACTCTGCGGATCATCAATGTCGTTTATGGAAAATCAGGTTTTAGGCTATCAAAGCCCTTTGTACGGCAGGCGGTCTTGTCAATTTAAAATTGAGCCTTTTCGTTACTATGAGTGCGCTCCTATGCTTTCCGGTTTTAATAATGTTGATAAATTTACTCTTTACGGAATCTGCGGCGGAATCCCCGAATATGTCGCGAGGGTAAATAACAGTCTTTCTGTTCAGCAAAATGCCGAGAATCTTTTCTTTAATCCGTCGGGACGGCTGTTTGAAGAGCCCTCCAGTTTGCTGAAACAGGAATTGAAATCGCCTCAAACTTATAACGCGATTATCAGCGCTATCGCGTTAGGCGCAACTAAAATGAATGAGATCGCGTCAACAGTGGGAATTGAAACCAGTCAATGCAGCAATATGCTGTCAACATTAATCGTTCTTGGGCTTGTGAAAAAAGAAAATCCTGTAGGGGAAGAAAACAAAGGTAAGCCTTCCCGCAGATCAATCTATCTTTTGGCGGATTTTATGTTCCGTTTCTGGTTTAGTTTTGTGCGTCCCAATATAAGCCGGATTTCAATGGGGCTGGGAAAAAATGTCTGCTCCGATATTTTTGAAAAATCAAGCGGCAGAATTGAAACATATATGGGTCTTGTTTTTGAAGAGTGCGCCGCCCAGTATCTGTGGCGGGAGATGAGCAGAGAAAATATCATTTTTAATACAATCGGAAGATGGTGGGGCGCGAATCCCAAAGAGAAAAAAGAAGAAGAGATTGATATTATCGCGGTTGATGAAAAAGGTCATGCACACTTCGGCGAATGTAAATGGAGAAATATCCGAACAGGAAATGAAATTCTCGAAGACCTTGTCAGAAAATCCGCATTAGTACCCGGCATTTTTAACAGACGATATATTGTCTTCTCAAAGTCAGGTTTCTCTCCTCAATTGATCAAAGCAGCGGAACAGAGAGGAGATACTATGTTAATTTCTGTTTCGCAGATGTACTAGCGCACACTAGACAAACCCCCTCAAAATGTTTACACTACCCATACATCGGCGTCTTGCCTGAGCCGCCCAAAAATTCAAATCATACAGGCTTCCGCTAAAGCGCGGCTGAGGCAGCGTACGGAAAATCGAACAGGAGGACTTTTTATGAGCGCAACAATCCGGCTCAAAAGATTTGGGACAAAGAAGCGGCCTTATTACCGCATCGTCGTTATGGACAAGCAAGCGCCGAGAGACGGAAAAACCATCGAAGAGCTTGGCTATTATCACCCCATCGAAGCTGAAGAAAAGCAGATTGTTTTTGATGCCGATAAAGCAAAAGCATGGCTTGCGAAAGGCGCGATTGTCAGCGATACGGTACGCAGAATTTTCAACAAGAAAAATATTACCGTTAAATAACTCATATGGAAAAAGATTTAATTGAATACCTTGCGAAGTCTCTTGTGGACGATCCTTCGCAGGTAAAAGTGAATGTTGTAGAAGGCGAAAAATCCACAATTTTAGAACTGAGAGTAGCGGAAAACGATATCGGCAAAGTAATCGGCAAGCATGGCAGAATCGCAAAAGCGGTAAGAACTGTCCTTCAGGCGGCAAGCGCCCGCACCGGTAAACATACTGTTTTGGAAATATTGGACTGATAAAATCAGACAAACATGACTGAAAAATTCGTTATCGGATTGATAGGCGCTCCTTTCGGCGTTAATGGTTTTGTTAAAGTACGTTCCTGCTCGGGAGAAATCGATCACCTCTTAAAACTTCAATCGGTAGTTGTCAGCATTGACGGAAAAGAGCGGCTTCTTCAAATTGAGGAGGTCTCCGCTGCTGCAGGATATGCGTCCTCTCAACCCTATGTCCTGATTCGTTTTGCCGCTATCAATACCCCCGAAGCAGCCAAGTCGTTAAACGGAGCGCAATTGCTGGCAAGCCGCGAACAAGCCGCTCCATTGAGCGAAGGCGAGTTCTACATCGAAGATTTGAAAGGGCTGCCTGTCATGTCAGAGAACGGCGAAACCATCGGTCACATAACAGACATTATCGAAGGCGGCGGCGGAGAGCTGGCGGAAATAAAACTCAGCAATGGTGAAAAACATCTTGTTCCTTTCCGAAAAGAATTCTTTTCAGAGATATTGCCGGAAAGCTACCCTGAAAAAGGCAGATTAATGCTTAATCGTTACGGCTTGGATTTACTCTTTTAAAATGGTGCCTGGCACCATTGGAGGCGAATGAAGTACACAGTTCTAACCCTATTCCCTGAAATCACCGACGCGTTCTTTGCCAACTCGATAATGGCAAAGGCGATTAAGCGCGGAATCATCGAATATCAGGCGGTAAATATCCGCGGCTTTGCAACGGATAAGCACAAAACCTGCGATGACGCTCCCTACGGCGGCGGTCCGGGAATGCTGATGCTGCCTGAGCCGTTAGGGCGTGCGTTGGAGTCAGTCTCCGCTCCCCACTCCCCCCGCGTAATCTACCTGTCCCCTTCGGGAAAGCCTTTTAATCAAAACCTTGCCCGTGAACTTGCAAAGGAACAAGAGCTCATTCTAATCTGCGGGCGTTACGAAGGCATCGATCAGAGGATAATCGACCTTTATGTTGATGATGAAATCTCTGTCGGAGACTATGTGCTTTCATCAGGCGAGGTCGCGGCGCTGGCTGTTATTGACGCGACTTATCGGCTGGTGGACAGTGTTATTTGCTCTGAATCACTTGAGGAAGAAAGCTTTTCCGGCGGACTTTTGGAGTATCCCCAGTTTACACGACCTGAAGAATTTGATACAATTAAAGTCCCTGAAGTTCTGCTGTCAGGACATCATGAGCAGATACGTCTTTGGCGGCTTGAAAAGAGGGTAGAAAAAACCCTGCGGCAGAGACCCGACCTGATAGAGCGAGGCAGAGAACTTGGGATCTTTAATAATGAAATTAACGGCATTATTAGCCGTTTGACCGCCGGAGCGGTCGATATAAGAGGAGAAGAAAATGAACGAAATTCAGGCAATTGAAGCCGCGCAAATGAAATCAGAACTAGACCAATTTAAAGTTGGCGATACAGTCAAGGTTCACTTTAAAATCGTAGAGGGAAAAAACGAGCGTGTTCAGATCTATGAAGGGCTTGTTATTGCCATGAAAAACTCGAAAGTCGGGAAATCCTTTACTGTGCGGAAAATATCTTATGGCGTTGGTGTCGAGAGGGTTTTCCCAATCCATTCTCCGCGTATTGTTAAGGTTGAAGTTGTCCGCCCCGGTAAAGTAAGGCGTGCCAAACTCTATTACATCCGTGAAAAAATCGGAAAAGGCGCCAAAATCAAGGAACTTATTACCAAGAAAAAAAATATCAAAAGTGCGCCTGCAGCCAAAGCTCAGGATAGCTAGAGATATCTCACAATTTTTATTTTTTTACACTCTTTTATACCGATTTGTGTCAGTAAAGCTGTATACTATATATATGGGGTATATGGATGAATGTAATAAATACAAATGATCTTAGACCCGGGTTAATTTTCTCAGAACCTGTTTACTCGGAAGGAACTAATTTATTGGTCCCGGCTTTTTTTCCATTGCGTCAAAAAGATATTGACCTTTTGGTTTCATGGGGAATTGATGCCGTAAAAACTGAAGGAAATATTATTGAAGACGAGCCGGAAGAAATCAAGCAAGACGAAGAAAGCATAAATGTAAAGAAGGAAACAATAAAATTTACAATTACTGATGTTGAGCAAAACTCCGGTCCTTATCGCGACTATGTTGATCTTATTGATAAATTAAGCATTGTTTTTTCTGATTTAAAAGCAAGTGATGATGTAACAATACGGATGATCGATAATATCGGCTCACAATTGCTTCAGTGTCTTCGTGACAAGCGAGACAATTTTATTGATTATATTCTCGGCGGCGAGGTTTCCGGAAATGAACTGGAAAAAAGCGCTGTTAATACGGCAATTCTTTCAGCGTTAACCGCTTATGAACTCAAACTGCCTAAACATAAAGTACATAACATTGTCTCAGGCGCTCTCCTTCATGATGTAGGGATGTTAAGGCTTTCTAAAGGAATTACAGAGAAAAAAGGCGCTTTGACAGAGGCTGAACTGGAACAAGTTAAAAGTCATCCCATATATTCATCAAAAATCGTTCAAAAAGAACTTTTTGGCTCAAATGAAGTCAACCTAATCGCAATGCAGCATCACGAGCGCTGGGATGGACAGGGTTATCCCGATAAACTCGCGGGGCAGTCAATTGATATTGGCGCTCGAATTATATCCGTGGCAGATGCGTTTGAAGCCATGGTCAGTAAGAAATCTTACAGACCTTCGATGGGCGGATATCAGGCTATAAAAAACCTGTTGGCAGATAATGCCCGCCGCTTTGATCCGGCAGTAATCATGGCATTTACCAGAATAATGGGTATTTATCCCATAGGCTCTATTGTCAAATTGAATGATGAGTCCATCGCAAGGGTAACAAGCGTACATACCACCGCTCCGATGAGACCGATAATTCAGTTACTCATTGACAATAAAAAACAAGTTTTAAGCCCGGATAAATTGCCTACAATTGATCTTTTAGCCAATAAAACTCTTTTTATCAAAAAAGCGATAGATCCTGCGGAATTAAACAGTTTTAATGTCTAAAACAGATACCGGCAGGAAAGGAGAGGAGCAAGCTGCTGCCGCTCTCGAAACGGCAGGGATGAAAATTCTTGTGAAGAATTTCCGTTCAAAGACAGGGGAAATAGATATTATCGCTCTTGACGGCGATACAATCGTCTTTGTAGAGGTAAAAACCTGGTCAAATTTCGGGATAGAGGATCTCATGTATAGTATTGATATCAAAAAACAGCGAAAAATTATTAAAACAGCTAAGTTTTTCCTCTCTGAAAATCGAAAATATAGTAATATGACAATTCGTTTTGACGTTATTTTTATTCAAAATAACTCTATAAAACATCTTGCGTCAGCCTTCACGGAGCGTGTATGATGATAGAACGGGCTTTGGATAAAGATTCTGAACCTCAGATTTACAACTTTAAGTTGGAATATAGGCTGGAGGCATTGCGTCAGCGAATAAATGATGACAACTATCTCCGTGCCGCTATTCAGAGACTGGCTCTGGTTATGAGCAATGAAATAATGGATATTACCCGGGAAGGCGGTCATCATGAGCGGAAAAGGCGGAAATAATCGCAAGAATCGGAATCGTTTCTTCGGTCGGAGAGATGAGCCGCCAAAATCTCCAAAAAAGCAAGAAATCTACTCTGAACAAAAATTTGATAAAAGCCGCGATGGTCAAACTGCCGGTTCACATGAACGCCCGCGCTGGACGGCGCCGGCACTGCCCGCAAACCCAATCACAACACCTGACTGCCCGTGGTGCGGTAAACCGATTAAAGATATAACCACCGCAATCTCAGACAAAGAATCGGGAAGCCCTGTTCATTTTGACTGCGTCCTCGCCCGTATCGTTGAGATGGAAAACCTCGAATCAAATGACAGCGTCTGTTACATAGGCGGCGGCCGTTTCGGTATCATTCATTATAACAATCCGCCCGATATGCGCGATTTCACCGTAAAAAGAATTCTTGAATGGGAAGTAAAAGAAAAAAACTACGAATGGCGCACACCCATCAGCGAATACTACTCGTTGACATAGGTGCCTGACACCATTTTGGAAAACAGTACGCTATATATAGCGTAGGTTATTTAATTAAAAGGGTAACGGTTGGTATGGAGGTTAATATGATTGGAATTATCGGCGCGATGGAAAAAGAAGTAAGTCTTCTTTGTAAAACAATGGGTAATTTTACTACCGAAAAAACAGGTCCGTTTGAATTTCATTCCGGGAAAATAGAAGGAAAAGATGTTACAGTTCTGCAGTGCGGAATCGGCAAGGTTAATGCCGCTGTCGGCTGCGCTCTTCTTATTCAAAAGTATAATCCGATATATGTTATCAACACAGGTTCCGCCGGCGGAATCAATAAGTTAAACAGCGCGGACGCGAAATTAAACTTCGGCGACGCGGTTATTTCGACAGGGCTTGTGTATCACGATGTTGATGTAACCGCGTTTAATTACGCGCCCGGTCAGCTTCCCGGGCAGCCGCAAATTTTTACGGTAGAAGAAAAACTGATAAAACTTGCCGAAGACGCTGTTGACGAATTAAAGCGGGAAAAAATCCTTCCCGATTCGTTTAACCACCGCCGCGGTCTGATTGGCTCCGGCGACATTTTCATGCACGAGCCTGAGCGCATCAAAGCCGCGCAAAAGCTATTCCCCGATTTAGCGGCAGTCGAAATGGAAGGAGCCGCTATCGCCCACTGCTGCAAACTCTTCTCCGTTCCGGCGCTTGTTATCAGAGCGTTATCTGACATCGCCGGCGCGGAATCACCGATGAGTTTTGACGAGTTTTTGCCTATTGCTTCTAAAAATTCGGCGGAAATAGTAATGAGGATTGTGAGGAAGATAAAATAACTAATACTCAAATTACAAAAATGATTCCCGCGCAGGATTATACTTATTACAAACAAGGCATAAAGTATTACAGAAATATTCATCCGAATAAATTTTATAAAAGAAACTCCGATACAACATTTGAAACAAAAACATACGAAGAACAAAATTCCGCGTTAAAAAAAATTTATTTTTCGTTTAATAAAGCGGAATTTTATTTCACTAAAATTATTATTGAATATCCGCAATCTTCCTATTATGATGATTCTGTTGCAAAAGTGAAATTATTAAAAAAATTGCGCAAAAGTTATGAAAATTTGGAATTAAAGGAAAATAAGATAATTGATAATGAAAAGTTTATTCAGGAAATGGGGCTGAAAATATTGTAAATTTTTATTAATTATTTGATTGATGATTTATAAAATCTATTATAGAATTTAAACATATTGATTTTAAACAGGAATTCTAATAAGTCCGATGAGGATTTTTGAGGTTTCCTAAAATAAAAAGGAGGTTTTTATGGCTTCAAACGCATTAAGTATTTTATCGGGGATTGGAGCGGCGGCTGCCGGATTGGCAGGAGAAAAAGTATCAAAAAGCGGAACAATTCCGGGTTTGGATATAGCGACAATTATCCCGGCGCTTTTAGGAAATAAGTTAGGAGCGGTAGGAGCGGTTGCAGAAGGAATCGCGGGAAAAGCGGGTAAGGCAGGTAAGACAACCGACATTTTAGGAAAGGTCGCCTCAGTCGCGTCTATAGCATCAAAAGCCGGATTGCTGAAAAATACCAAGTTGGAAGGAATTGCGGGTCTTGCAGGCTCATTACTCTCGATCGGCAAAGCAAGCGGTAAAAGCGTAGATGAAGGTGCCGGAGGCATTGCAGGATTGGCGGCGGCAATCATGGGCGGCTCAGGCGATGGTTCAAGTCTGGCGTCAATAGCTTCAATGGCTTTAAAATTGGGAAAAGGCGCGGAAGATAATAAATCACTTTTAGGCATGGCAACAAGTTTAGGGAAATCACTAAGCGGTGATTTCGGCGTTTCATTTGCCGGATCAAGCGCTGCGGTTAAAGCGCTTGATAATGTACTGGAAGAAGACCCAAAAACCGATCTATTTAAGTCTATTTTAAAAGGTCTTGCGAAATAGAAAAATTAACAACCAGATTTTTCTGACAGGTTTTCGTAATTAAATCTTCACCCTGCCGCGAAAGCTCCGCGAAAGGGTCAGTTTGTCGATATACTCGATATTTCCGCCGACAGGCATACCGGATGCGAGGCGGGAAATTTCTATAGGAAATTCTTTTAAAGTTTTTTGAAGATAAAGCGCTGTGGTGTCGCCTTCGACTGTGGGATTCAGCGCCAGAATCAACTCTTTAATACTGCTGCCGCGAAGACGCTCGATTAATTTGTTTATGGTGAGGTTTGCGGGCGTAATACCTTCAAGCGGCGCAATCAAGCCGCCGAGGACGTGGTAAACGCCGGGAAACTCACGGGCTTCTTCAATGACACGCAAATCCTGCGCATGCTCGACAATGCAGATAACAGAATGATCGCGGCTTGGATCGGAGCAGACAGGGCACGGATCGGTTTCTGTAAAACCGCCGCAAATTGTGCAGCGGTGAATAGCCTGATGCAGACCGGTAAGCTCTTTCGCGAGAGCGGCGGCAAGGGCGGGACTGCTGTCAAGAATGTGGTAGACAATTCTGCCTGCGCTTTTTTTCCCGATACCGGGAAGTTTTGAAAATAATGATACCAGCCTGTCGAGAGCGTTCACATTCCCACCGGAAAACCGGGGATGTTGATACCGGTCATTGCGCCGACTTCGCTGCCAATCTCTTCTTTTACTTTTGCCATTCCGTCGTTGAAAGCCGCTACTATTAAATCCTGCAGCATCTCCGCGTCAGCGCCTTCCATAGCCTGCGGGGCGATACGAACGGCGATCAATTCAAGCTTTCCGTTAAGGTCGACTTCCACAAGCCCGCCGCCGGCGGATCCTGTCGCGGATATGTTCGCCAGTTTCTCCTGAAACCCGTTCATCTGTTCCTGCATCTTCTGCGCGTTTTTTAATAAGTCAAATGGATTTATATTCATATTTACTCCGTGATATTACCGGAAATTACTGACAGCACCTGCTCAACCTGCGGCCATTTTTTTTCCTCTTTACTACTAACCGATTTGTCCCACATCGGAACATCATCATCCGCATCAGAAGACAAATCTCCTGCCGCTTCCTTTGCCGCAATCATTCGATGAAACGCGTTTGTCAGAGAACGCTCTCCGCCGTCTGAAAGCTGATGTGCCGTTTCTTTCTCCGAAGACTCAGACGGATTCCCTCTTTCTTCGGCTGAGCCAACCGAAGGCTGCTTACTTGCGGTAAGCTGCTTACTTGCAGCTTGCTCTGAACCGCTTTGAACCGGACTGCTGCTGTCCTTCGAACTGCTGCTGTTCGAAGAACAGCTTACATTTTTTAAAACATTACGCGCGTCATCAATCGATTTTTTCAATTCGGCAGGCGAAACCCATTTGCTTAACCATGTCAATTTAGAAACCGCGGTTTCAAGTTCAAAGCGCGGCGAGATCGAATAACGGATATCGCGGTGGCAGTCAAGCAATATATCCAGCGCCTGCTCAAGCCGGATAGGATCGAAAGTATCAAGAGCTTTTGCCGAAAACTGCCCGGGTTTGTAACCTAAAATAGATTCTTTTACAATGCCGTTTTTAATTAAAAGCAAACCTCTGAAGTACCCCGCAAGGTCGATAATAAACTGCTCAATAGCGACGCCGCTGTCAAGTATTTCATCAAGGAACGTAAAAGAGCCCTTAGCGTCATTAGCGGCGCACGCGTCCGCTAAAGCATTGAGTTTATCAAGACCGATAAGACCGAGTTTTTCGCGGATTAAAGCGCTTGTGATATTGCCCTCTGAAAAAGAGACAACCTGATCGAAACGGGTAAAAGCGTCGCGCATACTGCCCGCAGCGTCACGGGCGATCCAAATTAGCGCGTCATCTTCGGCTTTAATTCCGTTTTTATTACAAATAGTTTTAAGTATCCCCTGGATTGTATCAACGGGAATCAATCTGAAATTAAACTGCTGGCATCTGCTTTTTATCGTATCGGGAACCTTGTGCAGTTCTGTCGTGGCAAAAATAAAAACAATATACGGCGGCGGCTCTTCAATGGTTTTTAAAAGCGCGTTAAATGCCTCCTTGGTGAGCATGTGCACTTCGTCAATTATATAAACTTTATATTTACCGGCATGAGGCGGAAAAAGAACTTCATCCCTAATCTGCCGGATATCATCAATTCCTCTATTGTCCGCGCCGTTTATCTCCAGCACGTCCATGCTTGAATCCTGCATTATCGCGCGGCAGTTATCGCAAATCCCGCTTTCAGCTTCTTTTCCCGCGTTTCTTTCGGCAGAGTTCCCTCCGCAGGGACCCGCTTCCAGCCCTTTCTCGCAATTCAACGCTCTGGCTAAAATCCGCGCCGCGCTGGTCTTCCCGCACCCTCTGGGTCCCGAAAAAAGATACGCATGAGCAATCTGCCCGCTTTTCAGCGAATTCTTAATCGTAGAAACAACAAATTCCTGACCCGCCAATTCATCTAAAGTTTTAGGTCTGTATTTTGAAGCGGTTACTTCGTATCGGGCTGCCATGGAGTCAGTTTACTATAAAAGGGATATATATACAAGAAGCGCCCGGATCAGGAGCTCCGCGGCGCAGCAAACCTCCGCTTACCGTTGCTTCCTTCCGGACCTGGCGGGGTTGGGCGGCGTATACTCGCACGGTTCCTGATCAGGGCACCTTCATCGTATAATAAATTGATGAGTTGTTCAAGACGGGTACCTTCACCTAACCGCCGAAGCGGTCAGGTTTGGTTGAGGTTCAAGACAGTAAAAAACAGCCCCAACAGGGGCTGTTTTTAAATTAGCGTGTAAATACCATGCCGTAAAGAGCAAGGATGCCGCTTTCCAGCTCATATCCAATCGGCGAAATAATTTCAGCAAGCATACTGTCGATCCTTTCATTAATATTATCTTTGACTTCATTAAGCATCAATTTTACGTAATAAAGTGCTGAGATAATCATTAAATCTTGCTCGTTGATATTTAATTCTGACAGCGATTGAATGATAGGATACTCTTCTTCATCATTTTCTCCGAAATAGTCTGCTAAATCATCTTCTGTTAAACCCAGTTGAACAAGTTTATTTTTGAATAACGTATTAACTTTATCATAGGAATAATTTAAAATGTTTTTAATCTGAGGTGTTCCAACCCAGCCTGAAAAATTTTTATCAACTTCAAATAAAATATCATTTACATTGATCAAGTCAAGCAGCCCGCGGATTAAAACATTTATATCGGAACTGCCGGCTAACATATCTAATATTTCATTGAGATACTGACCATATACTTTTTTCAATGCTGAAGTAGTCAACCCAAAAACATTACTTTTAATTCCGGTAGGTGTTAAAGTAATTGATGTTCCGTCATCAGAATAAGTACCTCTGATTTCCAATGTAAGAGTTTTAACATTGATGAATTCGGCAATATCAATTTCATTTAAGAAATCGAATATGCTGCTATCACTTTCTACATATCCTGTACCATCGCAATAATAACACTCCTCCCCTCTCCAGTAATCAATTCCGCTTCCATAACACTCCGGACATTCCACTCTGGTATCAATTAATGAGCCGTCCCCGATTAATTCGAGAAGTTTGTCAACATCAGCGCTGGCAGCCAAATCAAAATTTCCGCTTACTCCAAAACTAACGGTCAAATTAACGCCGTCCGGTAAATTTTCATTATCCAGTTTCCATTTTCCGTAAAGTATGCTGCTAACATCGCCGCCTGTACCGAATTGTTCACACCCGAAAAATGCAATTCCGGTAAGAAGCACAACAGCCAATAATAAATACGACACCTTTTTGTTTTTCATAAAAATCTCCTTTATCACAGCTAAGCAGCCCCGAAAAACGAGGCTGTCTAATTGTATCATACTATTCGGCACTATTTGAACCGGCAGCCGAGAAGCCGCCTGAAGGAATTTGTAAGCTGACAGTTAAATTGACATCTACGTTACGGATAAACGAAGTTGCCCAGTCTCCGATGTTATTTGCGCCGGAAGGCGCAAAACCGGTCGACACCTGCATGGTTTTTGGGTTAATTGTAACAAAATTGTTAACAAAATTGCTAATATCAGCGCCGATAACAAGACCTTCCATTGGCTTGAAGGTCAGTCCAAAATTAAGAACAGAAGCAGGCTCATTCCATGCAATACCATTAAATTTCCACGCATCTCCTGTATATGTATTTTTTTCGCCTTTTGGTGTAGATGAATAACCGGCAATCTGCCAATCAAAAATCTGAAGTCCTAAACCTGTATATATACTAAATTTATCATTTGCCTGGAATTTAATACCTGCATTTACAAGACCTTTAAGCTGAAATTCGCTGAAAACCGGACTGTCTTTTGCCTCCTGATTAAGAGGATTTTTTTTATCTTCATTGTCTGTAAAAAAAGCTGTTCTTGTATGAAATGCCATATTTAATTCAGGACCAATACCGATTGCTAATTTACCGAAATCCCATGAATTTTCATAACCGCCTCTTAAGCCTGCAAGAAAGCCTCCGGCATTTGTTCCGTCAACAACATTGACTTTAGTGGAACCGCCGCCGGATTTAGACCTCTCTCCCACAGTAGTATCATTAAAATTAAATAAAAGACTTAAATCACCCCAAAGCCCGGAATCATGCTCAGCGCCTGCTTGAATACCAAAAAAACCTCCAGTTGAATCAATTAATGTATATCCTTTATCATCTTTTTTCTCATCAACCTCAGTTGTTATAGTCTGCTCGGGCATTTTAATACCAAGGGTTACATAAGGAGAAAGCCCTCCCAGATCAATGCCGCCCCATGTAAGACCAATGAGTATACCTGGATCAAAAGTTGATCTGTTTGAGACATTTTGAGATATATAAGTACTGGCTGTATCAAATACCATATCTAAACGGAATGCGCCGATACTGTCAGTTCCGAATAATACGGCAAGAGAGTTATCCCATGTTGCATCGCTGTTAGTCACCTGAGAATCCAATTTATTATCACTCATATCTGCTTTCGTGCCGCTTCCTTTAGCTTGGACTAAAGTACCGCCGTAATAAAGCCCCAGATAACCGGCTTTTAATGTTTGACCGTAACCAAAGCTGAGTCTTGTACCATCAAGAAAACTTTTGTCAAAGAAACCGCCAAGGAAAAGAAAAGTTCCTATGCCTGCATCGTAATCAATGACATCAATGTAATCATCAACTGTCGAGGTAAAAATTCCCTGACTAAGACGAGATTCGACAGATTCTGTCTTAACCGCGTTAAATGCGTCAAAAACAGTGTAATCTTCAAAAAGATCTTTAGCCGCTACAGTTAACTGCCCCCACGCCGTACCGGCAATGAATACGATTACCATTGCCAAAAGAACAAATTTTTTCATTTTTTACTCCTAACTTATGAAAAAAACTTTTAAATAACGGAATTTTTTCCGTAAATTATCGCTCCAACGGAGCTAATTAATCCTTTTTTATGTAAAATACTTCAATTTTAACAAAACAATGATCATCAAAAAAAGAGCTATAGCTAAAATTCGGTTATATTTAAGCAAGGCTTAAGAACAATAGACAGCAAAACTAATGCTTAGTACCTCGGACTCTGTTAAAATTCAATTAATTAGAATAATTAATTGTTAACCTACCTTTACATTATTTCGATATTTGTATAATAAGGGTAAATTTGAAAAGGAAAGAATTTTAACAGCCGTAGGCTGTGCCTTTCTAAAACACAGGAGGAACAGAAATGAAGAAAATTATCGCGATTGTATTATTGGCGGCACTAGTTGCCGGAGCGGCGTTTGCGCAAGTTTCAGGTTATGGCAGGGTACGAACAAATGTCGGCCTAAATCTCAACTTTTGGGATGATAAGGACAAAGATACTGAACAGCCGCCTTTTCCGCCCACATGGATTTTTGCTCCAACTGCCAGATTAGGTTTGAAAGGAAGTACTGATGTTATTGACTTCTTTGTACAAACGGATTTAAACGACAGGAATACTCTTGGCACAATAAGAGCTAACGCAACTGTTAAATTTGGCGATGCCTCGCTTTCAATAGGACAGAATGAACTTCCCTGGTATCAGCAAAGCAGTCTCGCTTTTTTAGGTGATGGAAACAATGACTTTGGCGCCAGCAACACTGTAGTAATCCCGTATGTAAGGGCTAATGCCTTTGGCGCATATCTCGGAATTACTTCAGGTAATAAAGTAAATGCTGCCACTACAGATAAATATCCTATCCCTGGTTTCTTCTTTGGATATGATTTAAAACAGGATAAATTTTCCATAGGCGCCGCATTTGCAGGTTTAAGTGATGGAGGCGATGATCCGGATGACAAAGATGATGATATTTTCTCATGGATGGGAAATATCCATGCTAAATTTAACTTAGATCCTCTTACACTCGGATTAAATGTTTCGCTCTATGGCGATCCTTCAACCGGTTATTTTTTACTTTACAATGGGACATCAAGTATTCCTTATGGCATAACCACCCCGAAAGATTCAACGGTTCTGGAAGCCATGCTCGATGCGGCGTTTAAGCTGTCCCCTTGCACTGTCGGTTTTACAGGAGCAATCCTGATGAATCTGAAAGATGCTGATGAGAAGGATATTGAAAAAGACGGCGGCGCAACGGCGCTCAGAGTAGGCTTAAGCGCTACCTTTGATCTCGGCGGTAATTTCAGATTAATTCCCGGCTTAATATTTACCAGTTACCTCAACGGTCCTCAGGGAGTTAAAATTGAAGATAATAAAGGTACAGACCTAAAAGCAGGAGTGACGTTCCTCTACAACTTCTAAAAAATATCGAATGACAAAAAAAGCTGTCCGTTATGGGCAGCTTTTTTTTTATTAAAATAAAAAAAACCCCCCGGGAAAAGGAGGTGAGGAAACCCGGGGAGTTGCTGATATAAGGTCAGCTGAAAAACTTGAGATGCCTGATTGTGTAGATGATTATTTATGAAGCATTTATGGTGTTTTCATCTATACCATATATATCAGTCTACTACAAACATAGTAATAATATGCTCAAAGGTCAAGTACTTTCTTGTCATTTTTGTGATTTTATGACATACTTTAGGGCATGGATAACCTTAATAAACCTTTTCATCCGCGCAAAGCAATCGTAATTATGATGATTTTTATTTGTGTTATTATTGCGGTTGCCGTCTTAAAAATCGCCGCTTCGGTAATTTTACCGTTTACAATTGCGGTATTATTGGCATTTGTTATGTTTCCATTGATAAAAGCTATGGACAAAATTAAATGTCCGCGGGTTTTGTCGATTCTTTTGATTGTTTTTATAATTATTACAGGAATGTACCTTTTTGGCATCATAATTTTAACTTCGGGAAAGCTAATAATCGATCAATATCCGAAATTTGAAAGCCGTTTTACGGAAATATACATCTGGGCAGCGAATATTTTTCAGCTTCCTTATGATGCAGACCTGAGTTTCTTTGGAAATCTTTGGGGACAGTTAGGAATACGCACTTTTGCGCGTAACATGACGATCTCTTTCTCGGGATTATCGGTTAAATTTATGTCCAGCGCGGTATTGGTCGTTCTTTTTATGGTTTTTATTCTTTTAGAAGCAAATTATTTCAAAGATAAGCTGATGACAGCATTTAAAGATCGAATTGCACGGATTGATAACATTGGAAATGAGATAATATCGCAGGTTTCGCGGTATTTGGGAGCAAAATTTCTTATTTCACTGGCAAACGGATTGATTTTTGCCGTTTCCTTCTATTTTGTAGGACTTGAATTCGCCCTTGTTTGGGGCGTTGTTCAATTTTTATTGAACTTTATTCCAACTCTTGGAAGTATTGTCGCCGGCATCGGCATATCATTATTCGCATTGATACAGTTCTGGCCCGATCCGGCTCCGATAATCATCATAGTCGCGATAATTCTCGCAGTTAATATGCTTTGCAACATTTTTGATCCAAGAATAATCGGAAATCATGTTGGAATTTCTCCTTTGATAATACTTGTTTCATTATCAATCTGGGGCTATATCTGGGGCTTCGCCGGAATGCTCCTATCCGTTCCAATGACCGTAATAATAAAAATAATCTGCGAAAACATTCCGTTTATGGAACCTGTTTCCATATTGATAGGCTCACGCAAGTCGGTTAAAGCAAAACTCAATGAGGCGCTTGAAAGAAGATAAACGGTGCCCGGCACCGCAGGGAGATTTATGTACCTAACAGGTTTTCACGCAATCGAAGAAAGAATAAGATCGGGTCGTCCCTGCGGTCCTTTGCTTGTCGCTAAGGCAGGTCCCCGCGCAAAAGAAATTGTAACTCTCGCTATTAACAACAAAATACGCCTTGAAAGAACCGGAACATTTGATCTTGACGGAATCGCTCCCGACAACCGCGGCATCGCTCTCCAAGTTCAGGATGAAGGCGGAAACGCCGTTATCAGCCTTGAAAACTTCATTGCCGATTTGGGAGAACGCCGTGACGCGCTTGTCCTTATCCTTGACGAAATTACAGACCCTCACAATTACGGAGCAATACTGCGCTGCTGCGATCAGTTCGCCGTTGATTTAGTTGTCAGCCGAAACCGCCGAAACGCGAAACACGCCGAGGTTGTTTCAAAAACTTCCGCAGGCGCAGATTCATGGGTTGCGCAGACTGAAGAGCCGAATCTTGTGCGCGCGATGGAAGATTTAAAAGAAGCCGGTTTTTGGATTTACGGCACCGATATGGACGGGGAGCCTGTTTATAAAAAAGATTTGAACGGCAGAACAGCGCTTGTTATGGGAAGCGAAGGCAGCGGAATTTCGCGTCTGCTGCGCGAACGCTGCGACGCAATTGTCAGTATTCCTTCCGCAGGCAGGATTGACTCGCTTAACGTTTCGGTTGCGGCAGGTATTTTATTGTACGAAGTAACCCGCGGCAAAATGTTAAGCAAAAAAAAATAACGTTAAGAGAGAACTAACCGAGTTGTCGAACAATTCCATTCTCTTTGTAATGTGGAACGAAATTTTATCCTTCATTAATTCCGTTAATTATTTTTACAAGCGTATCAAGAGCTGAATCAAATTCAAAATCCTCCATTTGCTGAACAAGTTTGTTTTTTAAAGCGTCTTTTCCCTGCATCTGACGAAGCTGCTCAGTAAGTGTAAGACATTCAGGATTGCCCATTTTTAATAATGTTTCTATTTCACGCAGTACTTCCAGTTCAGAGCCGGAAATCGGAGAATAATTTTCATTTTTCACATTTGATTGATGATCAGACGAATTATCTTTTGGTATGTCGACATTATATTCCGGTAAAGTTTTGACTTCATCCTCCAACTGCAAAAGTACTGTATTCAATTCTTTTCCAAGTATTGATAATTGTACGGGCGAAACTTTGTTTTTTCCGTCTTTTAGCTGGCGCTCAACATCAGCCGCAGCCTGCTGAAGAATGGTTTTTCCAATCTGTCCCGCATTGCTTTTTAAACTATGAACAAGCCGATGCGCATATACGATCTCATTTTTATCCAGGCTGTCATTAATTTCATTAAATTTATTCTGATTATTTTTATAAAAGTAAATTTTTAGGTTATTTTGAAACTTAGCTTCTTCCAAAGAAAAATCAAATTCATCATTTTCTTTTTCTTCTTCTCTTTTTTCTTCTGCATTTACAGGAGTCAAATACTTCAATAGACACCGCCATAGTTCCTGAGAAGTGAACGGTTTTCCAATACAATCCTGCAGCCCGCTTTTTTCATATATTACGCGATCATCCGACATAATATTAGCTGTCATCGCGATGATTGGTATATTCTGATTTAACGACATTATTTTTGAAGACGCTTCAAGTCCGTCCATTACCGGCATATGCATATCCATAAAAATCAAATCAAACTGCTTTTCATCGCTTAACATTCTTCTTCTAACCAAATCATAGCCAAGCCTGCCATTCCATGCAACAATCGTTTTTAATCCTACTCTTGCAAGATGTTCACTAATAACCTGTTGATTCATCGCATTATCTTCACATAACAAAACCTCGCCGTCGAATGCGGGTTTTTCAATATCATCCATGGAAATTTTTATTTTAGTTCTTTCTTCCTCTGTAATAATAATAGTCTCAAACGTAATAGTAAAGAAAAATTTACTGCCTATTCCCGGTGTGCTTTCTACAGAAAGTTCTCCTCCCATAAGCTCTATTATATTTTTTGTTATTGATAACCCAAGTCCGGTTCCGCCGTATTTTCGCATCGTTCCTGATTCCGCTTGAATAAACGGATCAAATATTTTATCAATCTGCTCCGATGTCATGCCGATTCCGCTGTCTTTAACCTCAAAATACATTGTTAAAGAATCTTCGGCTTTATTTTTTATTTCTGCCAAAACCTTGATAGTTCCGGTATTTGTAAATTTTACCGCATTAGAAAGCAGATTAGTAAATACCTGCCGAAGTCTTGTAGTGTCACCTAACAACATTCTGTCTATGCTCGGCTCAACATAAAAATAAAGCATAATGCCTTTTTCTACGGCTTTCGGCACAATTAATGTTCTGCAGCCGGTTAATATTTCATGTATATCAAAAGGAATCTTCTCAAGTTCCATTTTACCTGATTCAACTTTGGATATATCAAGAATATCGTTTATTATCTGTAAAAGACCTTCAGTATTTTCCAGAATTTTTCCAAGATATTCTCTGGTTTTATTGGGTATTTCATCGTCTAACGCCAGTTCAGAAAAACCTAAAATGCTGTTCATCGGCGTTCGTATCTCATGGCTCATATTAGCCAAAAAAACCGACTTCGCGTGATATGCCGCTTTTGTTTCTTCCAGCAGCATTTGTAAATCATGCTGAGATCGATGAAGTTCCGCTGTCCGCTCCTGAACTATAGTTTCCAGTTTTCTGCTTTCACTGTGCTTTCTTTGAAATAAAAAAAACAAAAAGAAAAGCACAAGCACAAACGCTGTCACGCCGATAAACCACGGAATCCGCGTCTGCGTTAATTTTAACCGATAATCGAATGTCCTTCTCATCCATTGTCCCGATATACTCTTTGTGTCTATTAGAGCAAGCGACTTGTCTATAATCGAACATAATATCTCTTCATTATTATTGAAACAAAAAGAAGAATCAAAAATTCGATCAAATAAAAAGTTAGCTTTATAATCGGGAAGCCCGCGAAAATTTGTTAAAAGTAAAAACCTGTACTGGCTGGACATTATCATATCAACTTCGCCGCGATCCATCGCATGAAAAGCATCGCTTAAATTTTCATACTCAACAGTATGCTCATGATCGGGAAACCAGCTCTTGAATAATTCAGTATATGCGGTATTTTTTGGCAATCCGACTTTCACATATAAAATTTCACTTGCGCTGATATTATGGTGCTCCAGCTTCGACAGAAGCGCGTAATTATCCGTTATAATTGCGTTATCCGGCCACAAAAAAAGCTCTTTATTTTTTTCAGTTTTGATCATCTCTGTAAGCATCGATACTACGCCGCTTTGAAGCATCTTTACCATAATGGGCCAATCTATAATATGCCTGATTTCGGAGTTTACCTGTTTAAAAGAAAGCCCTGTCAACGCGGCTATTTCATTCATCACATCATAAGCAATTCCCTGCCACTGTTTCACCTGCGTATTATAAAAACATATCGGATAATTGTCATATTCAGCGGCAAAATGCACTTCATGAGTTTCATTCAAAAACGCTTTCTCTTCATCGCTTAGATGCAAAAATAGCTTATAACTTAAATATTCGCGGTATCCCTGACTGTACAATTTTATCAGATAACGCAAACTGCCGTTATGCAAAACTTTTTGCATAACGGAAATAACAGGTTCCAGTTCCGCTTTTCGCGTTGACATAGAAACAGGGCTGAAAATTATCGGATTAAATTCTCTTTTGATTAAATCACGATAAGGATTAAACGCAAACTCCGAAACATTTTCACCTATAAACGCATCTGCTCTGCCTTCTTTCAGCATTAAATAAGCGGCATCAAAATCGCTGACAAAAAACGATTCAAAATCCACAAATAAATTTGATGCGCCAAACTGATCGCGGGTTACTGCGTCATCAAGAAAAACTAAACGAAGAGACCGGATTTCCGCAATTTTATAAATTGACTGATTATCTTCGATTTGAAAATAATTAAGAGTACGCTGTACAATTGCGCTGGTCATATAAAAAGATCGGCGAAGGTTTTCGGAAGGAGATAAAATTCCAGTAAAATCAATCTCTCCGGATTCCATTCCGTTAATTAAACTGCTCCATTCGAAAACAGCCGGTTTAAAAGTAATTCCGAATAATTCAGAAAGCCATTCACAGAACAAAGCGGTAAAACCTCTTATGTTGTTATCATAGGTTTTAAACGCCTCAATAGTCGGTGTCGCTCCGTAGATAAATGAAATTCCGCTGTCCTGCAGCTTTTTTATTTCACTTATTTCTTTTTCTGTTATGCCGGTTACCTCCAAATATGATTTAAAAGGAGGCGTAATTTCAGATATAACGGATAAACCGCTGCCGGCATTATTTTTATCAGCGCATCCTGAAAAAAAAGCGATAATAATCAAAATTAAAATTATTTTTTTCAAAATATTTTCCTTAATTCAACAAGAGTAAGCATAGCCGCTTCAAATTCAAAATCATCTATCTGCTGTATTAATTTATTTTTTAACATCTCATCAGCCGGAATAAAACGCAGACTTTCAACTAATTTTAAACTGTCAGTATTGCCGTTTTTCAGCATCATCTCAAGATTATCAAGCAATTCTTTCACAGCTTTTGCATCAGGTATCTCCTTTCCTTCGTTATTCCGATTATCATTTTCTTTTGAGGCTTCCTGCGGAACAATCGGATACATCTTTTCGATCTGTAAAATTGCGTTATTCAATTCTTTTTCAAGAAGAGATAGCTGCTGAGATGTTACAAAATGCCTTTCTTTAAGACAAGTCTCAACATCGGACGCGGCTTGCTGTAAACTTGTTAATCCAATCTGAGCGGAGTTGCTTTTTATTGTGTGAGAAATACGATGCGCGAGTTTTATATCATCTTCTTCTAACGCCTTTGCAATATCCTTAAATTTATTTTTACTGGTTCTAACAAATAACTGCTTCAGAGAAATTTGGAATGCCATGTCCTGTTCATCAGGCGGATTATCTTCTTGTTGTGTACTCTCTGTGGGCGCAGGAGTAAAATACTTTAAAAGACAGCGCCACAAATCCTGTGAAGTAAACGGTTTACTAAGATATTCATTCATGCCGCTCTTTTGATAAACTTCAATATCTTCCACCATAATATTCGCGGTTATCGCAACAATAGGAATTCCAAGATTCATATTTATGATGATCTGTGATGCGTCAATTCCGTCCATAATTGGCATATGAATATCCATAAAAATTAAATCAAAAAGTTTTTCTCCTTTCTTTATCCTGTCTCTGACAATATTTACGCCGATTTTCCCGTTTTCCGCAACAACTGTTCTTAAACCCACACGCGCCAAATGTTCGCATATAACCATACGATTCATTTCATTATCTTCACATAACAGAACTTCACCTTCAAAATTGGGCTTTTCAATTTCTATCATCATATTTTTCTTTTCGTATTTTTCTTCTTCGGAGATGCTAATTGTTTTAAATGTAAGATCAAAACTAAATTTACTGCCAATTCCGGGAGCGCTTTCCACTGAAAGTTTTCCGCCCATTCTTTCCACAATATTGCGCGTAATAGTGAGACCAAGACCAGTACCGCCGAATTTCCTCGTTGTTCCGGTTTCAGCCTGAATAAACGGATCAAATATCCTTTTTATTTGCTCGGACGTCATTCCAATGCCGCTGTCCTTGACTTCAAAATGCATTGTAATAGTATTTTCGTCCATATTAACAATATCGGAAAGAAGTTTTACCATACCGGCATTTGCAAATTTAATCGCATTGGTAAGAAGATTTACAAACACCTGCCGTAATCTTGTCGGATCACCTAACGGTCTTCTGCCGATAGAAGGTTCTGCGTAAAAATGCAGCATTATTCCTTTTTCTGCCGCTTTTGGCATAACAAGACTCCTGCAGCTTGAAAATAATTCATGCATGTCAAAAGGAACATTTTCCAATTCCATTTTACCGGATTCAATTTTTGATATATCAAGAACATCATTAACAATTTGAAGCAGCCATGACGCGTTAGTCAAAATTTGATTAAGATATTCTTTTGTTTTAGGAGAAGATTCAGAATCCAGCGCAAGCTCCGAAAAGCCTACAATACTGTTCATTGGAGTGCGGATTTCATGACTCATATTCGCGAGAAAAACAGTTTTTGAATAATTAGCAGCTTTGGCGCTTTTTAAAGCAGTTTCTAAATCGTATTTTGATTTATGAAGCTCTGCTGTTCTCTCCTTGAGCAATTCTTCAAATCGTCTGCCGAGATTGCGGTTCCTATGCAGTAAAACAATCAAAATAATACTTATACACAAAGATAAACAAAACAAACTAAAAAATAGCGGAGATAATTCGAACGCCTGCTCATCTGAAACATTGCCGCAAGACAGCAAAAATATTAATATAATTAATGCAAAAATTATTCTCATAAAATGTTCCTTCATTTCCTGCCTTTACATCGTTTTTCTTAATTCAATAACAGAATCATAAGCATTATCAAATTCGAAATCTTCAATTTGCTGAATTAATTTGCTTTTAATGCGCTCATTACATTGCATTAGACGAAGATTATCAATATATTTTAAACTTTCCGTATTACCGTTTTTAAGCATGATTATCAGCTTGTCCAGTAATTCAGAAGCAATTTGCGCACTAAGGAATTCTCCGTTATTTGCGGTAATTCGCGGCGGTTCTTCATTAAAAAAAGCCAATTCCTCCAGCGTAATAATAAATTCTTTCTCAAGAGTTTTTAAATGCTTTTCTGTTACATGATTTTTCCCATGCTTCAGACTTTCTTCAATATCGGCGGCGGCGTATTGAAGATTTGTTTTTCCTATTTGTCCCGCATTGCTCTTTAATGTATGAGCCAGACGATGCGCCAGCGCTATATCGCCTACTTTAAGCGCTTTTATAATTTCATCATATTTGTTTCGGTTATTTTTATAAAATAACTTAAAAAGCGATTTTTGAAATTCGGGATCAAAACAAAGCTGAGAATAATCTTCATTGGACTTATTATAAAGAGAAATTTTTTCTTCGGGAAGCCATTCAAGAAGCACTCTTTTTAAATCTTTCATTTCAACAGGTTTTGCGACATATCCGTTAAATCCGTTAGCCAAAAACATTTCTTTCGCGCCGTAAATAACATTGGCGGTTAATGCGATTATAACAGCATTACTGTGCTTACCTCCCATTTTTCTAATTTCCTGAACCGCTTCAATTCCGTCCATCTCGGGCATCATATGATCCATAAATATAATGTCAAAATCTTCTTCCTGAACGAGCTCAACAGCTTCCCGTCCGGTATTAACAGATTTTATGTTAATATAAAACAAACTAAGAAGAGCTTCAAGGGTTTTATTATTAAATTCATTATCATCAACTAATAAAATGTTTACATTCGGCGCACATAATGAATTTTCATCAAATTCTTCTTCCGCAGCCTGTTCTTCCTCTTCGGAACCTCTTACTATCGGTATCTCAACTGTAAAAGTAGTTCCCTGACCTAATTCACTCTCAACTAAAATTCTGCCGCCCATCATTTCTACATAAGTTTTGCTGATATTCAGCCCAAGCCCCGTCCCAATGAAATCACGATTATCTTTTGAACCGATTTTTTCGTAAGCATTAAAGAGTGTTGCCATTTCGTCATTGCTGATTCCGCGTCCGGTATCAATAATTTGGAATAACAAAATTTCATTCAAGACAACAACCCGAAAACAAACGCTGCCTACGATTGTAAATTTTACAGCATTGCTGCAAATATTTGTTAATACCTGTTTAAGCCGAATGTCATCACCGTAAAGAAATTTCGGAATGTCTCCCGTTGTTTCAAATTTATATTTAATACCCTTTTTATCCGTTAAATACATTAGCATTGATTTTATATTATCAAGAAAAAGATTAAAATTATAATTAACAGGCATTAAAGAAAGTTTACCGGATTCTATTTTAGTCAAATCAAGAATATCATTAATTGTTGTAAGCAGCGAATGCGCTGACGAATGAATATCATTAACAAAATTCATTTGACGTTCATTCATTTTTTCATGCTGCAAAAATTCCGACATTCCGATTATTGCGTTCATTGGAGTGCGAATTTCATGCGACATATTAGCTAAAAAAGCTGATTTTGATTTATTTGCTTCATTAGAACGAATAACTTTTAAATGCATATATGTTATCACTCCGCAGACAATTAAAGCCAATAATAAACCTGCAATCAGCGTCATACTCTGCATTTCTGCGATTTCGCTGTAAGACGATAAATTATTTTTTATTAAGTATGAACCAAAATAATAATTTATCATTATCATAACAGAGAATGCCGCGAAAACCATTAGAAATTGAAGCAATAAATTTCTATTCATATGTAAAAAAGAAAAAAACTTTGGCATAACAACCTACTTTTCATTAGCCGGCAATGACTCATCACACTTAGCTGATAAATCATTTGAAAGCTGCACATTTTTATTGATTTGAACTAACTCCATGTTCACCGGAGTCAGATACTTAATAAGACATTGCCATAATTCATTGGATGTAAACGGTTTAACAAGACAATCATTCATTCCGCTCAAGTTGTAAATATCCTTATCTGTGTTCATTATATTTGCGGTCATGGCTACAATAGGAACACTTGCGTTTAGTTCAGTAATTTTCGCGGCAGCTTCAAGACCGTCCATTACAGGCATATATATATCCATTAGAATAAGATCAAAACGCGTTCCGTTTTCCAGACGCGTTTTGACCATCTCCACTCCGATTTTTCCATTATCTGCAATTACTGTTTTAATCCCCACTCTCGCAAGATGCTCACTTATAACCTGCTGATTCATAACATTATCTTCGCATAACAATATCTCACCTTCAAAAACAGGTTTTTCCGAATCATTCAAAATAAAATTATTTTTTGACTTTTCTTCTATAACTTCTATTGTGTTAAAAATTATATCAAAACTGAATTTGGTACCAAGCCCGGAAACGCTTTCTACGGATAAATTCCCCCCCATCATTTCAATTATTTTTTTTGTAATCGGAAGACCAAGTCCCGTACTGCCTTTTTTACGCATAACTCCTGCTTCCGCCTGCGCAAACGGTTCAAATAATTTTTCTATTTGTTCTGTTGTCATACCAATGCCGGAATCTTTTACAGTAAAATGAACTTTAATGGTATTTTCGGTTTTTTCATTGATAGCGGCGCAAAGTTTAATTATTCCTGAATTAGTATATTTTACAGCATTGGAAAGCAGATTTACCAGCACCTGACGAAGCCTTACAGGATCACCTAACGGTCTTTTATCTATAATCGGCTCGACATAATAATGAACAAGAAGTCCTTTTTCTACAGCCTTCGGCGTTATTAAAGTTTTACAGCTTGTAAAAACATCACGCAGCGTAAAAGGAATTCTATCAATTTCCATTTTGTTAGTTTCAATTTTTGATATATCAAGAATGTCATTAATTATATATAATAATCCTTCCGCGTTTTCTAACATTTTGCCGATATATTCATTTGTTCTCGGCAGAAGTTTATCATCAAGAGCCAGCTCAGCAAGTCCGATAATACTGTTCATTGGAGTTTTAATATCATGACTCATATTCGCAAGAAATTCAGACTTTGCGCGGGAAGATGCAAGCGCCGCTTCCGCCGTTTCTTTATACTTTGTTATATTATGAGCGATGCCTAAAACACCGATTACTTTTTCATTTTGTAAAAGCGGAGCGTGAGTAATATTAAAAACAGAGACATTTCCGTTATAATCCGGTATTGAACTTTCAAAGATGCGAATGTTTCTGTTTTTAATTACTTCAATTAAAAGATTATTATACTGCTCTGATGCATCTTGCGATAATCCGTTGGAAATTAAATTTGTTTTATTTAAAATTTCTTCTCTGCGGAAATCAAAATATTGCGCCATACTTTCATTGCATTGCGTATAACGCAGATCTAAATCCGTTGTAAAAATAAAATCAGGAATAGAACTGAATATTGTATTAAGCGCAGTGTTTTTTACTTCAAGTTCATCTGTTTTTTCTTTAACAATATTTTTTAATTTTCCGGAGGTAAAATTATTTTTTATCAAAAAAACAGCTGCAAGAATTAATAGACATAAAAGCGAAAAGGACGATCTTTTATACCACGAGAGCCGCTCTTCCGCCAGTTTGTTATAGCTATTGATATCTTGCGAAATAGTGATTTCAGAAAAAACATCCGATAACGAATCGTCAGTTTTTTCTTGCTGAGATTTATTACAAGAAAAAAAACAACTAAAAATTACGCATAAAGAGAGAACATATATATATCGCCTAAGTTTTAACATAATAATTATAGATTGTATTAATTTTATTACTTTTAAAGAAAAAACGCAAGAAAAATAACTATTATATACAAAAAAGGCATCCATATTTTCATTTTTATAGAAAAATAATTATTAAATTTGTTATAAGGACTTCATTTTAAATTGAATAATAACTTTACATATGTATAGTTATTATTATTGCCGCCGAGTATTGTTTCAATTTGAGGTATTATATTTATCCACAAACAGATCCTTCTGTAATATTTTATTACTTAAAACCTCTCTTTCACTGACAATATCAGAATTATTTATATCTCCAATAAGCAATGGAGATGATTTGTTGTGCTTGTAAAAATTATTTTCAACGATTTTTTGACTGTAATTCGCATAACAATAAATACAGCCGTTTGGACAAGAATTATACCCGCCAATATCAACAGAGCAAACACACCCGCATTCAAGGCGCTGATTTTTATCTTTATCAACTAACAAATTATTACCAATAATTTTAGCGATTAATTTATCGTCAATACATTTTGCATGACTAATTTTATACTGTGAAAGCTCAACATCCTCAGCGCAAGTATCAATGAGGATATTATTTTCATTTGCAATTTTTGAGAAATTTTCCGCAATTACTTTTTTTTCTTCAAAGCTAATGCCTGTAATACAATTAGAATTAATATTTTCAGTTATCTTTTTATAAAAATCAATGAAACTAAAAGTTACTTTTTCTGTAAAGCCTTTTAGTTGACACGCGATTTTCTCAAAATTTTTAATATGATAATTAATTATATAGCGTTCATTGAGTAAAATTGGATCATATCTCCATATTATTCTTTTCGGTCCTATTTTATCAGATAATTTTTTAAAAGTATTTATTATATCTTCTTTGGGAGGTAATTTTATTTCTATATCGTTATCATACGGATTTAGCGTAAACTGAAAATAATACGCGTAATTGCTAAGAAGCGAAAGTTTATCCAGCATGGATTTGGGATTTTTACTCCAGAAAACAATACAATCAACAACTTCAGGATCAAGATTTATTTTACTCACTTGATGAATATTCATTGGGTTTCTTACATAAACAAATCGCTCTTTTATTCTGTTTATCATCCAATCTGAATAGTAAGCGGGAATGTCTGTTCGGCGGGATGCGCTTATAATCATAGAGAATTATACAGCGAATAATTCTCTTTATCAAAACAAACAAAAACAACTTTTTTTATTATCGGCGTTTCTTTTAATGTTTCTCTAACTGTATTGATTGCAACTTTTGCCGCCTTATCTTTCGGGTAGCCAAAAATCCCTGTGCTGATATTAGGAAAGGCAATACTTTCGATTCCATTTTCCTCTGCAAGCAGCAAACTTTTTCTGTAGCATGACGCAAGCAATTCAGGCTCTCCATTTGTACCGCCGCGCCAAACAGGTCCAACTGTATGTATCACATATTTTGCAGGCAGTTCCCCCGCTCCTGTGATCACAGCATTGCCTGCCGGACACGGCTCATTCGGGCGGCGGCTTTCGGCGATTTTAATACATTCTTTGAGCAGCTCAGGTCCCGCAGCGTAGTGTATCGCGCCGTCAACTCCGCCGCCGCCCATAAGGCTTGAGTTTGCCGCGTTTACGATTGCGTCAAGGGTGAGGGTGGTTATGTCAGCGAGGATGGATTCTATTTGCGCCATGGGATTGCCTCCTTTAAAAGCTGTTTTTATTGTAGCATTGATAATGGTTGGATATGAAGGGGGGGGGGATGGGGGATGCTTATTTTTAGTTGCATATTTTCTTAACTCAAAATAATTTCTACTTTAAATTTATTTCAACATCATTATTTGATAAATTAAATTTATTCATTATATTAGCTATTCTCATTATACAAGTATAAGCCGAAATATTAATATGTATAAATATTTCATCGTCAGCGAGCTCAACTACTTTTTCCCATGTTTTGCCATTTAAGTTTTTATATCGATCTGTTAACTCAATCTTGTCATCAATTATTTCTTTAAATTTACGCCAATTAATAATTGTATCATCTCTATTAAACATCTCAATCTGATTTTGAAGGATGTAATCAAAATCGACATTTTTGCCTTTTTTTGCATAATCAATGAATTTTAAAAATACATCTTGCCAAGTTCTTACTTTAATTACATTATTATATATACGTAATTCAACAGGTTTATTTCCTTCAGCAATATCAACAGCGTCATTATCTAGTGGAGAAAATGCCATACTTTCAGTTACAGTTGTATTCCAGTTTGATTCAAATTTATACGATTCTGGTAATGAGAAAGTTTCTAATAACCAATTAATCATGTTTTCTTGATGCTCTTTAATAGTGGTTTCATTCCAACATTTTTTATTTAATACTGATAATCTATAATTTAATGATGATGTATTTAATTTTTCTTTTTTCTCTTCAAATGTCTTATTTCCAATTTCACTATTAAATTCTGTCAAAATTAGATTGCCAATATTATGGAGATACGCTTTATGTAAATTTATATAATCTGCCCCCAATTCTTGTTCCCACCAATTACTAAGTATTTGAGGCATTATATGTTCTATTGTGATTTTTGGATTTCTAAAATCTACGGAAACTTTTGTGTTATTTTCTTCTATTTTCCCAAGAATGAACTTAGAATATTTTTTTAATCCCTCATAAAAATTTTTAGTAATTAAGAAATTCTTTATTTCATTGTTATTTGGAAATCTTAATCTGTAAAACATATTAGATAAGTATTCCACCATTAATCTTTTACCCGTTGCTATTTCCTCAATGCGATTACTAAGTGAAACTATATTTTTATTTTCTCCTTGTGTTAAACCTAAAATACGCCGACGAATTAAATACGTGCGAATAGTTTTTAAAATAGATATTAAGAGATCGTCACATATTTTTACATTATTTACACCACATTGATGATATTCCAATATACCTAAAACAAATGGTTTAAATGCTTCAGCTTTGATATCATGAAATATATTTCTTAAAAGTTCTTTTATTTCAATATTTTTTAATGCATCTAAAGTCAAATTATCGAAGACTTCCTCAGTGATTATCCATTTGTACCAATTCACATAACGAATTATATCATTAATAAAATCAGAATGTGTCTTGAATTTCCCTTCTACAAATGATTTAAATAATTGGTATAATTCTTTTGTGTTATTGTCACTAACTACTTTCATTGGGCTTGTAGTTTTATACTGTAGATAATCACGAAAAAAATACGATGTACTTTCATTTAAAATGGCTTCGATTTTTGGGTGCCAAATGTCTTCATATACTTTTGATTGATTGTTACTGTTCATATTTAATAAAATAAAGTTTCGAATCAAATCTGATAAAGATAATGGCTTACCTAGAGAGTTTAATGTTTCAAATATAATTTGTGGATCTTCTCCTTTATGTGATCTTTCATCTAAAAAAATAACAGCAACATTCATTCTTTTTATAGCTAAAATAAAATATTCTAAATGAATGTTTGGATTTCTTCTCTTTTCTTCCTCAATTAATCTTTTGAAGAGCAAATATGCATTATTAATTATTCCAAGTATTGGTTCTTCATTATTTACTAAAGCTCTGTATGCATCCCAATCTTTGGTAACTTGTTTCAATTTGATTTTGTCTTGAAAAGTAGAAGAATTATTTTTTAAATAATTATCAGTTATTAAGTTCTTATTTTTTTCATCTGTTTCAAGATCACGTAAAGCAATTAAAAATAACAAAGTTGTTGTTAGACGTTGTTGACCATCAACAACTATTGATTTACTGGCAAACCCTTCTGTTTCTTCTTTTATTACAATAGTTCCAAAAAAATGTTCTAATTTATCTCTTTGTGAATTATCTAATTCAGAATCTATGATACGTAAAATATCGCTAAAATACCTTTCGATTTCAGGTTTTCCCCAAGCAAATGCTCTTTGAAAGGGTGGAATATAAAAAGAAGTGGCGTTTTTATTTAATACATCGTTTATTGAATGATTTTCTGTTTTCATATAATAACTACTTGTCATTATAAAGGAATTCATTATTATTTACAAGCCACAATTGGATACTTATATTCTCTATCAAGAGTTTATTAAAAATTATATCCCCCTCTTCTTCCCCTCCACAAACAACTCCCCAGACTGCTGCTTGCAAGCAAGCTTCTGATACAACTCAAACAAAAACGCAACACGCTGACCATCATCGTCAAAAGAGCGGCCATAAGCAGCTTCCACAGCCTTGTCAAGCTTCTGGTGAGCTTTGACCAAATCTGGCGACATAGCATTAACGTCATAAAGCGTCGCTAGCGATAAATCTGTATAAATATTCCGTGCTTCAAGTACATTCTGTGCCGCAGCTTCAATTGCATTCTTCTGTTTATCAGTCGGAGAAGGCCACGGATAATTATTATAAACAATAGAAGCAGAATAACGATAATCACTTTTTAATCTACCGCATACATAACGCACCCAAGCCATGTGCATTGAAGAAGTAATTATGCCAAATTCATACAGAGTTGCTTTTGGAATGACTAGCGTAGAATCTCCTGCTATGACATCTTTATTTAGAAAACCAATAGGAATATATTTTCGGTGTTCGGAAGAAACTCTGGGAATTAATAAATAGTCGGAATCTGGTTGACGTATTTCTCCAAATAAAGTTGGAAATTCCGCTAATTTTCTGGTAGCTTCGCGATCGCTGGCAAGTCTTGCTTCTTTAACATTTTTAATGCGATTTTTAATTTCTTTTGACTTTTCATATATTGCAGGTGATATATCTTTTAGCCAAATACAATACCTTGGAATATTATTTATAAATTCATCAGCTCCCATAAATCGTTTAATAACTTTTTTTACTTCAGGGTTTTCATTAATAATTTTTTTCTTTTCTTCTTCATTAAGAGAAAAGTTACCTTTATCATTTGGCATATTACCGAAAACCATTTCTGATACATTAAAAATAGGTTTATTCCTTTTTTGAATAAACAATACAGGAGCGTCTACAAGATATGTATTTATTTGCTTTACCGTCGTTTCCATTGGCTCACTTGTCACTGTTGTATACTGATATATCTTTTTAATAATTCTATCCGCAAGACTAAAACCAATGATTACACAATAAACTGCCGCTTTTCCTCGCGCTTCATTACTCCATTTAAAAGTATGATGAGCGAAGTTAATTTTTATCTGATACTTATTAACTAATTCAGGCCAAAGGATTGGAACTTGTTCACCTTGGCAAATACTGTTGGTTGAAACAAAAGCAACTTCAATTTCTGTTTCTTGAATATACTGCGCTGCTTTTTTATACCAGCAAGTTACATAATCCAAATTGCTATTATCTTTGATACCATCAAAAACCATATTAACTTCAGATTTCTGCCTTTTGTTCATTACTCTCGCACCAAGAAACGGCGGATTACCTAAAATATAAGACAACTTCGTCTTGGGAACAATACTCTCCCAATCAATCGTCAATGCATTGTCGTTATGTATTGATGGGGCTGTGGTCAATGGTATTCGCACATAATAAGCGCCGAAGCGTTCGCGTACAAGCAGATTCATCTGATGATCGACAAGCCACAACGCCACTTGAGCTACATGCGCCGGAAACTCCTCAATTTCTATTCCGTAAAATTGATTTACATTTACTTTTATTTCATCATGAATATCAAGAACCTGATCTTTACCCAACAGCAATTCCAATACATCAAGTTCAAGCATGCGCAGTTCACGATAGCTGATAACAAGAAAATTACCGCATCCGCAGGCAGGATCAAGAAAAGTCATTGCAGCTAACTTGTCATGAAACTTGATTAACCGCTCCCGCCGAGACGAAGGAGAGAGCTTTTTGATTTTTTCAAACTCTTCACGCAAGCCATCAAGAAAAAGCGGATGAATTTATTTTAGTATATTTTCTTCGCTTGTATAGTGAGCACCTATATCGTGCCTTGCTTCATCATCCATTACACTTTGAAACATCGCGCCGAAAATAGCGGGAGAAATTTTGCTCCAATCAAGCGTGCAGCTTCCAATTAACGCATCTCTCATGGAACGATCAAAATCGGCTGTTTCTATCGTTTCTTCAAACAATTGCCCGTTTACATAAGGGAATTGGTTTAATTGTTCGTCTATAGTTTTGAGGCGTTTTTCTTTAGGTTTATTTAAAACTTCAAATATTTTTTGAATATGAAGAGCAAGGTCGCTTCCATCTTCGTTAGTTCGTTCAAGAATATATCTGTTAAATAAATTCGGCGGCTCGAATATGCCTGTATCATCCGCAAACAAACAAAACATAAGACGCACAAGATACAATTCGAGTTGATGTCCTGAATAACCAATCTCCTTCAGACGATTGTGAAGTTTTCCCATTTCTTCCGCTGCGTGAATATTGACAGGATCCCATTGCTTGAAAGAATCGATTTCTTTATAACCTGCAAGATGCCCAAACAGTTCCACATTAGCGGGAAGTTCATCAAGACGAAAACTGTAACACTTGGCGACGCCATTCGGCGAGTCCTCCAAATCGTAATATTGAAAATTGAGAAAATCGCAGGTTAAAATACATTTAGGTATATCTTTCTGCGGCAGACTTAAAGCGTAAGTCTTCGCTTGTTCAAAAGCCTTATCTAAATCTTTACCGGGAGTTTTCATTTCGATCTCAAATAGTGCAACCTTATAAGCAAATGTGGCGTCCGTTTTTTTCTGACCGGTGGAACGGCGCTAAGCAGAGCGTATTATAATCACAGATACTCAGACGACCTTGATTTTTTTGTAAATGACGATGCGGATTATTCAGCTTTTTATGCTATACTTCACTCATGACAGATAAACAGTTAGAAAACCTGATCCTCCCGCGCTTTCTGAACTATGTCCGCTTTGACACGGAAAGCAACGGAAAGGTTGAGCAGACCCCTTCAACAGCGGGACAGTGGGAATTGGCGAAAGCTTTGCGTGATGAGCTTTCAGCGCTTGGGCTGAAAGATGTGAAAATTACCGATCACTGTTATGTGATAGCCGGACTGCCGCCGAGCCCCGGAAAAGAGAATACGCCTTGTATCGGGTTCTTGGCTCATCTTGATACGGCTGATGATGTTTCCGGGAAAAACGTTAAACCTCAATTGAAAGAAAATTATGACGGCGGCAGGATTGAACTTGCTAACGGCATTTTCCTCGACCCGGAAAAGGAGCCTGATTTAGCGGCGCAGAAAGGAAAATCAATTGTGCACAGCGACGGGACTACCCTCCTTGGAGCGGATAATAAAGCGGGCATTGCCGAAATTATGGCGGCTGTTGACTACTTAGTTTCCAATCCGCAGATTGAGCATGGTCCTGTAGAAATAATTTTTACACCTGACGAAGAGACAGGCAAGGGGCTGCCGGAATTTCCCCTTGAAGAGATAAAGTCCGCTTACTGCTACACGGTAGACGGTGGACCCATAGGCGAGATTGAGAGCGAGTGTTTCAACGCGTGGAAAGCAGATATTGAATTTTCAGGGAAAGCGATTCATGTCGGGCACGCAAGGGGGATATTGGCAAACGCGGCTCTCATGGCATCAACCTATGCGGCAATGCTGCCCCGCAGCGAAAGCCCCGAAGCCACCGACGGGTATTTTGGCTATTATTGTCCCATGGAAATCAGAGGCGATTTGGAAAAAGCGTCCCTCGAGGTTTTTCTGCGGGATTTTGACGCCAAAGGTATGGAACGCCGTCTTGCCGCGCTTGATGTCTTCGCGAAAACAGTTGAGGCGCAATTTCCGGGAGGCAGGGTTATTGTTAAAAAACAGGCGCAATACTATAATATGAAAACAAAGATTGATACGCAGCCTGAGGCGCTGGAAAAGCTGCTTCAAGCCGCACACAATGCGGGAGTTGAATGTCGTTTGGTACCAATCAGGGGAGGGACAGACGGCTCCCGTTTAACGGAGCTTGGCATTCCCACTCCGAATATTTTTACCGGCGGCAGAAATTTTCACAGCCGGATGGAATGGGTCAGCGTAAGTGAAATGTGCGCGGCATGCAGGGTAATCATCGAAATAGTCAAACTTGTCTGACAGACATAGGAGAAAAAATGTTAGGAACATTAACGACGGTTTTTAAAGATCAGATACAAAAAGTGATAAAAATATCAAAAGCGCCGACACGCATTACGGAAGAAAATGTTTTTCAGGAAGGAGATTCAAACGTTCTTGATGTTCTGGACGAAATGGTAGAATTTTTGATTCTTCCCGGAAGCAGCCTTGAAGGAGCGGATAACCTTAACGAACTTTTCGCGAAAGCGGAATCGGGAAAATCATGCCTCTTGCTTGTAGAACATTACAGCAATCTTGATCTTTCTATCGTATCCTATTTCGCAAAGAAGGCAGGAAGCCGCGGAAAAGATATCTGTGACTCAATCATCGCTATTGCCGGAATGAAGTTAAACGAAGACAGCCCTGTTGTCGCGGCGTTTACCGGAGCTTACTCAAAGATCGTAATTTGCCCGAGCCGCTCCCTAAAGGATCTTGATCCTGAAAAAGACAAAGATGAAATCCTGCGCGGCAATGCCATCAACCGCGCCGCAATGAAAGCAATAATCAGGCATAAGTACAAAGGCAGCCTCGTGCTTGTTTTTCCGTCGGGAACACGTTTTCGCCCGTGGGATCCGAATACAAAAAAAGGCGTGCGCGATGTCGACTCATATATTCGCTCTTTTGATTATTTATGTTTTGTCGCTTTAAACGGCGAAATTCTCCATGTGCAGAAAACAGACATGATGAACGATATGGTAAGCAAAGACATTGTCAGCGTTACAGTTGGTCCTGTCATTCCATGCGAAGAATTCCGCGATAAAGTTATAGAGAACTTATCGGAAGAAGACGACAAGAAACAGGCAGTCGCCGATCAGATAATGACAGAGCTCGAAAAACTGCACACTGAAGCTGAAGAGAAAAGACAGAAGCTGCTCAATAGATAAAACAACACCTTTTCGTTCTCATCGAATTAGCTGAATCGAGAAAAAATCTTTGAATCAGGCATGGCGCACTTACACACCGCAAGTACGCCATTTTAAAACCGGTATTACCAGTTACCGCCGCCGCTTCCGCGTTCACGGCGAGGTTTATCCATCGCTTCGTTTACGCGCAGTTGGCGTCCTTCGAATTCGCGGCCGTTAGTTCCAGCGATAGCCGCGTTTGCTTCATCATCGCTGCTCATTTCGATAAATCCGAACCCTTTTGAGTTGCCGGTTTCACGATCGAAAATGATCTTGGCTGAGGCGACACTGCCAAACTGTGAAAACAGATTGCGCAGACCATCTTCGTTGGTGTTGTAGGAAAGGTTACCGACATACAATTTCTTGGCCATTGAGAAAAATCCTTCATCCGGAACAAAAAGGCTGCCGCTTACAAATAGTAAGATTCAGCGCAAATTTGCGACTGCGTCCGGATACGCCTGAACCGTTAAAAATCAGATTATCCGCAAACTAGTAATTGCAAATAAACAAAACTTAAAACAGTTCGATTGTGGACTTACGTCCAAGTATTCACACTCACAAAAGCGAATGTCTCATAATCCCCTTTGCTCTGTAAAATTACAAAAGTAAAAGAGAAAGATGCAATTTTGATATGGTAGAAAAAGACCAGCGTTTCTCAAGAAGCAGCGACCGAAAAGAATAAAAACCCATAAGCTACGCGGATTTATACAATATCCGCAAAAATCATCTCTACACAAACTAAAAATTACTCAATTAAGAATAACATAAACTAATAAATTAAAAATGTCAATAGATAATAACATAATTATAAAAAAAAATTACCACATTATGGAAGAATTTAACCGTAAACAAGCTTAATTGCCGATTTGATGTCTTTGGCTGAACGCAAGCCGGAGATGGGGTTGTCTGAAACCGCGCCGAGAAAAGACGCAAAACCGAGGTTTGCGGATGTTTTAACGCGATGAGAAAGGCGGCGGACAGGCCGAATTTCGCCGGTTAGGGAAAGTTCGCCGGCAATTGCAAGTTCTGAAGGGAGAGCGAGACCTGTACGGGCGGAGTAGAGAGCGCAGGCAAGCGCCAGTTCGACGCCTACTTCCGTGACACGAATGCCTCCGGCGGCGTTTACGTAAAGGTCCTGATCCGAAAGGCGTAAACCTAAATGTTTTTCAAGCGCGGCAGAAACACGGGAAACCCTCCCTGAATCGATCTTGTCGGAAAATACACGGCTTACCGCTCCTTTCGCGGGAATAGTAAGCGCCTGTATTTCTACAAGGATTGTCCTTGTGCCTTCAAGAACTGCCGCTGTCGCCACTCCGGGCGGAAGACCGCCCTCCCTTCGGACAAGGAACATTCTGCCTGTGTCTTCGATAGAAGAGAGGCCGCGCTCACCCATTGTAAAAATACCGATTTCGTCAATTGAGCCGAAACGGTTTTTAGCGGCGCGTAAAAAGCGGCAGTCATCGGTCTCGCTCAAACCTGAGGTTTTTTCGTTTTGCTCAAAATAGAGGACTGTATCTACCATATGTTCCAATGTTTTAGGACCGGAGATAACCCCCTCTTTTGTGACATGCGCCGTTAAGAATAGAGCGCCGTCATGTTCTTTAATCCACGAGATCAATTCAAACGAGCAAAATTTCATTTGATTGACGGTACCCGAAACAGCGCCGGCATCTTCGGAAAAAAGCGTCTGCGCGGAATCGACAAGCACCAGAATTGGTTTAACGTTATTAAGCACAGTTTCAATTTCGCCGAGGTTTCCCGAGCAGAGAATTTCGATGCGCTCCATTTTATCTTTACTGATGCCGAGTCTGTCAGCTCTCAACTTCAACTGACCTGCTGACTCTTCGCCGGAAACATAGAGTATCCGTCCCTTTATAACAGCCGAGGCAGCCAGTTGAAGCAGCAAGGTTGATTTGCCGATGCCCGGCTCCCCGCCGACAAGAACGGCAGAACGTTTCATTATGCCGCCGCCAAGAACGCGGTCAAGCTCTTCGATACCGCTGCCAACGCGGCTGCCTTCCATCGGATCAACCGCCGCAAGCGGAAAAGTTTTAGGAAGACCGTCGCCGTGTTTGTTCGATGCCCTGCCGGAAGCGGAGAAATTATTTGCCGACACCGCTGTTTCTTCAAAGGTGTTCCATTCGCCGCATTCCGGGCATCTGCCTAACCATTTCGGCTCTTCTTTGCCGCATGAATTGCATTTATAAACAAAATTTTTTTGCTTTTTCATTTTACATAATTCCGCAAACTATCGTACTTACTGCGATCCTCGAAACAGAGAAGCTTCCAGTATTGTAATTCGCAAGTTAGCGCCGAAACGCCAGCCGTCAATATCGGGAGCTTTATCGCTTGCCCAAATCTTATAAACTGGGAACCATGCGCGAAGATCAAAACCCAATAAAAATCTTGAATTGATCGGAAAATCAAAACCGAATCCGGCAGACGGCATAAACCACCTTCCCTTCTCCCAGAAATATTTACTGACAGCGTCCGTCTGCAGTTGAGCGTCAGTCTTAATGTCGCCTGTAAAATCCGCAGGATGGTTTAAACCAATCGCCAGGGTAATAACGCGGAAATCAAAAGCGAGACCGCCGAAAACACGAAACGCCCCCTCGCCGATAGGAAAATATCCTACCGCGTTTACACCTGTCAGAAAACCCAAAACAAAAGCGGAACGATTTTCGGGATTGCAAGCCATTGGGTAGCCGAGAGTTACGTTGTATTCATAATCGGTAAAATAAATATGTTCTGTCACTTCTATTTTTAAATAACGCATCAACTGCCAATCCAAAGAAAAGCCGCCTGACGGAATGATCGGCGCGGGATCGGAATCAACGCCGTTATCAGCGGCAAAATAAAAAATACCGCCGTGAAGCGCCCAGCTAAAAGGAGCGGCGGAAATTGATTTTATCGGCATCAATATAAAAATTGAAAACAAGAGTAAATAAACAATTTTTGATTGCGTTTCCCCCGATGATGTTTTCCGCGTAAAACCCGTAAGCATATTTTTAATATAAAGCAATAAAAGCCCCGTGTCCATACACAAACTTACTGGCGGGAAAGCCATAGCGGTGCATAAATATACCGCTACCGCGAATGGGCGGCATGGGAAAAACAAGGCTTAACGGACTATTCGGCTCTCTAACATTCGGCAGAAAGCCAGGTAAGTTCCCAAGAAAAACTGCGGAATCAGGTACAGACAATGCCGTAGCAGTATACCCTGGTATACAGTAAAAACATCGGGGAATATACCAAAGTACCATGAAAATATACCAAACTATACCAAGATACCATGAAAAATATTTGTTAAAAGTTGTTTTTTTAAAAATATGCGATATATTAAGTTCTACATTAAGGAGTAAAATTATGAAAAAAACACTAATAAACGCCTTAACAATTTTCGGTTTTATAACAATGATATTATCAGGATGTGATTCAGGTTGGGACAGTGAAATAACTGTAACGGGCGGTACAAAATTACCGAATGAGATATATTGGATTTTTGATCAAAATTCCCACGGTATTGATGGAATTGAGACAATTGAAGTGAATCCAAAACCACCAATTTATGCCGAAAATATAATACGTATCAAAACTTATGATAGTTTGGTAGCTATTTTAACAGTACAATGCAATTGTGATAAACCATGTAACCATGACAGTATAGATATAGATGAGAATGAAGTTGATAAATTACTTAAAAAATTTGATCCGGAATTTTTTGAAACTAAAAACATAATTGTTACTGAATTAATAGTAGGTGTTCGTACTATGAGTATTCGAGTAAATAATATCGATAAAAATGGAGTTATTAATATAACAGAAAATGTAAAAAGATCTTTTTTTCCTGTAGAAGATGTAGGCATTCCAGTAACTGTCGCAATTGCGATTGACAGTTCATTCATCACACCGCCGAGTATGTGTGTGAAAATAAAAAGTGTTTCTAGTTTCTAAATGGATATGAAAAATAAAAGGAGAATGGAAATGAAAAACAAACTATTTTTGACAATGCTGTGCGCAATCTGGCTATGCCTGATTATGGCTTGCCAAAGCAACAGCGAGGATACAATCATGAAAGATTTTAGTTTAAAAGTAACAGTTGATAAAACCGTGGCAAAAAAAGGCGATACGGTTAAGACAACCGTTGTTTTTAAAAATTTGAGCGGCAAAGACATTGAAGCGGGGCTGCCTGACTGGTTAGTGGTAGGAATCAGACAGAGCAAAGGCATAGATTACGCTTTTAGCAAAGAAGATATTTTAGTAGCATATTTAGTTGAGAATAGTGAATGGGCTTTTAATAGTGTTGAGGCTAGACCTCCACTGCCAAAAATTTTAATCGAAAAGGGGGATGTGATTGTGCGGGAATTTGAGCATACCGTAGCAGGATCGAAAAATTTAAAGTTACAGGCAGCGGCATTTTTTCTTGCGCCCGGATACCCTGATGATTATGGATTACGGATTGAAAACCGCCCAATTGGAATAAAGGTGCAGTAAAAAATGAAGGAGAACAACAAAATGAAAAAGAGACAAATAACCGGAAAACTCTTTTTTGTTCTTTTGGGTTGTCTTGCTTTCTCTGGCTGTAATATGGGAATTGAATTAGATAAAGAACTTTTTGATCAGAAATGGGCGGCTTGGGAAGAACAGGGGCTGGTAAACTATACAATGCGATATTATGAAAACGGTCCGGCTATAGCTGGAATGACACACATAGTTTTTGTACGGGATAATGTAATCAATGAGATTGAATCGCTGGATGGGACAACGCTGTATAATCTGGAGCACCCCCCCAAAAATATGAGTACTAATTTAAGAATGGTAAAATCCATTTCGGAATTATATATAATGATTAACAAAATTTATGAAGCTAATCCGGATAAGAATATAGAAATTAAATATAATAGCGACTTCCATTATCCTGAATATATTAGAATACCCCCTAATAATCCCTATGGTTCAGTAGGAACAGATAATAATATTATACGTATATCAGAATTTATACCGCTTACAGCGGAAACGGAAGAATAGATATTAAACAAGTAAAGGAGTAAAATTATGAAAAAAACACTAAAAAATATCAATGTTTCACAGCAGTATACTTTGGTATACAGTAAAAACAACGTGGAATATACCAAAGTACCATGAAAATATACTCAAATATACCAAAGTACCATGAAAAATATTTGTTAAAAGTTGTTTTTTAAAAAATATGTGATATATTAAATTTTACATTAAGGAGTAAAATTATGAAAAAAACACTAATAAACGCTTTAACAATACTTATTCTTGTTACAATGATATTATCAGGATGTGATTCAGATTGGGACGGTGAAATAACCGTAACTGGAGGTACGAAATTACCGAATGAGATACATTGGATTCTTGTACAAGATTCCAACGGTATTGATGGAATTGAGACAATTGAAGTAAAAACACCGGATACTGCCGAAAATATAATTCGTATTAAGACATATAAAAGTTTAGAAGATATTTTAAAAATACAATGTAATTGCACTGAACCAAATGGCAGTCATGCCTATCATGAATATTTAAAATCAAGAATAAATGAGAATGAAGTTGAAAAATTACTTGAAAAATTTGATCCGGAATTTTTTGAAACTAAAAACCTTATTGTAGTTTCATTAAAAATGGGACCTCGTACTATGAATGTTCGGGTTGAAAATATTAACAAAAATGGAGTTATTAGTATAGTAGAAACTCGTGCATTTACATTGGATGGTACTGAAGAATCTGTAATCAAATGGGTCTTTTTGGGGATAGAAGTTAAAAGTTCATTCATCACTCCGCCGAGTATGGGTGTGAAAATAAAAAGTGCTTCTAGTTTCTAAATAAATAAGAAAAATAAAAGGAGAATGGAAATGAAAAAGAGACTATTTTTAACAATGTTGTGCGCGATCGGGCTGTGTCTGATTATGGCTTGCAGCGATGGTTCTGACGCAGCAACAATGTCTACAGCGAAAATCATTGACACCGGCTCTGCAGAAAACATGGATGCTGCCGTAGTTGAGAACGAGCAAGAATTTTTTATAAACCAAAATAGAGGCATGAGCATATTAGATGAAGCGTTGACTCCGTTTAGGAAAGAATCCGGTGATAGGACAGACGAAGAAAGCGAATTATATTGCGATAGTTTTGCAGGGGTATTTATAGACAAGGACGGCAACCTAAACATAGGTATTGTTCAAAGCGCTATTACAAGACAAGCTGAAAATTCAATGAACAACCTTAGGGGGCAGGTCATTTATAGACAGGACGCTTACAGCTACAATTATTTACAACAAATAAGAGATGCGATTGTACCATTGATTTCAACACACGATATTTCCGTTGTTGGAATAGATGAATACAGTAATAGTGTTAAAGTGTATCTTACTTGCGGAAACAACGCGGAATCGTTGAAAAGACATTTAAGATGTATGGGGTTTGAGGAGGCGGCTTTAACATTTGTTGTAGATGAAAGAGTTGTCGTTGAACCAAACAACGGACCAGTTTTTGGGGGAGATAAACTTTATGAGGGTGTATGGATAGGTACAGCAGGAGTAAATGCTATGTGTAATGCTACAGGCAGAATGGGAGTTCTGACAAACGAGCATGTAGCTCCGGTAGGCACTGATGTGAGAGCTGTGTCAGGCGGTGATATTTTAGGTACAGTGCAACCAGGAGGGGCAAAAAATGGAGGTAAAGTTGACGCTGCGTTTGTACCGTTTAATAATGCGGCAAACTGGGATAGTTGGGAAATAACGCCTCATGCAAAATACGGCTCAACCATTTACACAAGAATAAAATTGGGAAATAAAATTAAAATCGTATACGGTATGAAAGTTCGAAGGATAGGACAAAAAACCGGTATTACAAACGGTACAGTCACTATGGTTGGCGCAACTTCAAGGGGAAAAACAAACGTCATTGAATATTCAAATGCTGGAAAAAAAGGGGATAGCGGCGGACCAGTATATTATAACGACGGTACGAATTTGCATTTAATTGGTTTGCATTTTTCAAGCACAATGGCGGAAACGGAACTCCTAGAAATACCAGTTCCTGATTTTTTAAGGTTTGGTTATGCCTGCCGTATAAAACACGTCATGTCTGAATTAAATGTTACACCGATAACCAATGATATGTTTCCACATACAGGAAGTGGTAACATGACAGGTGTCGCTGGTTCCATTTACGGATTCAACGAATTGAATATATCCCAAAGTAATTTTCCTATAGGGAGGCTGACAATTCCCAGTATAATATATAACAATACGATATCAGAAATAAACAGCATAGCCCTTCAGAACAGAACCGGTATAAGCGCTGTAACAATCCCAAGTACAGTGAAACGAGTCGGAATAAACGCATTTTATAATACCGGGATATGGAATATCACAAGAGAAAACAATGTTGTTTACGCGGACAGATGGGCGGTAGGATATAAGGGGCTTATTAACGATTATGATGGCGCATTAGAATTACGCTCAGGCAATGTTTCCGGTACTGTCGGTATTGGGGACTATGCGTTTGTCGGCGTATCAGGTTTAAAGACAGTAGATATTCCTGATAGACTAAGATATATCGGTCACAGCGCGTTTTCTTACAACACGGCTGTAGAACGCATTTGGATACCGAAAAACGTGACTAGAATTGATAGCATGGCTTTTAAGGGTTGTCCGTCATTAGCTATATTCGTACAAGAACCAAGCAAGCCAGCCGGATGGCATGAAGATTGGAATATTGATAACATCCCTGTTTATTGGAACTTCCCTGCGCCACCAATGCTTGTCACAACTTCCATTCCTGGGGTAACCGTGCCCGCTATTGGAGAAACACCTGTAGGGACAATCAGCACAGACCAATACACCGGAACCGTAACATGGAACCCAAGCCATTATAGGTTTCAGCCCGGTACCCAATACACCGCAACAATAAATCTGTCGGCGAAAAACAATTACACATTTCACGGCGTATCAGACAATTCTTTAACAGTTACGGATGCATCAGTAACCAATAAAGCTAACTCAGGCGTGGTAACGGCGGTATTTCGGGCGACTGCTTCTGTAAACTCGCTGTTTAGCGGAGGTAATGG